>Ga0307509_10001094_pt1 | contig 46413 bp, 31 predicted proteins | sample 10_EM_MG_FD_202245 | JGI IMG/M metagenome (GOLD analysis project Ga0307509, IMG submission 202245) | Populus trichocarpa ectomycorrhiza microbial communities from riparian zone in the Pacific Northwest, United States - 10_EM | ecosystem: Host-associated > Plants > Roots > Unclassified | place... | reverse complement strand
TGATTTGTATTTGCAGGTTGGTGGGAGCAGAGCAGCCACACTTCTGGAGTTCCTTAGCGATGGCTATGCTTATCTGCGGCTCAAGCTTGGCCGAGTTGGGCAGGGGTATAGGTGTGGCGCGAGTGGCGTATATGCGTCTTCTCGCTATGGTAACGGTCTTTGGGCATGCAGCAGGTGGCGGAGGGGGGGGAGTGGTGTCATTAGCCGGTTCAGCCGCATCCTCCGGCGCTCTGACCTCCTTTTTCTGCTTGTGCTTGGGGTTCTTGGGGGGTGTGGGGCCAACTGTCACTGACCTCTTCTTCCCTTTGGGTGGTGTCTTGGGAGCAGGCATTTCCTTAGGAGTTGCCGCCGCCTCAGCATAAGTGCGAGACTGCTTCTGCACTGTGCTGGATAGTGGGATGATTTTTGCGGTCGACGCTGCCACGTTAGTGGACAGGTCTCTGGCGTTGTTCGATAAACTTTTCACCGTAGTAGCGAGTTCAGTGACCGTGTTTGTGAGTTCGTGTATTTGCTGTCTCATTCCCACCATTATTGTAAACATTTGGATCTGGAGGGTGACGTTCACTACTTCGCCGTCCGAGAACTCAGTTTCAGTGGGGTTAAGGATTTCTTCCCTAAGAGGTGATTCATCTGGTAGGGACAATGCAGGTGCCACGCTCCTGATTCCAGCAAGGAATTCCTGGAACCATGGGCTGTTTTCGTATTTGCTGGCCAAAGGTGACCCTTGGTCTTCTCCTCCTGGCTGGGAAGCCATATCAGTCAAGGAGGTGAGGTGGGGTGAGGTGTTGTAGGGATGGGTGGCAACCGAGGTCGCGATGAAATCTTTGGTGTTGAGTGTTGCGCAACTCTTCACTGTGATTGGCCTATTTTAATGGTGCGGAAAATAGGTGGGACGGAGCTTGGATGAGTACCGTACGGTATTTATTCGCTAAATATACCATCGGCAGTCAGCGACGCTAGCCTTCGCAATCCGAGACAAAACACCGCGAGAAGGGATACCGTATTATCTGGAATACAGTAAGAGAGAATTGTCTCAGGACGTCTGAGTTTCCTCTCTAAGTAACGTGTCCTTTTATTTTGCTGGTGTTCTCTCCCGTCCAGGTTCCGTACGCCCGGACTGGCGGTGAACCCCCTACTTAGTAATAAAAATTTTAATTGAAGCCCGTCCCCAGCAAAATACGTCCAGAAACAATTCTCTCTTATTCAAGATAATACGGTAGTGTTTTCCAGACACGGCATAGCTTATTGAAGCCCCGTTGAGAAAGCGGACGTCATAGTCCACCCGAACAGGCCCCAAATCCGAACAGATGCTGATTGGTGGGTTTTGTATGAGGAAACGAGCAGTGGTCGCCACAGTAGCCACAGCTCATCCAATCAAAGCAAGAAAATCATTTGAAAGTTTCTTATTTGAGTTTAGCTGTTCGGGTGGGGCTCTCAAATCTTTTCAATTCAATACCGATACCCTGGGTAGACTGCAAGTACTATCCCTAAGACATATTGTGCGTTGACAAAATTAACCGATCAACGAACGCTCATAATTTTCGCGTGATGTTGTCAGCCTCGATACAATCACCCCAACCCAACAAAGAAAAATAAGTAAAAATAATTTAAATACATTGCAGTATTCAGTACTTAGTATAGCACCCATCAGCCTTGATAATAAAGGAGAGGTATTATGAGGCGCCTGTTGAGTGGTAATGATATTTGTGGAGGTCTGGGGCGATGGGTTGCCACGCTCACCGGGGTGTTCGGTTAATTTTGTCCACGCACAATACCATCCAAAAGGTTTCACAGAGCAACAGAAGGCGAACTCTTCGCAAAGCATCAGCAGTTTCTTTATTCTTCAAATGACCCAAATAATTTTTTAGGAAAAAATGAAAGAAATGAAAAAATGAAAAAATGACTTAAGGCTCCTTGGTATTTCACACAATTTCTGAAGATGAACTAAGACCTACGTGTAGAGTGAGTGTTTTAGCGATTTTCTTAGAAATCTTGGCATCAGTTGCTGCCCCAAAACATACCACTTTTTAAGTGAGGACAAACCAATCCACAGAAATCCTTTCTAACTGTATCATAGGAAAAATCAAAATCTAACCATTAATTATGGTTATTTTTCCTCTTTTTATTTTCCTATTTCTTTATTTGCTATTTTATAATGGGCTAAAGGTGAAGTAATTCTTTGGAAAGGTTTCACTTTTTCGATGTTATATTTCCTAGCCCATAGTAATCCAAAAGGTTTTTTGCCAAGTGCATTGTATTGAAAAGGTTCGCCCCGGTAATTTCTATTGAGATCCCCGATGGTGAATCTAGCAAGTCAATACGGTATGTAACCCCCCTGGTCACAGAGCTGGTTGCATGCAAATATTCGACCCATCCTAGCTCTCCATTTCAAAAGAGTTTACGATACCTGACTGCCTTCTGCCAATTGAGGAAGTCGCAGTGTTGGAGTACAGTACAAGTACAGTGCCCCTCAGCCTTGCTACCGGCCTGTAGTAACATCGTACTACTACAAGTAGTATGGTGAGGGAACTCTGTAGTCGGAGTACTGTGCCAGGAAAATATGCTCCGTCTTCAATCCCCAAAGGATTTTCAACCCCAAGTCCAATGAGAATTATGGCTCTATTAGGTGATGGATTGGGTGATTCTCTACACACTAATAGAGGAAAAATAGAAATATCTCAAGTTTTCATGGAGATAAAGGGGTTTAAAATGTTTAAATTTTTGGTAGAAATAAGAGGAATGTCCGGGGTATTCTGTGATAGGTTAAGTACTATTAACTGCCTTGAATGAATGTCCGCCAGTTCCGGCTACAGAGTTCCCTCACCATAGTTGTTTTGAGTCCAAAAAGAGGGCTAGTTCTTGGCGCTTGGGTACAAGAACTCGGCAATTCATAAAGAATTAGGACACAATGGTATTGAATAACTTATATGATACCTTAAAACTTCGAACCTTAAACCCAAGCAATTATTATATACAGGTAATGTAGTCCGTTGCTGTATCGTATACCGTGGATGCCTTAATGGAAATTACAGCTGCAAGGGCAATCCCCGGGGTGGTATCCCACATCAAAAAATCTGATGCTGGGTAATTCTGTTCATTACTATAGAAGTCCACGTATGATAACAGAAGGATTCGATTAATTTAGCCTCCTTATGGCAAGTGGATTTGGGATATCCAGCCTACAGATACCGGGTTGGCTGGGCGAAGGACTTAAATATGAGGCTTTGGTAGGTTATGAGGCGACTGTGTGCATGTGTGCATGTGTGCAGGGGCATGCTAGTGAGGATAAGTCAAACTGGTTCCACAATCCTCCGACCCGTAATGCTGGGGTCAATAATGTTCCCAAAAACCTAAATTGAGGGTTGTTTTCCGGTTCCCTTACCCCGTATGCAAACACTTCCTCCCACTTACACCTCCATCGGATCTAAGGTTTTTCTTATATCGTATGATACTGGGTTAGGTGGTGGCGTCTCGGAAGCTTACGGTAGCTTCCGTGGTATATAGTATCGCATCGTGCCCTACTCTATCTAACTTACCGTTCTGGTGAAATACTGCTTTCTGATATGTACTTTCTACCGCTTGGAGTACGACAGAGCTTGGCTGTATTCTCCGGTTTCAATTTAAAGCTATCTAAAGTTCAACTCATCCTACTTGTCCTTTCTCCCATGTCATTGCTCTATCATTTGATCAAATATGCGATTCCACTCTACTTCATTTTCTCTCGTTTCCAGAATAGTTTCCTGTGACCCTTTTTCAACTACCATCATATATTGCTATTTCCTTGTCTAAGTAATGGTTCTCTCTGGCCTTCGCCAATGGAATTGGGTTCTGCAGTCTTTCTCGCTTTGTCAGAGGATCAGGTGTATAGTTAGGTCACTCTATCCTCGGCAATAGTTTGTGTGGTAATGGACGATTGTTTCAATAGAGGAGTAATAGTCAATGGTCAAGGCCATTGATTGAGAGAACCATTGTCAAGGTGAATAATAAGAAGGATATAGTCCCACTATATAGTGAAGTAGTTCAATCCAACCATTACCATCCGGATGCCCCACCCCAACAAGGAATTAGGAAAAAGAAAGACTTTTAGAGGAGAAACTAGACGCGAAGGGCAAAGGGAACAATAAAAGAGAGCACCATTGGCCTAAATTGGCACTGGGCTTGGAAACACATAGAGACCTGAAAGAAGCGTTTGAGAGGAGAAAGAAGTCGTATACTAACGTAGGAACTTTATAGAGGTGAGTGATCGGCTGTGATAGGAGTCGGCATGAAACCATTAGGGATGAATGGGTGATTTTGGTCTATTCGGCCGAGCATACCCAAAGAACCTGCCATGTCAGGCAATCTCCGCCGATTTGTTGCAGTGCTCCGCTTGGAGTGGCCAGCCACATGTTGATCTCAACATCCATTTTCGTGGATAACTTAAATGCTGCAATAGCACTAGCACCCTTAGCAGCATAAATCCATGAAACCCAAAATCATCCGGATACAGAAGCTCAGCAGTGTCAAAATGCTCTCATGTTCGAGTAATTTAATTTTTTTGGTCAGGGAATATTTTAATGTGGCATTCTGGTGTGAATTTCCCATTTTAGACGGAGTGGAGCACTTTATATAGACCAGGTGGGGGGATTTCCGCTCGTGTTAGTTATTTAACAAACCCGGGAAAATATAAACTCAAGTCATGGGTATTGCGTTCTTTCGATATTACAAGCCTAATGACATAGTGAATTGAACTGTGCATATTGTGAAATGGGTATGTGCAGGATTGACGATCTGAGCTATCAGGGACTAGAATAGAACTAGAGGAATGGAAATGAGATATATTCTTTTCTGACAAGTTTATTATGACAAAAGAGTCCACACCGGTGGTGTGTTGCACCCCGCCCTTAAATATACTCGAGTGCTATACCGTGCGCCCCTTAAGGGTCTTTAGCGTCCTTTGATGGACTAAGAGGTCTTGAACCCTCTGGGGGTCCTGGTGAGTTAGGGTTAAAATCTCCCGGTTGGACTATGGGAACACTATCTACCCCCCCCCCCCGATATACTTTCCCCTCTTTTTTGCCAAGTTTTTTCTATTGGGGGGATCCGTTAGGCCTTAGGGAAGCTTTTCTCTCCGCTAATCCGGGTTTGAAGTATGATGTGAATAGGAACGGCAAAGCTATCATAACAGATATATCCACCAAATATTTCCAGAGCTGCTCCATCCCCTTGTTTCCCCGAATTGGTGTGGGTGCGGATTGGACTTTGGTTCCATGATACTGTTATAAAAGATCTGGTGCGATAGAGGATACCTCGTGGTGTAATCCATAATAGTAATTTTTATTTGGCCTCATGTGTTATATTATTCTGATACTGGGATACGCAAGCTTGACTATAAAAAAAGGGGGCTCGGAAAGGGGAAAAATCATAGATTTTTTTTTTCCATAGTTTCACTTTAAGTAACTACAGCCTTCCGGGTACTCGTGGGAGGGGAACTTGTCTGGACTCTCGGTTGGCCTAATGATTCACGCGGACTCGTGGTGGGGGAACAGAGGCATTGAGTTCTGCTAGTAGCGAACGCACAGGTGAGCGAGATGAAAGGCGTCAGAATTATGGGTTTATTAAAATGCATGCGCATTCAAACCTCCGCTCGAGGAGTACAGCACAGTGCGTACTAACTTTAGAGCGGGATCTGATACGTGCCCGGAAAAGAAACAAACTATATTAAGCAGGGGGGTAAACAAGAAACTTTGCCAAAACCTCCATTGATCCACTCAGAAAAGCTCACACTCCACTCTAAGCCAAACACAACCTCCCACTCCCCTCCTCCTCAACCCACTTTTCATTCCCAACACACAGCCTACACCAAAACACTCCCTCAGGATCCCACCGCTCCTTAACAGTCTTCAACTTAGCATAATTTGCCCCCCAAAACAACCTTCCAACATCCTCTTCTCTGGTATACGCGTCGGCCTCATTAATATATACCCCAACTCCATCATCACTACTACCAGTAAGAGCCAGCTTCTCCAACGCCCCCACCGAAACCTCACTATTAAACCTGCGAATCTCTAGTACGGAGGAAACTGGAGTATCGTCCGGCCAAGTAACTGTGAATATCAAATCCATATACGCGCTCCGCCAGGCTGGATGCACAGCGGTGTGCAGGTGCCGATTGCGCGAGACCTGTCCGGCGGCAATCAGCTCACCGATGATCCCTCCGCCCGCTTTCGGAAGCCCGGTGATGAAGGTGGAACGGATGTTTTCGAAATTGTTTTCTAGCGCTGCGCGTGGGAGGAGGCGGGATGCGAGGAGGGTGTTTTGACCGACGATGTCGGGGAATATACTTTGATTGTACGCCTCTAGCCAGGTCGCATATGCCTTTTCTGTGGTCGAGAGCAGTAGGCCTGGGTATGTGGCATTTATGTAATATTCTATGGGGGAGAACAGCGCTGTGGCGGTGCCAGGGGGGCGATCGTAGATGAAGAAGTTCCAGGTCATTACGATACTCCCGTTTTGGGGAAGCACGCCATAGTACCCTGTCATCCCCTCGTCCGCGAGTCGCGGGAGGTGGCCGTGGATGTAGGCCATCGCGTCCCAGAAGGAATCATGAGGCTCCGAGGACGCAGGGGATAACATGAGGAGTGTATGGCGGGTTGTCTGCACAGTAGGATAGGTTTTCACAGTTGCGCTCAGGACAACAGCGAATGTCCCACCTCCCCCGCCGCGGAGGGCAAAAAATAGGTCCGGGTTAGAGTGCTTATTCACCGTCACGAGAGAGCCGGAAGCGGTTACTGCTGTGAACTGCAAGGCATTGTCTGCCGCTAAGCCATGGCGGGAACTCAAGTACCCATGACCGCCACCTTGCAAGTACCCCCCAACCGAACCTACGGTCTTTACCCACGGTTAGTGATAAGTCATGACGCAGGCCATTGGAAGAGGAACACTAACAGGATTTGCCCCACCAACAACCACGAGCCCTTTTTTAGCAACTTCTTCGTACACCTCCCCCCACTGCATCCCAGCCATTAACGTAATCGCACTGCCATCCCCCTCCATAAAGTCATCATGAAACTCCATCCCACGAAGATTGTGCATCCAAATCCCCAATGCCCCGAACCCAATATTTTTTCCCAGCAAGTCGTGACCGGTATTCTTAATTACGAGTCTGAGTTTCCGTTTGCGTGCGAAGCGGATCGCGTCGACAACGTGCTGCGGGCTCGTCACGTTGACACTGTAGACGGGGTACTTGCCCATTTCGCAGTGAGCGCCGGTGGGTGTGCAGGGCCCCTGGGTGGATTCTCCGGTGCCCGCCCACATGGGCACCATTACGCTGGCGGGGTCACTCGCATGGAAGGTGGTGTTGCTCCAGTGGGTGCTGATGTATTTGCACGCTTCCGAATTGGAGGAATTGGAGGATGAGAAGCACGGGGAGGCTAAGGGAGTGATTTTTATTAGCTGTCCGCCTAATGTTGAATTGAAGGTTTGCCAGTCTGCCGGGGTGGGGAAGCAGTCATCGCTCGGGATCTAAAGTTGTGATATATTTAGTGGCGGGATTCTTCTAGAGGAGCAGGAAAGGGAAGGAAGGGGGGGCATACGCATTTACACACTTCCGCCCCGACACCACCGCCTCGATAAGTAGCGCAGGCAACAGGAATAGCTGCTCCCAAAAAGATACCTTGAACTCTCATATCGTACCCAATACCTTGGAAATGCTGGACTCAAAACCACCTCCTTCCTCACAGCTTTAATAAGAGCGAAATCACTGCAAATAAACCTGCACCCATACTTAGCCGTGCCTTCCCGCGGCCCACCAATGAAACATTTAGGCTCCGATCGGAACAGATACATCCAGAGTGAACTATTACTCAGCTGGGTGAGACCTGCAGTCCAATATGTACTCGTACTCACACTCGTGTTGTTCGATTGCATGCTACCAAAGTTTGGCCCTTCTGCCTAGATCTAAGGGATGCAATCGCCCCTCTCTTGAGAGACGTTTGGGCAATAATGCGAGTACGGTATATCCACCCCCTAGGGAAACTTAAAAAAGGGGGAAAAAAAAACAAGTAGTCGAAACCTGCACTTGAGTTGTCAGACGGATCCTGTTCCCGGAAATCTAGCGAACCATAGTTCTCCGAGATCTGATCTGATCGATGATTGAGTTATTGCAGTTAACCATGCCATACCGGCGCCCAATTATACCCCACCTTGGCCCGGGGTTGGGGTTCTTCTTTCCTATGGCGACGACCGGGACAGCCGCCATCCTGGAAACCATCCCGCCCGAACAGTTACTGGTGGAACTATCACAGCCGGGGACGAATGGAGTCTTGCCTGGTCGAAAAGTACCGATATCATAGTCCATCCAGAAATGTGGAATATAGCCTTGGCAGGCTTGGCGCTAGGATGTAGACTGGTTTCAATTCTTCGAGTAAGCAGCAAGAACACCAATGGTTCGTGCGATCATCGAAATTATGGGGAAAGAGGTACAGTAGTACTACCGGTAGTACAGTACTACATCGATGTTATGGTAGGGTGTTGGTATTGTGGGTGGACAAAATTAACCGAACACCAGGGTGAGCATGGCAACCGATCGCTCACGCTCCCACAAAGATTATTATCATTCAACAGCGACCTTATAATACTTTCTAGTTTTTTTTATAAAGGATGATGGGTAGTATGCTCATTACTGATTACTGCCATGTATTTAAATTATTTTTGCTTATTTTTCTTGGTTGGCTTGGGGTAGTTGTATAGAGGAGGTTGAAAACATCACGGGGAAATTTATCAGCCTTCGTAGATCGGTTAATTTTGTCCACGCACAATACAAGTAGCGATGAGTACGGTACGGTATTTACTCGAGTACTCGCTAAATCTACCATCGGCAGTTAGCGCCCCTAGCTTCCGCAATCCGAGACAAAACACCGCGAAAAGGAATACATAGTGTTTTTCAGACACGATACGGTAGCTTATTGAAGCTGAGCCCGCCCGCCTGTTGAGAAAGCGGGCGTCATTCCGGCAGTTCACCCGAACACCCCCCCCCCAGTAGATGCTGATTGGTGGGTTTTGTGTGAGGAAACGAGCGGTGGTCGCCATAGTAGCCACAGCTCATCCAATCAGCAAGAAAACTATTTGAAAGTTTCTTATTTGAGTTTAGCTGTTCGGGTGGACTGTGAGTCTGTGACGCTCTCAAATCTTTTCAATTCAACACCGATACGGTACCTTTCCGATACATACCGGTAAACTACCATCCTTAGCTAAGACATACCATCCAAAAGGTTTCACAGAGCAACAGAAAGCGAACTCTTCACAGAGTATCAGCAGTTTCTTTATTCTTCAAATGACCCAAATAATTTTTTAGGAAAAAATGAAAAAATAATTTAAGGCTCCTTGGTATTTCCCAATTATTTTTCACAATTTCTGAAGATGAACTGAGATCTAGAGTGAGGGTTTTAGCAATTTTCTTAAAAATCTTGGCATCAGTTGCTGCCCCAAAACATACCGCTTTTTAAGTGAGGACAACAGAAATCCTTTCTAACTGTATAAAAGGAAAAAAAATTCAAAATCTAACCTGTAATTAGGGTTGTTTTTCCTTTGTTTATTTTTTTAATTTTTTCTTTGCCATTTTATAATGGGCTAAAGATGATGTAATTCTTTGCAAAGGTTTCACTTTTTCGATGTTATATTTCCCAGCCGATAAGTATCCGAAAGGTTTGTTGCCAGGTGCATGGTATTGAAAAGGTTCGCCCCGGCGATTTCTACAAGTATTGAGATCCCCGATAGTGGATCCAGCGAGTCAACATGGTAGGTAACCCCCCTGGTCACGGGGCTGGTTGCGTGCAAATATTCGACGATACCTGACCGCCTTTTGCCAATTGAGGAAGTCGAAGTGTGGGAGTACAGTACAGTGCCCTTCAGCCTTGCTACCGGCCTGTTGTAACATCCTACTGGTATTATACCGTATCATAGTTTTGAGTCCAAAAAGAGGGCTAGTTTTTGGCGCTTGGGTACAAGAACTCGGGAGTTCATAAAAAGTTAGGACACAATAGTATTGAATAACACCTACCGGTATTGCTCTAAGGTCTTCGGATACGCTACAGATTGGTAAAGGGTGTTACCGGTACTCAAGAGGTAGCAGGGTGAAAACCTACCAGTACGGTACTCCTGGGTTGAAGAGGGGGACCTCGTGGTCCGCGCTCGGGGGGGGCAGTGGGACTGGTGCCTTGTCGCGAATACTCTGCACTGTCCACATGATTGGAAGAGAACATACTGTACTGGAGTATCATCCTTGTGTACAGTACCGCCAAAACCTTATTTACACGGCCGATTGAAGCCGGACACATCAGATGGCAACGCCCATACAAAATGTCCGGCTTCAATTCGGCTGCGCTAGTGTGTTCGTACTCTCGATTTCTTAGGCCCTGGAGATCTCTCGAGCGTGATTCTCTTTGCGCACGTCCCTCTCTAATTTTCACGGGAAAAAAAAATCAGATATTTGACTATGGCGCTGATGTCGTCTCGGCTGCAGCAGATCACCGGCAATACCAACTCGTTTAACAATATTGTCAACTTTATCACCGAGATCGATGGCTGGGGGCAGCAAATTCTGCAGTGGTTATCGCCACTCGAGCCGCAGCAACGACATCAAGGTGTTCGTGCCGACCGTTTCAATGGTGTGGGGAACTGGGTGCCAGAAACAAGCGAGTTCAGGAAATGGCGTGATGCAAAAGTTGCTTGCTTTGAGTGGGTGTTCTGTTACGGGAATACAGGGGTCGGGAAAACATATGTTAAGTAACTTAGCGGGGGTTCTTTGTTTGGGGAAAGATGATGCAGGTGTCGCTCACGATCAGAAATTAATAGTTCCCTGATTATTGAGAATCTCTGCGACCAGGCTGGCGATAAAGACGTTGCAGTTGTGGGACTATACTGCGATTACCTTGCCCAACAAGAGCAGTCCACCACCAACATACTTGGCGCCATGCTCAAGCAACTTGTTAGCAGAGGGGGAATTCCCGAGCATATACGGGGGGCTTTCCAGAAAGCTAAAATGAAGTTTGGCGGCCAAGGTCTCCCACTTCCTGATATGGTAGACATTCTGAAGAAGACTATCGCGCCGGTACCACAGCTATTCATATGCAATTGACGCTTTGGACTAGTCCCCTCCGAAGAGCCGACGGGAGCTCCTAGATTCACTGCGAGAAATCATTCACGCCTCCTCAAACACGCGAGTATACATTACTGGGAGGCCTCATATCGACGACGAAATCGTGAAATGTTTTAGCGAGGCAATTCGGATACATCTCAGTCCTACTCATGGGGATATTAGGAGTTATCTAGAGATGAGGCTGGATGGTGATACTGATCCCAATGCAATGGATGAAGAATTGCGGGCAGATATTATGCGAATCATTCCCGAGAAGATCTCGGAAATGTAAGCAAGAGTATCAAGCGTATTCCCAATTCAAGCCCAAAGTATGATTCACTAACAGTGGCGTATAGTTTCCCCCTCGTTTCTCTAAACATTGACGCGATCCTAGGCGAGATTACTCTCCATCGGAGGAGGGGGAAGCTCGATGAGACCGGGGGGAGGGTTTGGGAGATGCTTACGCCGCAACCTTATCGCGAATGAAGGCGCAGCAAAGAAGTAGATCCAAACTCGGCATGGAAGTTCTAATGTGGGTATCTCATGCGGAGCGGCCACTACATGTCGATGAGTTATGCCATGCCTTGGGTGTTGAGGAAGGATCTGTCGACTTGAATATTCGGAATATTCCTACTATAGAGACACTGCTAGCGTGCTCGCTGGGGCTCGTCATAATTGAGAAGTCTTCATCTACCGTCCGGCTCGTCCACTACATTCTACAAGAGTACCTCCAACATAACCCCAACTTGTTTCTTAACCCCCACTCCCTCATTGCCGAGGTTTGTTTGACCTACCCCAATTTTCGCCATATCCGGAACCTTTCGCTTGCTCCTTGCTCCATTCCGCCAACCGCTCCTTTCATCGAATACGCCTCTCGTTACTGGGGCGCACATGCTAGACGGGAAACCACTGAACGTGTGAAAACTCTTGCGCTGAAACTACTCGATGGATACGAGAAACACATATCTCTGAAAATATTGTTATTGCATGGGGTGAATATTTGGGACTGGCTTTTTTATCCGAAAAACTCCCTCAAAGGATTTACGGGGCTCCACTGTGCGGCATACTTCGGATGCGTCGAGATAACAGCTGCTTTATTAGAGACAAGTACCGGTAAATGGGATGTGCAGGCAACCGATTTCCATGGTAACACGGCATTGACGTGGGCTGCTAAGCGGGGACATGAGGGGGTTGTGAGGCTACTGCTGGAACGAAAGGACGTCGATGCCAACACACCTGACACCAAATATGGCCGAACACCGCTCTCGTGGGCTGCCGAAAATGGGCATGAGGGGATTGTGAGGATGCTGCTTGAACGGAATGACCTAAATCCAAAAATAGCCAACACTGGACATGGCAGAACACCGCTCCTGTGGGCTGCCCAAGATAGGCATGAGGAGGCCGGTGCTGCTGGAACCGAGCGACGTCAATCCCGGAAAAGTGTATTCGCGAGGCCGAACACCTCTCCCGCTGGCTGCCAGGAATAGGCATCGGGGAATTGAAAAGCAACTGCGGGAGGCGGCGACTGACTTGGTTCCTAAATGTGCTGTAGCCCTACAATCAACAGACATATTCTCCCCCAAGCCGCCCAAACTCTCTCATCCTCCTTCCCAAGGGGCCGTAGGTTTTGATATCTCTTCCTAAAACGCGACACTCCTCTCTCCATCTACCCGACGTACAGTACCCTCCCAACAAGGAAGCAAGCCCAGCGAAGCAACATTCTGCGCCCCCCCCGCCGCACACAGTTCTTTACATACGGATTGCCGAGCTTCAGCCGCTATTAAACCTATGAATTATTTCCCTGGAATCCCCCGTTGGCCCCTTGATTCCCCCAAATAGCCCAAACTCCCTTCCCCGTTCTTGCCTTATTTTTTTGACTTTTGCTTAACCAATCCCCTCCATACCCCCGTTAGTGCGTTTCTCTATTCCCTTCTTTGTATATATTTACCCTTTTGGCTTGCCTTTTGTTTCCCATCCCAATTGGATTGGGTTATTTAGTGCGTGTCGGTGGTTGGATTTGCATTACTTTATTGCATAGATTAGATAGCAACCTTATTAAATTAGGAGAGGGACGGATGGAGCTCCACAGATGGATGCGTAAATTGGGTTCGACACACACTATACACCTGAGAGAGGGTGTAACGTAATAATCAATTGAAAAGGGTTGGTGATGCATCCTGAACAATGTCTGTCCCTTCTCACATTGTTTCGGGATTTTATTTCTGTCACCTACTCTTGGCCAATCATGTGCTTACTGTATTGTGAGATAAACTTTCCTCCTCGCAATTAACACATTGTACTGTACCCTCGCCTCTAAATCTACCGCAGCCTAGTGTTCCGAACCGCCCGGGGGACTGACAGGGGTGGCTGTAATAACGCTAAGGGGACGGGACGGGACCGCTAGCCGCGGTCCTGTGTAGAGCAAATTACCCGGGGGGCCGCCGGCGATCGTGATAACCGGGGGACCCCACACGCTATGCCTTTATCGGTATAGTTAGATGCTCTGGAAAGCCAGCATTCCGGAAGACAGCGGGGGTAATGACATAACGGTAGGAATTGTGGGGGATCACAGGGGTATCAAAAAACTGTGAGGTGCAGGAAAGGACTATGGGGGGTGGCCACAGACTGCAGGTATTTCGGATGACTGCCGGGATAGGGGCAAACTGAGGGAGCTGCTGGGCTTAGAAAGTCCTGCAGAAACCTTTCTCTGATAGCTGGAATCCCATAATTGTTCGGGTATGATAGTTAGTTTGGGGTACGACCGCTCGGGTCGCAAGAGTTAAAAAAGCATAACTACTCCTGTACCGCCACAGAGAATTCTGGGCTATCAGTAAAAATCGTTTTCCGATTTTTAGCGACCTCTCTAAGTACCGGTACTCTAAATTACCAGGTCTAAGCTATCATAGTAAATGTTATTTTCTCATACAAACATCCAATGGCAGTGAGTCTTGTTCGTCGCTCTCTGATCTAAGGCTGAACTGAGGCAAAATCTGGAGACGGCTGAGAGAATTTTTGGCACTAGCCACAATTGCTGGACCCCCGCATTCAGTCCCTAGGCAAAAGCCTTTTATGAAAATGTGACAAGAAAATTCACGAACACTTTTGCCTAGGATCTTTACTTGCCCAACGCGAGAGCCTTGTGTTACCACCCCCTCTTTTTCAGATCCTGCAAATCCTCTCTCATTAGTTCCGGGAGAAGTGTCTCACTGTCCCCGAGGAGAGTACTCGAGTACACGACACCAAACGATCCCGCCCGCTTTCAAAAAGAAAAGGAATTCGGATAATAGTCCACAGCGCTGATGTCTTCAGAGCGCCAGCAGGCCACCGGCAATGTCAGCTTGTTCAACAATAATAACTCTTTCAATAGTATTGTCAACTTTATCACCGAAATAGACGACGAGGGGCATCAAATTTTACAGTGGCTATCGCCTCTAGAACCACAGAAACGGCACCAGGATGTGCGAGCCGACCGGTTCGGTGGTGTAGGAAACTGGGTGCTAGAAACCAGCGAGTTCAGAAAATGGCGTGATGCAGAAGATGGCTACATTGAGCCAGTGTTGTTTTGTTGCGGAAATCCAGGGGTTGGGAAAACTTATGTGAGGTAGGAAGGGCTACTGGCTGGGGAAAAGTTAATGAAGATGAGTCTGACGGTCGGGGGATAATAGTTCCCTAGTTATCGATAGTCTGTGTGACCAGGCCGAGGACAAGCGCGTTGCCGTTGTGGGGCTCTATTGCGATTTCCTTGCCCACCAGGAACAGTCCACCACAAATATGTTGGGCGCCATGCTCAAGCAACTTGTCAGCAGAGGAGGGATCCCGCGGCATATACAGGAGGCCTTCCGGAAGGCAAAAAGAGAGTTTGGCGGCCGAGGTCTCCTACTTCCCGATATGGTGGAAATTCTGAAGAAGACCATTACATCGATACCGCGGGTATTTATATGCATCGACGCTGTGGACGAATGCGCTCCCAAGCACCGACGTGACCTCCTTGGGTCAATGCAGGAAATCGTTCGGGCGTCATCAAGCACGCGAGTATTCTTTACTGGGAGGCCCCATATCGACGACGAAATTGAGAAACGTTTTAGCAAGACCGTCCGGATACCCCTCAGCCCTACATATAGTGATATTGTGAGTTATCTTGAGATGAGGCTGGATAGTGACACTGATCCTTATGCAATGGATCATGAACTGCGGGCGGATATAATGAAAATTATTCCAGAGAAAATCTCGGAAATGTAAGCAAGAATATCAAACACACTCCCAATACGATCCCGGCTGTGGTTCACTAACTATGGTGTCTAGTTTCCTTCTCGTTTCTCTAAACATGGATGCAATCCTAGGCGAGATTACTCTCACTCGGAGAAGAAAGAAGCTTCATGAGATGACCAAAGGGGAGGGTCTAGGAGATGCTTACGCAGCAACCTTGTCACGGATGGACACTCAGCCGAGAAGCAGGTCGAAACTCGGCATGCAAGTTCTAATGTGGGTATCGCATGCGGAGCGGCCGTTACATGTCGACGAGTTACGCCACGCACTGGGGGTAGAAGGGTCCATAGACTTGGATACCAAGAATATTCCTGCAATGGAAACACTGCTGGCCTGCTCATTGGGGCTCGTCACGGTCGAGAAGTCCTCTTCTACCGTCCGGCTTATCCATTACACTCTACAAGAGTACCTCTCCCATAGCCCCAACTTCTTCCCTAAGCCCCACTCGATTATGGCAGAGCTCTGTTTGGCCTACCTCAATTTTCGACAGGTGAGGGGCTTTTCACCTGCTCTCCGCTCGGTACCAGCAACCGCCCCATTTGTCGAATATGCTTCTTGTTACTGGGGCATACATGCTAGATGGGAAACCACAGAGAACGTGAAAAATCTTGCATTGAACCTACTCACTGGATACGATAAGCACATATCTTCGAAGATGATGTTATTGCGTGGTGGGAGAGCTGAGGAGCAGCCATTTGATCGAGAAGACATCCCAAGAGGATTTTCAGGGCTTCACTGCGCCGCATACTTTGGGTGCCTGGAGATAACAGTTGCATTATTGGAGGAAAATATGTGGGACGTGCAAGCAACCGATTTTCATGGTAACACAGCCATCTCCTGGGCGGCTAGGAGGGGGCATGAGCCGGTGGTGAAAGTACTGCTGGAACGGAGTGATGTTAATCCAGACACACCTGACACAGAATATGGCCGAACACCGCTCTCGTGGGCTGCACAGAATGGGAATGAGGGGGTCGTGAAGATACTGCTAGAACGGAATGACGTTGATCCCGAAAAAGCGGATAAGTGGAGCAAAACACCGCTCTACAGGGCCGTCGCATATGGACATGAGGGGGTTGTGAGGATATTGCTAGAACGGGGCGGGGTTAATCCTAATACAGCTGACACAGTATTCGGCCAAACACTACTTTCGTGGGCTGCCGAGCATGGACACGAGCGGATAGTGAAGATGCTACTTGAACGGAACGACGTCAATCCCGACAAAGCGGATCACTGCGGCCAGACGCCGCTCTCTTTGTCGGCCAATAATGGGCATGAGGGGGTCGTGAGGATGCTGCTGGGGCGGAGCGAAGTTAACGCCAAGAAAGCGGATAGCTTGAACCGGACGCCTCTCTCGCGAGCTGCCGAGAAGGGGCATGAGGGGGTGATGAGGGTTCTGGTGGAATGGATTAGCGTCAATCCCGACAGCACTGTTAAAGAATATCGCCAAATGCTCCCGTGGGCTGCGGCGAATGGGCATGAGGGGGTCGTGAAGATACTACTAGAACGGAGCGACCTGGACCCCAACACACCCGACACCAGATATGGTCGACCACCGCTCGGGTGGGCAGCGGCGAATGGACGTAAGGGAGTTGTGAAGATGCTGCTACAACGCAACGACGTCAATCCCAACACACCCGACATCGAGCATGGCCGGACACCACTCTTGTGGGCTGCCGGGAAAGGGCATGGTGAGGTCGTAAGGATGCTGCTACAACATAACGACGTCAACCCCAACACACCTGACACCAAATATGACCGAACACCGCTTTTGTGGGCTGCCGAGAATGGGCGTGAGGAGGTCGTAAAGATGCTTCTAGAACGGAACGACGTCAGCCCCGACACACCAGACACCGAATATGGTCAAACGCCGCTCTCGTGGGCTGCCGAGAATGGACATGAGAGGGTCGTAAAGATGCTTCTAGAACGGAACGACGTCAGCCCCGACAAAGCTGATAAGTGGGGTCGAACACCACTCTTGTGGGCTGCCAGGGGCGGGCATGAAGGGGTCGTGAGGGTACTGCTGGAACGAATCGACGTCAATCCCGACACACCAGACACCGAATATGGCCAAACGCCGCTCTCGTGGGCTGCCGAGAATGGGCATGACCGGATCGTAATCATGCTTCTGCAGCGGAACGGCGTCAATCCCGACACACCCGACACCGAATATGGCCGGACACCGCTCTCGTGGGCTGCCGAGAATGGGCACGAGGAGGTCGTAAGGATGCTGCTAGAACGGACCGACATCAATCCCAACACAACCGACACCGAATATGGTCAAACGCCGCTCTCGTGGGCTGCCGAGAATGGGCATCAAAGGGTCGTAAAGACGCTTCTAGAACGGAACGACGTCAGTCCCGACAAAGCTGATAAGTGGGGTCGAACACCGCTCCTGTGGGCCACCCGGAAGGGCCATAGGGGGGTCGCGAGGATATTGAGAAACCTCAATCCCGCCGCGGTCTATAGGTGGAACTTCGGATTAGATTACGAAATATGCAGTAAGTCTGCAATCAGCTGAGCTCTTCCCTCTTATGTACCTGAACGTCCATCCTAAAGGACCAGATAGTTTGAAATCTAGGGATAAACTCTGACTTTACACTTCATGCGACATCACTCGTGCCGTCCCCGGCAGTCCCCCGCCGTCTCTTACCATTCACGGCCGTCTTCGACCGTCCCCGGCCGTCCCCGGCTATCCCCTGCCGTCCCCCACAATCACCCGCCGTCCACCCCCCTGCCCTGAACTAACATGTCTCACCCTGTAGGGCCCGCCGTCCTACCCTTAGGCCGCCCGGGACGGACTACAGATAGCCGTCCCGTCCCGTTCCACCCCGTCCGGGGCTCTTGGCAGTCCCCCCCGGGGCCCCCGGACGGTTCGGAACACTGCCGGACACTTCCATATCCGCCCACCACCAGACGTACCCCCTGTTGGAGATCAGTTGATGCTGCGTGGCATGCACTAGTTAGAGCTTTCATTGCTTTAGAAAAGCTTAGTCTCGGGGGATGTTTCCGTTGATAGATCGATTAGAACACCGAGAGTCGAAGGGGCATAACGAGGCTATGGAGGCGATGATAGAACAAGGGTCTAGCACTTGAGTGGAAAGCATGGGGGAGCGGAAGTCATGTTATCCATTTCCTTTGCTAGTGTATTGCACAAAATGATTTATTATTACGGGAGCGAGCAAGACATTTTGAATATGCGTGGAGGATAGCGGATAGTGCGGTGATTGGAGGAAGCATAAGAATGACTTTGGAATCTTTCATATATACTCGCCTTTACCGTTAGTTTAGAGAGACAATCAGGGAATCAAGTTGCTAGCAATCCACACCCCTTGCCACTCGGTGCCCTAATTGTTTATGTGCAACACCATCCTAGTATATACGGGAACGAGCCTAGCCAAAGAGAATCCTTCGCCCGCCACAGGCCACATGCAGTTCTTTACATATGGATTCGTGAGTCACTGGAGGCGTTATGTTATACCTTTTGATCATTTGCCTGAAACGTCTGGCTGTCTCTTCTCTTAGCCTCCGTCAACTTACCCTAGGACCTTTCCTATTCCTTGCCCTCTTGCCTAACTTCAGTAAAACCAATTTTTTATATCCGTGTCCCGCCGGAGTGTTCACATATACCCTTGCTATACGCTCCTTCAACTCACCTCCTCCTTCGCACCCCCATTGGACCAAGTTATTCAATCTCCGTCAATGGTTGACCTGAATCCACCGGTATTATTGCGTAACTTAGACTGCAACCTTATTATATTATAAGAGGGGCATATAGAAGATTCGTAGATATAAACATGAGTTATATTAGACACACAGCACACCACACATGGGAACGGCTGCACCTCCGGAATCACCCCTGAAGGGTTTATTTGCGTGATTGATAACTCCTGTTATTTTTTTCCATTTCTCTCATTTCTCTCATTTCTACCAGCCATCCTTGGTCACCCATCTGTTCACCCTATCTTGAAATAAGCTCCTCTCCTAACCGATGTAAAATGCCTTATAGCTTTCTACTCCCACTATATCTCTTTGAACCTCACAATTAAAACTCAGCACCCTCGCCTCTATATCTGCCCCACTCACACTTACCCTTCCTTAGGGGTTCAAGAAGTATCCGCTACTCGACAAACTGTGCAAAATCCTTTCTCTCTCTATCGGAAGCCCGAAATCGGGGTCCTTTAAAGTGGGAATACATGCTAAGGGCTCGCTTCAAAGGTTAACTTACTACCGTAAAAATGACTCCAACCACGATACTAGCGGATGCGGTAGTGCGCAGTAGACAAGATAATCAGCTAAGCCCTAAGGTTGGAGATGCACGTACCAATATTATGTTCCCGCAATGGCACGCCATTAATCACATGGTCTACATTTATCCCTTGGGCGGAGTGAAACAGTAACATTCTGTACCTAGCGGATACGACAGTAGGCCAAGAATCTGCTTCGAAAGTTAGCCACAATAATACCTACAATACCTGCGGAAGAGGTAAAGTATTGTGCTATACACGAGAACATTAGCTATGTCCCACAACTAGAGGTCGGCCCACCGATATTATGTTCCGGTGCTACTTATTGCACTGTCAACATTTATAGCCCTGACCCTAACTCCTATTCGAGTTCCCACAATATGATATGCTATATACCGCACTATATACCGCTGACACTGAAACGCGAATCAGGATGTAAGATACAACCTCCGAGAACGATATCTTGCACTAGAAAGCTCGATACGAGGAAATTTGGTCTTTTGAAATACGAACCTCGCCCACGGAGGGAGTCGGTTTATCTATGTATCTGCGCTAGATAACGCAGCTCTCCGACAATCAACACAAGGAAGCGCTTCCTTCACCTCCATCAAAAGGGCGGGTTAAATGGCTCCAAAAAACGTAAATTAAGGTTTCTTTCTCTTCCAACATTGCAGGTCTTTTGTAACCCCCCCCCCCCACTCCCTCACATCTCCATTAAGAGGTAAAGGGTTTTCTCATTCAAATTCAGATAACGGTGCCTTGTGAGTTTATGGCAAGTTGCGTTGCCGTAAACTATTTCGTCGCAACACCGATTAGGTAAACTCACAATCCGAACCGGGTCAATGGGTGAGTGATGGGCTGTGATGGGTTTTGGGAGCCCGGATAGTGAGGGGGTGGGAACTGATCTACTCGGCCAAGAATGCAGGTATTGAGTCCTGCCGGGCAACATCCGCTGATCTATGGCGGCGTTCCGCCTGCAGTAGCTGCATATTAATCTCAACATCCATTTTTGAGTCGAGCCTGGTGTGCTAGCGCAATCATACACGTGCGACTATATTAGTCACGTGGGTGTGGTAAGAAAAAAACGTGAACCCTGTAGTTGCAGCCTGGCGTGCCGACCGACGGTATCGTAGATCAGGCACACCTGAGGCGAAGATGATGATTTATCTACCCGTGCCAAGGCCACAACTCCGGGATGCTCAATAACTTTGCGGCTCAAGTTGGATGGCTGGCTTGGCACATCAACCTTGCAGCTCAAGATAACTCTGTCAAAAAAAGTTTGCGGCTCAATAAATGAGCTCGGGGGGGCGTCATCTATGCTTCGAAAGCATATCAAGCGGTGAAAAGGGCGGAAAAATATAAGGTTGAAAAGACAAGGAAATAGCTAGGGGGACTCGGAATTTGTGAAAAAGGGCAGAGCAGAGCGCAAGCCTTAAGGCACAAGCGAAAGAAAGAGTCTGTCTACTTAGTCTACTAGACGGTCCGTATTGCTGGGGACCCCATGAGTGATGTCATAATGATTCGTTCCGAGGTGCATAATTTTAATTGGGCTAGCACCGGAGGCTGAAGCAATAGGACTCTGTCTAGTCCTCGCCTTCCCGGGTGTACGAGTACGGTAGTCCGTCTCATCCAACCTGAGAGACAAACTGATTGGCCAGCTGAGAACCCTGGATACTTAGATATTGGAGTATACGGTTCAATGTCGAGCAAACTGTAGCGACACAAGATCATCGGTTTTCAAAGCATGTATCTTTTCCTATGGGAGCCTGTCCGAATTCTTGGTTTTTTCACTTGAGTTTGAGGATCGGGCATGCTAATAGATGAGTGCTATGTACAGAAAAAAGGAACTGAACCACAGAGATGTAGATTTTGGATACACTAGAACTTTAGCTATTTATTAGTATTTCCCATGTGTCATTTGTTTCAGAGGCGAGGGCGCAAATAGGCATTTCAAGGACTACTGATTTCATTGGTTTTGATAAATTTTTCTTTTTTTACCGCTACTTGGGTCAACTAACGATGACTTTCATCCGAGAAATACAGTGTGCGAGGGGGATTGTGCCTAGAAGGATCCACTGAGGAAAACTTATGTCGGCTCCACGATTCTCTCACCTACATGGTGCAGGTAGTCGAGCACCGGGAAATAGAAATTGGGGATACTATTCCTTCCCTCTACCTCCTGAGTAGCCCCCCACCCCCCCCCCCCAAAAAAAAAAAAAAAAAAAAAACTCCCTTGCCGGCTGCAACACCTTTTTTGTTAAGGCCCGGATGAAGGCGCCAGGTAAGTTTATGGAAGATTTCGTTGCGTATGGTATTCTGACAACGCTCCCTATGCGAATCTGGAGAAGGGACGAAAAACACAGCAAAACAAGAGACGCAAAAAACTCAAAAAAGGGCTAGAATTTACGGGAGGGCAACCACAATGATTACTTATCCAAGTTAATACATACAGTGTGATAACACCCTTTGTGTGTGCTCTGGTAGAAAAGAGAATGGATGTTGAAATTAACGTGCCGCCGACAGCCGCAGCGCAGCAGAGCCTCAAACTAGCGCGCCTTGTGAAACCCGATTCAGAGCCTCACACTTTCCCAGCTAAATTAAGTGTGCAGGGTCTGTGGCAGACTTGTTTAGTTTGGCCCTCACCGTAAGTGAATTGCCGGCAATGGGGTTCCGGGGATATTATGAAAAGTCGAGACAAAAATTTGCAGCCTATTAGTGAAATGTGACTCTATAGCCGCAAACAAAAAATCACTGAAAGAACTGGCTCCCTGGATCATACTTTGTGGTGCGTTTCTTAGATCGAGTTCCTTGGAATTTGCTCACAGGCGTACCGGTATCTGCCACTATTCCATTCCCTTCACCACCAACCGGTTCATTTCCTGCACTAGACATTGTTGAATAAATCACATTTCTCACCAGATTGAAAAGTTTTTGGAAGAAAAAAGCAAAACTGCATGCCCGTAATGCCTTTGGCAGATTCAACTTCATAGGGGTGTAACCTTATCACATGACTCCTGATGTTGGTTCCTGAATATTGACAGATGCGTTACCTCAAAGCCGCCGGTGACCTCAGCCTCATATTAGGCTTAGTGCTCCTGTTGATGGAAAAAGACCTGCATCGTTGCTTGACCTGAAATTGCTTTTGATATCCCTTGATTGACATTTCTATAAAAAAAAGTGCGAAGCTAGTTTTTTTTAGCTTTCATTTTAGCGTGTAGGGAAATTCAGCACTCCGGGGGTACAGCTCGTAAGTTTTGAAATTATCCACAGGGTGTAAGAGCAGCAAACCTCGCTTATGGAACATACAAAACTTACCGTAGGCGCTCTACCTCGGTATTGTCACAGCGGGGGTAGAAACAACCGTACTACCGTAGCCGTGTTCTATAACCCCCCACTCAAGGTCCGATATGAGAAATACACTAGTTCCACGCGTCTCTTTAGCACGATGTACCGTAGGGAAATTCGGCGCTGTCGGCACTGCAGGGATAAGCACTCAGGGCACCAGTTTTCTCTCTCTCTCAAGAAAATATCGCTATCTCCGTTTAGCTAACGGATTTGTTCGCATCCGCTATTAGATGGCACATGAGCTCTAATCTGTAACCTGTTTCTCTAGCAACAACTGAAAGATCCAAGATTATTAGCTGCGGAGTCCCCCCATTCACGGCCAAAAATCCCCCATTCCCCTTTTTGACTTGGGCCCTCTCTAGCCATCATAGCCCATCACTCACCCCTTCATATCGCTCGGGCCGTAAGGCAGGGAATTCTTGACTCCATAGCACATCGCTCTCTTATTAGACTTACAGTGATCCGGTACTGGTATGTGATGAATTTACGCCACCCCAAAACCTTCTACTTCCATTCCCAAACACTGTTGAAATGCAAGTACCCCAACAATTGGGTTTCGTTGTGCTCATGGTATTTCAATTCGGGATAGAGGGGGTATTCCCTACTTTAGCCAAGATTAGGGTAATTGTCCATATATAATCGAGGTGATTTCCAATGGTTATATAGTCGCACCCGACTATAATGAACCTCCTTGTAATGAATCTCGGGCTATGGAGCAGCACCTCACAGCCACACCGGTGAATTTGTTGGAGAAAACAGCCTCTATAGTGAACTCCCATGGTAAAAATTAGTGAACGAAACTTTGGGTCTGGATTCTTAGCGCTCATTGGAGCCAGGTGCAACTATAGTTCTCAAATGGAAGCTTGAAATATAAGCCCTATTCTTGCTTTGAGGACCAAGAAGTCTTTGGTGATATTTGCCAAAGCTAGCCCGGAGTATTACTAGCCTTCCGAGTGTTTTTTTTTTTGACCCAAGCCTACGAAACTCCAAAGTTCGGTTTAGGGTGAAGAATTTTTTTTTGGAAGTAGTGAGATGCTGCTCGGGGTGCTCTCATGATAGTCGCTTTGTTGTTCGGATGGCTTCCGGGAACGCGCTTTGGCTTTGGGAATGCTCCGGCTCCTGGGAAAACATCTCGGCTAAAGGAATGCACTTGGGTTTTGGATCAATGCATCTGCCGGAACGAGGGTGGGAAAACCGTAAGCAAAGCGGGAAGGCTGTAAGAGTCTGATACGCGGATGTTGGATGATGCCAGGAGCCTATGAACAGTGGGAGTCTATCTCTCCTTTGTTGGCATAAGTGCGCAGAAGGAAAGGGGGACCAAGCAAAGAGGATGGATATGTTTGGTGATCTATGGGAAGATGGGAGGAGTTTGTTGTAGTCATATCGACTCCTGTGTTTACCGTTAGTTAGAATGTTGTTTTCATTGTCAGTGTGTGAACCCAGGGCGCTCGTCGGTTGTCTTTGCTGTCGATCCACGTCTAAAAGATTGGCGATAGCACTTCCCACAATGATTGGACTAGCACATGATTGTGGAACGTTAGAGCCTTGTAAATTGCCACCCCCTCTTTTTTAGGTGGGAGAGATCCCCTCTACCCATAGTTCCAAGAGAGTTAGATTCTCGCTATACCACGATCCCTCTCTCAAAAAGAAGAAACGAAACCCAGATAAGATAATATTCCAGATGTCGCTAGGGTACCAACAGGCCATGGGTAATATCAACTCGTTCAACAGTAACACGTTTAACAATATTGTCAACTTTATTACCGAAATAGACGATGAGGGACGTCAAATTCTACAGTGGCTATCTCCTCTTGAACCTCAGCAACGGCACCAGGATGTGCGAGCCGATCGACTCAGTGGTGTGGGGAACTGGGTGCTAGAAACCACCGAGTTCAGAAAATGGCGCGATGGAGAAGATGGTTGTATTGATCCGGTCTTGTTCTGTTACGGGAATCCAGGGGTTGGGAAAACCTATGTTAGGTAGTAAAGACTCCGAGCCTAAGAAAAATAATAGAGATATCGCTGATGATTAGGAAATAATAGTTCCCTAGTTATTGACAGTCTGTGTGATCAGTCGGAGGACAAGGGCGTTGCCGTCGTGGGACTATACTGCGATTTCCTTGCCCAACAGGAACAGTCCACCACAAATATGTTGGGTGCCATGCTCAAGCAGCTTATCAGCAGAGGGGAGATCCCGCGGCATATACGAGAGGCCTTCCGGAAGGCAAAAAGAGAGTTTGGCGGCCGAGGTCTCCTACTTCCCGATATGGTGGAAGTTCTGAAGAAGACCATTACATCACTACCGCGGTTATTTATATGCATCGACGCAGTGGACGAATGCACTCACAAGCACCGACGGGGCATTCTTGAATCGATGCAAGAGATCGTGCGAGTGTCATCAAACACGCGAGTATTCATTACTGGGAGACCCCATATCGACGATGAAATCGTGAAACATTTCGGCGAGGCGGTCCGGATACCTCTCAGTCCTCCCAAAGGAGATATTGAGAGTTATCTGGAGATGAGGCTGGACGGTGACCCTGATCCTAATGCAATGGATGACGAGTTACGGGCGGATATAATGAAAATCATCCCGGAGAAGATCTCGGAAGTGTAAGCAATAATATCAAATACATTCAAATACAAGCCTGGAGTCCGATTCACTAACAGTAGCGCCTAGCTTCCTTCTCGTTTCTCTTAACATGGATGCGATCCTGGGCGAGATTACTCTCACTCGGAGAAGAAAAAAGCTCGATGAGATGACCAAAGGGGAGGGTCTGGGAGATGCGTACACAGCAACCTTGTCGCGCATAGGTGAGCAGCCGAGAAGCAGATCGAAACTCGGCATGCAAGTTTTAATGTGGGTATCGCATGCGGAGCGGCCATTACATGTCGACGAGTTATGCCACGCCCTGGGGGTGGAAGGGTCTACGGACTTGGATATTCGGAATATTCCCGCGATAGAAACACTGCTAGCATGCTCATTGGGTCTCACCATGGTTGAGAAGTCCTCATCTACCCTCCGGCTTGTCCATTACACTCTGAAAGAGTACCTCTCCCATAACACCAACCTATTCCATAAGCCCCACGCGATGATTGCGGAGGTCTGTTTGACCTACCTCAATTTTCGGCACGTGAGGAGCTTTTCGCCTGCTCTCCGCTCGGTCCCACCAACCGCCCCTTTTGTCGAATATGCTTCTTGTCACTGGGGTACACATTCTAGACAGGGAAACACCGAAAGTGTGAAAACCCTTGCATTGAAACTACTCGATGGATACGATAAGCATTTATCTTCCAAGATTGTGTTATTGCGTAGTGCGAGGGCTGAGGAACAGCCGTTTGATCGAGAAGACGCCCCTACAGGATTTACAGGGCTTCACGGTGCCGCATACCTCGGGTGTCTGGATATAATAGTTGCTTTATTGAAGGCAAATACATGGGATGTGCAGGCAACCGATTTCCATGGCAACACAGCAATCTCCTGGGCTGCTAGGAGGGGGCATGAGGGGGTTGTGAGGGTACTGCTGCAAAGGAGAGACGTTAATCCAGACACACCTGACACCAAATATGGCCGAACACTTCTCTCGTGGGCGGCCGGGAGTGGGCACGAGGGGGTTGCCAAGATGCTGCTGGAACGGAATGACGTCAATCCTGAAAAAGCGGATAAGTGGAGCAAAACAGCGCTCTACAGAGCCGTTGCATATGGGCACGAGGGGGTTGTGAGGATATTGCTAGAGCGGGGCAGGGTCAATCCCAATACAGCTGACACAGTATTCGGTCAAACACTGCTCTCGTGGGCAGCCGAGTATGGCCACGAACGGATAGCGAAGATACTGCTTGAACGGAATGACATCAATCCTAACAAAGCGGATCACTGCAGCCAAACAGCGCTCTGGCTGGCTGCAAATAATGGGCATGTGGGGGTGGTGCGGATACTGCTCGAGCGGAACGACCTCAGCATTGACAAAGCGGATAACTTAGGCCGGACACCGCTCTTGCGCGCTGCCGAGAATGGGCATGACGGGGTTGTGAGGGTGCTGGTGGAACGAATCGACCTCAACCCCAATACGCCGGACACCAAGTATGGCCGAACACCCCTCTGGTGGGCTGCCGTAAACGGGCATGATGGGATTGTGAAGATGCTGCTACAACGTAACGACGCTAGCCCGGACACGCCCGACACCAAATATGGCCGAACACTGCTCTTGTGGGCTGCTACGAAAAGGCATACGAAGGTCATGAGGATGCTGCTACAACGTACCGACGTCGATCCTAACATACCCGACACCAAATACGGCCGAACACCACTTTCGTGGGCTGCCGCGAAAGGGCATGAGGAGGCAGTAAGGATGCTGCTACAGCGTAACGACGTCGATCCCAACACATCCGACACCGAATATGGCCAGACACCGCTCTGGTGGGCTGCCGCAAATAGCCATGAGGGTATCGTAAGGATACTGCTGGAGCAGAGCGACGTCAATCCCAACACGCCCGACACCAGATCTTGCCGAACACCGCTCTGGTGGGCTGCCATGAACCGGCATGAGGGGATCGTCAAGATGCTGCTACAGCGTAAAGATGTCAATCCCGACACATCCGACGCCCAATATGGCCGAACACCACTCTTGTGGTCTGCCAAGAATGGGCATGAAGGGATCATAAGGATGCTCCTGGAACGGAACGACGTCAATCCAGATACACCCGAGACCAAATCTGGCCGAACACCTCTCTGGTGGGCTGCCGTGAATCGGCATGAGGGGATCGTGAAGATGCTGCTACAACGTAAAGACGTCAATCCCAACACACCCGACACCGAATATGGCCAAACACCGCTCTCGTGGGCTGCGGAGAATGGGTATGGGGAAGTTGTACGGATGCTTTTGGAACGGAACGACGTCAATCCCGACACACCAGACACCAGATATGGCCAAACGCCGCTCTGGCGGGCGGCTGGAAATGGGCTTGAGGATGTCGTAAGGATGCTTCTAGAGAGGAACGACGTCGATCTCAACACACCCGACACCGAATATGGCCAAACGCCGCTCTTGCGGGCGGTCGCGAAAGGGCATGAGGAGGTTGTAAGGATGCTGCTACAACGTAAAGACGTCAATCCCGACACACCCGATACCGAGCATGGCCGAACACCGCTCTCCTGGGCTGCCGGGAATGGACATGGGTGGGCCACGAGGATTCTGCTGGAGCGGAACGACGTCAATCCTGACACACCCGACACCGAATATGGCCAAACACCGCTCATGTGGGCTGCCGAGAATGGGCACGAGGGAGTCGTAAAGATGCTTCTGGAACGGAACGACGTTAATCCCGACAAAGCGGATAGGTGGGGTCGAACACCACTCCTGTGGGCTGCCCGGAATGGGCATGAGGGGGTCGTAAGGATGCTTCTCCAACGGAACGATGTTAATCCGGACAAAGCGGATAGGTGGGGTCGAACGCCGCTCTGGTGGGCTGCCCAAAATAGGCACGAGGGGGTCGTGAGGATGTTCAACAGCCTCAATCCCGATGTGGCCGATACGTGGAGCCCACCGATTTAGTGATCTAGACCGCCAGTGGTAGTCCGTCTTTTTTTCAAGCCCATGGACGGATTAGAGCAGGTTGAGGTAGGACAGGACGCCCTATCAGGCCCGGTAGGGCCCTGTAGTGTTTTCTTGTTACATCTCTTTGGCTGGTATGCTCAGAAACTTCAAGTTCATGATTTGATTTCGCCCATAGTTTATGATCAGGCGAGTCATGTGCCCTATGCGTAAACTAATAAGGAAGGAAGAATACATCTTTAAGAAATAAAAATGCCAAATGTGTTTGTCAAATTAGAACTCAAAAACCACCGGCATAAATCTGCAAGGAAGTAAGCACATCCTCCCTGGAGAGGGCACTAGCACTATCACAGTCGGAAAGTTCTAATATTAGTTCCAGATATTCGGATCCGAGAGGTTCAGTTAAGTTTCCCGGTAACTCCTCCAGAAAATCCCAGGCATTGAGCTGCAAGTCAACTTTGGTTAGATTCATTCTTTCGCTTTGTTGCGACATCACAGTGGCTATAGTTAATGCGAGGGACTTATGGAAGTATTTAAAAGAAAAAGTAAGGCTCATAGCAGAATGATTGGTTCAGTCTTATCTTAGTACTTGGAGCACTTGATGATTTATTTCACTTTCTCTTTCTTGCGGGCATATCTTTTATTGCTGTCAGTTCTATTGGCATCACCATATATCACTCATAGTTTGTCTGCAGCCCTAGGCCGTCCCCCTCATTTTTGTTTCCGCATGTGCCCTGCCGTCATTCCTAATACCTCCGTCTGTAGACCTCCCCCGCGGTCCTTCCCCACACCCTATAGCCCGTACCCACACCCTACAGTCTTCTGATACAGTGAAACCTCGGGTGAGTAGCACGAGGCGGAAATAAGGGGGGAGAAAAGAGGAGAGGAGTCTTGGCACTGGGGGGCGGCCAGACACAACCCCTTAAATCGAGTGATATCTCATATTAGCGAAGAGAAAAGGAAAATTTGTGTAGAACTTGGATATAATGCACAAAGAACTGAGTAGAAAGTATAAATTCAAATAAGAGAGTTCGTACAAGGCAGACATAACTAAAGACTATTTTCCACCGCCGTGAATTATGATAAAAGACTCCTTTGCACGGTGGATTCCCGGAGTCTTTGAGCTTACTCGTTGGCTAAGCATCCTCCTCAGAGAGTTGAACGGTGGTGATCCTCACTCTGACTACCCTAAGAACTAGAATAAATGAACCTCACGCTAAGACGTTGGAGTTGCCTTTACCGGTAAGGTCTGGCTCTTTTTTCTTTTTTTTCTGTCTTAGGCTTGGGCTGAGGGTCAGTTTTCGCCGTGCGCTCGTCCCCCTATCCAAGAGAGGGAATTTCGGACGTCTTAGGGTGAGGTTCCTTTATTCGAGCTCTTACGGTATTCCCTAGCTAGTGTATCACCAGTTTTGTCTCTCCGCGCCCCGTCGGCACCTTTACATGCCCCCAATCTCTATATACATCCTTTGGACTCGCCTTTTGCTCCTTGCGATATTATATTAAGTCAATCAACTTCTATCAATGAACGGCTTTGCACTCACTTGTCCTATTGTATATGATAGACGGCAACCTTATTGTGTTATAAGAGGGGCGGATAGAAGCTTAATAGATATAAACATAAATTAGATTCAACACTCAAACACTATACGCATGGGAGCAGCTGCACCGCTGGAATCAACCGAGAGGTCCTTATGTGCGTGATTGATAGGCCCTGGTTAATTTTTTCACTTTTCTCTTGTCTCTTTTTTGCCAGCTAGCTAGCCGTTGCCACCCGCATGTTTACTGTATTGTGAGATGAACTCCTCTCCTTTCCGATGCTAAAGGCATTACAGCTTCCTACTCCCTCTATCTCGCTTTTGAACATCACAATTAAAATTTAGCACCCTCGCCTCTATATCTATCCCACTCCCGCTTACCCTTCCTTTGGGTTCTTTAGGTGTCCGCTATTCGGCAAGCTGTGTAGACGCCTGGATCGGGAGCCCGACAAGAAGAGATCCTTAACTGTGAGAGCCCATGTTAAACGCTCACTTCAAAGGTTAGCTGACTATCGTAAAGACGACACCAACCCCGATACTCGTAGAAGCGGTAGTGTGCAAAGCACAAGAATATCAGCCGAAACCTCAGGTGGAAGATGCACATGCCAATGTTGTTTTCCCACGTCACGCCATTAACCAGATGGTCTACATTTATCCTTGGTGGTCTAAAGCAGTAAAATTCGGCACCTAGAGGATACCATATTAGTTAGGAACCCCCTTCAAAAGTTAGTCTACCATAATACCTACGATATCTACCGGAGCGGTAAACTATTACACTATGCACAAGAACATTAGCTATGCCCTGCAACCCGAGGTCTATATTGTGTTATGGCACTACGAATCGCATGGTCTATATATGCCGGTAGCCCGGTCCCTAACTCCAATTTGAGCTCCCATAATAAAATATGCCACTACATCATATACCGCTGGCGCCGAAGGCGCAAATTACGAATGTAAGGCAGAATCTCCACGAACAGTATCTTGCGCGATAAAACTGCTTTCCAGGCAATTTGGATTTTTGCAATCTGAGCCCAGGCAGCGGGGAACTAGTTTCTCCGTGTAACCGTCGCGAGCAACCTCCAGTAGACAAGGTAGGACTCGACTTTTTTTTCCGACCATCTTCGCAAGCGAGCGCCTCTTTCGCTTCTTCTAGACTGCCGGCTAATTGCACACCAAAAGGCTCAAATTTGGGTTTCTCTTCCTTCCTTGTAGAGTCCGCCGTACATAATCTTCCTGACATCTCGATTAAAAGCTAAAGGGTCTTTTCTCCCGGTCCGAATTATGGCGTCTGGTGAGTTTACAGTATACGTTGCCTTACGTATGCTATTCAGTTGCGGTGCCCGTTGGGTGGGCTCACCATTCGAACCTGGCAGCTGGTCAACATGTGAGTGATGGGCTGTGATGGTTTTTGGGGGTCAAGTTAGAAGAGGGAGATGAGAGCTTCTGATCTGCTCGACCGAACATCCCTGAGGCATTGAGTCCTGCGGGGCGAGATCCGCTGATCCATAGTGGTGCTCGGCATATAGTAGGCAGCCACACATTAATCTTAGCATCCATCTTTAAGTATGCTGTGCGATGATAGCCCGATTGCAGAAGTGCGGCTGATTGATATCTTAGTCACGTGGGTGTGAAGATAAAGATTTTGCGAACCCCCTGGTTGCAGCGTGCCTAGATAAGGCATGCGGCTGCGATATCTACCCGTGCCAAGGCAAGAACCCTGGGAGACTCAACATAACTTTGCGGCTCAACCTAAGTTTTGGGCTTGGCATTGTAGCCTTGTGGCTCATGATTTTGTGGCTAAACATAAGTTTGTGGGTCAAAATTGGTTCGGGGGTATCATGCTTCTGAATCATATCATATAAAATGGTGAAAAGGGTGGAATATTCTAAGGTGGAAAAAACAAGGAAACAGCTAATTGGACTCAGGATGTGAGAAAAGGAGCGTAGCAAAGAGCAAGTCTTAAGGTACAGGCAAAAGAATGAGGTGTGGGCCGAGCTGAGAAAAAGAGCTAAAAATTACCGGTACGGGTATTAAGCAACAAGGTTTTAGAAATAGATGTAAAGCATACGAGAATGCTCTATTCAACCCGTTAGACCCAAATGTCACGCCGGGCCACAAAGTTACTATGTTTGGCAAAGTCATGTTCAGCGATTGGGCACTCTTCGGAGTGCCCTACCGGTAGTTGTGAGCCTGCTACTAGCTTTCGGGGAGTGTGGAGGCTAGCCACATTCTGCCACGAGTTTCGGCTGTGAGTACCGTAAGTTTTGGATGACGAATTCATGCAGTACTAACCATCCCCCAGGGGATGGGACAATAAGAGGCTTGACCGGGGTTTGAGGCCCTCGTGCCCATGACCGCCGAGGGTAAAAAAATAGTTTAATTTCGTACTGTAGGTATCATATTATACAACGCAAGGAAGAGTTATGATAGAAGCATTGGTATAATTCTTGTACTGTACTCGAACCCCTGTCCCTTACTTGTGGACAGACCGCGGCAACAAATAACCGTCCGGGGGGGAAAAAAAAGGCAGAAGGAGAGAGATGTTGGAATTTTTCTTTTATTTCCCCTCCAGTACCTACCGTTTTCCAAGCGCTGGGGTAAGAACGCTCGCGTATTCTCGGTTAGGTTACGGTAGACTAATGAGAGATTTAGATTAATGTTACAGGATGAGGAAAACAAGCTCACAGTTCGACCGCTTGTATCGCCTGAAGAAAGTATGAAAGAAGGAAAAAACAAAAGTGCAATTGCGATACGTTAAGAACCGGAATAATCGAGCCTCGCGCTAAGGCATCCGAAATACCCTCTCTTGGATAGGGGGTGAGCGCATAGCGAAAAATGACCCCCTCATACCTAGCTTAACAAAGAAAAAAGTACCAGACATTACCAACAATGGCAACCCCAACGTCCTAGTGTGAAGGTCAATTGTTCCAGTTCTTACGGTAAGCTCTAAGCGCAGCAGAATGTGGGAGAACCGTGGACTGGTTCGCTGCTCTCTCTGCTTGCCGAGGATATTCTTGGTGACATATATCTCGGTCTAACATCACCGCAAAACTCGCAAAACGCGACAAACTCAAAAGGAACACAGTAAACCGACAAAACCTAGATCCTAGTGATCTCAGATCTAGAACCATCCTGACGTGTTGTCGTACTCCGTGATTCCTAAAGCCTATGACCAGCTGATGGGCCAACTTCAGGGCCTAAGGAAAAACAGCATGAAGGAAACATCATGAAATCAAATAAGTACCGTACCGGTATTGAATACCCAGAGATCAATGACAATAGATATCAACAAAACTAAAAACCAATACCTTATGCTCAAACGTATTAGATGTGGAAACAATAACTCACTGCCGGGTGCTAAAACGGTGTGCACCACAAAGCCCAATACCGATAGCCGTATATCTCCTACCCACATATCGGCCTGTGTGCATACCCGCATATCCCTGCAATTCATATCCGCGTAATCACTTAGCCCCGTTCCCTATAGGCAATCCAACATAAAAGTATAATAATTATCATATCATTATACGATAGTTCCGCCGTCTATACAAAACACATCGATCGATTCAACTTAGGACGCCTTCGCATAAGTTGGCCTAATGAAAGGTGCAATTAAGCCATTAACCCTAACAAAATTAGAGTGGTTTTTTTTTAAAAAAAACTCACTTGCTGTCGTGGTTTGAACATCTACGAGCCTCTTTCACAGTCAATTTTATGCCAAGGCGTCCCCTGTTACATGGATAGAGGTGTTGTGTATACCGTATATGGACAACCGGAACCACACTGAGACAGAACCTTTCGACAAATGGTTTTACACCAACTTAAGGAAAAATTGACATTTTCAAAGAGACAGTACCTAAGGCTACTTGCATGAAAACCTTGAAATCTTTAGATTAGCTGTGGAATTACTACTGTAAGAACTCTAATTGAACCCCACGTTAAGACGCCTGAAATTTCCTGTCTTGGATAAGGGGCGATGGCGCAGCTAAAACAGGCCCCCTCAGCTTGAGTTTAAGACAAGGAAAAAAGAAAGAAGAGCCAAATCTTAATAGCAAAAGAGCTCCAACGTCCTAGAGTGAGGTCCAACTATTCGAGTTTTTTTGCGGTATGTAGTCCATCTAAACCTCCAAAGGTAGAAATTCAAGGGATCAAACCTGTTTTCATTACTTAAAACTAGGCCAGTGCGAAAGTAAACTAAATTTTCGCATGGGTTCGATACAAAAAATACAAAAAATACAAAAAGTGCTCTAGTGTATACCTGGCAAACAATACCTCATGCTTAAATGACCACTGCCCTACTGCTTTATGATATTTAAAAATCTGGTGGTATTGTTCATGTTATCTACAATCGATAGGTTTACTAATGGGCTGCCAAACTTTTGCGGATTCTCACAGTTATTGTGCTAGGCGGTGGGGGTGGGTGCATTTGGTGTAAAATGGGCATCGGGCGAATCGTTTTGTCCTAGTACCAGGACGGTATCATCTGAGTCGTATAAACTAGGCTAAGCACGTTGTATAAAGATCAAAAGAGTTAGTGCTGCTAGATTTTATTAAGAAGCCTACCGTATGAATTTCACACATGTGCTTCGTGAGTCTGTTACCGTGGGAACCCATATGGTCATCAGACACAGCACTCTGCAGTACTAGGGGGGTCAGCGAAAATATAACTCCTGCGGCCGTAGATAACCATATGGGGTGAGAAGATTCCAGGTTTTTAATAACCCCCCCGAGGACCGTACGAGGACCTTAAATTACAAGCGCCTTGTCTAAGCTAGCAAATACCATCTCCCATACCGGTATCCGACGCGAGTGAGCCTTGTTTTTTGGTTCTAGGACCCACAGTAAGGCTGAGCTGCAGGCAGGGTCGAATGGGGAATGGGTGTCTTTGGAGAATATTCTTGGCACTCCCCACAATGATTGGACATGCACATACTTGTGGAACGTTAGAGCATCGTAAGTTGCCACCCCCTCTTTTTCAAGTTCCAGAGAATCCTCCACCGCTATTTCCGAGAGAAGTGAGATTCTCGCTGTAGGATACACGACCCCTCTCTCAAAAAGAAAGAGAAAACGGGGCCCAGATAGGATAATAATCAATAGCGCAGATGTCGTCAGAGTACCCGCAGGCCACGGGTAATACCAACTCATTCAACAACAATAACTCGTTTAACAATATTGTCAACTTTATCACCGAAATAGACGACGAGGGACGTCAAATTCTACAGTGGCTATCGCCTCTTGAACCACAGAAACGGCACCAGGATGTGCGAGCCGACCGACTCGGTGGCGTGGGAAACTGGGTGCTAGAAACGAATGAGTTCAGAAAATGGCGTGATGAAGATAGTTGTGTTGATCCAGTGTTGTTCTGTTACGGGAATCCAGGTGTCGGGAAAACTTATGTTAGGTAGGAAGGACTCCTGACCTAAGATAATGGAAATGTTGCTGACGATGAGGAAATAATAGTTCCCTAGTTATTGACAATCTGTGTGACCAGGCCGGGGATAAGGGCGTTGCCGTCGTGGGACTATACTGCGATTTCCTTGCCCAACAGGAACAGTCTACAACAAATATGTTGGGCGCCATGCTCAAGCAGCTTGTCAGCAGAGGAGGGATTCCGCTGCACATACGGGAGGCCTTTCAGAAGGCAAAAAGAGAGTTTGGCGGCCGGGGTCTCTTACTTCCCGATATGGTGGAAATTCTGAAGAAGACCATTACATCGCTACCGCGGTTGTTTATATGCATCGACGCTGTGGACGAGTCCACTCACAAGCACCGACGGGACATCCTTGAGGCGATGCAAGAAATCGTTCGAGTGTCGTCAAACACGCGAGTATTCATTACTGGGAGGCCCCATATCAACGATGAAATTGTGAAACGTTTCGGCGAGGCGGCCCGGATACCTCTCAGCCCTCCTAAAGGAGATATTGAGAGTTATCTGGAGATGAGGCTGGATGGTGACCCTGATCCTAATGCAATGGATGATGAATTGAGGGCGGATATAATGAAAATCATCCCAGAGAAGATCTCGGAAGTGTAAGTAATAATATCAAATACATTCACAATACAAGTCTAAGGTTCGATTCACTAACAAAGGTACCTAGTTTCCTTCTCGTTTCTCTAAACATGGATGCAATCCTCGGCGAGATTACTCCCACTCGGAGAAGAGGGAAGCTTGATGAGATGACTAAAGGGGAGGGTCTGGGAGATGCATACACAACAACCTTGGCACGAATGTGGAGGCAGCCGAGAAGCAGATCAAAACTCGGCATGCAAGTTCTAATGTGGGTATCGCATGCGGAGCGGCCATTACATGTCGACGAATTATGCCACGCCCTGGGGGTGGAAGGGTCCATAGACTTGGATATTCGGAATATTCCTGCAATAGAAACACTGCTGGCATGCTCATTGGGGCTCGTCATGGTCGAGAAGTCCTCATCTACCCTCCGACTTGTCCATTACACTCTGAAAGAGTACCTCTCCCATAACCCCAGCCTATTCCATAAGCCCCACTCGATGATTTCCGAGGTCTGTTTGACCTACCTCAATTTTCGGCACGTGAGGGACTTCTCGCCTGCTCTCCGCTCGGTCCCACCAACCGCTCCTTTTGTTGAATACGCTTCTTGTTATTGGGGCACACATGCGAACTTAGAAACCACAGAAAATGTCAAAACCTTTGCATTGAAGCTGCTCAATGGATATGAGGAGCACATATCTTCAAAGATTGTGTTATTGCGTGGTGTGCGAGCTGGCGAGCAGCCATTAGATAGGGGAAACACCCCAAAAGGATTTACAGGGCTTCACGGCGCCGCATACTTTGGGTGCCTGGAGATAACAGTTGCTTTGCTGGAGGCAAATATATATGATGTGCAAGCAACCGACTTTCATGGTAACACAGCAATCTCCTGGGCCGCTAGGAGGGGGCATGAGGGGGTGGCGAGGATACTGCTGGAACGTAGTGATGTTAATCTGGACACTCCTGACACCAAATATGGCCGGACACCGCTCTCGTGGGCCGCCCAGAATGGGCATTGCGCGGTGGTGAGAACACTGCTGGAACGAAGCTACGTTAATCCTGAAAAAGTTGATAAGTGGAGCAAAACGCCGCTCTACAGGGCCGTTGCATATGGACATGAGGGGGTCGTGAGGATACTGCTAGAACGGGGCGGGGTCAATCCCAATACAGCCGACACAGTATTCGGTCAAACATTGCTCTCATGGGCTGCCAAGCATGGCCACCAGCGGGTCGTCAAGATACTGCTTGAACGGGACGTCAACCCTGACAAAGCGGATCACTGTAACCAAACACCTCTCTCCCTAGCTGCCAATAATGGACATGGGGGGGTCGTGAAGATGCTGCTGGAACAGAGGGACGTCAACCCCATCAAAGCGGATAGCTGGAGCCGGACGCCGCTCTCGCGCGCTGCCGAGAGTGGACACGAAAGTGTCGTGAGGATGCTGCTAGAATGGGCCAGCGCCAATCGCGAAACGGCTATCGCCGAATATGGCCGAACGTTCTCATGGGCTGCTGCAAATGGACGTGAGCGTGTGGTTAAAGTATTGCTGGAATGGAATGGCCTCAATCCCGACACACCCGACACTAAATATGGCCGAACGCCGCTCTCGTTTGCTGCCGGGAGTGGCCACGAGGGGGTCTTCAAGATGTTGCTAGAACGGAACGACATTAATCCCAACACACCCGACACCAAATATGGCCAAACACCGCTCTGGCGGGCTACCATGAATGGGCATAAGGGAATCGTGAAGATGTTGCTACAACGTAAAGACGTCGATCCTAACACACCCGACACCAAATATGGCCGAACACCACTTTCGTGCGCTGCCGAGAACGGGTATGGGGAAGTCGTAAGGATGCTTCTTGAACGGAACGGCGTCAATCCCGAAACACCTGACACCGAATATGGCGGGACACCACTCTGGTGGGCTGCCAGAAAAGGGCATGCGGAGGTCGTAAGGATGCTGCTACAATGTAACGACGTCAATCCCAACACACCCGACACAGAGGATTGCCGAACACCGCTCTGGTGGGCTGTCGAGAATGAGCATGAGCAGGTCGTAAGAATGCTTCTGGAACGGAACGACGTCGACCCCAACACACCTGACACCGAATATGGCCAAACACCGCTCTTGTTGGCTGCCAAGAATGGTCATAAGAGGGTAGTAAGGTTGCTTCTGGGACGGAACGACGTCAATCCCGACACTCCAGACACCGAATACGGCCGAACACCGCTCCTGTGGGCTTCCGGGAATGGGCATGCCGGTGTCGTAAGGATGCTGCTGGAAAGGAACGATGTCAATCCTAACATACCTGACACCAGGTTTTGCCGAACACCGCTCTGGTGGGCTGCCGTGAATCGGCAGGAGAGGATCGTGAAGACGCTGCTAGAACGTAAAGACGTCAATCCCGACACTCCCGACACCGAATATGGCCGAACACTGCTCTCATGGGCTGCCGAGAATGGCCATAATGGGGTAGTAAGGATGCTCCTAGAACGGGACGACGTCGATCCCAATGCACCCGACACTAAATACTACCAAACGCCACTTTCTTGGGCTTCCGAGAATGGGCATGAGGAGGTCGTAAGAATGCTTCTAGGACGAAACGATGTCAATCCCGGCAAAGCAGATAGGTGGGGCCGAACACCACTCCTGTGGGCTACCCGGAGTGGGCATGAGGGGGTCCTTAAGATGCTGCTACAACGTAAAGACCTCGATCCCAACTCACTCGGCACCAAATATGGTCAAACACTACTTTGGCGGGCTGCTGCGTGCGGGCATGAGGGGATTGTGAAGATGTTGCTAGAACGTGACGACGTCAATCCCGACACACCCGACACCGAGTATGGCCAAACACCGCTCTCCTGGGCTGCCAGGGATGGTCATGAGGGAGTCGTAAGGATGCTTCTGGGACGGAACGACGTTAATCCCGACAAAGCGGATAGGTGGGGTCGAACACCGCTCTTGTGGGCTGCCCGGAATCGGCATGAGGGGGTCGTGAGGATGTTCAACAGCCTCAATCCCGACGGGTACAATCCGTGGAGCCCACGGATTTGATTCCCAAATATGTAGTAAGTCTCCAATCAGCTGAGCTCTTCCCTCTTACGCCGTCTGATATACCTTAATTTCCATCCAAAAGAACCAGCTGATTTGACGCCGCGTGTCATGCACTAATTAGAATCTTCATTGTTTCAGAAAATGTTTGAGTTTCGGGAGATCTTTCCGTTGATAGATTGATTATAATAATACGAAGTCAAAAGGGCACAACAAGGTTATGGAGACGATGGTAGAACAAGGATCCAGCACTTTAATAGGAAGCATGCAGAAGTCCTTGCTATCCATTTCCTTTGCTAGGTGATTACAGAGAATGCTTCCTTTCTTTGTTGTTACCGAATCAAGCAAGAAATTGGGAACATGTGTGGAAGATAGCGGATAGTTTGGTGATTTGAGGAAGGATAAGAATGACTTTTTTATCTTTCATATATACTTGTCTTTACAGTTCGTTTGGAGAGGCAATCAGAGAACGAAGCCGCGAGCTATCCACACCCTTTGTCATCAGCAGTGTATTTGATCCTATGCAACACCCTCCTGGTATTATAAGGAAACGAGCCTTGCTAAAGAGAATCCTATGCCTGCCGCAGGCTTCAGGGAGTTTTTCACACATGTATCGACAACCCACTAGTGATGTCAAACCTTTGGATTACGTGGCTAGAACGTCTCGTTGTCTCTCCCTCTCGCCTCCTCCAACTTACCCTAGACCCTAGACCCTTTCCCATTTCTTGTTGCCTTATTACCTAGCTTTTGTATAAGCGATTTTGTCTATCTGTTCCCGTTGGTGTATGTGCATGGTTGATAGGCTTTGGTTTAATTTGTCACTTTTCTCTTACTTTTCTCTTCTTTGTCAGCTAGCTATAACCACCCATCAATTTACCGTACCGTGAGATAAACTCCTCTCCTTACCGATGCAAAAAGGCGTTATAGATTTCTACTCCCCCTATCTCGCTTTGAACGTCACAATTAAAACTTAACTTTAGCACCTCGCCTCTATATCTACCCAACTCCCGCTTACCCTTCCTTTGGGTTCTGTAAGTGTCCACTATTCGACAAGCTGTGCAGATGCCTTTCTTTCAGGTTCGGGAGCCTGACACTAAGAGATCCCGCTGTGAGAGCCCATGTCAAAGACTAGCTTCAAAGGTTAGATTACTATCGTAAACACGACACCAACCCCGATACTCATATAAGCGGTAGTGTACTAAACACAAGAATATCAGCTATGTCCTGAGGTTGAAGATGAATGCGCCAATATTCTTTTCCCACAACGTCACCCCATTAACCACATTGTCTGCATTTATCTCTGGCAGTGTAAGGCAGTAAAATTCGGTACCCAGAGAATACGACATCGGGCAAGGAACCCCCTTCAAAAGTTACTCCACGATAATACCTACAATTTTTGTGGCAGCGGGAAAGCATTATACTATACAAAAGCCCATTAGCTATGTCCCACAACTCAAGGTCGATATTATGTTACGGTGCTACCAATTGCATGGTCTATATTTATAGTACCGTCCCTAACTCCAATTCGAGTTCCCATAATAAGATATGCTAGAGCATCATATACCGCCGGCACCGAAGGCGCAAATTACCACTGTAAGGCAGAATCTCCGGCAACGGTATCTTATGTGAAACTCGTTGCCGGGCGATCCAGATTTTTGCAATCTGAGCCCAGGCTGCTGGGAGCCAGTTTATCCATGCAGCCGTTGCTAACAACCTCCAATTGACAAGGGGACTTCGATATTTCCAACCATCTACGCAAGCGGCCGCTTCTTTCGCCTCCACCAGATGGCCGGTTAATTGCATTCTGAAAGGCTCAAGTTGGGGTTTCTCTTCCTTCCTTATAGCGTTCGTCGTGCATAACCTCCCTGGCATCCCAATTAAAAGCTAAAGGGTTTTTCCACCCCGGTCAGAATTATGGCGTCCGGTGAGTTTACAGTTTGCGTTGCCTTACGTATGCTATTCAGTTACGGCGCCTGTTGGGTGGGCTCACCATTCAAACCGGGCAGCTGGCCAACATGTGAGTGCTGGGCTGTGATGGATTTGGGGGCAAAGTTAGAAGAGGGAGATGAGAGCTTCCGATCTTCTTGGCCGAGCATGCCTGAGGCATTGAGTCTACCGGGCAACATCCGCTGATCTATGGTGGTCTCAGCCTACAGTGGCCAGCTACATACAGTACTACTCTCTATATCTGTCTCAGAATAGTATGCGGCTTAAGAATGCGGCTGATTGATACACGAGTCACGTGGGTGCGAGAAGAAAAATGTGGCTGTAATGTGGTGTGCCTCGATAAGGCATAGAACTCTGATATCTACCCGTGCCAAGGCCACAACCCCAGGATGCTCAACATAACTTGCGGCTCAAACTAATTTTATGTCTTGGCATCGTAACGTTGTATCATAGCTCAACATAACTATGCGGCTCAACCTAAGTTTTTTTACAGCTCAATCTATAGGCTCAGGAGGCGTCACCTATACCTCCGATGCATGTCAAATGGTGAAAGGGACAGGGGGTGCCGAGGCGGAAAATGCAGGGAAACAGCTGGGACAGGGGCTCAGAACGTGAGAAAAAGACCTGAGCGAGTGGAGAGTTAGCCTTTCCTGGATGAGATAATGGCACAAGTAAAAGAAACGCGCGTTCCAAGTTTATAAAAAGAAGATAGTCAACCTAGTAATTACCGGTATTAAGCGAAAAACAAGGTTACAGAACAGATGTAATGTTGAATGCCATATCCAGTCGATTAGACTCCAAATGTGCTGAGCTATTTACAAAGTTACTATGTTAAGTAGGGTCATGTTGAGTCTCGAAGTGATGTTGAATAGTTGGGCACTCTTTAGAGTGCCTCTACTTGTGAACCTACGAGCTTTTGGGGGTTGTAGCGCACCCTCGCAACTAGCATCGGGGTGAGGCGCGCCTTCGATGGCGAATTCATGAAGCACTAAGCATCCCCACCCGTGGATGGACAGGGGTTTGAGGTTCCCGTGCTGATGGCCGTTGGAAGTAAGAAAATGATTTAATTTGGTACACCAGGCACAACGCCTGGCAGAGCAAGAAACATTGTTATCTTAAACTCCAGTCCACCCAATCACTAACTCACCCACTTGAGCCGAGACCTAACCCCTGCAGCATTAAAGCTTTTGCACTCCGGTAATTAGTTCCCGTCATGATACCTCTACAATTTCTATTCGGGATCGGGCTATGTATTTTCTATTTCACACGAGATTAGAGCAGATGTCTACACATATTTCCCATCGCGTTCTGTTCTTCAATGGTAGCCGGAAACAGAAACTCGAAGTCAGGGATATTGCATTCTTTCGATGTTACCAGCCCGCCGGCAGTGAACTGAACCGGGAATTTCGCTAGACTAGATACAGGATAGACAATCGAACTTATCAAGGATTACAATAGGCCCTAAGGGATGAAATCAAATCCTACCTTTGCATGATAGGTTGCCTGTCATGAGGAAATGAGTTCACATTGACGGTGGGCTTCATCCTCTCCTCGCCTATCCTCCAGCATATCCTTCGGCTCCCGGAGGTTAAGAGGGCCCTAGATGGAACCCCTCGACTAAGCTACTGGTATTCAAAAACTACTTGGGGTTAGGGTCCGCCCTGAAAATAGGTATCGTGGTATCGTGTGATTCATGGCACCTGGCATAAAATATTGGTATATCGACCGTTAGTTTTAGCGGATGTTCTTTACTCATAGCGCAGAACCGCCCGGGGGTGTCATAAATATGGTGACAGGTTAGCTTTTAGAGCGGACCCTCAATAGTTCCCCACGGCTAAAGTCCCCTTCTGTTGTGCTTCCCATACAGAGAGAAATGCTTCAACTCCGATTTCGGAGAAGCCAAGACTTATAAGACTCCCGAGAACGGGCGAATGGGAGGCGGGGGTGTGTTAATTGGGACTTTCGAGGCGACAAAGCAAGAGGGAAACATCTATAATGCATTTGACAATAGTAGGGAGTGTGTTTATCTAGTGTTCCCAATGTACGATAGGTAGGCTAGGCCAAACGAAGGCCAGGCTTGCCTGCGGAAATTATTGAGGATCTACGATAACCTAACCGGAGCTAGTAGGCCTCCGGGTGACCGAGTCGGGCGGAGCTATAGGCTATAGGCTTACCCGAGTGGTGCCGGATGCCTGATTGACTGGCATATAGGTTGCAGCCCATCTATTAATACCGGCCTCGTGCATATGGCCTTCTCTGGTCAGTCGTTTGGTCGGCCCGCCTGCCAGACCAGTGATCTCTTCCGATTTTTAGTTTCCCCGGTATTAGCCTCCATTCGGTGCCTTTTTTCTACCAAATTATTGAGCTTCCGTCAGATGAGCAAGTTTTCCCCGACCATGCATTATATAACTCTACCCTATATTACAGTTCTTCCCATTTCACAAATATTACCCATGAGTCCAATAGAGGAGACCAAAGTTGGAAATGATTACAAACCACTTCTAGTCCTTCTTGTATTATAAGCACGATATTAAGCCCCCAGCCGCTCACATGATCCCCAGGAGAAAGGGCAAAGGAAAGAGGTGATGAATGAGTGAATGAACGCAACAGGAAATAACCATATTCCAAAATGCGTAGTGCCAGAAAAAAAACCTCCAAATACCGTAATATAGCTCCGACAGCCAGAATCCCTGAATGATAAGGAATCCTTCACGCTCCCTGCCTTCAATCATTCGCATGCCATAACGATAGGGTAACCTAATCGATTTGGCCGGTCAGGTAAAAGTAATTCTGAACTTCCATGAAGAAAAATATCCGTGAGGATACTGGAAAAAAAGAAAATTATTAAGTGGTAATGCTTTACCTGCCGAACAAATCTTCAGTTACAGTAGATGTTAATGCTAATCGCCTGGTCCACGGGCTACTAGGCTTGATAGGTTTCCTCAGATTGGTGGAATCTAGCTTATATCCGCCTGGGTGGTTTGCCGAAGTGGCCTACCCTAGCCCGGCCAACAGTCTATAGCCCAGCAATTTGGTAGCCTGGCTCGCTGGGAACACTAGGTTTATCCCACAATAGAGTGAACAGGTGAGTGGCCAAGGATAGCCAAGAGGGAGGAAAGAAGAAAAAAGTGAAACAAAGGTGAAAACGACAACCCCAAGGCTGTGAACCACGTCCAGTAAGCTCTTCTTTACTAATAGAATACTTGGGGTGTGCCTGCTCTCGCGCGCATAATGCCTCATCGAATTAGTCTATATCTATGAATCTTCTATTGATTCGTCTTAAAATATAATATGGTTGCTGCCTATGTTGGGTAATAATATAAGTAACAACAAAATTAGTCATTGACAGATAAGCTATTGGATAACTTAACCCAATGGAAATGGGAAACAAAAGGTAAATCATAAGGATGCATATAGAGAAAGGAAAGGATATAGAAACGCCCCAACGGAACACGGATATTGAGAAAATTGGTTAGACAAAGCCAAGCAATACAGGAACAGGAGATGGGAATGGGGTCGGGACAAAATATACGAGACATTCCATGTAATAACTCAAAAAACGGTTTGACCTCCGGCGTAACCCGTCACTCCCATGTAGAGAACTGGCGGTGGTTGGCGTAGGATTTTGTTTTGCTCGGTATCTTCCCATGCTAGAAGGCTACATCCAGCAGGCGGGGAGGGAAGTATATGGTTTTATCCTAGGATATCAAAACCTGCGGGCCCTTTTGGAAGGAGGCTTAGATATCCCGGACTCTTCAGAGGAGGAGAGTTCTGCTAATTGCGGGTATGCTTCATGTGTGGGAATCAAATCTGTCGGCTGCGACAGAAGCCCCGTAATTTTCTCTGGCTCATTCTCGGGAGCCAGCAACAGCGGCGTTCGGCCCCACTTATCCGCTTTGTCGGGAGTAACATCATTCCGTTCCAGCAGCGCCCTCACGACACCCTCATGCCCATTCACGGTAGCCCACAAAAGGGGCGTCCGGCCATATTCGGTGTCTGCGGTGTCAGGATTGACGTCGTCTCGCTCCAGCAGCATCCTTACGATACCCTCATGCCCATTCTCGGCAGCCAACAACAGCGGTGTTTGGCCATATAAGGTGTCTGGAGTGTCGGGATTGACGGTGCTCCGTTCCAGCAGCATCCACACTACCCCCTCATGCCCACTCTCTGCAGCCCACAACAGCGGTGTTCGGCCACATTCGGTGTCTGCAGTGTCGGGGGCGACGTCGTTCCGTTCCAGCAGCATCCCCACCACCCCCTCATGCCCTCTCTCGGCAGCAAGCATGAGCGGTGTTCGGCCATCTTCGGTGTCTGCAGTGTCGGGATCGACGTCGCTCCGTTCCAGCAGCATCCTGACGATACCCTCATGCCCACTTTCTATAGCCCACAAGAGCAGTGTCCGGCCATACAAGGTGTCTGCAGTGTTAGGATTGACGTCGTTCCGCTCCAGTAGTATCCTCACGATGCCCTCATGCCCATTCCCGGCAGCCCACAAGAGCGGTGTTCGGCCATACAAGATGTCTGTAGTGTTAGGATTGACGTCTCTCCGTTCCAGTAGTATCCTCACAATACCCTCGTGCCCATTCTCGGCTGCCCACAAAAGTGGTGTTCTGCCCAACTCATCCGCTTTGTCGGGATTGACGTCGCTCCGTCCCAGCAGCATCCCCACCACCCTCTGATGCCCACCCCCGGCAGCCAACATGAGTGGTGTTCGGCTCCACTTATCCGCTTTGCCGGGGCTGACGTCGCTCCGTTCCAGTAGTATCCTCACAATACCCTCATGCCCATTCGCGGCAGCCCACAAGAGAGGTGTTCGGCCATACAAGGTGTCTGTAGTGTTCGGATTGACGTCGCTCCGTGCCAGCAGCATCCCCACCACCCCCTCATGCCCACTCTCGGTAGCAAGCATGAGCGCTGTTCTGCTCTGCTTATCCGCTTTGTCGGGATTGACGCCGCCCCGCTCTAACAGCCTTTTAACGACCCCCTGATGCCCATTCTTAGCAGCCCACAAGAGTGGTGTTCGGCTCAACTCATCCGCTCTATCGGGATTAATGCCTCTCTGTTTTAATAACCGCCCCACGATCCCCTCATGTCCACTCTTGGCAGCCAGCAGGAGCGGTGTTCGGATCAATCCATCCGCTCCGTCGGGGTTGACGTCGCTCCGTTCCAGCAGCATCACCACGGCCCCCTCATGCCCATTCTCGGCGGCCCACGATGTTGGAAGAACCAGGTTGGCTAGAGAGGTCGAGTAGGTTTACGGTATATTGGAGAGCACGGTCATGGGGGACTGTCATACACGGGGGGTGACATCATGTTTAGCAGGCGACTCTGATATCTGGTCT
>Ga0307509_10001093_pt1 | contig 46419 bp, 41 predicted proteins | sample 10_EM_MG_FD_202245 | JGI IMG/M metagenome (GOLD analysis project Ga0307509, IMG submission 202245) | Populus trichocarpa ectomycorrhiza microbial communities from riparian zone in the Pacific Northwest, United States - 10_EM | ecosystem: Host-associated > Plants > Roots > Unclassified | place... | reverse complement strand
AGGTAGACAGAAACAGCAATACAATACAGGAAGGATAAGGGGGGATTCAATACATTTTTCCTTTGGCTCTGTTGATGATCGGACGATTCCTCATGGTCACCAGCAGAGGATGAGCTTGGAGTGAGAAATCCAACGGAGGCATCTAGGGTAGCTGAGGAACAAGAGGAAGCGGTGGAAGTGGGTTGCCACGCTCCAGGTTGGTTCCAAGGAGCAGCAGATTGATCGAACATAGGAAGGTTAGTACTCAACCGTAACAATTCCTGGCAAATATCAATGTTGTTCTCAACATTCGTGACACAATCATCGAGCCTGGCAAGATTCGACGGGTCCATGTTGGCGAAATCGTCGTATCCGCAAGAGAAATGTAGGTCACCTAGACAGTTCGCTTGTCCCGTAGTCAACCAATCGCTCGCAAGGTGGTTAAAGTCGAGAGCAGAGAGGTATGGTTCTGGTGGGAACATGCTGTTCGTGAGCGCAGGATATTGCCCCGACTTAAGGTTAGGAACTCCGCTCGCGCTCAACAGGTCATCAAGCCCTTGGCCGTCATCACCGGGGAGATCGTGCGAGGCGGGCACGGAGTGCGGGTCGAGCCACGGCGCAAACAGCATGCCATTGTTACATGTCTTGGATGAGTTCAGCATGTCGGGTTTGTGCAAAAGGGAAGGTGAAGGGAGTTCAGGAAGGGAAGGGGGAGAGGGGGGGGAGGGGTGGAGTGGAATGAGAGAACGAAAAGCGGAGGAAGAGGTAAACCAGAAGAAAAGCGGAGTTGGAAGATTAAGAGAGGGGATCAGAGTATGGCAACCGCCCTCACACACCACACGACAAGAACCAAGCTCGAACACGTTAGATAACCCTCCCTCTTCCACACAGCAAAATCTTGTACACCACTTTCTCCGCCTTTACCCTCGACACACCACCCTATTTTATTTATTCTTTTCTTTTCTTTTCCTTTCACAAAAAAAAAAAGGGCTTTCTCTGGAAAAAGTGTAAAAGGGTCTCGCTTGATGATTGATCTGGTTTGGTCTGATGGATAGATGATAGGAGGAGAGAGGGGGGGGGGGGTTCGCGAAGGAGGTCGATGAGAGTAGGATGGTGAGAGAGAGTGTGTGTGAATGTGATGCAGCAAATCAAAGCATGAGTACTGGTACCAGTTCTGTAGTATACGGTACCAGTAGCACACCACTTCACAAGCACAACCACCACAGTACCAAACTAAACCCGACACCAAACCAAAACTCAGACCTTTTGGCCTGAACTCCATTCACAGTACCCACCAATGCAGTGGTACCGTACTCTTCTGTACCTGCCACCACAATCACCATCTGCCCCCAACTACCGGCAACTCACCAAGCGAAGGATACAAGAATGGTGCGCAAGAATGTGGACATACACGGTAGACACAGACGCTGGTGATCAACCATCCAAATCTAGCCAAACCAGAGCCCATCCCAGCAATTCCACCCAAAAACCCAGTCAAGCCCAACCGAAGATCGGAGCAAGCAAGCAAACGTTACCGCAACCACATCCACGCAGGGTTGCAAAAAGGTTGACCCCGTCCCACAAGCACTATCCTCACCATCGCATCATTATCCCCCCCCCACCGCAACACTTATAAACCATACCGTAAATCACCGTTCAACGGAGGCTAACACAAGCAGAGAAAGAGACAAAACCCCCGGTAAAATAATCCCATATGGGATTCCCCACTTGACTCACCAGGCTTCCAATGCTGTGATCCATACACAGGCTGGTCAGCGGACGGTACCAAGTTATCAGACCGTCCACAAAAACAAATCGCTGCTTAGATTAAACAACGGGTGCATACAGTAGTACCGGTACTGTACCAGTACTCGTACCGCACCCAACGAACGATCGACGATTTTCCCATCGAGCACAGTAGGGTAGATCCTTTCGAAAAGACCCTGACCACCTGTAGTTTTTTTTGGGGGGGGGGGTTGGGGGTTTTCTCCCCTCTTCCACTCCCTGCCCCTGCTCACCCGCATTAGGGAGGAGGAGGAGGAGGAGGAGGAGGAGGAGAGAGCGGCGCAGTAAGAAGGACAAGTCAGGGAGTAAATTAAAGTGAATTCACAAGCAAGCATCCACATTCCTACTCCAACTCCGCACAAGGGATTAATTACTCCAGCCAACCCTTCTCTGCCCAGGTATTGCTAGGACAAAATAAGGATGTTGAACTCTGCCCAGCAGGGGGCGTTGACCCGGGACCATACGGCGATTACATAACCTTTACCAATCGCTGGAAGCAGTTGTTACTTTACGCATGTACCCTACCATATCATACGATAGGGTCGGGCATCAGAGCTTTATGGGGAGCACTTGTGCTCTCGTATCGGGCACAAAGTACCTGAAAATGGGACGAGGTTTCCCCCTTTCCGCTGGCTGGGCGATTGTGTAACAATACTTTTATTTTTGAAGACTTTGTTGTCAAATATAAGTACAGCATGGTATCGTCCCGGAAGCACAGTTACCAGCACGGTATCGTAAATTAGCCCGGAATATGGCATCACATCACATCATAAAGAAGACAGCAGTACACGGTACAAGTAGTGTACAATACCAGCACAACAGAAATGGTTCTTCCACCCGAATAAAATCTTCAACTTATTATAAATTGAATATTCCAGAGGAGAAAAAATAAATAACGTCGAGTTATCTATCATATTTGACGTGGAAATTCCACCCCGCCCTCCCCTCCACTCCTCCACGTCCCCCTCCTTTTCCTCCTTCTTTTCCTCCACTCCCCCAGTCTCTCCCCTCCAGTCTATCAACCTACCTATCCCAAACTTTACCATTCCCTCCCTTTCCCCTCCGCTATATTCCACGGCACTCCACAATATGATGCTCCACCGCGCTCCTCCATCCTACCACCACCACCGTCCGGCCTTCTCCCTCTCTCCAAATCCCATTTCCGAAAAGAAAAAAAACTTAACTTGTCCATACCCGCCCCTCCGCCCGCAATCGCCATCGCCGCCGCCTCCCTTCCCCTTCCGCACTTCAACGATCAGGGCACCAGTCCGATACGCCAGCTGCGCCATATCACATCGCATCACATAGCATAACTTGTGCCCCGTCGCACACATCCCCCACCACCACCACCGCCACAACCGGCCACGCCGAACACGCGAGTGGATTGCCAACCAGAGTACGTACGGTACCCTCTCACACCAACACTCCCACCCCTTCGCGAATCCGGAGTCGCCTTATTTCGTTTCGTTTCATTTCGTTTCCGGGGTATGGCGTTTTGTGCCACCGTTCTCTGGCCAGAGTTAGGCATGATACAAGTATCATGCCCCGTCGCAGGAACATGGGTGTCCATGATGCGCTAGTTCCATAGGGCTAGGGCACATCACTCTTGGCACTCCGGATTCGGCAAGCTTATCGAGATCGATTTGTTTCGGTCCGTCTGCCATGTCTTGCGTTGTCATCTATGCCTGAACTGGGAAGGAGTTCTTGCAGTGGGGGGGTAAGTGTGGTGAGTGATTTACTGTGCAAAAATCGATAATTTCTTCGAGCACAGGTACTTGTTTTTGTCTTTTCTTCCCTGGCTCCCGACCTAATTCGTCCACGGTACCACAATAGTACTCGCTCCTGACACTATACTCTGGTCCTCGTTTTATTTTTATTTTTATCCTCTCTTTCCTTCCCCCCCTCTCTCCCTCCTTTCCTAAGGGGTATGCAATGCGGCAAGGGACCCCCGACAGCTACACTCGTGTCCGACAACCCGTCAGTAAGTCTAAGACGGGGGCGGGAACATCTTTCTCTTTTAACCTTTTTTCGGCTGATCCCTTGTCGTACTTGTGTCCACATGGCTCAGCGGGTCGAGGCAGTCAGCCGGGATGACGAACCTCTCTCTCTCTCTGTTCTTCTCTCCTCAAAAGTGCCGTGTATCAGAAGAGCAATATTCTGTAAACGGGGAAAGAGGGATGTGAGGATCGCGAATTCAAGCCCCTTTCAACCTCCCGATACCTAAACTGGCGGTAACAGATCGACCCGACACGCCACATCGTGTCGACCCAGTCGCTCGCCCCCTTATCATTTATTCTGCAGTGCCATATCACCACCTCTTGCTCCAGTGCGGCACTAAAGTGCCAATCCCACCCCCTCCTTCAAAATCCTATCCTTACTCTGCTTCGCCCGATCTCCTGCCTGTCAGATCTTCCTGCAGAGAGATTTATCCGCTCGCATCCACTTCCCCCAAACCGTTCCCATCCCCTCGTGCTCACCCTGGTCATATCACTCTGCCTCAGAATCTCCCAAAGTCCTCCGGAAGTCCGGGCTAGCCTCTCCGCACCCCAGCAGCAGAAGAAAAACCCTTAAATACATCAGCATATCATTCGGGGGAAAGTATTTATTACGCAACACAAGTCTCCGCAGCCCGCCCACGCATACATATCGCCGCTTCCTCACACCATAAAATCCCTCGTCAATCGACATTGCACCCGCCCAGGAGCCTCGACGCTCAACGCCCTGTCTCCTACCCACTCTAACTATAAACCTAACCGTATTGACACTACTTTTTGGTAAGGGAATAACACAGAAACAAACCGAAATCTAATACGCAACGAAGACAATGACACGGTAAACATCGCAAAGCATACAATAAGAATAAAGAAAGAGAAAAAAGAAAAGAAAACTCTTTCAATCCCGCAATTACCCTCTCAAGCACGCACCAGGCCGGAAAAAGAGAAGCAAAAATAAAGCACCCAACAATATGTAGCTTTAACAGGGTTAAACATCAACGCCAAATCTAATCGTCTAGACTCTTTTCCCAAGGAAGAAAAAAGAAAAAAAGAAAAACTCTTCTAACCGTGACCAGATGACCTGCGCTGTGTTGTTACGTGATCACGATCCAGAATTGGTTCAATAGGCCATTTTTCTTCCGAGACATCATCACTTCCGTAGGCCACGTTCCACGCAGACTGCAACACCTCCGGAGTTTTCCACGCCAACTCCTCATTCCGCAACCATAATCTCAGCAGGTGCCGTTTCTGGTTCATCGGACCCCCGTCGATAAACCCCTGCCTTGCGTGTACAATACTCATGTTGTTCCAGAACAAAATATCACCTAGCTGGCCATCATCTAATGTCAAGGCGTGTTTGTCAGCTGTGAAGTGGACGGCATCTAATGCATCTGCTTGTGCATCCGTCATATCCGGAATCCCTTTGGTGCGAGGCGAGACTTTGGAGCCCGTTAAGATGCGGCGCGAAAATGCGAAGACCATCTTCCCGTCTTGGTTGAATAATAACGGCCGTTTGTAGTATGGCTCACCAGCTCTTCCGAATCTATATTTCAAAATTATGTTTTGTAAGTTGCTTGGTACTCGAGTGATTTTTGATGATTGGGTGGAGGGTAACTAACGTGTCAAAGATCCATTCACCAGATTGGAGAGTGTCGATATGATCAGGCCTTGTTTCTGCCAACTCGTTATAGATTGCTCCGGTCGATGCCAGTTTACTCCTTCCGCCTTTATATGCCTGTCCTAGAGTATATAATGCAAGTATATCGCCAATGTCCGTGTGGTAGGGCTGCATCTTGTTAGTACGGCTCTCTGGGGTCAAGGTAAAAGAAATGCTGCGAGAGAAAGGGCGGGGTTGCATACTTGCTGGACATTGGAGTAGGGAGCTTGACGGACGTTATCCGGGGCAACACTCGAAGTCAGATCTATCAGATGTACTATTCGTTGGTCTGTCAGTCAAAATGAACTCATTTACATCTGCCCGCCGGGTAGGAGCCCATTCAGGCTTAATTCACTAGACGGAGAAGGAATTCGTACGTAGCATGTTGTTGTGTTCATCTTGCCTGCCCCGCTTCTCTGCAACCCAGCAGGAGATTCCGACATATATCAGGACGTTTTCCTCGCTTGAGTACTTCTTTGGGTTCAGGCCACGGAGCACAAAGAAACCCCTTCCGTTGTATAGAGAGGTACCCAAACCAATGAGGCGAGGACCGAGTGTTGGAAGTTGAAAGGTTTGGCGGGTGATGAGCGAGATTGGCAACTTCGACTCTGCAGGTTCTGGATAAGTATATCGATGCGCAGAATTGAGTGGGTACCAAAGTGAGATAGAGAGATCGAGAAGGGCGGAGAGAAAAAAAAGCAAGGAATGTGTTAATGGCTTACGGAGATATATGTAAATATATACATTATATCATACATATATCTTATGTGAATCAGGATTAGAGGGATAAGGGTTGGTGGAGAGAGAGGCCTCTTCTCTATATGATTTTCGTTGTGCACTCACCCTTAAAATCTCGTAATCCCTTCTCAATCTCCAAAATCTCCTCCTTCGACAATAAGACCGTGTACTCCTCTTTCTTCAGTTCACTTGCAGTCCAAGCCAATGGTGACTTAAGCTTTGCTGGAAACCCCGCAGGCAGGGCTTTTGTAAGACCACCTTGCCTCAGACGCCGTTGGGAACGATTAAGGTACGACGAATCGCAAGGTATCCAATCGATAGGAGAACTGGACAGAGAGTCATAAGATTTAAAGGCAGCGAGATTCTCGCTGATCGAGAGATTGTCCCTGATTTGCTTAGTGGTGGCATCTCGCTTGTTCAGGGTCTCGGTGAGGGGCTTGTATGCAGGGACGAAACCCGGTATGCGGTCGCTGCTATACCCGCTATGTACCAGCATTGTCGTTGATATATGCGAATCAACTCGTGTGTAGTATCGGGGAGCTTCTTTGCTTTTTCCGAGTATTGCCTGAACGTTGCGTGCGATATGTGTTTGTGTGTTTATGTGATCTGGTTTCTTGCTTTCTCTCTCACTCCTCCAAAATGCTCTGGTTTCTCACGCCCTTTTGAAATGGGAAAATCCAATCTGACTCCTTGGTAATGATGAGAAGGATATTAAAAACCAACTCAAAGCAAAAATAATTAGTCTGACTCTTTCACGCTTTGCAGCGAAATATCTAGAGCTCCAGGCGGGATATCTGTGGCGAGAGAGAGCTCTACTAAGCCCGGGTAGTGGTGAGGAAGTATTCGAAAAGGGGCCGTTCGTGCAAGCTAATTCGGATGTCGCTATCTCTTTCGTCAACTCCACCCGAGGTTACTCAAGCAAAGCTCTTCCAAGATGTTTGCTTACCCTAGGAACCCGAAGACGGCAATACACGCAGGCAGACTAGCAAGCAATGGGTAGGTAGACAATGGAGTAGTAGCAGGTAAGGAGGGAGTAGGGACGGCGGGGGCGAGAGAAGAAACGAAAGGTCCAAATTCGGATTGCTGTGGGTTGGTCGGAAGCAGAGGGGTAGAACAGGTATTTATGGGGCACTGAAATTGAGATGCGAGGGCCTGTGGTTGAAGCTCTTTCTCAAGCTCTTTTTTTGATCTTGCGCCTCCTCAACGTTGCCTTCCCTTCGACAGCTGCCTGCCGGTGGTGCTCTTATACCTGAGCAGACGGGCCCCCTGTTCAGGTTTTTTTCTTTTCCCTTTTTTTTTTTTTTGAAGGGTACACGAGATCATTTGGCTAGACATGTTGAACATTGGACGGTACCAGGCATTGGATCAAGGGGGTGTTGAGGAGGGAGGGAGGGATGGTTGTGTGCAAGAGGCGTCTCGTTCCTGCTCAGAGGATGAAGAGCGTGGTGCATCTCACAGAGCATCCCTTGAGTGGCTCCGGTCGCACTTGAATACCGATTGAAAAAAGTTGAGGCTCAACTACCGAGATTATCAATGTCTCTCCCAAGGCCACTCCCACTTGCAAGTTCGCAATATCACAGGGGAGCTAGTAGAAGGTGGGCAGAGGTGGTTTGTGTAGAAAGCAAGAGCAGAGGCAGGAAGAAGGAGCAGGTAGAGGCAGAGAGAGAAATGGGAGCGGATGTTCGCACAGCAGTGTGCCGCGCGCGCCTTATGATAACTCATGTGGGAAAGAGCAACCCTATGGCAACCGTCAACTGGGACATTTTTTTCTCCCATACAGATGCACACATGATGATGATTCCACCCTGAAAATCTTCTCGTATGCCCTTGCTTATGGGCATACCGTAGCAGTTTATGGCAGAAGACAGTAGGGAACTATGCACTATCCTTCTATATGGCAGGCTTCAAGCTCCTGATCCCATTCCCCTCCCCCAAAAAAGAATTTCCTGACTGCGACGGAGAGGTATCTGTACTTGTTTCTGGGCCCCTCAGCCATCCACCCACCAACCGCAGTGTCGTATCAAATACAACAACCCCCGGTATCCCTAGAACGAAGCATTCTCCTTTACACCCTTACTATCTAGGCAATATCTATCATCATACCGGCACCCCTCAATTTCGCCTATCGCCCTTTATCAACCAGGGCCGCAGCTTGGGATGAGTAACCAGTTGCCTGGTGCATGACTATTTTACGATGCTAATACCCAATGGTCAGAAATACGGGTTACATTTGTTTAGTGCCCACTCCAATCCACTTCTCTTCCGGTTCCATTGTATTTCCCACTCCTTATTTTTTTTCACTTCAATTAACCAGCCTTTGTACCGAGACATGTATGGGATGCAAAATCTAAAACCTAGATAGCGAGGAGGAAAAAAGAAAAACCCCACTTGAGCTGGTTATGCAGGAGAAAGACCTCCGAGGAACTTGAAATTCACGAGAGCGAAGTAAAAGTAAAGTACTGGTGAAACAGAGGGTCAAGCTAGAGATGTTAAAAAATAAATAAAGCAGAACGGATAACAGAGAGGTAAAAAGGAAGGGGGGAAGAAGATGCAAAAAGGTACAATCTTCTGGAGGGGGGCCACCGTACCTTGATAAGGCCAGAGAGATATGTTTACCACCGGAAAAGCAAGATATTGAATTCTCATAATTCCTGGACCAGCGGATGGCCATGAAATTAGAAAATTGGGGGGAGGGGACCAAGCAAGGAAGCCAGAGGCAAAGAAGAAAAGAGTTTAAAAAAAGAATTACACTGTACTGTAGGTTATGATATCAAATTCGGTGCAGCGGGCACATACGCTGCAAGTCCCGTGAATTGAATCCTGTGATGTTCTACTAATGCACGTATCCTTACTGGCATGATCCCTCGTTTCCCCTTCTTCTGTTTCCGGGCGGCCACAGGAATGCCTGAGGCAAGTAGGCAGGCAACCAGCCTAGACAAGAAGGGCAAGAAACCACAAAAAGAAAACCAACCACAAGCAGAAATCTCGATGGGACCTAGAAAACACGGGCCACCAATGGTTTGGTGAGGCAGGGAAAGAAGTGAGTTTCATATATTAAAAATCTCCGTACTTGTCACAATACGGCAATCTCACTTATATCGAGGTAACCCTATAGCTTTCGGTTTTAATCTAGCCCTTTGGTTCACTTGGATTGTCAAACTTTTCCCTCTTTCCCGCAAGGCGGAAGACTTCCGCTAGAGGCTGAACCCAACTCTTATTCGTCACTAGCCTTAAAGGTTGGCCCTGCATATTATACCTATGTTCCTCTAGCCCCCCCCCCCTACTAGAGCTCTCATGGCTAAGGTGGGGGGGGCAGCGTACCTATGGGCGGGATAAGTTATTAGCCGAAACATATACGGTATAATACTCTGATAAACACTCAGCCCTGCATCCAACTGAGGAGGCGGTGAAGGCTCAGATGGAGGCAGGGGAGAAGGTCTGGAAAGAGACTGATGGGAAATGGGCGGATTGGGAGTATCTGCCCTACTGCAAGTATTAACCACCATGCTGGAAGTGTTGGGATTTTATGGACCTTCCGAAGTTCCGGGCGAGTAGAACACACTGGACGTGAGTGAACAAAAACCACCCCGAAGTGCAAATGGGCCGGTCAGACAGGTGTATCACATCCAATTGCCCTGCTCTAACCATTTCGTAGAAGGTAGAGAGCGAGAGAATTTTCTTCTTTTGTTAAAAAACGCATGGTTAATTTTCTGGTTAGGATAACCGCTCTTCCCCCTATGATGGTCAAATCTGTGATCAGAAATTGTTCTATTGACTATGATTCTGACTGGTGACTGTGATACATGGATATTGTTTATCTGTTTTGAGTAAGGAGGTGTCTTAAGTTACTTTTGTTGTTTAGGTTTTCTTTAGGATTCTCGCCAGGAATTTCCTATCGTTACGAATTAATCCAAGGATCTAACAAATAATAATAGTAATAATGATAGTGCTCAGTCCTATACCCATCTCTCCAGTGCGTTCTCGTTCATCGCCCACTTTTCTCCCCTTCTCACTGCTGCTCCTGTTCACCCCCTTCCTTTCTTCATCCCTTCCTGTTGTCATGGGTAGTTGTGGGGGGGTTATGCTGGAATGGCAGTTGCTGAAAACACGGGACATGTTCCATCGTGGTAGACGTGTTCTTGGACAACACAAAGGATACCGTACTATATGAGTATAACAACCTTTCCTATGTCACCACTCGATTTCTTTTCTAAACTTACCCTTTGCCGATAACTAGGAGGGAAAAAATATATTAGGACCTTGATGTTCCATTCTTTCACGGCTTTTGGATATTGCCCTACATAGACTTGTCGGGTTGCTTTGTGCTGCTATTGGGGGCTTGACTCAGGATTTGTTGAGATACGATACCTGCGGTTATAGGAAGGTTCGCACATCGTTGCTGATTGGTCTAGCACAACAGGTCGGTACAGTATAGTACTAGTACAGGTACTCACAAGTAGACTACGTTTCAATAATAGAGTAAGACGAGGCGGAGGTCGGCAGCGAGTAGGAAAGTTGTAAGGGCAGAAAAAAATTCACCACCACCGAAAACGACCAGAAAAAGAAAAGAGAGAAAAAAATTCCCCAAAACCGTCGCTACTATAGCACACTCTGTCACAGGCATAGGCGAGCAGACATGCCTTTTGGATCAACTCGGTATGCTGTACTCACATACAAAACTCAATTTCTAGTTGCCGTAGGCACTCCAACGGATAACAACCCTCCTAGGGTCTTCCCTTGCCGGCGCATTTCGCTTTTCCTCTGGTCCAGCCTCTGACTGCCTGTACTTGGACCCCATCTTACCCCTTCTCTGCTCTCCGGTAGCTCAGAAGAACCGTAACTAAGACGGAAAAAAATGTCGCTACCGGCGACTGCACATGGCCACATACCGTAGCCAGGATAGAGGGTAAGGAAGAGGGGGGGGGGGGGGTGGGAAAATGGACACACCTTGTTCATTCTAGCCCGGCCTAACGATAGGTACCAGTATTCTACTGCAGTATCTCCTCTATCCTCAACGGGGAAAACCAAAAGCCCGGTAGTGGAAAAACATATACAGTAGATGGCTAGGGTTTATTCTATGGGAAATTTTTTCCTTCTTTCCATCTTCATTAAACAGTTCGCCCTAGTGCTCAAAATTGAGCGATCATTCGACCCCCACTTACTCCCCCCCACATGCTGCTTCAAACTTGGCCTACTGAAGTGACTTGGTGGCCTCCAGGAGGATGGGCGAGCGTTCCATCCAGTGTATCGTAGTCCTCTGCCTGACACTTCAACTCCCAGCAATTACCTCGCACAGGCATGTCGCCCTCCTCTCTGCCACAGCATGTGTGCGATATATGCCGGGAATATTCGATTCCCATCCAAGTGAATCCCTGGTACTCTATCCCATACTAGTAGCCGTAGTTACAGTACCTGGCAAGCTAGCTAGAATAGCTATAAAACGGTTCGGTATATCACCGTGCTTCAGTAGTCTACCCGAACGGACCGTTACTCCTACAGGCATCATAAAGCGTCATACAGTGGGCTAGCTGCCGTTGAGAAGCATGGAACGGACTAAAGGCCGAAAGTAATGAAAGGGCCACCATGCCAACAGGAAATACCGGGCCAAACGTTAGAGCGTACGGATGAGCATAATATTAGATAACGTCAGAAGCCAAAAAAAGGGAGAAAGTATTGAAGCGAAAACCTCTCATGCCCGTATATGCCTTCCCTATATATTTTTCTTTTTTTCTTTCGATGAATCATGACATCGAAACCCTCCCCTTTCCTCCCACAGCGTACCTATGCGGTGCGGTCTGAGTTGTTGCTGTACTGCGTCACCCAAACATACTGCTTGTCTTGCCTGTGATACCCTATGGCACGCTACCTCGAACAGGCAATGAGCACCAATCCACAAATCTACTTATCGCTCAACTCCCGCGCTTTGGAGTCCTTCTCGTCTCTAACCATGTGGCCTTTCGGTTACCACGTTAACGCAGCTTCGAGCACTGCCGGATTCGAAAGAAATGATTTTTTGGGCCGTTTTCCCTTGCTTGCTAGCTCGCCCCCCGCCCGCCTTTGCCCCCCGTTCTTGGCCACCCGGTCGCCGGTCGATGGCCCTGCAGAAAGCAAGTAGTAGCTGGCTGACTGCCCGACGTGCTGTTGCTGCGGCAGGTGTTTTTACTCATTCAGTTAGTATGCTATAGTCCTGTACTTATGGCTGTAATCCTTGGGGGTTTCGTTTTCGTCTTCAGAGTTTACTCATTCTCCCTGCTGCTAGCGAGCATTAGGAGCGAAAGCAGCAGAATATCACGCGCCCCGACGACCAAGGATATCTGCCAGGCTGTAATTGTCCTTAGTTTACCCACTTGTCATTGAGCGGGTTTCGCCCCCCCCCCCCTTTTTTTTTCCCTCCTTCCCACCTTCCTACTTACCGTGGCGGCGACGTAAGTATTGCTGCCGTTGACCGCACGTTTCGGCTCACCTATGTTTGTTTTTTTTTGGTGGGGGGTATTGGGGGGGGGGGGGGATCCTTTCGGTTCCATCCTATCCTACTGAGTTTAGAGTTACATTCAGATTTACCGCCATGTGTATCATCGGTCCCGCGATGATATCGACCTTGCGAGTTGGGTACATATCATTTTTCCCTTTTTTTTTCACCCGCAAAGTGCAAGGCATTTGCGGAATATAACTCGGATTATGGCTCGCATGAGAGAGAAATACTGAGGACAAGATAAAAAGAATATGATGGAGATGAAGAATAAGAAACTACAGCCCTGCAGCCCTTCTCACCCACTCGCCCACTCGCCCACTGCACCGCACTGCACTGCAGTAACTTCCCACACCGCTTTATCAAACTGCCATCCAATCTCTTGTCGATTGATCGCCAATCTACGAGAGTGAATTCGCGAAGCGAAGTATTGAACTTCTGCCAGGTCAGATATCAATATTCCTATCCTGGAATTCTCATCTCGACCGGCCAGACTCCTCCACAAAATAGTCTCCTTTAGATAGGCTCGGTACTGTATTGTACAGTACAGTGGATCACACATTCATTCCACGTATGGAGTTTATACCGGGGCTTATCATCGTATAGTAAGAGCTAAGTAAACCCTACTAAAGCTCTATCTATCTTTTCTCTCTTCTACTTCATCTTGTGAAATTACAACTTTTTCCATCTCATTCATTCCTTCTACTTCTTTGTCGGCTTTCCGGATTGGGGGATCTCTCGCTTGCTCCTCGGCCACGGAGCCTTAACCGTAAGCTACGCCCGCCGCCAAGGCTCAATGGCTGAACAATAAACTATCTGACTTCCTGCCTTTCTAGCGCCATTAAGGCTACTCCCGCCCTATGGTATAACCCACCAGCATGATTACCATGAACACAGTACTGGCAAGCAGAGCAGAGAATAGTGTAGAGTATAGGGAGGTTAAAAGTGAAAGGTAGGGATATGAAGTAAAAATAAAAATTAATCATGAATCCTAGGGGTGTAAAGAGGAGGAGGAAGTAACGTGACATAGATCTGATGGCGGGGAGGCGCCAGGCTGCAGGTTGCATCGGGCACCGTATGGTGAGACGGTAGGGGTAGATTGGCAGATGGGGGCTTGAACAGGGTCACAGGATCTTACAGAACTGGGACAAGTTCACGGCTAGTGCGGAAGGTTCCGTAGATTAGGGTTGGTGTGTTTCAAAGTGTCTTCGATGCGATGTCCGGAATCCTTTAGTAGTCGTCTTCATAATACTCTCTACTGCACTGTAGTGTGATGAGGCGTGATGCCCCCCCCGCGCCTCTTGTGAGGAGAGGGAGAGTGTTGGGCCTATCTTAAGATGTGGCCTAGAGACGGCGAGACGCGAATGGGTTACCATTAGTTGATGGAGACCAATGTGATACAGTGAAACTGTGTTATTAGGGGCCTGCGGGAGAGAAGTTGAGGGAGATGCAGTTTTTAACGTCATATTAGTAGATGCCACGAGCAGCACAGTACAGTAATGGTTATAATTCATAACCATGCCGCTCGCTCTTCGCCCTTGACATACATATTGTTACAGTATCGTAACTAGCTGCAAACATTACTGTTTCGACACATAGCAAACGATTAGTATTATTGGGCGCTTGCGTACCGTACTTATTACCACTCTACGGGGACGTTCTTTCTAGATATTACCACCTTGATTGGTTCCTAATCCTCATCCTTATCAATCGATAGCCAATTGACGGGAAGCTCGAGGGAAGGGGGGGGGACAGGACCATAAAAAAAAAAGAAAAACGAATAGAAAAGAAAGAAAGAAAAACCCTCCATGATAGGTAGGCCGTCGGTACCAGACTTTTGCCTGGTTCCACCGCCGCGAGGGAGCTTTTGTGAAATGACATAAATACCGGAGTAAACCGGGGGGTTCGGACATTTTTGCGCAATAGGACTTCATTTCGGCTTTGTTTTTCCTCGCTACTTTTTACTACAGTAATGTTTCCGTTTCCCACTCCCCTCGTGTTGTAGGCATTTCTTTTCTTTTCCTTCCCTTCCCTTCCCTTCCATTTTTCCCTCCATGGTCAGGGTGATGGGTGATATTTGCCACCTGTGCACCCCTCCGGCACGAACCCCACCAAGAACACCCTATAACGCACCGGGTAAAATACAGTCTGCTATGGGGGCGAGTGAACGAAACTGACCCCCCGCCCCTACCCTGCTCCCTCTGTGACTCTGATCTGGAGGGCTCTACTTGAGCACAAGTAACTGTACGTAATTTACTTATCGGATATAGTGAAGCACACGGAAAGTCCTCCTGCGATTGATTGATAACGATTTTCATTAATATCTTCCCTCTTTCTTTCTTTTTTCCTCTTCTACTCTCCCTTCCATGGTTACTATATCGTATGACTGGAAGAGAGTGTGGGGATATCTGTAACCTCTGCATCACATATTTCTACCCTACAGTGCCGCACGGGGGGGCCGAATCGCGGCCACCTAGTAGGTGGCCGGAAGGGTAACAGAGGACCAGGGAAGGAAAAGGGGATTAGTGGAGAGACAGTGGAAAACATCTAGAGTAAGTCACTGCCAGAATGGACCTTGAGCTATGGTATCAGGTAAGGGAAAAGGAAAAAGAAAGAAAGAGAGAGAGAAAAAAAAGGGAAACCCATGCCATGTAAACCGACGGAGTAGAAAAGTAATATGTTTTGCTCGGCAATCTAATTGGCAATTCAGAGGCGCAAAATGAGATGAGAGTTCCTGTGTTCCTCTACCATAATCCTATTACAGTACCACTGTTAGCACTATTTCCACTATAATATTATTAGCGGTTTTCTAGTCCTCTGGTGGACTGCTTAGGGTAATAGTAGCCAGGTTATCGTTTATGGCTTTGGGTTCTCGGTTTTGGTTTGGCGCCCGTCACTTTTGGCGCTAGCTGTGGCATTGATGTTTCGTGAAAAGGGAACAGCAAGAGACGCCTCTAGAAGCGCATGGGCTAGTGTTTCCTAAACCGTTGCCGTGCTGTACTGGTACCGCATAGTATTGTGCTCGTATAGTACGGTATGGCACAGTACTCGTACGATTGAGCGAACCCTACCCGCTGTGGCTTGAGTTGATCATTTCCTCGTGTTCTTGGTTGAACTTTTGTCAAACGGCGAGTGGCCAAAGAGCTGTATCAGCGCCAGATTCAGGACCAGGATCCAAAACAGGATCAGAGATCATATGTTTTCTCGATCCCTCTCGAGTGTTCCACCTCACCTGGAGAGGGGGCGCGTGTCATGATCCCTCACTGGTTATGTCAACATTTTTCAGGTGTCGATGTCTTGCGATGTATAGAAGCGGGGCTCTTCTACTGTTCACTGCGCCGTCAACAAAATCCTTATAACGCGGGCTTTTCATTTCAAGTTCAGGTCATCCTTCCGGAGACTAGTACGACAGGGAAAGGGTAAAAAAGGGAAGAAGAAAACAAACAAGAAAATAGACACTAATATACCAGAAAAAGCCCTCACTCGCTGTGCACAGCGGTGTTTAGCTAGCAACATAATTTAACAGGGTCTGTTCGATGGGTGGGTGGAAGCACGAAAGACATTTGCAGCCTTTCGCCTATACTCCCTACTCCCTATAGGGGAGCCCTACGGTATGCCTGTTACTTGACTACAAACTCGTATAGAACGCTGGACCTCGACAAGGAACCAGCCACGGAATTTGCGAAGACGCGGATGCCGATGGAGAGTTTTCCCCATAGGACTCTTCCATATGACGTAGGAATCTTTCCATGACCTCCTTACCCCCCCCGTTCCATCTTTCTTTACCTTACCACTCACACCCACCCTTTGCCGGAGGTATATCGGCCGGTAAGGCAGTATCTGCTGGTAGGTAACACCAATGCCGAACGAACAGACCTCTCCGTAACACCAATGCCAAGGGTTTCTCGCCAAAAACCCCGGTTAAGCCATCTCACTTCACTAGTTTCTCACGAGAGAAACTTTCGAAATTCCATTAACGACAAGGATGTACGTTTAATATATACCATCTCCACCACACGAACGACGGTACCGTGGAAACTTGGGCCTCGCCCACACCAAACTCAATCATTCCTGAAAACAACGTTTTTCTTCTCGACACCCTTTAAGCAGTTACAGAACTGTGAAGAAGAAAAATAAAACAAAAATAATGTCGTGAGACTTTTAAACGGCGATCTTGAGCAAGGTGTATTTATTTTACTTTTTCTTTGATATTTGAAAGCATTATGGTACTTTTCCGTGACCTTTGCTTGCTAAGAGTAGGAGGAGGAGGTACGTGTACTAGTATACAGTACTGCTCAGTATTCTGGCGCACTTTTTTTGTCAGACCCGATGTGCGTATGCCGAGGGTGGCAATAACTTGCGAGCCACAGTAAGACATACTCCACCGTACCGTACTGTTCCTAATCGGGCACTATATAAAAATATCTAAGCACGGAGATGCTGACCACATCCACCTCAATTAATCGAGTTAAACCCTTAGAGAAAAAAAAGGTTCTAGAAACACTACCGGTAGAAGCTCCCGGAATTATCGGAATTGCTCTTTTTCTCTTTCGCTTTTTCCTACAGCCCCATTCACTTGTTCCAATGTTGTTACGTTAATGCCTTGGTGTGTTTGAGGCCTGAGTTTGAATCGATGACATATGACCCTATATCAAACATAGCACCCCTGTCATTGGTGGTATTTCGGGTGTCTTCTCATCCTCGTACGCTCGCCCCCGTCTATCGTGGAGGAGGCACGGTACTCAGGTATAGTGTGGTAAGGAGTTGTCGCCTTATTTTAACTTTTTGATATCTGAGCGCTCGTGTTTTGTCCGTGGTGGTGGTGGTGGTGGTGGCGGAGAAACATGATGGAATATTGTTCTAGAATGAATGGCTGCAACGGGAGTTGTGAGTGCATGCGCTTCGACGCCCGGATGTATTAGCCACGCTAGCCAAAACTTAGAGCCAGCCCAACGTACCGGTAGCCCCATCTGGGAATCCGCTTCTAGAGTACCCTTTTCTGAGTGGTCCTGTTGCGAGGGCTCCACTGGAGCACTATTTCTAGAGCCTTGTTGCTGGCACATGCCATACTACTCGAGTACACACGATGCCGCTACGCTCTTTGGTGGGGAAGAAATAGCGAGGAAAAAGAGTTGAACCTTGCGGTCCACTGTGTGCCGTACTCTTGCTGCCTAAATGCCTGTTCCATGTCGACTTGGTCGGGGAGTGCACAGACTGGGAATTCCGCAATTGATTACAGTATAACGGTCCTGCATTGGCATTTGGGGAAGCGGGAAGTGGTCGGGATCACCGCTCTTACAGTAATATACGAGTACGGCAATTCCGAGGGAAGGAGGGTTTCTCCTTCCAATCAACTTCTCCTTCGTTCCTCCTCCCCTCTCGAAACCAGGGATCAGGTAGATTGCGAAAAACGTTTTCCCGGGAACCAGGAACCCACGGCAATTTGCTTTTTCTTCTTCTCTCTCTCTCTCTTTCCGGTTTTCTCATTTATTTATTTCTCCGTTTAGCTCTTCCTTGCAAATTTTTTTAATTTTTTTAAAAATAATAATAATTTCCGCCTAGTGTGTGTGTGTGTGTGTGTGTGGAGGACGGTGGGAGATAAATTCCGGGAAAAATGTTTCCTTCGCCCTGTTTCTCTTGGTTTATATTTGGAGTAAACTGCTCGCATTGCATATTCGTGCCCCGGACTGCTCAAGCGTCGGGTTTGTTGGTTCCAGAGATTGTTAGATGCGTTTCGTAAATTGGAGCTGCAAGGTGTGGTTCCTGTGCCTGCCGGAGAAAGAGAAGTTGAGACCCCCATCATAGAAAATCACCAACAGCACTGGAACGAAATTGGGCGGGAATCATGGGTGGAATGTTCTAGTGAGGGTTTTGTGCAGGGTCCCGAGGAAGGGATGCAAGTACCGTTGCCTTAATGCATGGCTAGCAGTACGGTACTTGTGAGAGCTCAATGGATCCCTCTCCTAGTGCCCATACGGATGTGGGAAAGCGTATCCAGCGGAGGATAGGAAGCCTAGAAGCGGATGTTTCGACTACCGTAACCAATTGTCATCCACGGTTGATTTCTACTAATCCCTGGCTAGATCTAGACCGGTGTCGTGTTGTTTGAGTGAAGTGCAGGGGTTCTGGATAGACCTTCACCACAGACAAATCCAACAGCTGACATGCTCTAATAACAACAAAGCTTCTGGAGAAAGTCTCTGTATACAACTGCTTGAAATCGGCTTCCCACTAATTTCTGAACTCCGCCTTTTTAGAACAATGAATATTGGTCGAGAACGGTAAGAGGGGCATATTGAAAAAAAATGAACACAAATATGATACAAATTTACGCCAAGGCACTGCTTTTTTTGATCTACTGTGCGTATTACTAAAATGAAAAAATAATTGAACAAAAGGGACGCTTTTTTGTGTCTAGCTCTCCCCTGCACTGCTGAGGCTGTGGAAATTTTTGTGCAGTCCCCACCAATGTCTAAGACAGGGATGCCTAAGGGACTGCATCAGCTAATATTAACTATGGTCCGAAGTTTGCCCGTGTGCGAACTTATGGTCATTGACAAGATTTTCTTATGATCTTATGATATATCTCAGACACAGACAGGGGCAGCACAAATTTTCCACCGTCTCAGCTATCCAGGAGATACCTGATTCTTGTCCTTATCGAACCTTAACTTCAACAAAATTGCGGGGCCTAGAAAGGTCTGGTCCGGTGGGAGCAGCAGTTGCGGAAGCAGGGGGTTTGGTTGCGGAAGCAGGGGGATCACCAAACAAATTTGAACCGGTTTTCTGAAACGTAACACAGGTAAATCAAACATCTTGCTGTACAACCCGAGATGCAAAGTTTTCCCCCCCTTCTTTCCTGAGGCCATTACGAAATGCCCCCCCGGCTGCACTGTCCATAGCGAACAATCTTTCTCAATACGTGCACGGGTAAGACGTTCTGGCAGTTTATCTAGCGGTGCATACCGTAGGTGGATGAATGAAGCATGTCACCGGCTTCGATCAAAATTCGTATTACGCAGCGGTATAGCTGAATTGAGCGGAATGTTTGGACATCTGTTAGGGATGAGAGGTGAAGCTCTGTGCGCGAGCAAACCCTTACAAATGATATTCGCTTGAGACCGCCGAGAGTAGCCTTATCATATCTAATGCAGAGCGTATCAAAGCCACATAGTCCCCCTCCCTGCTTGATGCACGATCCGTGACAGAGTAGGCTTCCAGGATCTACCGATGGCAGCACCACCTAGCCCTCGTGGCATACTCGAGTACATACATACATCCTTCTTTTGGTGGGGGGATGGGCATCTTCAAAGGCTTCAAGGGAAAACTTTGTTTTTTGTCTGCTTTCCCATGGTTCTTGCTATCGTACAATAGGGTACTAGCATTGGACTCTTGCGACTTTTTGGAAGGCTAGCCAGTTTTGGTATCGATATAAACCAACCCTTGTTTATTGAAGGCTCCATCCAATAGCCCATGGAGTGCAGTACGAGTACATATTCTTGCATAGGGAGACGGGTCATCGACTCGCATTTCCCAGGCAAGAAGCCTCCGGGATGTGATTTGTCAGGAGCAAGAGTTTATCTACTAATTCACGGCGTGTTCCTATTTCACTTATTTTACTTTTCTTAGGGGTTTTCTTTTTCGGTTGTCTGCGTTGGTTCAACAAGGGCTGAGCGCGGGACGATCACTTTTTTTTTTTCTATTCATAATCTAAAGTTGTGGTTACTTGAGAGGATTTGTAGTCCGGAATTCGATCGGACAATGTGGGGGACGGCAGGTCCGTATTACCTTCGTACGGGGTGCATAGAGCAATATTCAACTGCATTGCGGTATGTCCCTCTTACTCGTTACTACCCGGGGCCAATAGGTGACTTTTTGGAGCCGTGATTGATCGCTGAAGCGTCTGTCGACTTTTTTTTCTCGAGAACAGGATTCTGACATAGCTTCCTCGTTTGTATTCGGTATTAACCGCCGCCAAACGCCCTACGTAGCACGGGAAGGGAACCCCATGCGTTTCTATAATTTTTGCGTAATATATCTCCTTGTCTTCTATTTGTGAAATGTTTGGGGGTACACGTGTAGTCCTGAGAAGTTCAATTTTTAGGGGCCAAGATCCTAGAGGGGGTGGGGATTTTCCGGATTGGCATGTGATGGGATTATGCATCTTCGGGTAGCAAGCATTATCCAAACAAGTTGTAAACTTGGCAGAGAGTTGCACCTTCTCTTTTTTTTTTTTGACAGATGCTAATTTCTTGTGAAGTTGCACGCACCACATCTTCAATGCTTGTGTGCCCCCATAACTGCGGATCGACAATATGTGCTTATGTTTGCAACCAAGACGCACATAGGGAAAATCAACCGGGTCCCACCGCACGATGTTTAGAAATACTGACATACTCGAGCAGAGGGAATAATGAATCGAGGGAGACAATAAGCAGCACTACCAAATCCGATGTTTGCCACTAGATTTTATGCTCTACCAGTATTGCTCGTCCTCCCCTCTGTTCGTTGTCCGCTCCCTAGTTAGGTGCCACATTCTTACCTCTCGCATTTCTCCTTGTTACTTTCGCTTGCCTGCGCCGACGAGGCGCAAAACACGTGACTTGATGCTCTACTTAGTGGGGGGATCTTGAGTGGGGTTGAGGAAAAAATGTGAGAATGATCGTTTATCGACTACCCGTACGCCAGCGGTGCGGGATTATATGCCACTTTTCCCTGGTGCATGTATGCATGTATGTGCCTGAATTTGCTTTTTCATCCCACTGGAATGTCGCGGGAAGATGAAGAGTAAAGTCCAGTCAAACAAAGTTGTGCCCACTGCTCTTAGCCCCTGCCCTCGAGTCAAGGAACGAGGAAGCCAACTATGCAGTGTATGGTGCCCTAGAGTGGGAGCCAATTGGGGCCATCATGTATATAGAGCGCAGCCATGCACTCGAGCCCCGCCGCGGGGGTGGTCACTAATTGTTATAACTTGGACCCAAGAATTTCAGTTACACATCTTCAAGGCCTGGCAGGGATTTATTATAGCCAACCAACTCATGGCGCACTTGTATCTCGCATTAAACCATCCGTTCGTCCCACTGCAGTGCAGTTTTCTCGCGGGGGAACTTTATAGGACCGGTAGCCTTGTTGGGTCTGCAAATGTAGCGTGAGGTGTAGAGAGCTCGAATGGGTTTTCCTTGCATGTTTCAAAGTCTTCGGGGTCGGTGTGGGGGACCCTATTCGGTTCTCGGTTGGTCTCTTTTCTCTTTTTTTTCCTTTGTTTTTCATTCAAAGACATCACTCCTACAGATATTTCGGATGGAGCTTGTATATGCGATTGTAATCTTTTCCAACTTGACCACGGCTCTGCAGTGGTTGAGTTGCATCGGATCTTGGATTTCGTTCGTGCACTGACCGACATCCGAAGGCTTGGCCTATGCGGAATCCTACGAAAGATAATGAACCGCGAAATGAGATGAGTCAGGCAGACTCATTGGAATTAATGGAAGGTATTGGCCCGCAGTATGTGCAGATCGGTACTCACTCAGTATCGATTTGGTTGAGGGGACGGTGCGCCGTAGGGCGTTCCTTCCCACTTTTTCCTTCCAGCCTGACTGAATCTCACATCATGGCATCAAGGGCTATATTAGTTCGGCTCGGTGCGCGCACTGCCATGCACGCTTTGTTGGTTGTTGGGTTTCCAAGATATTGAATTGCAATTTATTGGGATTCGAGGTGCGATGGATGAGCCACCTATATTGATAATAGGATTGGATTTGCCCAACAATATGCAAGAGCGAGGGAGTTTCGGGACTAGGGCTAGCTAAATCGCTAGTAGTGTATTAGTTACGTATATGATCCCGGTGATTGAACAGATGGAGGGGGAATTCTGGTATTCAGTTTTCCTAAAATAGCCAATACATGATGCATCAAGGGCTCCAGACATGCATTTCGAACCCCCCACATACTTCAGCATCGCGTAACCCGGGGCTCGGATCGGCCCATTGATACGCAAGGGCATGCCCAGCTCTGGAATGTCTTTCGATCTGTGGGAACTGGCGATAGAGGTACTGGAGGTCCAGATAACCACATATTCGGATAAACCCGAACTCCGGGGGCTTTTGAAGGAGCTTGCAGCATGGCCAGAGGGAGCTGGCGAACGGGTACTGGATGCGGGGTGTCAGCCTCTTTTTCTTCCCCAGAGAACATGACTCCTGGTCATAATATATTTTCTGATATAATTTTTTATCTTTCAGGGATTTCTATGCTGGATCGTTGGTCGGTGCGCTCCTCCTGAAAAGGCGACCCTTGCTGCAACTGGCTGGATTAGACGAAAACCCCCCTCGCTTATAGGGTTGGGGTTTTCTGCCGTAGAGGACAATGTCCCAAGTCACGCATCATCACTCGAGGCACATGTTGTCTTGTGAAACTGCTGTTGCTATCGGATTCCCTTGAAGTGGGATGTCTGAATTAAGGGCTCCCGATGGAGAATGCCTCTGCAGTTGTTAATTGCTGGTAGTGTGGCCATGGAGCTTCTGGTGATGGGGCCTACATCCCTTAGCCTAATGGTTATCGTATTATATCTCTAGGCCGGCCTATAGTTGACAAATCACCGTGCCGGAGAGGAGTAAGAAGGGATGAAATAAGAAAAACAATAACTGAGGACTGCTACCGGGAGAAGGGTTGTACAGTGGGAAACGGTATTAAGAGTGTGTTGCAGATTTGAACCTCGCCGGGCTATATTATGCCGCCGCTAAGTCGAAAATATCACTGACAAGCTGCACCCGAGTAAACAAGTGCACCCTACCCCACCCTACCACCCCTTGTGTAGGGCGAGCTGCAATACTTGCAGACTTGGCTCTCGCTAAGCGGTATGGATAATACATTAGCATGCACTCTCCCACTCACCGGCTTTTCGGCGAGTGTAAGGGCTATGGATCCGGGAGTCTCGATTATAGTGCTGCTTCGGGGTGAAGCGTTTATTAGTATTACATAATCGCTGAATCTAGCCACTGAGAGGGTTCCTCTGATATCTTATGTCTGGAGAACTCCTGTGGTAATTAGCCCCATGCTACAATCGCATGTGAGGGACTACACACCTTTGCTCATCCATTCCCATTCACATAGCCACCCACATCCCTACCCACCCACTGCCTTGCCATGCGCCCTAATCCCACGTTCCTCACCCCCGAAGAAATAATAATATGTGTCCTCGTTAGGGTGCATGATATAGGTTATTAATGTGCCCTCGTGAGCCGCATCTATAAGGGTCCTCCGATGTGAATCCTGATTTGGCTAGTGATAGCGAGCAATAGCCTTATGAAAGGCCTAACAGTATTTGACGTATTACGTTGTGCACCCTGATAAGATTGACAACACTGTCGGGGCCGTCTCGTGGGTTTGTACGCTGTGGGATAGGGCGCGGCCTCGTATTTGCAATTATTCCTTGCGAAACTCCGTTAGCTTGGTACTGTAGCTGCCATCTACTTCGGATTCCGTTCCGCGCTCAAAATAGATGCTAAATAGTTTTCCTTCCTAGTTAGGCTCTGCGCTGACTTGGTGTGACATGATATATGTGTCAAAGGTAAGGTGGTTGTGATTGTAATTGATTTGGTGGGTAAGAGAGCTTGCTATGTCTCGAAGTTCGATGTTGATATTAGGTAGTTGAGATGAGTTTCTTCGAGTTTTCAAGGCGGTAATGGGTCCCAGTAAGCAGTACCGCGGTATGTTGTTGGGGCCTTGGGGGTTGTGTGCTCCTGCAGCCAGCGTAGCGAAGTATGGGGATCCATTTGAATATGGAATCCTCTTTGGCCTTTGGCCGGTGCTGTATACAATAGCCTGATGAAGCAACCTCGGATTCTCTATTCCAAGACATATTCCATTGGAAAATCCTATGCATAAGTTGAGTGTATAGCGAGGGCTTTTGGGTCTATCAGAAGGATAAGGGGTTTCATTGGGTGAATTCCGTCAATAGCAATGGATGAAGAAGCCGAGTGAGCTTTCGTGACCCGATATATACTTTTCGGGGTTCAGTTCTTCCGGCCGTTGACACTACTGGTGAGTTTACGGCCTCAGCTGGGGATGAGTGGATGTTTTTGGGCCTTGTGTATAGCGCCGCTGATGGGATGGTTGGTCACTTGAAGTTGTTGGTCTGATCCTCCTATCATAGCAGTTAGCTGTTGATGGGGGTGTCCAAATTAGCCCCAAACTTAGGTGAGCAGCGCAATTCTGAGGAGGGCTACAATTACAAGATGCCGACATGAAAAGCCAGAACATTTGAGGCAGAGTGTAGTGGGGCTCTCAGATGAGCACAGACAATCTGCCATGCAAACTTTTGATCCCTGTTTTCAGGTTCTTCGTGCTGATATCTCGGAGGTCAAATCGCCACTGTGGAAGCCATTACCGACAACATCCAGATGAAAAGAGTGTGTGTCGAAACCCTGAACCTTTATTAATTATGATCTGACTCTTGCCATGAATTCCCGCTAGATGTAGAATCGGGAATCTGACTTAGTTGGTTAGTTATGGGCAGGGGTGGGGGAGTTGTTGTCGGCCATGTGGAAGGGCAGAATTACAGTACTTAGAGAGCCATGCACTGGGGAGTAGCCTCGGAAGAAAAATGGTACAATTCGAAAGAGACTGGCATGGTTCATGTTGCGAAAAACCTATATGAACGCCGAAAATGCGGCCATTGCTCGACTTGGTTGTGGCAAACCCCCATAAACCATCCCTAAAGAAGCAGGCATAATTTGACCAAGCATCATAATTAGGATTACTGTAGTGGGATGTCTCGCTCGTGAAGATATATGCATTTGCCTATTGCTTATATTTTTCTCAAGCCTCTATTGAGGATTCTATACAGAATCCCCCCAGTCTCGGGCCCGAGGAATATCGTCTTTCGGTCCGTATTTCTAGAGATTGAAATCTAGATTGATGCAGCAGGTGTCCGGCTAAATTTCTGTGAGCTTTGGAACGGAGGCGAAAAACAAAAACAAAAATTTCTTGTTGGTTGTGGTCATTCAGTTTGGAACAATGCCCTGATTTTTCCAACCATTCGCAGATTTATCGTGACTGGGACATATATCATATCGATATCTCACCGTTTCTACATTTCGGAGAGAGAGCACTGTACTAACAGTGGGGTTGTGCCCTCGCAGGAATGTTTTTGGCGTGTCTCTCGGGATGACCAGTGGATATCCGTGATGAGTCTTGCGGGAGGTTCGCCTCCCGGATGGTTGCTGCTCGGTTGTTCATCACCCTTTAACTTACATCGTGCTCGCTGAGATGCATTTCCCCGGGGACACTGTAGTGGTGGCATCATTTGGGACTATCAGCTGTCGGAATGGTGGGTCTATTCTTACAGTATTAAAGCAGCTGTTCGCCAGCTTCAGCAGGATAGTGTCCCAAAGCTGTAAGCATGTCAGCTTTTTACAACCGTCACTTGTGCTATTGCATTGTTTGCTACTTAGGGTGGGGCAACATTTTGCCACTGGGGGTTTACCAATAAATTCACAAAAAACAGAGGGAGCATTTTTTATTAATATATTTTGTGCCACCAACTTTCTACGTTAGCATGCGGCCCAACCCATAATACTCGAGTACTGTACCTCCTTTTTGGTGTCAGCGATTTGGAGTATCCCAAGCGATGCAACCACTACGGCAAAGTACTGTATCTCGGCGGGGTTCGGGTGCAAGTACCAGCGCAGTGGCCTACCGGTAGTTAGCGTAGCCAATGGGGCCAATGGGCTTAGATTAAGATAAGATACGAGCTTGGCATAATCCGGGGGTAGGGTCATCCCCCATCCAGCTTGGATTTCCGGAACAATTGCATTACTTAAACTGCGGATTTGGCCTGGTTATGAAAACGGAGTGGTTCCTGGGCCTAGTGTTGTCAACGCATCGATCGATTTGGAATACGGTAATTATGGCAAGAGCCGTGATCGTGGGTAGGATGGCCTTTGAGGGTATCGCGGTGAAGTTAATTTAGGGAACCTTCTGACGCTTGGTTAGGTGCTGGTATTGCCGGCTCAACACTGGCCCTGCTGCTCAAAAGATTTACGAATATCAGCCCGTTGCTGTATGAAAGAGCGCCCTCATTCCAACACATCGGCGCGGGATTATCACTCGCTCCAAATGGGCTTGCACCACTTGATCAGTATGTAATGCGTGATCTCAAACAAAACAATCTTTTGCCCGATCTTACATAGAGCCAACAGATTAGGGCTCCTCCCTAAACTCAAGGGAATAAGCCAACCTGTGAACGGTCTGAACATTTACTCCGGCCCGAACCGAAGGCTCGTGACCCACCAGTCGTGTAGTTGGTATCAGGATCTCTACGGATATCCCCTTCTTTGCTTTGAACGAGCAAATCTTCAGGATCTCCTTGTTTCCGAACTCCACCGCAGTGGCGTGGAGGTTAACTTCGGCCATAACTGCGTTGGGGTTATCGATGGTCACTATAATAAGCCAGCAGTGGTACAGTTTGAAGGTGGTCTTGAGGTTGAAGGGGATGTCGTGATTGGAGCTGATGGGGGCGGTTCGCTACTTCGTTCCTTTACAGCACCTAAGAGTAGTGGGGAAGGTGTCGGAGTCGAGTACACAGGTTGGACAACCTTGTATGGTATCACAAAACCATTGGGTCAGGCCCCCACCATGGATCAAACAAGGATGGTTGGTGGAATCGGCAAGATCTATGGGACGTGGCCTCTCCTAGAGAAACGGCAGTTTTGGTTCATATCCCTCAAAGAGCCATTTCCAGGAAAATCGCCTAGCGAAGCAAGTCTTCAGGAGTCATTGGAGAAGGAGTGTCAAGGATTGTGGTTTCCTGAACACTACGGAGATACTGATACGTTTATGGGCGATATCATCGAGAAAAGCGTTCGGACAGTTAAAGTTCCATTGATGAGCGGGCATTGGGATGTAACTAACTACGGAAGGCTTGTATTGATTGGAGATGGTAAGAGGATCTATATATCTTCTACAAACAGGATTGGCTGATCAGGGTCTCGGTGACGAAGCTGCTCATTCAATGGTACCTTTTATGGGACAAGGTGCTTGCCAAGCGATAGAAGATGCAGTATCGTTGACGAATGTTTTGCGCCCCCTTTCTTCACCATTCGGAGTGGAGGGATTGCTATCTGCTTTGGATCACCACAGTGCCATACGGCGACCACGAGTAGAGAGGGTTATCAGGGATTCTAGACTTGCAGGAAGGGTCAACGTAGACTTCTCGAAGTACTTTATAATGAGGAAACTCATTGCTCTTGCCATGAGCCGTATTAGCGGCGAGAGGGTGGGTAGGGGAATTGGGTGGCTTCATGCACCGCAGAACTTACAACTCGTTAAAGAGATGTAAAAGCATTTATTTTCTTTGCCGCAGGCCTGCGGATATCTCAGAGCTAGGGGATCTATGAAATGTATTTGAAACTGCCGGTCTGCGGTAGGAAACTGTCTCATCCTTACTCTTAGACTGGCTCTGAAATCTAAACTTACCGCGTACTTCAAGCCCGTTTCTACAGGATGATGGAGGTCTGGTCTAGCGCAGGGACAATTGCCGTCGTACAATCACCGCCGTGAGGCCGGCGTCGTGAGAAACCCGGGACAAAGGTGTGTGATAAGAAAACTGAGGTGTGTTCGCTGTTCGATGTAAAGATCTATGATGATGTATTATACGGGGGAAGGGACGCAGCTGGGGCTAAATACAGTCTGTGGCTCCTACTCGAACAGTGGGCTCGCTATCACACAAATACTAGAAACACGAGCCACCCTCGACATAGTGACGGTCCCACTCCCACTAACCAGTGTGCCTTAGCTTGACACCCCATGATGGGGTTACTCCATCACAGACCTGGATTTTGGTCTCCCTAGTGCTGCTGGACGCCGACGTAACCAATAAGCCCCACGCGTAGTGTTGTCTAGAGTTGAAGGCGCTCTTAGCAGCATTCAACAAACTGTCCTGTCCTGCGGTGTTGGGGATTTTTTTTATGTATCAGATTTGGATTCGCCAAATCAGATGTGCCTATGTATAGTATGCAATATTCCGTGCGCCGGTCTCAAAGTTGCTTATGATACATATATGATGTATGGTATCCCAGTCGTAGATGTTACTATAGTCGCAGCAGCCAGAGCGGCATTCACGGCACTCCTCTGTTAATAGTAAGTAGGGAATAGCTTGACATTTGCATTGAGGACGATAGGTTGTTTGATCAAAGACAGGTGCTCTAACAATATGAGTACAAGCTTGATGTAGGATTTCAAGAACTTATCACATTCAGATTGGGGTGGCAAGAAATTATTAATCTACTGCACCGTTTATGTCTATTTTAGCTGGCACGTAATTTAGAAAAAGCCAACACACGGCAGTTGATCAATGGGAGCCCGTGTGTATCACCAGAGGGAAAAATACTTAGGACGACGGGCTCAGTTAATATAGAAGGTGGTGCGGGACCTGTCAGATCGTGCCATTCCCGCCCTCGCTCACCCCAAGAACGATGAGTTATCCCCGTTCTGAAACTCGAGATCGTGGAATAGGTAGAATGGTGACCCTGCGTCTGCCTTGTACTGTACCTAAAGGGTCAAAATGCTGACACGAGCCGAGAACTGCTACGATAAAACTCCCCTTGAAATTTCCATAGAATACTGAGTATGTGGTTGTTTTACCGTATCATGCACATGTGGGATTGGCCTTATGTTAAATAAGAGCCGAAAATTTCCCAGGATCCATGGGCACTGCACGGATGTGGGTTAGCGAGAGCCGAAGAAAGATGGTGCGGGAATATAGAAGAGGCGAAAGGGGGTAGAACGGGAGCGTCAGGCGGCAGGATATTCATATGACAAGGGATGATTTCCATTGACTGAAACTCGGGCTTTTGCGGAGAACGGGAAAGCAACGTGGGGCGGCAGGCCATGCGTCGAGTGAGTGTCTGTGAGTTTGCGAGAAAAGTATCGTCTGCTTCGCTGAATGGACTAAAAAGAATAATAAGAGTCGTGCCTTCACTACTGATATACTTAAGCTCTGGTCTGGTGGCTTGTCCTTAACCAAAGCGAACCCTCGTCTGTGGGCACGAAGGTGCTTCCCCACATATCAGTACAGAAGCTGTGGAATTTTTTGGAAGTGGGTTAAAATCCCGGACAACTACAGGCGCACAGGCATTGATACCGCCATGTCCAATGTTCGGTCGTGTATCATAGCTAGGGGGCTTTCTCCTGGGAGAGATGGAAAGTATATGTGTGTGTGTGTGGAGAGGACGCTGCGCCTACTGATGCACAGTATTCCGGGAGGTATATTTTGAACCTGTGCTAACTTAAGAATGGTACGAGTGACTGAAAGTGAAAGGGCGTAACTTGCTGTATCATGAACTGGGCTGAGCCATTATCGCTATATCCACCAAACCTGGTAAAGCATCCGTTACACCAAAGACTACCGCCGGGGTGTTCGAGGGCTCCTCCACGCTCCGGAAAAGCTTGGCTTATCACGGATAGGTGTTCATTGTAAAAGCATTCCTCAAGGTTAAGCCAATTAGGAAAAGCGGTTTTGGCTGCCACGACTGGACTAGTGGGGTCGAAGAGCAGCTTTTCAAGGTGGCTTTTCTGAAATGGGGAGGGTTTCCTTGCTCAGGAATCTGCACATCCTACGACACATTAGTAAAATCTGAGCCCGGTGGAGCTAGTGAGCGAGCGAGTAGCGTGTCATCCAAATACCTGGAGGGATTTGGCTCTATCCGGCTGTAAATGCTTGCCACCTCGAGTTGTTTTTGGTGGATTGGGACTGGTATCTCCGGTCTGTAGCGTTAGTGCGGACTATGGCTCCTCAATTTCAACAACTTCGGCGCATAGTGGTTAAGATGGGCCTGGGCTATCTCGGACCTTCTCTTCTCCGAGCTATCATTTTTTTGTATCACCTCATACCTTGATACAGCTCTATATTACTAACAGTAGAAAGCTGGTCAGCACCAGTGGCGCAGGCAGGGTGAGTAACAGGTAGGCCTGTGATGTCTAGCTCCCGGATCTCGGCATGCAATGTTCCAGATTTGTCGCGTGCATTGCTTCTTGGTTTTAGGCAAAAACTGTACTATATTCCACAATATACCCTCTTAAGGGGACGCTCCCTAGAGTCTTTATTATTGTCTCACTTGCAATCACAACAGGAAGTAAATAGTACTGGGGGTGGGTCAAAAAGGTTGGAAAACTTTAGGTGGCGAGACAAGGATTAGAAGTGTTGATTCGGGAAGTGTGGGTGGAAAGGGGAGATTGTTACATGATGCCATGCTCTCTCTGGAGCAGTTGAAAAGAGTGATTGTCCATGTACCTGCAAATCCAGTTAAGATTGTAGAGGCAAAAATTGAGACCAAAGGAGGAAAATGAAGCAGGGCTTTTAGGATACCGGTATCTCTTTTAAAAGGCTCAAATAAATAGATAGATTGGACTACACACTAGTAATCTCATCATCTATATGGTCATGTACTAGGTGCCAGACACCAACACTTTCAATCCGGATTTCTGGTGTCCTTCAGGACAAGAATTTTTCCATTGAAGCAACCTGTCTCCTAACTACCCCACCTGACCCTGTCGGTCTTTTTTTCCGGCCTTTTTGACCCCCTAGTACACCTCCAATTATCCCGTCTCTGATCATCGCTACCAAATAACTGGCTGACCAATTATCTTGACTCCGCTAGTGCCTTGGAACTAGAAAATACAAATAACCACTGCCTACAAGCTACAAGCGGCCCACGCCTAACAACTGCAGGTGCCAACATACTCTCCTTTGGACAGCGTGGCGAGGTGGCTCCTTGGTCCTCACTCCACCACCGGTGCAGCTCTTGAGAGCAGATATTGTTGGGCATGAGGACCCTCATAGTAAGTCGGGAGTTGACTGTGAGGTCCCCCATGGCCGAGGGGTTGGGCTCGAGGCTTGCACACTTGTTATCGGGGATGCCTGTATGCTACTATTGATAGAATACATGAGGTCTTAGTTTTAGATGTAGAGTTTCTAGGGTATGATTTGTGAGGGCAGAGATGGCCGGCAGAGGGTAGGAGGATACCGGAGAGGCGTGTAGGCTTGAAAAACAGCACCAACTTCATGCACCCAAAAGGTGAAGAAGTTCTGCTCCCCTCCAGCTTGACCAGAAATCTCCACGTGAAATACCCTACCCCCCAACCTCTGGTACCCAAACGCTCTGTCCCCAAGCCCCCCCCTCAGGGATCCCGCCACTCTTGGTTTTTGGAGATAGTTCGAGATTGTAAGCTGAGGGAGCTCCTTTCCCAATTGTGGGCAGGCCTAGGCTCCGGATCTTTGTGATTCAAACGTGCCCAAACCTTACCTGATGTCACATTTTCTCCACGAGCTTTACTTCGTTCCAGTCACTCATCCCTTTTTTTCATCCCTCCCCTTGTTTTCTTCTACCTCTGGCTAGAAATCACAATTAAAACATACTGTTCTATTATAGTTGCCGTGAGATCCACTTGGGCAAGAGAATATCCTCTTGGTGAAGAGTCTGTCCTCGAGACGAAGCAGGCCACTTTGCAGTTAGGATATCTTGGTGACGTAAAACTTTTATGCCCTTTTTTTGGCAAGCCAGAGATACCCAGTATTTCTCGCCTTTACATTCTCCGGAAAATGTAAAAATGGGCTGGGCTGTGTTTGCCTCCCAGCGAAATACTTACCATAGCATTTTTTCCAGGTGTTTTTTTTTACAGAAGTATTCTTGTATCATAGAACTACTATTATAGCAGTGAGGTATCGCTATAATATTATAATCACAACTTGTACATTCAATACCCCTAAGATAACTGGTATTAGGGCCAAGGCGGTTTTGGGATTCTTTTTTTTTCTTTCGAAAATTAAGACGTCCAACTTTATGTTGGGTAGTTGATCCCTGAAAAGCGGTCTAACTTTACCACCAGCTTTAGAAAAAACCACCTGGGCTTGCCGTGTGCCGGTATTTCCGAAAATACTGAGTATTTGTTTCCAGTGGCCTGCTAAACAGGGCCTTATATTTTCAGGGCATGGAGCAAATTTCTACTTTGCCCCAAATATGTTTAAGGTATATTTTACAGATTCCCTTAGGGCCTGTTTGGCGAAATGGGACCGTTCCTTTGGGCGACTGTTTCTGCCGTGAGAATGGCCTTCTCCTTTTTGAAACGAAAGGAAAAGGGTCATTTGTATGGGGAACGGAACGGAACCGTTGTATCCAAACAAACCCTTAAGTAACTATCCTCTTCCATCTACTTTGGTATCGTTCCACTGTCGTCATCCTTTCTCCTATCTCGACTATGACACCTGGAGATTTATCAAACATTTCTTCTCTATGGCTTTCAACGGCTGCCTATACTGTTGGTACTGTTCGTTGAAGTTAATCTTCATTCTTTGAATAAAATATCACAAAATGTTTACCAAATGCCATATCCGATGGAGTTGATGTACACGGCTTCATATTGGAGCACCAAACAACCATTCATTAAGACTGGTCCCAGACCAAACCTAGTATCTGACTTGTTAGAAGGGATACCACTGGGGGATCGAGGGGTGATATTTGTGGTTGATTTCTGGTGGAGGGGGGTCCGCACCGTGCGATGAGCAGGGTCCCGAAAACCAGTGGCCCCCGGCCCATTTCCCCGCCCCGCCCCGCTGACCGGCCCGGGGCGGGGCGTTTTTTTTCCAGCTTGCCCCCGCCCAGCCCCCCGTCAAGCTTTGCGGGCGACAAACGGGGGCCTGTCCAGGGAACGAGCGGTGTTCGGCTCCGGACGGGGGCGTGGCGGGGAGAACGGACAAAATATTACCCCCCCGGGCCGGTGTGACGGCGGGGCCGGCGGGTGAAAACCCCGCCCCGCCCCCTAACGAACACTGAGCAGGGGATACAAGTATCTCTCCGATTTGGGGAATTATCGGAATATATTTGGAATTAGGATAACACTATTCTCGCTCTTTTGTTGAGTCTGTTTTTCTCGCTGATACTCCCTCCAGCCTTGCTCGACGTAGATGACAGGGAAGCCTCAAGTGTTGAATCGTGTTTCTCTTCCTCATATCTTATTACTCATCTGTGTACCTTCCTTGGTTGTCGGAAGTATTGTTTCAATGCGACGGATGTATGTTCAGCCCTGAGTATCTGAACCTATATCACTGTATACGAGCACCTCCTCTGGATATAAGTACGGCTGTCTGGTGCATGTGGCGAGAGAAAAACATAAGAAAATCACCCTCTTGATAGCCAATATATACCTTCCTGTATATTTCTACAGTATATTCACGCTCTTTACTTTCTCTTCACTTTGCAGGGTTGCCCTCCGATACTCGTGGCTAGGGTACTCCAACTTCTAAGTCATATACTTAGCTACTTGGATAGGTTTGGGTTTGCATTGCCATTAGGATATCCTAGTAGAAAGGGGCGCACACGTCGTGGAAAGGATATCCTGCTGGTCAAGCAAGCTATTTGGCGACCGGGATAAGACAAGTCTTTATTTTTTACCAAACATACTGGGCTAAGGAATCCTAGTACTTTCTTTAGGGCCTTTTTTAGTTTGCCCCAGAGGCCTATCACCTTGTCAGAAGCCCAGACTTGTTATCCTGGAGCTTCGCCTTGTGCTAAACACTAGGAAGAAACTCTCAGAAACTAAATCTTAACTTTCAACTCTATTCACATTCAAACTATCATACTATGATAAAAAAAGAATAAGGAGAAGAAATTCTGTCATGATTTTGGGTGACCACTATGAAGAAAGGAAAAGGTGGAATGGAGCAATGTGTAGAGAAGAGATAGTCAATAGGTTTGGGCCCTGAAGAAAATGATTGATGAAATGGCTATTTTTTTATGCTAAAGAACATATTATTAAATTTTAGCCCTGCTTGTAGCTTCCGAATGACAAGATATATTCATCTAGACCCCTAAATTCTCTTTGACAGAACCCCACCATATTTTGTACGTATTTTGATAGAATTTGGTCAAAGATTGGAAAATGCAAGGCAAGCTATTCTCGATGTTTCGAAATTTCATAGAAGTGTCAGTTAAATATAAGGTTAGCCTGGGTCTACTACCTTAATGATGAATGGGGTGTGGGCTCTAATGTTTTCACGATGGGTTAGGGAGCATTTCATAAAGCCCTTCGACAAAGCGTTGGTGAAACAACGGTATTCTATCAAAACTTGCCACGCGCGGCGCCCACGGAAACCAGGGGCTAATGACTCTAAATAGTGCACACAATTCAGGGTATTATACATCCCTAGTTTCTACTCATTTGAGCCCCCACTAGAAACTATTTAGATAATATGATATCTCAAATTCTCAATTGGAGCAGAAGGAAAAGCGAGAAGGGGAAATCTCTAGAAATCGGGTAGGAGAAGAGGAAAACGCCTATCTTAGCCCGTCAAATATTGATATTCTAGGGTTTTCGCTGCTCATCCTCTAGTTAGAAGCTCTACCCCTACGGCAAGTTTCTCTTCACTCAGACTAGCTGTTGTATAGTCACTTTGCTAGTGAACTGAGAATCTCTCTTCTGAATAGACTCCGAACCCCGTTCTGTGCCTTCGTTCCACCCATTCCTCACCATTCAAGTCCGAGAATTTTTCCGAAGGTGTGAGAAGTTTATTCCCGGAGCTATCTTGAAGCTAGACAATTACGCCCCAATCGCTCAAAGCGCCTCCTGCTCGTCTGGTAGGCTCATAAGAAGAGTGATGTCCCATGACGCACAATACGGCAATCACTAGTCAAGGATTCGAGGTAGAGCTTGCCCAGGGACAGTCTGCTTAGAAGCGCGCATTCGGCCGATATAATTTGGACATCCCCTTATCTCCTAGTTAAGCCCAAATACAATCCTCACAGGGAGTTCTGTTAATTACTTTGGTGGTGCTGCCGGTCCATAATGAACGAACACGGATGTTCCACTAGAGTACTCTATGGGCTAGCCACCCTGAAAAAGCTGGATTTGTGGGTGGCCGTTTTTCTGTAGTGGGATTTAGGATTCTTGCTTAGTTATGACCCCTTGCCTAGTCTCTCCGAGGGGGTTGGACTAGGGAAGACCTAAATAATTGGTGGATTATCATCCGCCCCTAAACTCACAAATCTGCGGTAATTAGATTAAGCCAGTTGTAGGTGCTGCCCTCAGCTATCATTTCGCAACCGGTGAGTTTTGGCAAGACGCTGCTGAGTACTGGCAATTCTTACTTTGGCTCTCAAAACTCATCCATTTTGTGGTCAATGGAATGTTGGATCCCTTATCATTGGGGCGTGTAAAACCGCAGTGCGGTAATAGATACAACCGGTTTGGTCGCTGGTCGGAAACGTGGTCCCCGTCTGCTAGAATTGAAGTACCCCCTTGCATACTGTAGATATCAGCAAACAAAAAAATTCCCCATGTACGTTCCTCAGGAAGCTGCTAGAGCCACCTTACCTCTGGGCTCTCTAACTTAAGAAGAAGAGGCGGCTTAGCCCTCGGTAGCAGAATGGCTAATAGTAACATATAATCGCCCCTGCAAGTAAACTTATTCCATCCAGTAACTCACAACAGTCACTCCTTTGCTAAAATCCACACAGTCCTTATTGCTAAAGCCGTAGGTCCTGCTACTCAAACAATATCTTCAAATATACTAACCGGCACAGGCAAGAATGTTCTCCACAACCTCATTCATTATGTTCCTCGCAGCGTTATTCACTATCCTGGTATCCGCCCGGCGTATCCCACACGGACAAGAAATAATGCCCGTGCCACCATTCCATTCAGCATCATACCCGTATTCCACAAACAACTGCGACGAAGCCTGCCGCCGTGCCTTCTGTGCTGTTGTCTCTCAGTTTTTGGAGTCGGTCACTTGCACTTCTCACAGACCTTGCCTGTCGTTGAATATCCAACTTCATGTTCAGGAGAAGTGCATTAATTGGCGTCCGGAGACTACCTATTCTGGCACAAACATTTCGAAAGATTCCTCGGGTATCCCACTGCCGCCACCGTCGCGTGATGGTGGGGAGGGGGTCGAAGCTCCGTCGCGGGTAGCGCGACCTCCGAAAACATGGATTCACCCAGTGGCAGGTAATCCTGTCATGGATTCGGTGATTTTGGGGGGTGAGTATGAACAGGAGGGATTGAGGATGACTGCTCGCAAAACACTTTGTTTCATGGGGGTTCTGGCAACATGTTTCTTTGGCTGGTGCGGGAGGGTTTTGAGAAGAAGGGAGAGGAGGAATCGCTTGGGGTCGAATAATCGACGACAGGGGTGGGCTAACTTCACCCCCGAGAAGTGCGAATTGTAGGGCTAGGGTGAGGATGTTTAGTATTCCAATGGATCCTTTTTGCACCATATATTTGCATTAATTAACTAGTGCCATCCACCTGAAATTTGTTGGCAATTCTTTCTGAGCTGCCTCTTACGGGTTATGATGGAGTTGTGCCTATCTCGTGATTCCAAATCGGGCCCGGCGGGGGTCGTTCCGAATAGAGGGGCGTTGGCTTAGATCTCACCCATGCCGTTGCGCTACCCACCGATTTCGGTGTCACCAACTCATTCTCTGTCTGACGTGATGTGAGTGATCTGGTTGAGCTCACTCAAGCTGAAGGAGAAGGAAATAACAAGGGTAAGGATTTATTGTCGAAATTTGAGCTCGACATCCCGGATTCCACATGGCCCCTCGTAGTACCCGTTTTGGGGGTATGGTATTATCGGTATTACTTGAACAGTGCCCCCGACCTACCGTAATAAAATCAACCAAAAACCAACGAGATCATAGTTTTCAATAATTTTTATCCACAGCCACATCTTTAAGAATGTATGGCCAGATGGAAGTGCTCACAAGACCCTCCTCCCTAGTTATATTTTTCTATATTTCTTGTCCTCACTAAGAGCAATATTCGTGGGGTGGCAAAATTTCGCATTACCCATGTATTGCGAATTTCGGGGTTATTATAGTCTATTTTCCCCAAGCGCCACTATTGTAAATGCATTATGTAAGTAAAGAGAGGACCTACGGTTTATAAGAGTGTTTATTTCAGGTGTAGGATACCATATAGCTTATCTAGATGAAGTATTCAAAATGTGGTTACCATGCAGGGGATGTTGAGGGGTTACCTTTTCGGAAAATATGCCTGTTAAGAGTATTAAAACACTCGAGGTGAAGAAGGGTGATACGGATACTGTATTTGTGACAAAGGCTGCGATGGGATTACAGGGGCCCGTCTGGATAGTAGGTAGGTCTAATAAGTTAGTTGTAAACTTTAAAGATAGTAACACCGCGGCTTGTGGATTATCTGATCATGGACCTAGTTCGTCCCTGGATTGGTGGCAGAAGGACGCCCGAGAAGGCAACCACCACTCTTCAGAGCCCTCGTAGAGCCTTTCATAAGCCTTATGGATATCCACAAATAACTCCCGCTCTAATGCGGCCTCCATGTCCCGATTGAGGATCGCAGTAATACCAGTTCGAACGCCTTAGGATTTCCGGGCCTTCCCCGCAAAGTGGTAAACAAACGCTTGGCGACAAATTGGAATATCCTAGGATAATAAACTTAAGAAGGGAATCCGGTGGAATTGATCAAAGCCTTGTATGATACTACGTAAAAAGCTATGGATCCGACTTGGGTCAGCCTGTCCTTTGAACATTTTAATTCAACTCGCTGAGGCACTTGGGCTCGCAGAAGCGATAGATAGCTATTATATTCCTGGCTGGGACTGGGTTAATATAAGCTTTGACCGGGTAAACCTTAACTTTTCTGCTCCGGGATTCTCGGTTGATCTACTGTTGTTGTTTTCTGATTGGCGGACCATGTGGGCTATTCTACTAAACCCTTGGCCCTTTCTCTTCCTAGCTCAGGATCCGTGAATATGAAACTGTGCTACATGTACACGTACATTACCGTAAAAACTGCACAAGTAGGAGAACATCATTACTCATAGGAGGCCCTTCCCCCGGGCTGGAGGGTTATTGTTCCACTACCTGCCCAACCCGTGATGGTTAAACGATTGGAGGAAAAGACCGGAGTTATATCAATATGTGCACATTTTGATATGAAATTAAAATACTAGCAGGGGTTTAGGCAATGTGATGCTTTAAGTGCATTTTAAGCCAGTCTTCAGCTATGATAAAACGCTCACCAGCGGAACCCATAGTTCCCGACGGTCAGTGGGTGATGCTCCAAAGTGCCTCAAAGCTGTGGTACGAGGCCATAGGGAGATCCCTAGAGTCTGGCTTTGCTCCCAAGACGAGACCTTCAATATATCCATAGCACAAGGCTAACCCCCGCAAATGTTGAATAGCTAAGAACATCCACGTTCGGCTACCCTGTAGCTTCACTCTGGAAAACCTCTGCCCTGTTCACTCAGATCTTGCTACGCTCGAGATTGATCCCTCATTTGCCATTTTCAGGTACCATAGTAGATAATGAATAGCCACACAACCCCCGACCATAATTCAATAAATTCGCTATCGAGTTATCTCAAACAAAAAGTATACCCAGGCCCAACTTCTTGGGGAAGCTGGAGGTGGAAAATTCTGACGAAAGAGATACAAGTGAAGTAAATACTAATAACTAAACACTGGAGAAAACCCGCCAGTATTACACGTTAGAGAAAAGAAAGCCAACCTGTTCCCTCCGAGAGTGAAAAAAAAACCCAGCCAGTTTCATGCACCCACTTCCAAAACTCTAGAAGGTTAAACGAAGCACACAGACACTAGGCCATGGCATCCCAAAGCCACAAAGCCAATATGTGTACCTTGGAGCTAGGGCCCAATTCTCCCTACACTCAATGCTCGCAGTCGTTTGTGGACTTGACTGCTACATGGGGAGATTGACAAGAAGACTGGACTGGATGGGACCAGTCTTCACGAATCTATCCTTCGTATCCTAGAAAACATTCTCTAAGCCTTCCTCTACTTGCCCCAGGCAAGAAGTACCTGAACATGTGTGGGAGCAAGGTCCATGAGGCGGGACTGTATGGCCAGTTGATTAGGGTCACGCTTTAGAGTAGCTTAAGTACCCGAAATGGAAAAAGTTTTCAAAATAAAAAAAATAAAAAGTACCTGAACATAGGGTGGGGTAAGTACCACATTGGGTAATTCTCACCGAAATTGCCCCCTGTTAACGGTGGACACTGACCTCTAAGATATGTCTTACCTCCGAAATATCCCTGAAATATCCTTGAAGTATCCTTGAAGTATCCCTGAATTATCCCTGTTTTCCGTCCAAATGTTCAACTTCAGTACCTCCTCAGTCAAAACCAACCTTCAACTTGAACACCTCATCCTAGTAGCCCATCAATATAATATCTGGAAAAAGCAGGTTTGTTGGCTTTACCCATTTTTAGCCCCACAGCCGAGTCCTCACTAGGAATCCTTGGTTTAGAATCATTAGCTCTCAAATTAGAAGCTTTGATACCGTGCTTATGCTGGCACCTTTAGTAGCATATATTAGTAACCCCTACTAAGACAAGTCAATGCTCATACTGGCAGTATTAAATATCTTGACATGGTGAATCGAACCTCTAGGAATAAGGGCGGGGGCACGATTGCGGGTATTGACAGTAAATGTGGCTATAGGCTATTAGCTAATTTCCGCTTAGTGGCTGCTAGACTAGTGAACCAACTAAAAGGGGATTTCTTATTTAAGTTACTGTCTGTCTGTCAGTAGGAGGCTGTGGTATTGATCGCTGGGGATAGATATTTTACTCTTACGTATCCAAGTGAAGGATCTCCTCCATTTATCGATGAAAGGGTGAATATTACTAAACCTTACGCTCCCGTTTGGAGCTAACTTATTATATCTTTCTGACACCAACAACTCTCGGATTTATGGAATAACTGTGGGCACGCAAGTGGTCTGCGGCGGTACCCGTCACCCGGGGACCCCATCATAAAATACCACTCTCGAAGTCTCTAGAGGCACGTGTTGAAATGCTGTATCATCTCGCTAATTTGGACAGTGCCTTGGCAAGGTTTGATTGCCCAAAACCCTCGAATCATCGTAGGCCAACAAGAGTCGGTGCCTAACAGGAACTGACACGATCCTCAGACTCCTTCCCTGCCTAGCGCGGGCGTTGAAGGGACCTTTTGTCTTGGGACGGAGATTAGAACCCCGCGCGAAGATACCGAACCTGAGGAGGTACTGGTACCGTGCCAGTAATACGATCTACCCCAGAGAATATATGCTACTGAGGCCCTTGCCGCCTCCTGCGGGTCTACCCTAGCTACTGGTTGTTGAGGGCATTCGCTAAGAAGCAATAAGCGCAGCACGGCTATAAGAAATGGCTTGGCACTCGTGCAGTAGGCACTGTAAGTCTTCTGGTATTCTCCATTTTCCGTAGGAAACGGGAGCAATTTTTTTGCGGCGCTGGGAGCCTGGTTGTGGGGAAGTTGAAGGAATGGAGCCGGTATTTACGGTCTACTACGGTAATGGCTTCATTAGCGTTGCTATTTGTCCCAGCCTATCATGCCCTAGCTGAGACGATGCAGCTGTATGGGGAAATTTTGAAAGGTACTTTTTAGCCGCCGCCAATGTTCACTCAGCTCGGACCAGCCCCTGCGATTGGAATTGTGGCGTCGGAACCGAAACCCCCCTAGAAAAGGAGCAAACAAAATGATAAACTTCGACTTGGAAGTACTGCGGGAGAGTGATAGGATAGAAAGTGTTCAAGGAGAAATTCAGGGTACTGGTACTGGGCCGGTATTAGAATTTGGAACAACAGAGTATGGAGTATTATACCACAGCCTGGCCGGGTGGGAGGTAAACAATGCCTTAACACATAAGGTAATCTCCCTCAGTGTTCTGAACCTTTGCGATGGTGGAAGGTGTTACGGATCGCTCATAGCCCTGGCCACCGCACAGCCTACATGCAGATCGGCCAGTTTCCGCCGCTAATACCCTCACTTCGGAAACATTGCAGGTTGATAATAAATGTTTTAAATGGGCTCTCGTATCGCCATATTGCTTATACCTATGGCATGCGATCCTAGTGCATACTCGAGTACCATAGGTAATAAGGACAGAGAAGTGGCTGGTGTTAGCCCTATGAAATGCCGAAGACGGCATAAAGTGGACGAGTTGTTTCTTGGGGGGCACGCGAGGTTGAGACCATGGGATCGGGACATTTGGTTGGCTAAAGCTTCCCGATCAAAATCATCCGTCAGGTCCCGTTCTGCGGCTTGATAGGCCCAAGTTGATTTTTCCTTTTTTTTACTGGGCGCCATGACCTCCCATGCACGGCTAGACATGATGTGCTAATAGTGATCTGAGTGTTGGCTTGCAGTACGAGTACTTAGGCACACTACTACCCCCCCCCTTTTCCTAGTTTTGTGCTCTGGTTCTCTCCCCTGAGGATTAACTTGTCCCACTGCTCTGCAGATATTAACTCTGCGTCCATTCTTTCGTCTCAAGTCCAAGTGATTTCGGAGTAAGTGGTCGTGACAATTTTTCATTGCTCCTCGACGTTTAATTCTGATCCCAAGGGAAGTGACATTTTGCTGACAGGGGTGGCAGCCGTATTCCGTCTACTCTAGTGCATCTACGAGTACGCAAGGCGTGGTTTAGTGTCTGCAAAAAAAAAACCCCCCCCGGAAGAAAGGAAGGAAGGAAGAAAGAGGGGGAGGAAGAAAGAAAGAAGGAAAGAAAGAAAGAAAGAAAGAAAGAAAGAAAGAGAAAAAAAGCGAAGAAAAAACGTCTTCATCGATCCCTGGAGTCCACTCCCTTCGCCCTGTCTTGCTCGATTTGGTCCGTTATGAATCTGTGACAGTTCAATAACATAGCTGGAATAAATCGAGTCAAACTTAAGGGGACGGAGAAGCCGATTTGAATAAATCAAGATCTCATGCATTTCTCGACAACTCTATTTGGTTTCTTGGCCCTTTGGGCCGCATTCCCGGGGGGAGTATCGGCCAGCCATAGTCATCAGCGCTTTCACCGCCGATATACACAGGTTGATGGGGTAGTGCCTACGGAGGTCACGCCCGCTAGGGTCGAAACCGCAGTGGTTGAGCCAGCTCATGTCGAACCAGCTACGGTTGAAGGCCCGCCGAATAACGCTATTGTGGATGTCTCAACGCCGCCGGATAATGCGCTTGTAACACCGACTTCGATTGCTACGGATGTTGCAAGTAATCAGACATTAGTGCCTACTACCTTAGCGACCGTCGTTAAAGTTTCTGAAGGCTCTACTCTTTTGACTTCGTTACCAGCGCCGCTTCCTACTTCGGAAGTGTATATAGTACCTACTACCGGTGGTACACCTGATGTCTCCTCTGGTGATGGCTTTGCCCCCACGACAACTTCTACTACTGGAAAAGTAGTTTCATCCACATCCCTGGCCATAGTAACATCAAGCGTTATTACAACCGAATCGACTGGGGTCATTAGGTCCACCGGAGGGGGTCCTATCTCAAATTCCAGTTCGACGTCATCCTCTTGTACACCTACTGCCATCGACACACCCTCGATATCACCCTCAACCGGGATGAATACCACCACAACTTCATTCTCCACTCTTGCCAGTAGCGCTACTACCAGCCCCATCACATCAAACCCCCCCACCAACACCACTATCACTAGCCCATCCTCCTTTAGCGACTTCGTAACCACCGCATCGACCTCAACCCCAACAACAGCATTTTCCAGCTCTACGAAACCCTCCTTCAAGCATTCTACGCCCGCCGCCCCGACCCCCACAACAACCTACAGATTAACACTCGCCATACCCTCTGCCACCCCAGCAGCGTCGCAGTCAAAAGGCCTGAGCATGGCGGAGTTCAACAAGACAAAGCCGTGTTTCGACAAGAAATGTGACGATCCAGGGAGCGAAATGACGTACAACAAGACGGTGACTTTCCACGCCGATCAGGGGGGCGATGGAGGGATTAGACTGGGGAGGGGGCCGGGCGTGGCCAGTGCTGCCACAGGGGGAAGGGATGACTGGGCTTTGAGAATGGGAGTGGCGGTGGTGGTGGTTGGGATTAGTGCTGTTTTGGCCGTCCTGTGAAATAAGAGTAGAATTACGCCCAACCGTGGTCTCCACATTGTCGGTTATCAATTGTGTATTTTTCATTTCGCCCCTGTAAGTTTTTATCACTCTTATTTCCTTGTTTTTAGATTCATAGACCCTATGGTGCCATTACCTCCTACTGTTATAAGGTAGGATGCGTGTGGGTGGTGATGGAGATTTGTATTTTAATAGTTACTCTCTACTAACTGAAGCCTGGACTTCACTCACCCCAGTTTACATCCGACTGGTATCATATGTATTTTTGTTAGACGCAGGATTCTTTCACTTTTGTATTAGATAACAAGGGATACCATCCATTGAGCAATCACCATACTATAGTATCTCAGTTTTACGTGATGAAAAGAACCACATGCAAGGTTTAGCACAGGACGAGCCCGGTCACAGGCTCGAATCACAAGCCTGACTCGTTACGAGCCCGGATTACCCGCCCCCCCTTAGCCCTAGCAGATAACAGTACAAACGCGGCTACCAATCGTACCCCAAGATATGGGTATCACGGCGAACACCGGCAGGCTATTTTAAAATTCCTGTACCATGATCAGCCAACACTATCAGATATCAGGAGCAGAGCCAGGGAGGAAGGTTCTCCGCAGATTCCTCCAGCGGAAAAAGACTGGGGAGAAGCGCACAAGAGCTGCAATAAGCATGGATAAGGCTTTAAGAGAAGAAAGAAAGAGGGAATTGTGATACAAGAAAATGACCGGAAAACCCTCCGGCGGGACTGGAGGAGCAGAAAGGCCTGTTCTTCGGATAAGCGGTAAACCCAAGTTATGTGCTAGATGCGAGTGATTGCACTGGCACCCTAAAAAGTCGGGCTGGATTGAACATCCCATGTGATACTTGTATATACTTCCCAGAATAACCACCAATCTACATTCATAATATACAGGTGCTATATATCCAGAGTAATAACGAGCTCTTCAACGGCACATTGTGTGGTCAGGGGTATAGGGCTGTTGCAGTGTGGTCAATGAGTGATTTGCCGAGAGACACAAGCCTTGAGCAGCTGGGTAGTATGATATCGGGACTGGGCGGCATCATACACTAGCCACGATATATCGCGGCACCCCCTGTTTCCGATTCCGTGTTTGACCCAGACGAAGGTGTGGTGTGTACGATAATATGATGGTTGGTCGTACCGGCGTAGACCAGGGCAATCAGATAGGGTAATTAGCTTTAGTAGTTGCAGCATGTTTTTAGCCGACTGTGGATTCTGCACCGGTGCGGCGCATAGCTTGGGACAGAGAATTTCTGAATAAAAGTTTTTTCGTGCTTTTTTGGTCAGACACGGGCAACCACAGCTTAGACAACAATCCTATCCCCCGTTTTATTCTTTTCCCACCAGTCAGGTTAGACAATCTTCTGCTACTTTATTGGTTACTAATATAGAGTGGGCTCAGGGAGGTTGGCTATACCCAAGAGGGCAGAGACATTTCAGTCTTCCTACATTTCCTAATATCATTGGTTGAATAAGAATACTTCCTGTAGAATGTTGATTGGATTATATCTAAAACCTTGATTATCTTAATATCCATTCCCTCTCTGTTTTTGTTTGGTCTGTTATACCAGACTAATTCTGGTCAATTTTTACTTTTCCTCTTGGTTAGTATAATTAGTTGGTTATGGGTTTTATTTACAACACCATGTTTAGTTTAATTAACACACTACCCAAGATCAGATGTGAAAGATTTCTCATATTATGATATGGTTCCGGAAGACTAGAAGTAGACTGAGTTTTCACATAAAATCCGTGACAATTTTGGGGGTAACGGCAACCGTAATGCTTGGGATTTGTCTTGGCATAACATGTTTTTACCTGTTATTCTTCCTACACCAGCGCATTCTTAAGTCTTAATATTATGTTTCTTAAATGCTTTCTTTCCTTCTATAGTCTATGTTATTCTTATCTCCCTCTCAGTAGGCCCTCTGGTAATTGTTACTTTGATACAAGCTTTATTTTAATATCTCTCGGGCTTTATTCATCTTAATTCAGATTTCAAAAACTCTATATTTAACAGGCTAGAATAATGATTTGGCATCTTTAACCTATAGTGCCAAGACAAATCCCAAGCATTACAGTTGCCGTTACCCCCAAAATTGTCACGGATTTTATATGAAAACTCAGTCTACCTCTAGTCTTCCGGAACCATACTTGTTTACTTAATTGTATTGATAGGTGGAAAAATATCACCTTCTGTGTATCTAAACTTAAGGATTGTCATTAATATTACACCAAGGTATAGTATTTAAGTTTTGTATATTTTGCTATCAAATAGTATAGTAGATTGAAAACCAGTATATACAACTAGAAAGTCAATAGATTTTTCCCCATAAGCTAAATATACTTGCTAGCAAAATATTCAAGACTTGGAAGTTAAACATCTGTAAGAAAAGTCTGATAGAATGACAATACAGAAGCTTATTACAGGATTATTATTATTATTATTATTATTATTATTATTATTATTATTATTATTATTATTATTATTATTATTATTATTATTATTATTATTATTATGGCTACTATACAAGTGCCAGGGGGGATGTTTTCGTACGGTCCAACAAATACAGGGGTGGCCTAAGACATAGATTTGCTTGAATAGAAAAACACCAGAAAACAAGCAGCAAACAAAATGAATGGTAAGAATACTAAGAAAAAAAATAAAAAATAAGAGAAAGAGAGAGAAACATATAAGGATGAGTTATGAATATATATAAATGTAAAAAAAAAGTCAACTCCTGCCCAGCCTTTAATACCCATATCAATTGTTTTATCTCTAATGTTTTACCGTTCGCTATTTTGTCTTCTCTCGCTCTCATTCAGTTAATTGCTTGGCGTTGGCTGTAC
>Ga0307509_10001092_pt1 | contig 46433 bp, 38 predicted proteins | sample 10_EM_MG_FD_202245 | JGI IMG/M metagenome (GOLD analysis project Ga0307509, IMG submission 202245) | Populus trichocarpa ectomycorrhiza microbial communities from riparian zone in the Pacific Northwest, United States - 10_EM | ecosystem: Host-associated > Plants > Roots > Unclassified | place... | reverse complement strand
AAACTTTTTTATTTTTTGTTTTCCCCCCCCCCCCAATAAAACAGTAACACACCCAACCCCCCCCCCCCCCCCCCCCCCACTAACTAAGCCTCACGAGATGATCCCCTACTTCGAGGACGTCTGCTCCCGAGACGACAACTACGTCAGCATACGCCTGGATCAAGGAGCAATTAGCGAGCCCCAGCTAGAACCAACGATCGACGGCACCCTAACTACCGTCGTTAAAGGCAAGCGGAAAATCATCCGTCAAGACACCCGCATGATAAGGAATAGAATAAGAATCTATATGCACGAGGTGGGAGAGGCGGGCAAGAAGCGCACAAAAGGTGACTCGGAAGTCTTCCTACGCATGTGGAACATGAAGCGTGAGCTACCGCACATGGCGACGAGGGGATAGCTGAACCCGGCGATGGCGGCAGGGAGGAATGGCGACAAGACGGGGAAGAACCAAATCACGGTGGAGGGTTACAGAATCAAGCTCTACAAGAATGGCGTGATGGGCACGGAGGCGAAGTTAAATAGCATCATTGAAATTAAAGATGCTTTTTGGGATTGAAGCTGCGAGGTAATTGACGTGCACACACGCCCGCCTCGTTCACCAATCGACCTCTAGACAGCGCAACCAATAGTGATGAACGGACAGAGACTCAGTCGTAGACGAAATACCTACACCATGCGCCAGCATGGCACGAATATCTACCCCCGCAACATGCAATTTTCTGGCGACATATTGACGTACAAAAGGAAAGGCGAGGTTCTAAGGGTCACTCAATTCGGACTAGCCAAAATAGTGACAGCGCCCTAAAGGTCACTCCGTTTCCAGAAGACCACTTAACACTTATTCGAATCCGTGTCCCACATGGAGAGCGACGCTGCCGAAGCTGTCTCCGAGTGCATCATCCTCAGCCAGTCCACGAGCATCGGCACGGGCGCTTTCATGGTCGTCCGAAGTCTCATAATCGAAATCGATCCGCGCGACCTAGTGGCCAAAGGAATGGTGTTTGAGGAGGCTTACGTGACGATATAGCGCTATTCGAGCGAGAAGCTGGGTCGTGGACGATGATCTTTGGGGGGCTCCCTCTTTCTTCAGGTTCGGGGTGCTTTTGAAGCTGTTGTGTGGGTTATTCTTCATTCAAAGTGAAGGTTAATTCCCTAGCAATAGATTTTTAAATGATATTATTGTGACCGAGGCTCCGAGTGGCGTGGTGGCATTAGGTACCCGTTAAAAAGAAATACCTAGCCCATTACATCTTGTATCATTACTGTAGCGCGTCCAATGGTGCCAGCGGAGTGGAGAAATATATGGACGCGGCCTAGCGTAGTGTGCAAAAAATTAATTGGCTAATCTCAAGACCAAATTGTACAAGGGCATTGCTCTACTCGTATGAATTTAAGTTACCATTCCGAAGATAATAACATCATCAACACGCCACTCAAGCCGTTCTTTGAAGGAGCAAAAAAATCATTAGTTTTGATTCTGTCTATCTTGTGGTAGTAGCCCTAAGTTACCCCTCATCCCAACTCCAAGGGCTCACGTCCGAGCGCACCGGGGAATGAGATGGCCAGCATCATTGCCCAGGTCTACCCAAGACCGCAAATCTTCTTACAATACTTGGTCCAATCCCATCGTACTCAGCCTTAGTATGGCAGTAGCTTCTGAATTCCGGTGCTTGACCCAACAAACTTCCTCCGAGACATGGCCCATGTTTTTGCCTCTTGTGAGTAATAACCTAGACCTCCAGCCCACCTGACTTAATGCCACCTAATTTCTCTTCCGACTTGTGAGCATCGACAAGATGGCGGATATCATGCTGAAGACATCGACCGAAATCCTGATAGAGCGTAGAGCCGCCAGAGAGAACAATATTCTATTAAGTAAAACTAATTAGTCCTGGGTCCAACATAGGTATGGATTTCGGCACCTTGTAGAGACCTCTCCGAACGTCTATAGGAGAGCTTTGGATAAAATTGTCCACCACAGTGGGTAAGGGCGTCAAGAAATCACTAGAGTAAATTCCCGGATTAAATAATATCTCGGGTGCCAAGAACCTCTCATGCCCCACATCCAAGGTAACTTCCTGACCTCCAGGCTGCTGCTCAACAAGGTATTTCTGAAACCTCTCTGGCTCTTGGTCAAATCTTGTGAATTCCTTGACGATATCCGGAAAAACATAACAGAATTCTTGCTTAATTCGCTCAGGGGTCTCGTCGCTGATGGACTCGCCTCGGTCATGAAGAAGCGGCCGAACAAAGGATGTGATATGACTCCCGGCAATAGGAATGGACTTGATCGATGATCCGATAACATAGCCCTCAGCAACCGGAATAACCTGTGTAACACTGTGTCCCGAGTCGACAACAGTACCAGTCAAGCTCCGGTCCTGAACCTTCCGACTGGTCCAACTCGCAGCTAATGCCAGTACCGCCTGCAGGGCAATATATAATCCGGCACAATTGAAGGTCCCGAACACGATCTCGGCTGTGTTTGCACGAGATTCTGGAGGATTTAGAGGCTTTCAAGCCCAGGTCAGTTCACAGCCCATGCATAAATTTCTAGGGTGATAATCACAGGTTCGGTGAGAAGGTCGGGGTACCTACCTAATTTGGAATAACCAGACCCGCTATGATAGCCTAGTAGTCATGTACCGCCCCACCTGACCATACCCGAGTACTGTACATAAATAATAATAATAATAATAACAATAATAAAACAGATATAATAATACAAAAATACAAAAATAATAATAATAATGCAGGAATAATAATAATGATACAGGAATAGTAATAATAATGAGACATGAATGATAATAATAATCAAAACACTTCCCCCCCCCCACGCCCCGCTCCCCACACCCCCTACGATCATTCACCCCCATGCCCCGCCGGGGCCGCCCTCTCCGGCATTCCGTCTAGCTGCGCCTTGTAGGCGTCCCGCTCGCGGTACGCTTTATTGAGAGCCCGCTTTAACTGGGTAACCTCCTCCGGCTCCCTCGCTGCATCGGTCGTCTTTTGGAGCTCGGCAACCTGCCCCTGAACGACCCCCAAGTCCCCCTCTTGCCGGATGGCCCACCCCTGGAGGTAGTCGACCCGTCCTGCAAGAAAGGGGACCCCCGCCTGACCACCCTCTACAACCTTGACCCGCCTTTCGAGGCCCTCCAGAGCAACGATCCTCCCTTGCAGAAGAGGGATCAGCTCAAGGGCCTCTTTGGCTTGAGCGAGCCAAGGCGGTAGAGCAAGGTCGGGAGGGGGAGGGGGATCACCACCACCACCACCACCAGCAGCAGCAGCAGTAGTAGTAGTAGCAGTAGCAGTAGCGGCGGCGGCAGCGGCGGCGGCAGCACCGGGGGGAGGGGGATCGGGAGGATTTGCAGCACCGGGGGGGTTTGCAGCACCGAGGGGGTTTGCAGCACCGGGGGGGTTTGCAGCACCGAGGGGGTTTGCAGCACCGGGAGGATTTGCAGCACCGGGAGGATTGCGAGGATTGCGAGGGGGATCGACACCAGCAGCAGCAGCACCAGTAGCAGTAGCAGCAGCACCAGCAGCACTAGCAGCACTAGCAGCAGCAGTGGCGGCGGCGGCGGCGGCGGGATGATGATGAGGGGCAGGTTGGACCCCGTTTGTGAGGTCGGCTTTCTTCTTTTGTCCGTCCATATATCGGTATGCTGCCCTCTCAATAGCCTTGATAGCTAATATGGTGAACCCTGTGCACAGAGTCGATAACGCCCCTGAATGATTTGTCCAGAACGATGAATCTTGGAGATGTTAGTGACGAAAGATGATATTCCTGGGGCCTCCTAGTTGCTGGGACGAACCCTGATGGTGGCAACAGTACAATGGATGTGAGGAATTATTCCCCTGCATGTTGTATTTGAAAATGAAAATGAAAATGAAAAGTATCTCGGATGAGCTTGGATAGGGGGCGGTATGGTGGTGGGTGGATGGTGGATGGTTTGGGAGGGAATGGGGACTGACTTTGGGTAATGTATATGTACCCCACGTCTCCCCCACTGTGACGCGTGTCATGGCTGGACGAGCAGCTCAGGGAACACGAATAGCTTCGTGTACTCGGGATATTTCCAACATTTGAAGCGAGTGATCGCTTGTGATTTCATCACTTGGGAAAACCGGGCCAACCTCGTCACAGCCCCTCACTCGTTACAATAGTACAATGGCACAGGGCATCACAACCCAGAATAAATCCCATATTTTAAAACCCTTATAATTACAGTACACCGCAGCACCCAGCACACCACTACCAGTTAGAAAAAGAACGAAACAAGATCCAACAGCAACATGCGAGACAAAGCAATATTGTACGTGAATTTGAAAGACTTGCAGGAAAACAGAACACCGATTTACAGGGAGACGAGAAAAACTTGCAACCAGCCAAGCAAACCAAGCAAACCAAGCCCCGAAACCGTAATTTTTCAGAAAAAGGAAATGGAACAAAAGAAAGGATTTCGCGGCCTTCGTCAGCCCTTTAGTTCACGCGGTCTCGAGTTCCGGTTCCCCAGTTTATTCCTTCAAGCAGTGACAAAAGCTACACCCCCCCCATTTTCCCGTACTGTAAGTTGTACTGGCTAGGAGTTCCTGGCTGGCCATTCTGTTGTTGCTGCTGCTGGCTGGGGGTGGTGTTTCCCGGGGTGCCTGGGTTCTGGCCGTTTCGGTCGGTTGTGGGGGTTGACGGTACGGGAACGCCATTATTGTAAACCACGGTTCCGACCCCGTTGATATTCGGTGGGGAAATTCCCGTTCCATTAAGGCCCCACACTTGTCCGCTGCGGATAGATGTCAATACACGATACTGGCCCATGCAAGCATACAGATCATATAACATACAGATACTTGACATCATCGATCTTCCCGTCAAAAAACTTTTCCCGCATCTCAAAAAATATATTTCCAGTCAAAAGGCTGTCGCTGCCGGCCTGGTGTTGCGGCCCAACCCGCGAAACGCCCATCTCTTCCGCAATGTCTTGCAGCCCACCTTTAAGAGTGCGACAGCTCTTCATGAGGAATTTGATGTCGTAAAGCGCCGGGAAGTACTTGCTTAGAAGATTACGAAACTCACTCTCCTCCTTAGGGAGAGGGAGGCAACTCATAATCTTAACAAGGTAGCCAAAATCGTAACCGGAATGGAAAGAAATCCACTTGACGTCGTCGTACATGACTAATCCGGAGCTAATGAGGAGATTGCCGAATTGATACACGTCAATCCCGTGCTCCGCGTGTTTGGCAAAGTCGATACCAGACTTTGTTAGAAGGTTGATAGATTCCTCTGCATACATGTCGTCGTTAAGAGAGAACTTGAAATTGAATTGCCAGGTGCAAACTGATCCATCGATTTTAGCAAGGTTCCCATTCTCATCGGCCAGGGTGATGCCCAGTTGGATAATCTTTAGCATGTCCACATTGCAACGGAGGGTCTGGTAATGGTAGTCGGCCTTTGACTTAAAGTTACCGATCGGACGCGCAACTATTCCAGGGAATTCAGTATCCTAACCTCCCCGTCAGCAAGCACCTCCCCCCATCGTCCAATGTTCCCAAAGCAACGCAAGGCTGTAACGAACCATAGCAACATACTGGTATGTCTCGACCAAATCCCGCAATACAGCCATCTCTTTTTCCAAATCCTGAGCCCAAACGTCCCTGATCATGGAACGCTCCGGCGGTGTAGTCACTGGGCCCCTCACATCAATAGCCATTCCACTGCTAGATCCAACGCCAACCCCCGCTCTCCCTACAACCCCACCCAATCCTGCAGCGCTAACCCCCCCACCGCCGCGTCCAAGAAGTCCAATGATAGTCTGCTGTTGTTGTTGTATATGCGCAGCCTGAGCCTGCTGCTGTTGTTGATGCTGTTGCTGCTGCTGCTGCTGTTGAGCTCTTACAACGGCAGCGGCAGATTGTTGCTGGGCGTTATTGAACAAGAGATGTGGGCCTTGACCGAACCTAGTAAAAATAAAACTGTTAGACACCGGGGAGGGCTTACTCTTATCATCGTAGAACGAAAAAGAAGGCAATTAAAACTGGGCGAATAGTGATAAATTCCTCCCCCGGAAAGAATGAAAGAAAGTAGGAGCCAACCTATCCCCACCCAACAACGGATTATGACCTACATGACCACCCCCACCCCCACCAGCACCCATCGGATGCCCGCCTTGTTGTTGCGGTGCGAACTGTTGAGGCGGGCCATGGAGGGTAGGGGTGTAGAGATTCGACCGCGTAGGAGGCATTGTGATTTTTTAGTTTTTTTTCAGCCTTTTTTTTATGGATTCACCGTTTCCGTGATTCTCCTCTTCCTCCTTGTACCCGTAGTGGACGGGGTATGTATGGACGGGTGCTGCGATGAGGGTTATTGTCCAGCGGGAGAGGTGATAATTCTAGGGAAAAAGAAGGCCGGGGAGTTAAGAGAGGGAAAGGCGGAAGAAGGAAGGAGGGAAACCAGATCTGTGAGAATGGTAGAAGTTAAAGTAAAGGGGATTAAAAGAGAAAAAAAGGGTTACGAAGAGGAGTTGAGGTACATGGTCTCGTCTAGGTCATCTAGAGGGGGGGTGGAGTGGAGGGGGGGTGATGAGGGTGGTGAATAGAATGTGAGGGTTTCGTTAGAATGGCCGGAAGAGGTAGACAATAGAGTGGATGAGACGTGGAAAAGGCACAATAGGTTTGGTTGGTCGACTGTGAGTTAGGAGAGACGCAGGTAGAGGAAGGAATGAGGCGTCTTGTGCAGTCTCTCTGCACGGCAATGTACTCAACTAATTGTAACTCTCATCCTATCCACCCATTCACCCTCCCTGAAATGCGGCAAATCCGAACCCATTTGGTACCTTTAAGCTTAGGAAAACAAATGCTGACTAATCCAAATAGAAACCTCAAACATCTCTTCATCTCCTAACATTCCCCCACCATCCACGCCTAATCAACAGCCTATCCTAAGTCAACATCACACCACACACGATTATCCCGCTGCACCACCTCCTACATATCATTACACGATCTCAGAGCACCCATAGCACCGGTTCTATAATAATATCCAGCCATGCCCCCCCAATCCCGCACAATCCCGGACGTAAACCACACCGTCCTGTCCCGCTACCTCCCCCGCCTACAAAAGATCCTCTCCTTAGCCTCATACGCGGTGCTCTACACCTACAACCACGAATCGGGAATATGGCAAAAGTCCAACACTGAGGGCTCGCTCTTTATCTGCTCTCTCTCGCCCACCCAGCAGCAGCAACAAGAAGAATACACAATAATCCTACTGAACCGCCGCGGCCTGCAAAACTTCACCTACGCTCTCACCGATCCGGGGAACATCGAGTACGCCGAGGGCGGGGACTATGTTATGCTCCAGGGCGAGGAGGAGAAGATCGTTTATGGGATATGGGTGTATGCTGAACCTGGCACGTCCTCGGAGGGGGATAGGACTAAGGTTGCGGAGTGGGTGAAGGAGTGCGCCACGAGGTATGTCGAGGGGGTGGCTAGGGCTGGGGATGGACAGGGGCAGGGACGAGAGCAGCAGCAGCAGGCATTCGGGGGAGGTGTGGATCTAGCAGGCGGCAGGAGTATTTCTTTGACAGAGCTATTCCAAAGCAGCTCACCCGCCACTGCTGCTCTACCACAATCGCAGCAGCAGCAGCGTCACCACCACCAGTACTCGACACAAACATATATCCCCGCGCAGCACCAGCGAGAAGGGTATTTCCATCACCAACCACCACCGCCGCCGCCACCCCCTCCTCCTCAATCGCAGGAAGCCACCGCCGGAGATTCGCCAATGAGGTTATTCGCCAGCAGTAGGTATACGGGTAGAGCAACTACATCGGGGCATTGATAGATGTATTCCTACCTTTTTTTCCCTTTTTTTCCTCACCAGTCGCTCGCTAGGACATGTCACTTCGCGATGTGATACGACACATGTGCCCAATGTCACCGATGGCATTCAGGCTTTCTCTTATTTCTTGTCTCGTCTTCCGGTGTTACGGTGTTTTAGCTTTGTTATTTCATAGGCACGCACAAGGACTTACCAGGCACTGTAAAAGATATTTAGATTGTTAAGAACTCGCATAACCAAAGTGAAGACTAGTAAATGTACTACTACGAAAATAGTTTTTTTTTTTAAAAAAAAGAAGACAAGTCACAGCAATTGCCTCCTGTTGCAAAAATACACCAAGCCAGAAAAACCAATCAATAATAGGGGGACGATGAGCAGGAGGAGTACAGTACAGCGAACAGCCCTACCAAATTTGATCTCTGCAATTATCATACTGTAGATTTTTTGGCGTATCGTCCGCCATCCCCCGCTATTCATTGTCCCACCCCCCTATGTTAGCAAACAACTAGGGCTACCTCCAAAGAAATATCACATCATAGATTGAAAGGAAATGAACGCCCGCTCCGTCACTTTACTAGCCCCTTCACTTACTCGACTTTTGCCTTCTTCCAAAAACCGTATGGCACAGAAAGTGTCAGGTAAGCAGAAAAAGAAAGAAAAAATCTACTTCCGCTTCAGGGAATCTCGGAAAGAAGGAAATAAACCTACCAAAACGCTCCCTAGCAAATTATCAAAATAGAGCAAAAAAAAACACCATTATCTACTATTCAGAAAATCCAAAAAAAATCCAAAGAAAATCCAGCACCACGCTCACGATATAGTAGGATGACACTGTGATTCTAGTACAGAAGCGGAAGTGGAAGTAGAGGAAAGGTAAAAATAAAAGTGGGACCATAAATAGAAGTGGAAGAACGGCCAAAGAAATTAGAGAAAAGAGATATCACACCATTCCCACAATCCCACTTTCTCTGGCTCCGACAATGCTCTTGAATGAGTAACCATCGCTTTGCTCCCTTGGGCCGCCATAATGAACGGCGCCACACCAACGTCACGCTTCACACCTAGTCAACAATTGAGAAAATAGAACATTGCACTTTAATCTGTATCGTGTCCGGTACAAAGAAAGAAAAAATGGAAACAGGGTTGGAAAATGAAAAAGGTATTATTGAGCCATGACGTAAAAAATAAAAGCATAAAACACAAAACAGAGCAAGGGACGTCCAACGTATTGTAGATGACCATGACTAACTTGTGCAGAAGACATTTATCATTCCCATAACCGGCCCAAGTCAAACCTTACTTTTGTCTCCCACGTTTTATCCACTCACACTCCCTTTGGAAACTATACACAACCTTCGCAATTATTTGAGTTCCAAATCGCTTATTTCCCGCTCTTGAAGGCCAAGAGGGCTGCAAGACTGGCCAACGGACATCCTTTTCTCAAGAATTCGTGCTTGAGTAGTTCTTCCGCTGTAGCCCTGTGCTTAACATCGACGCAGAGACACACCGCCAAGAAGTTTTTGAGTTCCTTGCTCAATTTTTCAGGTTTCTTGAGGGTGGGTGTTCCATGGGTAGCAATGAGATAAAGAGCCTTCAACGGTTCCTCATTAAGGTACGGAGGCTCAGATTCAATCATTTCAATCGCCATAATTCCGAGGGACCAGATGTCAACTTTAGCATCGTACTCCTTCTGCTTGACAACCTCGGGCGCCATCCAGTACGGAGTTCCAACCATTGTGGCACGCTTCGACTTCTGCTCCGTTAATTTAGCGCAGAACCCGAAATCGGCTGCGATTAAGTTAGACCTGCAATCAAGAACATAGGCCAGAATGGCCGAAAGACCAATGGAAAATCTGGTCCCGATACTTTTTACCGCCAAAACTGGCGAAGGGGGGGTGTAAGACTTACTAATTTTAACGTGTCCAGTGCCGTCAAGAAGGACATTGTCACTCTTAATGTCTCTGTGGATAATGTTCTGCGTATGCAGATGTTCCAAGCCTTTGCAAGTCTATTTTCCACAAGCCTTAGCACATGACATTATCGGAATAATATCTCCATCCCAAGGAAACTCACCTCAAAGCAGATTGTGGCAATCTGATCCTCTTCCAAGCTGTTGTTGTCAATAACATCGGTTAAGGCGCCGCCTTCCATGTACTCCATAACAACCCATAGCTCGCTTGGGCCCTTCAAGAAAGCATCCAAAAAGTTGACAATATTAGGATGCTGACTTTCCTTCATCACGAGAATTTCATTGACAATGAGCTCTTTCCTTGGTTGGTGTGCTAAATCCATCTGCTTAATTGCGACCCTGTTTGTCACACCCTTACCAGAGCTTGCCAGCATAGACATAGACACCGAGGAAGACGCCGTGCCGTTGACCTTGGCAACATAGACGGATCCCGAGGCTCCCTGTCCGACCTTCTTAATCTTGGTATAGAGCTGATTCGGATCTGTAGGGGAGACCACGGAGCGCAACTTATCCATTACTTGGGCTTCGGTCATGTTGGAGATCCGCCTCTGGTTTTCCTTACGTTCCTGCTTCATAACAGCCTCCTTGGCTGGGGCTGCTTTAACGGGAACATTAAGAGGCTTGACAGTAGGAGTTGTAGGTGCCGGAATACGAGAACTCTGCGATTGAGTCTGTGGCTGTTGCTTAGCAGTACCGGGGGGCAGTCTCCCCTGCTGTTGCTGTGTTAGCTGCTGCTGTCGAGTTCCAGACGCAGGAGACGGCTCCCTTGATTTCTGTTGGCTCGACTGAGAGGGCGCGTGCAAATTCTTTTGTTGTTGGGATGATTGCTGGCTCCGTTGGCTCGGGGATGGTCTGGGGAGAGTGGAAGAGGGTGCGGAAGGCGCGGGACGACGGGGATCCATATCGCGGAGACCAGGTGCTACCTTCTGAGGGGCTTTGGTCGATGTTTTAGGGGCCATAGGATTATACCTTCCCTGAGAAGAGAGACCACCACCACCACCACCCATCATAATTGGTGTTTGTGCGGTACTGCCCTTTTGAGGATAGTCATCGTCGAGTTCAGATAGTCGCTCCTGCTGACGTTGGGAATTGAACAGCTCTTCCTCACGAAGACGCTCTTCCCGATCCCTCTCACGTCTCTCCTGCTCCTTCTCCAGCTCACGTTGCCTTCTATCTCTCTCCTGTCTCTCACGCTGAGCTTGCTGTTCTCTTCTGTCCTTTTCGTATTCTTGCTCACGGTAAGCGTCTCGCTCGCGCTCCCTTTCCCATTGCTCCCGATCCCGGGTATCCTGGCGAGTGGGGCCTGGCTGAGGGCCCCCGAGACTCATCTGCGCCATCTGTCTCTGCTGCGCAGCAACCGCGGCAGCTGGAGCAGGTCCCATACCATACCCATTTTGGTTCAAACCACGCTGACCCTCGGTATAAAATTCCAACACCTCAATAACTGCTTGGGGGTTCTTCTGGTAATCCTCCTTAGTGATAGCGCTAGAGTTCAGAAGCTTACTCCACTCTTCGGGAAGTCCCGTAAATCCACCACTGACCGGATCAAACCCGACATGGACCTTATGAGTAAAGTTTGTGGGATTACTAACCCCACCCATAGAAGGGCACCTAGAGTAAACGTCGTCGACCCAATCATATAACTCTTGTTCAGACTTGACAGAGACAAACACTGTTCTCCTAGGAGCATCCGAAGCCATCGAGTTAACACCGTTCTGGGAAGAGGCCATTCTGACAACCTCAAAGCAGTAAGGTTTCATGTCAGTGCGATTAACCGACACAATATCCTTAAGGGAAACAGATAATGTAGGAGAAGACGACGTTTCGGTCTTGAGAAAGTCCAAAGAAACCTCGCGCAAAATGATGTACTTTTTCGCCCAATACAAAGACTTGAGTCCATCCTCCTTGATGGTCGCCCAACCTTCGCGGATTCTCCTGTCTTGAGGAAATGGCGAACTGCCTCCGCCCCCGCCGTTCATTATGCCGGTTGAGTTTGATGACAAACTGATTGTTGAACCGTAAGGTGAGGGAGAAACAATCGTTGAGGCGGTGAGAGTGGATGAGGTGGAATGGTGTGGGTGCTGGTTGCTCTGGTTAGAGATAGAGTTTACACTAAGGGGCGAACGAGCTCCTGGAGGTCTTGGGGCAGGCCCTGGATTAAGAAAAGAATTATCGTTGTAGGCGAACGACGACATATCCCTAGGGAGTGACTGATGAGATGAAAACGTACGATCCGGTAATCAGTTGATCAAAAAAAAAAAAAAAGAAGACACGCGGAAAGTCTCCCCCCTCCCAGACCGAAGAGCCAGTGAAAGCGATGATTCCCCGCGCCGAATAGTGGTCGTAAAAGTCCCCACAGAGACGAGACCACCGAGAAGCCCCTTAAACGACCCGAGCTGAACAGCAAAAAAAGAAAGAAGAAGAAAAAAGAGCAAAGTAGCAAGTGACGAAGAGGATTTTTCCGCTCTACTTTTTCCTAGCTGTCAGGAGGAAGAAAGAAAAGGATCCGAGGTGGAAAAGAGCTATCTAGTTGTCAATATTTCACACAAGACCTAATCGGCGAGGGAGCTGGTTGGTAGGAGATTGAGGGCTGGGGGCACGGGGATGCAGGAGGAGGGTTACCGAAGCTGACAGTGAATTTGACCGAGCCTGGAGCTTACATGAACGAATGGGCGAGTAAAGGAGTCAATGGACGTCTTGAAGGGGAATAGGAATTTTCCTAAATAGTTCTTGTTTGTCAGAGCGAGAAGTTCAAACAACATAAGGGGTAAGTAGGGCAGGCTCCGGGGGGGAGCCTGAAGCTATGGTTATTGTGTACCTGTCTATCTCGTTGCAGGGCGTTGGTTGTTATTTTACTGTGGCCTCTCTCTCTCGGGCTAAGGCTTAGTGGAGGTGCTGCTGCTGTGCTTGAGTTTGTGGAGTCGGTCACTGCAGGAAAGATGCAGCAGGCAGCGGGTGAGAGGGATGGAAGAAGGAGAGAAGAAGGGGGCAGAAGCCAGAAGCAAAAGAGAAAGACAGAAGCAACTATGACCGCGAGCCAGCAAGCAACACACCAGGGTCCTTGCTCACTTTGCTCCAAGGGACGTTAATGATGACTAAAGTATATTCCACTTGTTCTATCTAACCAACGGTGCTTGGACGGACACGAAGAGAGTAGGGCTCCTATTGCCATGAGATGAGTACATATCATACCGCATATAACGCGCTCGATCGATGAGGGGCGTTTCCAATTCCATGCCCAATACGATCAAAACGTATCCAGTAGAGTACTCTCCCTTCTTATTTCTCCCTTTCGTTCCTAGCGGTAAGTTAACGCATCTCCAACAGTGTTAACTCTTCTCTCCCTGAGACTATTGGGCTATTTCCGATAGTATTAAAGAAATGCAAGCCCCACCAAATGCTCCCCTGTGGATGATATGCACTGCTCCACCATTCACTCACTTATTCTGCTACCAACCGTCAAACACCCACCAGTTCTAATTATCCCCAGCATCCTGTAACCTGCCTCTTCCTCACCCAACCAGAGTCACTCATAAATGCACTTTCCCACCAGCCTACACGCATTTTTAACCCCTCCTTGCGCCGTAGTCTCCGAACACTCCCCTCGCTCTTTTGCGTCTCACTATCCCCTACCGCACATACCGTACACGGTCCGAAAATAGCGGCTTCCTTGCCATCCCACCGAGAGCACGCGGCTAGGTGGTCAAATATGCAAAAACTTCCCAAAAACTTCAATGAACCAAAAGAGAGAGACAAATCACAGCCTATCTGTTTCCCCTCCCAAGCCTCGCGAGGCGAGAAGGGACTGCCAATGGTACTGTACTTGTACGACACCCCCCCCTACGAATAAACTGTATCCAGGACAAAGCGCGGGGAAATTGTCTCAGGCTTACCGTTCTGAAATTTCCCTTGCCCAGGTGAGAGAAATAGGAGCAAACGCCAAGGCTTCCCGACCATTCTTGCTTCCAACGGTGGGAGCATAGGACAGGGACCGGTAGGAAGTTATGGAACAGTAATTCAAGGTTAACCAGCTAAGTATACCCCTGCCTGTTTCCGGTTAATAGATTCCTGCCCTTGTACAGTACAAGGGTCTGGCATAAGTGCCCCGGGGGCAGTCGATTCCATATATTATCCTACCTGCAGATGTCCTCCTACCTGAGGGGGCAGGGGTGATGTTGATTTTAGTCAAAACCGGTAGCACTGTGCTAGTGCCATAATTACACTGCAGCCAGCTCTCCTGGAAATGGAAACCTTCCATCGCTCAAGTAAGAGCCTCACTTGGATCACAGGTAGAGGCCAATAGCCTGTACCAGTGTCCGGGGAAATGCCTTCGCACTGTACAGTACAAGACTAGGGTTGTTTTGCTGGCTGGCTGCCCTTGTCTCGTACGAAAACATCTCCCCCGGCACTCGCACAGGTACCCCATCCATCATAATTGTTCAGTCAATTAGGACAGGAAGAAATGGAGATCCTCCAAGGGCCAAGCTTTTCAGGATACTCGAGTGCAAGGACCAACGGGAGGTGGTAGAACAATTACCGTAGTTGGGGTTAGCTAGCCAAATATAGCCCTGTCTGTGCCGGTTAATAAGTTCCTGCTCTTGTGCCACAAGTCACTTAAATTTTGGTTACGTATGCCCCACTGCACCACTACCGTATTCTATCCTTGACCCTTGTACTAGACCCCTAAATTGAGATAAACTAGTCGTTTGTATGTTTGCTCGGAAATGCCTTGGTGGTTGAGGCGCTGCTTTGTGCTTTTGGAATTTGGATATCATACATCCAGGTTGATTGACATGCTGTCCATCTTTTTTTTCTCCTCCGTTCCGTTTCGGGTGAGGGCAGGCAGAGTGTGATGAATGGACTAGATTTTTTTATCCCGTCATAACGGGGACCGATTAACTAGAACAAACGGGGATACATGTAGCTGATAAACCTCAGGTAACTCTTCCGTAACTTCTTTCCAGGCTTTGGTACACCATTGAGATGCTATACGGCATGGTGCCTCAGGCTGCTCGAGCAGAGAGGGGTTAGAGATTACTCTGCTGTGCTAGTACAAATACTGCAGGACATTAGAGTGCGTAGTTGCCCGGCAACGCTGTGCTTGGCCGAGCTTTAGACTTCGGCGGGGGAACTCCGTCACTTTACTTATGCTGCTTGCCAGCATGATACTATATTCTCAATGTCAAGTTCGAAGAAATTCATTCCAGCTTAAGGTTTGCCCGGGGACGGTCTGGCTAGTGCCGGGCATGAACGTGGCTCGACTTCCCAATGTTGATGGAAGCTGGAGTTCTAAAGCGCTAATGCTGAGCTACAGTGTTAGCACGGACTCGTGGGATCGCTGACAGGGGCGGCTAACTGACCTGGGTCTCTATGACCTGTTTCTCTATTCCTTTGTTCGAAATTCTATGGAAGATTTGAGATTCCCCCTTTGACAAGGGCTGCCGACTGATCTAATCGGACTGATACTTGATGCTGTACCGTATGATACCAGTAAGTTACCGCAGAGATTCCTGAAATCCTGTGCCGGTATCAAGTGTGTGAGCCCAGGATAGGATAAGTTCGAGGGGTCGGCAGGGCTCTAGAAACGAGTTAATGATATCCAACAAGCCCCCGTGGGCCGATCCCATACCGTGCCGGGGGACGCTGATCATTCACCGGACCTTTTGTTTCCGAGTCCGGAAGTTATAGGGATAGCGGAGATGGCGGATTTCAACAGTTTTTACGGTAATATTATTATCAGTCCTTGAGTAAAACCCGGGGTCGTGCTAACGTTATCCTTGCACTCCCATCACTCTCCCGCGGGGGCCCTGCCAATCCAACCGCAAATCAACAGCACTCAAACCCTAAGCATCACTACAGTGTCCAATGGTAATAATATTATGCAGCAGTTATTTCTTTAAAAAAAACGGCATTCTATCCGCACCGCAGTATCAAGATATCAAATCCCCTTCTCATCTCTCCCTCCCATCTCCGCCCCACCATACTCAACCAAATCAAACCGAACCCACCAACCGTTCACTCATTCGCGCCCAAACCTCAAACCGCTTATTACGTACCCCCTCCTCCTCCCCGATACGGCATTTTTGGCTCAAGATCTGCGCTACTATGGTAGTGCACTCCACCCCAGCCTCCCCGCACCATAAACACAGTCCTCGTACAGAAAATTACCGAAGGATAAAGGTCGAACCACTTCCAGCGCCTACCGTAACTTGAATTTCCCTTCCATCCATCCACTCTCCAGCAGTGGGGAAGGAGGGGGGGGGTTACGATAAGTTATAGATAGAACGATGAATGAAATGAAATCTTGTGGTTGCCCGTTTTTTTCTTGAAACATGCAGGAGGCTTACTTGCGTTCTTGCTCAAGCAGCGTTCGCCCCAAAGCAACGTGCTGTTCCGGTTCGATTGAACCTGCAGCAAAGGTGTCTTGATTTGAGTTTATTCCGTTCCGTTCTGCAGATTGGTGTGGCAGGAGACGGTTTAAGCATCGCGGGAGTGCGTATGGTGTCGTACCTTAAGGCACCCTGACTATCAAGAGACGTAGCGGGGAGCCGGAAGCAACGGGAGGCTAATTTAGCGATGCTTATTTCTGCGGATGCGGGGGAGGCTACTGTGTCGTACTGACATCTATTATAGGATGCGGCTATGTTTGCTAGGTGCTGCTTTGGGATATGGCTGTGGAGTCCCGGGGCTGCTATAATCTTATGTTCGAGCTTCTAGTTCTTGCATAATGTCGGACTACCAGTGCTTCTTGCATGCACTGGCCGAGGGGACATGCTTTGTCGCCATCAAGATTGAAGATGTGTCGTCTGAACACACCTCGGAGGGGTTTTGATACCGTTCTGATACTGTACTACTGTAATGGTAGATTAAGTACAAGAGTGTCGTATTGTACGATACGGCACTAACTTACCAGAAGAATGCCAACTAATTGTGCTATTGTACAGGTCTATGATAACATTGCGTGTTGGAATTGGAGGAAGAAAGAAAGAACTTTTGTTTATGCGGTGATTGTGGTCATATCAGGATCCGCCCTCCTTCCACCGCGCTGATCCTGGTAGTAATCCTTCCGTTCCGTTGCCAGGATCTAATCAACTTCCATCTCCGGCTCCTCTGTATCCCCCACTCCCTCATGATCCTTCTTAGAATTCGCCTCCCGAACTGCCACCGCCCTTGCCGCAAGCTTGGCCTGCCTCTTTGAAACCGGTAATTCGGAAGCGTCTACCGTGCACATCCTACTGGTTAGCCTCCCCGCTCCTGCTCTCCACGATCCATTCCAAGGCATACCTCTCATCACGACCTCACCAGCCTTGCTCGCTCTCTCCAACTCCTTCTCAATTTCAACCCTCCCCTTTGCATAACTCTTATTCCTATCCTTCTTACGCTGGGCTTTACTCGCAACGGTTTTCCCACGAGACACGCCGAGGCAAGAGGACTTGAGCACCTGGTCTGGAGGGTTTGCACGGGTCCTGGGGATGCGGGATTTGTTGGAGGAAGAGGGACGCGAACGGGCGCGGGTTTTATAGCGGGAGGGAAGGTTGGGGTTGTTTCGGGATGGCATTGTAGTAGGGCTGATTAGGATTTTCAGTGGTGGTGGTGGTGGTGGTGACGGTATTGAACGAAAAAAATTGGATCTGGATTCCGGTGGATGAGTTGGTGGGGTGTGTGGCTGGTTGTACTAGCAGAGCTGGATGTGGCTTGCCAATGGTTAGTGGGGGTGGAAGTGAGAGTTACCCGGATTTGAGCATATAGTCAGCGAGTGAGAGTGGATGATTACACACAAGATTGAGAAATTCTGACTGCTATTATAGAATGACTTCTACGTATGATAGGGCGCAGCGCAGCAAGTTGAAACCACACTCAAAGCTTCGTATCTTCGAGTAGCTACCGACGCCCTACTACCAATATGGGCATCAGCACGAATAGCACTACCGCATTTACTCGCGTAATTTACTATTAGGTTATTGGTGTATCGGCCCAGAATAGGCTTAGTTCGAGAAGTCGGCAGGGTTCCGGCTACCAGTTAATGAGGTCCGACACGCCCATAGGCTTTATTTCTAAATACGGGGATGGTGGATTATACGAGTAAATAAGGTATTATCGGCAGGTTTCAATAAGCTCCTGTACTGAGATAGGTGTAATTACATTCTGGTACTGGTACTACGGCACAGTGCTTTGTTTCACGGGAATGCCGTGATCACCACCTTCCCGCTGGTACTTGCAACGCCGACACAGCGTGGGAGGGTACGATACGAAACGCAATCCCTGGAATTTCGCGGGAAATGATTCCGTTTCAAGACTTAAAAACTAAAAGCCCGACATGGATGATAGACAGACAAATTTTGTTACAACGAAATCTGCGGACAGCTTCCTGGAGGGAGTTGTAAGAATGAGCACTATGGTGCCACAGTCCTCTCCTCGGCCTCCCCATCAAAGGCCCTCCTTAGAAAACTTGTTGAATGTTCGATAACATTCTCCAGCCCCTTGCCCGGCGTGAAGGCATCAAAATGCCCACCCTCAATAATTGCAAGCTCCCTTACTATTTCGCCCCCCTCTCCCGCCGCCTCAAAGGCCTTCTGGGGCAGCCCGCTCTTGACGTAGGCCTCATCCACGATCATCAACAAACTCGTCGGGGCCAGGACCTTCAGGTCCGCCATGGTGTCATACCCCCTTATCTTCAAAAGACTTTGGGTCGTGACCCCATTCTCCCACTCCCCGCCATTCGCAATCTCAATTTTTTGCATCCGTTGGTAAAATTCCGCCGCGTCATCCCCCGGTAGAAAAACGGTACCGGACGTTTCAGCGGTTTTGCAGACAGGGAGGTATCCCACTTCCCCGTCGCCCACACGGCGCCTTTCCCTATCCTCCCAGATAAGTGCGTCAGCGGAAGGTCTGTCCGGGATCATCAATCCCATCAGCCAGGAACCGCTGACAAAGCCGTTGATTGATACGACGGCTTTGATGCGCCGGTCCAGAGAGGCGACTTTTACGGCGTGGGCTGCTGAGTAGCTGTACCCGATTATGCCGATTTTGTCGCGGTTCACGCTTGGGATGGAGAGTAGGTGGCTGACGGCATCGTGGACGTCTGAAGACTGTAGTGCGGGATCGACGTCCTGGCGGGGCGTGCCTGACGATGTGCCAAAGGAACGTTGGTCATAGAGGAGGGAGGCGATGCCCGAGGATTGGAGAGCTGTGGAAATTGCTGGGAGGGACCAGGATTTTAGGCAGGCGAACTAAATTTGAGGTGAGTAGGAGGAAGAAGAGAACGGCAAGGACCGGGAGGGAGGGTGAGTTACGCCGTGAGAAATGACTACAGCCGGAGCATTTTCACCAGCCGGATAGAACCACCCGCTTAATGTGGTTCCATCAAGGGTTTTGAATTCGACATCGCAACGCGTAGGTTCAATCGTTGATGTAGTGATCGTCATATTTAGCCTACCCAAGGAGCTATTTCGCAGAGGCAGAGACGGGGGTTCAGCAGCCTCTTATACCCCGCTTCGCGTATCACAGTTTAGATTTGGCACTGGTCAGCCGTAAAAAGTACTCGTACTGCGTGCATCGTCAGACGGTGATCCATCCCGGCATGTGAGCATGATATATATGGCCTGCTCGAGTCCAACTTCTTGTTAACTGCCGTACGCCCGGCCCGGTGAGCGGACGGGCTCCATTACTGTCCCACATACAGGCTATTTGTAGTAGGTGGGACGACTGGCAGACGGGGACGGCTGATGATACTAGTAGACATTCTTGTGGCAAAGATTGGATTTGGTTTACTGATCGCTGTTCTCTCTGTTTGTCCCCCTTGCTACCGGTACGTTGATTGGATAAACCTTACTACGCACTAACTTATAACATGTCGGACTTGGAGGGGGCCAGGCGCGGGGGGGTCAATAGCTTTGCAAGTGAATTCCTTACTACGCAGTCTTCGACAAAATCAAGCTTCCGAATCCAAAGAAGTGAAAGTCCAGAATACCGTCTCACCCTCCTGAATTTCCTCCTCCAACCGTTGGCCGCCAATTGAAATTTCTAGATTTCAACTTTTGTCACTTATTAGCTGACTCACTTCCCCGTCTGACCCACTTCCCGGGACCGGCGCGTTAGTTGCAAATTCTGGGCTTTTAGCTATGGCAAAAATATACCTTACCATATCGTGGAAATGTCCGAAGTAAATCCCGGTGAGTGCGTATATAACCCTGGAGGTGCTTCAATTGGGTGATTCGGGATTATGATGACAATTGGGTGATATCAAATTTGGATTTGTAAACTTCTTGCATCGAGTTGGTGGGTCGGGTATGGCGGCTGGAGGGGGGTTTTTTTTTTTGAAAGTACCGGTATGCAATACTAGTAGCGGGCGTATATTGAGATATCTGCATGGATGTTAAGGTTCCGCGAATGTCCGTTGTAGATATTTATCAATGTGGGTGTTGTACTGTACTCGTACAGTACAGTGCAGTGCTAGTATTCCTTGTTGTTTGGCGGGCGTCGTGCCATACCGATATCAATTTTCCTAAGAAAAGAACTCTTTTTTGGTGAGGCCTGGTAAATGTGGGGCATGTCTTAGGAGGAATCTGGCTCGTTGTCGCAAATCTGGGTTTTTAGGAGAAATCCTGGGTAGGGTTCCTGCTAGATGCGTTGGGACATGGCTTATCATCTTGTTTAGAGCTGCAGGGGGTTGTTTTTCCCACAAATCACATTTTCTCTCCTCAAATACGGTGGACTATGTTTCATTAGCGGCTAGGAAAGTAAAACACATCACACTTCAATCCGTAGGTGAGAAAACAAACCCTGAAAAAACCTCTAAAAAGTCTAAATATTTCTTGAAAGCAGATCGGACCCGGGCATATCTAAAAGATTTCTTGATTTCCTCTCGAAGTCCTGGAGACATTGAGGTTTTTGGTGAGGAGCGAGGGCTAACCTACAAGCCACTGTATATTGAATGAAAAGCTACTCGCACCCCACCTCTAATCGGAGAGCTGCTGATTGGTTGGTTTTCTCTGAGGAAATCACTCGCTGCTTTCCCCACTTGCGACATTTTATCGGGCTCACCAAGTTTATCGCAGAGAGTTTCCTGTTCGGGTTAGCTCTCCGACTCAGGGGGGTGTCCGAGTGGCTCGCGGCCCGGGCCATTGGAGGATTTAGTAAAGGGTGTTTTATCAGACGAGGGGGGTTGGCCCGGTTGGGGACATCATGTACCGGCTGGCATCGCACTTGGGACTCTTAGGGCGGGATAAATTGTTCTTTTGGATTTTTTCCTCTCTCTTTTGACATGAAAATACCCTCTTTGTCAATCCGCCGTAATAACCCCCCCACCTTTCACATGGATCATCCCCTCAAGAGCCTCAGTTCCAGATATAAGCCACTTCTCCACAAACTCCTTGCCACTGCCCGCAATCCAACTATTATGCGCTTCGACGCTCTCCCACCCAATACACACAACCAAGACCTCGCTCCTCTCTCTTTCAAACTCGACCGAGTGTGCAACATACTTGCCCTCAGCCTTGACCAGTTCCGCCTCGAAGTTCGCAAATGCGGTGCGGTAGGCAAGTTTGTCGGTGTCGGCACATAGCACCACGCGTGCCCATTCGACCACTGGCGAAGAGAAGGTCCTGGAGTATGAGTGGTGGGCGGGTGGGGAGAGAGTTGTTACCGGAGGGAAGTCTGGTGTGGAGGTGGAGCTGATGGAGAGGTTTTTGAAGGAGGGGGTTTGGGTGAAGGCTTTTTGAGAGTCCTCGGTTGACCAAGCTGCGGGCGGTGGTTGGCTTGGGTTAGGAGAAAGTAGAGAGGCTGGGAGGAGAGAGGGTGAGTATAATACTTAGGACCCAATATGCGTTGGAATAATCTATGGATTCGTCCTTATTCACATGGAACCCCGAGTTCCCACTGACGAAACCGCCAACTGAAGCCAAGTCCTTGGGATCCGGAACGGGTGCGGTTTCTCCTGAGTTAGGGGTACAGAAGGTGATCAATTGGGTGATTTCTGTCATTACCGATTTCGGGATTGGGTCGGCGGGGAAAGTGCGGGGTATTGCGCGTCGAGTGCTCTTCTATGGGGGGGGGAGTTCACCCCACCGACACTATCTAGGTTCTTGTTCGTTGAGGAAACAATGAAATTTCAGGTGAGAGCGAGGGATCGTTTGCCTGATTGTGCCCTGATATAATAACCAATGGTGGAGTTGAGTATTACAGTGCACAATAAAGGACAGCTATCTCTGATGAGGAAATTATTCTTGCATGAGGTAGCCCGGGTTTGTCTACGTGCTGGAGTTTCCGAACTTGGGAGACACTGCAGGATAAGCGCCATCTGATTAAACGGAAACTGGGATCTTCCGAAGGCCACTGTATGATAATTGGTCAATGCACCAAATTTCAGTACAGTCAAATCTGGTCTTTAGTGAACGGGGCTGGGCTAGGACAGTTTACAATCAACCGGGTTTCTGGGGTTGATGGGGGGCAAATATCCCATCTCTTCCAAAATTCTCAAAAGCTTGGTCTTCTTAGTTCCGGGTATTTCGAAAGGCCCTGATCTAGGCCAGCCTCACCAAAGACCAGATTTTATGGTATTTGTATGGTGCCTTGCAATTAAAACATGTATCATACCATAGATCATCCTAATGTCCCAAGCCCTCAGTTGCTGGGAGGGCCCAGCCCTTCAAGAGTTTTCTTTCTTTCTCATACTATGATAATACCGGAAGCAGCGAGTGTGACCAGACTGTGTCACAATTAAAGTTGATATAGGTTTTCTGAACCAGGAGTCTATCTCAAACAAGCCGTTTCAGTTCGTCCTCTACTGTGATTACTGAACCCTGTCTGGAAATCTTTCTTCTACTGAAGGTTTACTGTGTTACGGTTACTCAAGAAGGAGGGCTGTAGAGGCCTGGGATTTGGTAACTTTCAGATAGGGTGTGAGCTGGGATGTAGACTAGACTACCGGTATCATACCGTAGCTTGTCGGCTACCTTTAAAGAGGAACTGGGGCTGGAGCGAGTGGGAAGGCAGAGAAGGCTGCTGGGTATGATATCATAGCTCGATATGATACTCCTGCTTATTCCTATCCTTAACAGGCATGACGCCAAGGCATTGGATATTGGTTAGTCGCGATAAGGGTTTGATTATGCTTGGTATTTCCCTTCTCTACGAGCGCGACTCTAATTGTCCTGTCGGCTCTAGCTCCTGCTTCAGGAGCAGGAAGTGGTCACGAAGTATCACTCGGCCGTGACCAAGAGCCAGCATTGTTGGCGTGAGGAAATCGATGATTTCAACCGCACAATAGCACACGGTAGGACGGCTGATTGAGGGCCGCCCCTGATAGAGACACCCCCACTCTAAATTGATTTTTCATTATGGGTAGATCGATAATTCTTGATATCACCTCTTTAGTCTGTCAAGATGTGTTCTTCTGGTCTCAGAGCTCTGCTCTTGAAACTTCATGAGATTGCTACCGTAGTATTTATACTCCTAGATCCTACTCCTCTACCACAGTCTCTCATCGGAAATTACTCACGCCAACATCCAATACACGAAGTTTTACCAAACATATACCCAAAGCCCACGTAACCCACAAAAATATCCAAATGGCCAACCAACGACGAACTCTCGCTCCCGCCACAACCGCCAAAGATCATTTCTATGCCCTCGTGGAAGAAGCAAGAGAGCGTTCCTTCTGTCTCCAATTGGCCTTCACTCTCTGCCATAGCCGGATCCCGGAGCTTTGCATGCTCATGGACGCGCTCTACGACATCGATGACGAGGTTGCGGCCTTTACAATGATTTCCCAGGATCACCCGGTGCCTTGGGAGCTGTTGTGTATGGTACTTGGAGAGATTATTAGCAGACTGAGGGATGTGGATAAGATGATTGCAGAGTATTTGGACTCGGAGGAGGTTTAGGGGAGTTGGCGTGAGGGCCATGGTGAGGGTGATGTAAAATTTGGGAAGGAGAGTCTTTTTTATTCAAAGGGGAAGATATTAGCTCGCTTGCCTGTACGTGATATCGGATAATAGAATTACCAGTGTCTCGGTCGCCTCCCTAACTCCGATGCTTAGTACACCCGAGAGTCGTGAACTAAGCTGTTGGCTTCTAGATCTAGTCATTTACCTACTCTTTGTCACTAAACTTATTAGTACTGGAAGTTTGAATGGTACTGAAAAATAGGCAAAAACTGAACGGCAAGTAAAAAATTCCCTAGTTCGTTCAAACCCACCCGGTAGGTTAGTGATCATTGGATGGGAGGCCAAGCAAAAGAAAAAGCGGCACCTGTCATCTTTCCTAAACTCCTCCCTCTCCTGTAGATTTGTCTTACTTGTAAATCCAGTTCCTTGGCCAAACCGCTTCAAGTGGCATCTGGCTGGTCTAACCTGTTTGGGAGCTGCCACAAAGCTTTGGGATCTTTAGCTTGGCTGGCATGGGGGCGCATAGTGCATACAGTAGGGATTTTATATAGAGCGTTTTTCAGTTGAAAACGGGGGCTTGTATTATTTTTTGCTATCGATATTCCGGTTGTGGTTATTCTATCTGGAGGGATTTTCTTGTTAGATGTCAATGATCAGTGTTGTAGTTTCTCTTCCCTTGTGGGCGCACTCGCCCCGGCAACAGGTGCAACACCCAATGACGCAACATCCACTCCCATGCAAGGGAAAAGACACCAAAATCTACCTACTCAAAGGGCAAGTATTTCCCCCGGAGTGGAATCCGGTGGAGTGTCTAGCCGGCGGGTGGTTGAGGTGTCTGGAACAGGTTCGTCCTTGTGCAATTAGTAGGAGGAATGGAGCTTAACCCCCCTCCGCAACAAGATACGATCAAATAACCTATTGCAAAGAGCAAGGAAATTAAGATATTCTGCCCAACTGGGGGCTAGGGAACCAAAAATTCGGCCCTCCTGAAGGGTGGAGCGCAAATTAGACCTACTATGATATCATCTCATAGGCTGATATTTTAGCAGGCCCCAATACCGAAAAAATGTCAAAGTGTATTTTGCCTCCGCTGTGTAGTATAATTCAAGTTACAGGCATATAGAACCCGAACACTTGAGTCCGAATGTTGCATGGGCGGTCAGATACGCATAGATAATTTACCATACAAAAGTTTTATCCCTGTCCTTTCCTGTACGAGTACCAAAGAATAGTTACATCGGGGATACTAGCCATGGAATTAGGGGAAACATTTGTCCTCTGACAAAGAAAGCGAGTGTTTCGGAGGCAGATCACAGGTACACCGGAACCTCCCCGTTCCTCATTCTATCGATATCATGAGAGAGTACTATGATTGGATACCGATGCCCTTTTTTACCAAAGATAAAGTATCTGGCGCCTAAACTGTCTATTTTCTGAAGAAGCAGTTAAAAGACCAAGAAGAAAGAGTATTACCGGCCAGTTCCTATGGTCTAATGGCTTAGGAGACTGGTCGGCTAATTTGAAACAGGGACCATCATGAGTTCGAATCCCGGGGGCAGTGGAGTAGTCGAGCATTTAAAAAAAATGCTCGGCGAACCACTTTTTTGCTGGGGGCTAGGTCTAGGGTTGGTAATGCCCTTGGGTCAATTCCCGCCAAATGTTGCGGTGGGACTGCTGGCTAGCATTCGGGTACTGTATGCCCGTAACTTGTGCAGTACTGGTGTGCACAAGAGTCTGTCGAGCTCTGGTGTAGTCGATCGAAATTGCGTCTGTGATGCACTCCATCCAACTGAATAGGCCACATACACTGATTTTGCTGGAGGAAAAATGTGTATCGAACTCTTGACTCTGTGGCTGGAGCAAATACCTTTCTTTGGGTGGTGTGGAATGCCCTGGAGCTAATCAGAGGAGGTTCGACAGACTTACCCTTGATACAGTGTTCGTCCATGTGCAGTGTTCTCGCAGCTGGCCGAGTTTTTGTGCATGGCCTGGGTAACATCACCACCGGTATGATATCACATCTACGCGGTAATGAGAGACGATGGGAAGGGTTTATGTTACGATAAGGCTTTTGTGGAGGCATGTTCGGCTAGCTAGCAGGCGAAGGGGTTTGCCCTACTAGGATAAACTCTAGGAGCCTCTCTACCTACCGACATTGACTATTGGAGGTACTGATAGCAGGGACTCTCCAATTCCGGCAAATGGCTTCTCTAATATTAGTACTCGAACAAGTAGTAGTTGGGGGGTATCCCGAAACAGGTGTCGTGAATTCCTACAAGGGTTCCGACCCGCATGGATTTTGAACTATACATTTTACTAATCCTAGTTTTTGGGTATCATACCACTCGCTAAGAGCGCTATGCTCCAGAGACTCTTGGTTTTTGGGAGACAAAATCATAGACCATTTGTGGGGCCAGAGCGATAGAATTTGATTGTACTTGTCTACTATGATACCTTGAGAACTCGAATAAACGGGCCCTATTCTAGGTATCATAGCCCGAAATTTCCTCCTCTGCAAAAAGGGCGGAAAAGACGCTGAAAAAAAACAAAACATGGTTTCTAAGACGGACAAAAAAAGAAAGAAAAAGCGCCAGACCTTACTAAGAGGGGCAACCTCAACGTCCTCACACATGGTCCGAGTCTTTGAGTTCTCACGGTTACCTACCGTATGTCGTTCTACTCGTACCACAAAACCGGTGTTCTAGTACTGTAGCCCACATGCACGTGGTATCATAGTTATCCTAGGCTCCCTGTAATCCGCCTGCTTGATATGGTAGTTTGCCTGGCAATGAATTCTTTGGTAATTTATTGCCAATTAAGGATGGTTGCTTTCCGGATCTCGCTGTGTTCTCATCGGCAGGATATTTTCGACGTCGAACGCCACGGACGAAGGAATACTAGATCTCCTGGTCCTGGTCACTAGGGGTTGGCTGGTTAATGCCCCCCCTCGAGGGGTTTTGAAAATGGAATTGCTCAGGAACACAGAACAGAGAATGTCAGGGGCTGCAAGTAATTGCCGCACGAGTTGCGATTATCGCCTTAAACCTTCGATTGGTTGAATCTGTTTTTACTGCAAGTGTGTAGCAACCTGACACGCGATAGCCTCTGCTAAGGCCTTACATTTTTTACTATAGGTAGCTGCTATAATTTGAGAAGGAAAAGCGTCGACAGTTAGTATAAGTTAGTAGGTTACGAGGACAGTAGCAAGGCGAGTGATAAGTGAGAGAACGAGGGAAAAGGCCAGAAGATAAGAGTTGGCACATATCCTCATTCCACTGTGCTACTCTCGGCTGATTGATCTTTATGCTCCCCCCCCCGCATGCTCACTCTCATGCGGTAGCACCTTTAGCTTTTCGAAGGAGACTCCTGGAGTTGACCCAAAGATGCCTTTTTTGCTTCCTTCTCTCTCCCACGTAGTCCAAGTTATGGGGTATTTCTGCTTTATCGGCAAATTCTGATCCACAAAATTAAGTGCCCCTGCTCACACCTGCTAGGAACTTTCCTGACATGACAGGTCGAGGGCGTTATCAGTAGAGAGGTTATTCTGGATGTGGGAGTTGCCGTTTACATACCATTACATTGGGGACACCTCGGCAGCAGGCAGTTAATGACTGCAAACTATCATTGACGTACAACAGATGGACAATTACTCGCGTTAATTGTTGTAAAGCCAAGAAGGTCTTTCTCTGTGGGCGGGCACGCTCCTCCAACAACTCCGGAACCTGGAGGCGCAATAGTTTTCTAGGGGCTTTATCAGAATGGAAGGTTTTTCTGAGGACGGTAATGTCTCCTTGATTCCTAATGGGCACACAGTAAGGCAATCGAGTGGAAAAATGCTGAGACAATATGGGAGGGCTTCCTCAAATGTTCTATCCTGCAGGAATTTTCTTCATTGAGCCCGATGGGAATGAGGGTTAGAAAATGCTTAAATTCGGGGTATCGGACAAATGTGTTCTAGACCCTGCCTGTTTTGACTTAAAAATCTAATGCTTTATAATCTTATTAATACAGATGGGAACTCTTGTTGGGATCCTAGGTCGAGAAATTGTAAAATCTAAGAGCAGACGCCAGCGCTTGTGTTAGACTTGTTCACTTTCCCATGTGATTAACTAAGCTGATAAGGTCTAGGTATCAAGCTAATAGGCAAACAATTTATGAGGCTATCGATATACAGTTACACCTTCCTTGCTATCCCAGATCTCTAGAACCCGAGCATCTGGCTGTCCCATATGAGCCTCCTAGAGTGCTAAAAATCTTTATCAAAACCTGACCTATTGTCCTATCATAGATCACCCTTCCTGACAGCCAGATTCTGGGGCTTTGGCCGCCCAGGATAGCGAGTGCGACTGTACTAGGGCAAAGGCTACAAGAGCTGAGATTGCTATCCACCAGGGACTCTCTCGCCCTAGGTTTGTGGATTCTTCCCCCCCCCCCTGGGATTTCTTCTCTTTTCTTACTGTGCATTCTCGGACTATTTTGGTTGCTGCAGGGACTAAGCCACTCGCCCTAGGCAAGAGGCACCGTACCCAGACATTCAGAGGGGAGGACAGGGATATTTCAAGAATGTTTCAGGGATATTTTGCCTTCCCTCAAAGTGGCGTTTACTCTCCCCTATTGGCGGGCGCTAGATCGGTATTCCCCTCACAATTTGCAACTACGTTGGGTCATTCTGTCCGAGGGCCTCTGGTCTGGGGCGAGTAGCGGGGTGGAACCTGGAAGTTAACTCCTGGGTGATGCGGGGAAAATTAAATCATTGCATAGGTTGTCTTGTTCGGAGGCGGGCAAAAGGGTATCAAGTGAAATTGGTGCTTGGGTAGTGTTGCCAAGGGCTGGGGGGATCTTTTGGGGTGGACCTTTTGTATCCTGCGGGTGGCTTGCCGTTCGTGGCACATAAATGATAGCGCTTCTAGACCTCCTTTGAAATCACCCCCCAACTCCCGGAACTGCCGGCTGGGAAGAGACGCCGGTGGATGCTTGGTGTAAGCTGCATATTCGGTGCCTATTCTGTCCCGCTGTCAATGCCGAAAGTGCTTCAGAACTAATGACGTTTCTGTCAGGTCTCCAGCCTTGAGCAGTGCAAGTCCCCTCTGCTGGGTGACCGGGGGGAATTTGAGCCCCAGATCGGCTTTCCAGTAAAAGTTGGGCGCCCACTCGGGTGGAAAAAATCGGTAGAAGCCTCCTAGCGTTGTTGTTTTTGTTAAGGTTTAGGATGGTCCTTGATTGTTTAGAGTAGGACATCAACCTAGGAGGCGATTAGGTTACATGTACTGTACTCGAACACGCACACTTCCTTTCGCTTGAGACCATTTCCTGAAGGGGCCGTACTAGTACCATTATCAAGATTCCCCTCTCTCGCGCATATCACCTCTGGACATCGGTTCCAAGGAAAGGATTGGTGTATACTCCTTTCAGGTTCTTCCGAAGGAGTCTACATAGTAGTCCAAACCTATATGAATAATTGGACGAGGACCAAACTATTGGCCCAACATTAGAAGGTTTGAGGTTTACTTTTGGGTTTGTTTAACTTTCTGTGATGCCGCATCATCTGGGCTTTTAGTTCACACGGCCGGAAAATTTCTACAACTGCCACCCATCTGGGTAGGATCCCGGGTGTTCCTCTACTTGCGGTAATATAATATGGACGACGGAGCAGAATCTCGCTACCCCCTCCCCCCATTCATCATGTCTTAACACAGTAGAAACACAGCCTAGAAGATGTGTGGTTACAGCTGCAGTGCCAGTCATGCTCATAAAGTGAACCGAGGGAGCCTTACTTTTGAGAGATGGTTGCTGGTGGGTGTGTTCAATCGCCTCAAGGCGTTATACAGCACGTGCGTCTTGCAGAGGGTCTTTCCCTCTCCCGCTCCTCCCTTCCCCCGACCCTGGGAGGTATATATCTACTAGCTACTATCCCCGACTATTTTTGTACCGGGGATATATGGAATAATTTTGGGTTGGATTGCGGGTTAGCTCTTTTCTTTCTCTATTTTTCTTTCCTTTTTTGATAGACTGCTATCCGTCTGCCACTTGCCATTTCCCCGCCATTTCCCCGCCATTTCGTTTTCAGCATCAGGCGTTTTCCCGTCGGGCGAGTGATTTCCCCATAACACGATGTCGGGCTCAAGCGATATCGGCGATGCGAAGGTTGCATCCTTTGCCGCAGGATTCTCGGTGGGGTTCGGGCTCTTGACAGCGTGGGCGGCGGTCAAGCAGACGAGGAAACAGGAAGAGCCGTGGAAGTGTGTGTTCGTGTGGATGATCTGGGGAGAACTCCTGGCTTGCACCGGAATTGGTATCCAGGCGTACTTATTACTTAATAAAATTGTCTCTTTCAAGTAAGGATCTCAAGATTTTCCCAAGCATAATTTGCCTGCTAACAGATAAAACAGTATCCCGTTTTGCATTGTGATTCGTGAGTTTGAGGAGTGAAGCTATTCCGAAGGATATAGTTACTGACCCCATATAGTTATCTTTTGGGTCTTCCAAGTGCAGTTGTTGATGCAGATTATTATCAACCGATGTGCCGTGGTGATGTCCGATAAGAGCGAGGCTGCTAGGATAAAATGGATAACAGCCTTTGTGATTACAATGATCAATATCAGTGTTTTCATCATCTGGGTTCCTGCTCACCAGCCGGGCACTTCCCCAATGCAAGTTCCAGCTTATCAGATAATTTTGGAAAACAGGTGGCTAACATGGAGTATTAGCTGGAAACGGATTAATATCGTCTGGGATCGCATGGAAAAGGTCATCATCCTCCTGATCGACGCTACTCTAAATTGGTACTTTGTAAGAGTAGTAAATCGAAGACTAGTCCACCAAGGCCTCACTAAATACGACAAGCTGGTCAAGTTCAACGTGCGAATCATAATGGTTTCTCTTGCTATGGATGTTAGTACTATAGCTTCAAGCCCGAAAAGCTTTTCGAAAGGCACGCAAAGCTAATCTACAACCTGATAGGCTGTCATTATCGGAGCAATGAGCTTGAAGAACGGCGCAGTGTGAGATACCCGATAAGCAGATACTCCTACATGCGGAGGCTAATAAGCAATCGCAGATATATCCAACTTCACCCTCTCGCCTATATCGTCAAGCTCAATATCGAGCTCTCCATGGCGTCACTTATTTCCAAGATCGCTAGGGATGGAAAAATGGGACGGGAATTCGAATTCCCATCTGCCGTGGGCACCCGTTCAGGGGAAGATACAACCAACAAAAACCGCAACAGCACAGCCCTCATAGTACATACGCAAAAGGACATCATCGTGGATAGTCGTAGTATCGAAGACGACGAAGGAAGGCCCGGGGCAGGCTCGGATAGCGACGACAAACCGTTGCGCCATGAGCAACCCTGGCAGGGCATGACGGGGGGTAGCGCTATAGCTACAGCTGTTTGAATATGATGGAAGAAGAAAACAAATCCCGGGTGTATATTACGCGAATAATGTGTCATTTTTGTAACTTTTGTGAGAGAGCTGGTGTAACTGAATGGGTGGGTTGTGGGAGCCACAGAATCCCCAAATAAGTAATGGTGTTTCCCGTCAGCCTAGTTATTGGCCGTGGTATGATACGTTTTATCTTTTCTCAGCTACAGAACTCCCTGCTAGGTCCCTCCTACCGCGCACTGCCCTAGATGCATGATACCATGCGCTGATCTTAAATTCCTCTCCCTCCTGATAGTCTCCAACACCTGCCCCAGTTGGCCCCTTCGTACTACTAGCCCAACTAAGAACCCCGAACTGCCGACCCTTGGACAAAAACCTTGACATATTGCACAAAAGGTCACTCGAGGAGACATCTGCAGCCACCCTCCCTCCCTCGGAACTGTCACATTCTTGAGACTACCATGAAAACACCCGCGGAGGTTTTGAAAAAGGACAAATGAAGTTTTCAGAGATACTGTATTTAGCCTATGGTAGAGGTGTGCCAACTGCTATGCAGCACAATTGCCCCATTTTGTAAGGTCATCGTAAACGGTACAGTATTCTGGAGGTTTATTCGTCGAGTGTTGCGGAAACAAGCCTGTTTCTATGATTTCCCAACCCCTTGGAAGCTAAGGTAGTCCAGGGGAAAGCTGGGTAGTTTTTCTTTCTCCTTTTGAAGTTGGAGTTGTGTGGGGTACCATAAAAACTGGAGTAATTGTATGATACCTCAGGCTAGGACGTTGGAGCTGCCTCTCCTAATAAGGTCGGTCACTTTTTTCTTTTTATTTGTCTCAGCGGAGGGCAAAAAGACAGCATCTTCGCCGTGTTTTTCCCCCCTAATCCAAAGGAGGGAATTCCAGACGTCTTAGCGCGAGGTCTGGTTACTCCAGCCTTTACGGTAGTTGATGCGCTACGGTATTTTCACCATCATACACAAGGCTCAACTCGAACCAGGCTACCATTGCCCTTGTTATCGTGACCCAACTGCCGAAGCAAGGGGCAAGATGCCATAGGCTTGTGTGCATCAGGCAACGCTCCCGTGCGCCTGCATTTGAATAAAGCGCTTCAATTCCCCTCTCCACCGTATTTTTTGGTACATGTAACCGTACCAAAGTATTGGAAGACATGCGCTAAAGGAAAAAAAGCCAGTCTCACAATCGAAGCACTATCGAGTTGACAGAAATAGAAGTGATAACCCCCCACCCCCCACCCCACAGGGGCGAATTTTTTTTTTTCCAGCCTGGAGGGTTGAGGTGCGCTTGCTCGAGTTGCATCTGAGACTTACTCTCTTTACAGGATGGGTATTCGCAACGGGGGCACGTGGGATTTCACATTTCCTGGTAATATCATATTGCCCGATGAGATTAACGTGTCTTTAGAGCCCCTGCCATTTGTGTGTGGGGTTGTTGTGGGTTAATTTAAATGCACCATATTTTGGCTTATTTGTGCAGAACCAGTAGATAGTCCCTTTCCACTATCCAGGGTCTTGATAATCTGGATGCCTCTTCCTGTCCCGTATGGATTTCTGCGATTACTGTGTTCTGGCCAACCCCTTTGGCTTTAGGTTTTCGGGCGCTGGTGTGGTACCTTCCAGATTTACTGTGCGGGGTGGGTGGCAGTGGGTTGGAAGTTGGCTTACCTTTGGAAGAAATGCTATTGGGTGCCTATGTACCGGTTGAGCGTTGAATCCCCGGGTTAGCTATCAACAGCGCCCGATTGAAGGTGGGTTCCGGATTTCTCTTATCCAAGTTAGTACGGTACAGTACTTGCATCAGATCCTGGTAATAAGTACCCTATATCTGAAGATACGGCTACTATTCCACAACCACCCAACCAGAGAGAAAAAGCTTATTTCACCATATTCTTAGATATTTTGTCAGATGCAGGAGCAGTATTGTGTGTACAAGAGGCAGGCATAAAGAAATCGCGCACACACTGCTTCAGGGTCTCACCAGTTACTAAAGACTCCGGCTGGTGGGCCGCTTTGGTATAAGTTATGCAAAGACTCTATTCAGGCCCCTTGTACATACAGCACCAGCAGTCCCTCCAAGCCAAGGCTAACTGATATGGCGAGTATGCCTGCGGTGCGAAGGAACCAAGCAAGAAGAGGATCCGATCAACTGGAACACAAACAAGGATATATTTACCCGGTTTGCCTCAAGAAACCACTCCAATCTTCCATGCATGCCTTGCATCATACCGTACGGCACAAGCACTTGTGTGAGCAGATTGCGCATCATTGCTTGCCAAAAAGCCCTCCCTCACCACTCCCGGGCCCTCGGAATGGAATATCTAAGCCTGATACTGGGCATGGTACTCTAGGCTTGACTCAACGCATGAGCCGACTATCCGCCATTGGTAGCACTATGCTATCGCCTTCTGTGCCCCACCGGTGTTCCTTTATCACATGGGACTAGGCCTCCCACGCGCCGTCTTATACCCAAACATGCCTCTTTCCCGTACCAGCTGCAGCCATATCTTCGCCGGAATAACGGAACCCATTTGCGATGTCGCAATTGAGCTCCAAGTAGAGGAGACAGTTACCTTATCAATTCGCTCTAAACACCATTGACATTATAAAGTATCTCATACCCAGTAAACCCCGCAGCAAACCACACAAAAGCAGAAGTTCTTATATATGATGCAAAGCGTTTGACCTGAGCCGGTGCACAATGAAATGCCTTTATTTGTAAGGTTACAGGGCAAATTTCGGTTTTCATTACTAAGAAAAGCCTTGGGTTCAATTTTTATGTAATGCTTTGAGGGGGTTTTTCGAAATTTTAATAAAATATTAACTGTAACACAATTTTTTCTTTTCACTTCTCCGAATTACCCAAGAATTTTATAATCGCCCCTAGTCGAACAGCCGGGCTTCCCTCCTCTCCACCCTCCTTCCCGAGTGCGGGAGAGACGGGCTTTGGGACGATGATAATCAGATTCTGGCCGTAGTTGGGCGTCTACAGTGCAGCGCATGCCATTTAATTGTGATGATAGCAGAACCCGACTCCGGACCACCACCCCCCTGCGATAGGAATCCGCTCAGAAACCGGCAAGAGTAGTATAATAGAAGGGAAAAAAAGAAGGGAGCGGAAGACAAGAAGTAAAATAAAAACAAAATAATAAAAAACTATAATAATATTATATTCCCACACCCCTCCCCCCTCTAGGAATACAAGCTCCTTCTCCTTCTCCTTCTCAGTCTATTCCGGTTCGAATATCGGAAGGCAATGCAATACACACTCCCGTACTAACACCTTTATGCGGAATACAAGCTCGCCCCGTGGCCCCTTCCGGCAGCCGGTGGGCTTGGTGGGGGAGGGCGTATTATGATGGTCGACCTAAGAAGTCTAAACTTGTTTTTTGCCTTACGCACGGGAAATCACTCGCTACCCTTCTAAGCATTCTGGAGAAGCTTGAGTATTTTTGGTGACTTTCCATCATTCAATGGCCGGCCCGGCCCCCTACCCATCAAAGGGCATGGCTCTCTATGATATCATATCATACCGTGAAATCCCAAATACCGCGTGCTACGTCGCCCTGGTTGCCCCACCCCCCCTATCCAGGTCCGGTATTTCCCCACTCCCCCCCATCTCCACACAGGAGCCGAACTGCTCACTCTTTGCTGTGCCTCCCGTCCCTCTTTCCAAAGAAGGAAATTTTGAACTATTATACCCAGTGCACTATTGGACCACTTGATTCTACGGTAGCTACAACTACTATAGTCCAAAGGCCAGTGGGGAAACTGAAATAAAAATATCTCATTATCTTTCTTACTTGGACAGTACTACTGTATAATACCTTCTCTGGCCCATATTTTCAGCCCCCCCGCGGGTCTCTTAAGCTCTTACCCCGCCGCATCCCGTGAACCCAGCCGAGGGCAAGGCCCAGAATTAGACTCCCACGGCCGAAAGAATCCACCAGCATTTGCCCATGGAGACGCCTTCCAGCTACAGGTAGAGCTGTCCTGCCCAGCTCAGACAGTGATGGGTGGTTTCTTGATGTCACATCCGAACGCCTGGGCTCTTGTAAGATATGCTGGGGTAATTGATAAGACGCCGACCACCTCCCCAGCTACTGTAATTTTCACAAAATGTTGCCGGAGGGAGGAATACTTATCCTGGTTAATATACTAGCGATTTGTTCCTGCTTTCGGGGTTGTTAATGCTGTCTGTCTGGAGTATTGTTGGAGCGCGGTTTGGAGGGTGGTCCTGCAATTATGGAGTTTTAAAAAGCCGCCAGACCGACATATTCACTCATAACCACCACTCAAACTTTGCTTCACTCGAGGTGGCAATCCCGGACTAACCACTTTTGGACCAAGTTAAGGTTGGCAAAGAAAACACATCACCCTTTCACTTATAATACACCATCACGACTACCATAACAGGATAAGAAAACGGGTTGTCGGGACAAGGCGAGGGCGACGAGATATGAAGTACTATAGAAGTGGTAGGATATATTTTCCCATACGAAAAACCAATGAAAAAAGAAAAGAGGAAAAACGGTACGATAGTTAAAAAGTAAAGTAACAAACTTTCAATGAATTATTGGAGAAAGTGGCAAAAGAGGAAACGAAAGGCACAGTACAGCAATGGCAACCAGCGAGAGGGTGAGCATAGAGGATAGAGAAAAGCAAGGGAAAAAACAGTTACGCCTTTAAAAGTTAGGGATAGGTCAAACGAGACAACGCAGGGAAGGAAGAAAAAATAATGGGAAGGGGAAAAGCGGGGGTAGGATACTAGACTAAGCCAAAGTACACCGCCGGAAATAAACAAAACAAAAAACACTTCAAGCAGACGCTTCCACCCAACTATTTCGGCCTTACCATCCATAATAGCTAGGATCCCACTCCTGCCCCGGATACGCCGTCGCCGACATCACCGGCACATCCTCGCTGTCATCACCCCTAGCCTGTGGCTCTATCTCGACACCGTCTTGTACAGCAATCTTCTCCTGCGAGTAATCCACTTTGGGAATCTGCTTCCGCACCGGTTGCTCCGGGAAAACCGCACGCGTGGGGGTACCAGCCTTTGATGAGGAAGGGGTCGAGCCTTCGGCATAGAACGTGCCGGTTGCCTTACCCATATCCGTGGAAGCGGCAGTAGGGGGTGGGGATGGAGAACGGGGGCTTCCCACGCTGATCGAAGAGCCGACTGCGGGAGCTGGAGAGCTGGGCTTTACTGCTTGCGAGATCGCTGGGGAAGAGCTGGCTGGTGGGGGTGTTACAGGCTGTTTGGAGGGGACGGGAGGCGGTGCCATGGACTGGGTTGTTTGCGAGCGCCGAGGGATCTCGTATTCCATTTCGCTCATAGCTTGTTGGAGACCGAGGGGAGAGGCGACAGGGTATGCCAATTGGGGTGGAGGGGTATGAGATGCCTGAGAAGCGGGAGGTGAAACATATCTATTTGAACCTCTCACAGATGACTGGGGAGAGATATGCGGGGGAGACACATATCCAGTCGTAAACCTGTCACCTTCGCTCGGTGGTGGAGGGCCCTGGGCGCTGGACACAGATGCAGCCCTTGTGGGATTCTCCGAAACAGAGCTCATGGGAGCGTTTCTGACAGAGTGAGCATCGATATTAGATATCTGAGGTGAGGCTGAGCGAGTATGCGACGCCTGAGTACCCTGACGAGAAAGCTGTGGACTCAGGGAAGGTGGGGGAGGGGTTTCGCGGGTCCCGGATCCCCGGCGGGACGGATCTGGACTAGGTCTGTAACCAACGGACAAACGGTGTTCTCCACCCTGGCTGTTTCGATGCACATCACCCCCATGATCAGAGTGCTCTTGCGAATATCTTTGTTGACCTGGCGGTACTGACGAGCCCTGAGACGGTTCCAGCGGCCGCGACGGCGGGAACTGCGATTGCGGGGGCTCAAGTTGCTGATGCGTAAGGCCCGACTGCCCAGAATTTTGTGCGATGTAGAACTCTCCTTGCGGTCTGCCGTAACCCGTAGGAATAGGGACTGGATCATACCTTGGCTCTTGAGAGTTGGGCCGCGGCAAAGGCTGTTGCTGGTCGGGAGGTGGCTGGCTAACCGGCTCCAAAGTTTTAATTTGCGGAGGGGCTTGACCTACCAGGCCCGGAGGATGCGCTAACTGTTCTCGGGGACCATCCAACTGTCCAGGAGGACCTTGAGGCTGCTGTGGCCCTTGCTGGCGTGGTGGCGGCTGTTGTTGTGGGTTATAGTATGCATTTGAACTGGGGTAAGGACTCTGGCCTTGTGGCCCAACACCAGGTCTTGGACCAACTGGCTGTGATTGTCGGTGCTGTGGTGGTGGTGGGCCTTGCTGTTGTGGAAACTTCTGTGGGGCGCCCTGCTGTTTTACTTGTTGCTGTTGTAGAGGGGGCCTCTGCTGCTGCTGTTGTTGTTGCTTGGGTGGGGGGCCGGGCGACTTTGATAGTTTGCCCAACATAGATCCAGTCCTCCCAAAGACATCCTTTAAATGGGTTAATAGGTTTGGCCCAGCACCCCCCATCCGAGAACTTACAATTGAGAACCCCTTTTTATGGGTGGGTTTTCCAGCACCATCGCCGGAACTCCTCTTATCCTTGGACTCCTTAGACTTCAGTTTTAGGAAAGAAGTGCCTCTCCTCTGAGCCTTTTCAACTGGCTTGTGATCCTGTTTCTCACTTGGACTTTCCCTCCCAGCCTTTTCCACTTTGGCACTCAGACTACCGAAAAGGTTCGAACGTCGCTTTCCCTGAGAACTCGACGTGGATGGCTGATACTGGCCCTGCGAATTTCTACCTTGGGAATCGAAAGACCCCGCATCTGTAGACTGTCGCCTTCCACTAACGTTACTTAAAGTCTTGACCAAACCCGTAGAGTTCCTCTTGAGTCCTGGTTCGGGATCAGGCTGAGCTTGGGGCTGACCGTGCTGGCGAAGTAGCGAGCCAGGACCACCCATTGCGCTAGGTGAAACTTGGCGGAGCTGCCCTTGTGGTGGTTGTTGCTGTTGGAGTGGTTGAGCCGTTTGATACCCAGCGGCGCGTGGTTGAAACCCCGGTTGATATTGCCCCTGAGGGGTTGGACCATGCTCCTGATAAGGTCCCCGAGGCTGGGATTGTTGCCCTTGTGGACCGCTCTGATAACCTTGAGGCGGCGTTTGATCCGGCCCTTGGTTCGGATACCCTGGGAGCCTGTTTTGCTCATTAGACTGTTGAGGTTCCGGACCAGTCCTTAGCGTCGATGGGCCTTGCGGGCCCTGGGGCGGATAGCCTTGAGTTCCTGGTTGGGGTACCGGCCCGAGCCCGGCGGCATACGGACGTTCCCGGGTATCATCGAGCGGTTGCTGAGGGTGTTGCTGAGCCCCCTTGCCTCTCTGGTCGTGTTGGGTGGGGGGCGGCTGCCGAAGACGAGCCGGCGGCGCATATAAGTCATCATCAGGCCTTCCTAGGCTTTGGGGGTTTTCCTGAATTGGTTCTGGAGGTCCCCTTTGCCTGTTATAGATGAAACGTTGTTGCTGGTGAGCCTCGTTAGGATTAGGAGGGTGAGCTCCAACGTGATAGCTCTGAGATCTTGCTACGCCCGCGTGGTCGTAACTGTCGGGATGATTAGGCACCCTATCTGAAAACGATCTGCTCACAGTATTAGGATCTTCAGCCTGTACAGCTTGGACTGTGGACGGAGGCCCGTTCTGGTACTGGGATGGTCCCTGGTTCATGGAATGCCCCTGGAGACCACCTGCCCAGCCAGTATTCTGCTGTGGCGGATGGCCATTATGGGCAAAGTTCAGTGAATCAGATCTTGCAGGATGGGTAGGACTGTTCACCACGGAAGACGCCATAGAATCCGAACGACCCGCATATCCACTAGGATAGATGGAGGAGGCTAGGGAATTAGATCTTGTAGATGGCTGTTGAAGCGGTGGAAGGCGTTCATGCACAAAGGTCAATGAATCCGCCCTGCCGGGGGTCTGTGCAGTCACTGGGGAATTAACAGCAGGGTTTTGTCCCCGAGTACGAGACAACAAACTATCTGTTCTTTTCGGGTATGGGTGTTGGGAGGAAGGTGGCGAAGGATATGTACTTTGGCCACTATGCCCTATCGGCGGTGAAACAGTCAGGGGTGATTGTGAATGACTCTCATCCCCCCGGGAGTGCGGTGTAAATCCATTACCTGCAGGGAGTCTATCTCCCGCTGTCTGGCCAGGCGGCTGGTAGAGAGACGCCTGCGCTGGCGCATCTTGTGGGGGTTGGCTTTGCATGACCAGGTGCTCCTGGGCTATCATTTGTTGATGTGGAATGGGGATGGCAAGCTGGGGGGGTTGATCCTTGACCGGGGGCGGTGGGGGCGGCAATTGAGCCTGCGAGGATCGCTCAGTAGGTTCAGATTGCGGATGTGCACGTTGCGGCGGTGGGCCCATCGACCCTTGCTGAAACTGTCCTTCATTGTCGAATTGACCATATTCCTGCCCCTGCTGTTGGAGCCGTTGCTGATAACCCTGCTGCTGCTGCTGCTGTGGTAAGGGCTGTGCCCCTTGGGGTATGGGTGGTGGTGGAAGCCCTGCTTGGTGAGGATGCGGACCTTGAGGCGGACCCAGAGTTGGATCTTGGGGTATGCCTTGGGGAGGGTCATGCACACCCTGCGGGCCTTGAGGATATTGACCAAGGTCCTGAGTGTGTGTTTGGTGCTGCCCCTGGTGGGGCACACCCTGCGGAGGAGTAACTTGTCCCTGTGAACCCTGTTTGTGATTGCCATTAGACGGCGGCGCACCAACCAAGCCAGATGCAGTAAAAGAGTTCTGGAACGACCCAGAGGATGCTAAAGTTCTTAAAGACCCAGAAGTAGACGGAGGAGGATATTGCTGTCCCTTCTGTGAAGGCTGCACTCCCAGCAGTGCCCCATCTTGTCCTTCCTTGTTACCCTACATTCGGTTAGCGATACTAAAGGCCTGCGATTTCCGGACACTGTATACCTTCTTCAGCCTATTGAAAAGCCCCCGCGCTTTGTCAACTACCGGACTAACATGCTGACCGCCAGACGCCCCAGGTGCTTGTGGGGCGGTGCCTGCTCTCGGGTCGTCTCCACTGCCATGCTGTCCTTGAGATTGTGGAGCCCAGCCAGCATTATGCGGAGGAGGTGCGACTTGTTGATGTGGTTGTTGCTGTGGGGGGTTCGGAGAATCATCAACACTAGGCCGTCCCATCCCCATGAATGCCCTGCTGGTTGACTTCTTCACCTCTTGTATTGCCGTCCCTGGCCGCTGTTCAACCTGAATCTTGAGTAACTCTTCGCCACCATTCTCTTCCATCATCATCCAGCTAACCCAGTCGCTTAACCCCGTCCCGGACCCTGCAATAGCATGTGTCGCCTGGCCATAGGCAGCGATTCTATCTCTGGGCTCCGGTAATCTGGAGATGTCCCGGGGGAGCAAATATTGAGTCATCTCCTCGATGCCCTTTAGGGGGTGCTGATCTAGGTGCGCGCCGGATTGCGCTGAATCTCGCGTAGGCGACCCGCCCAATTCGATTGTACCGGTCTCTGAAATGACCAATTCTTCATCATCCTTCGTGCTAAAATCCACTACCTCAGGGGCCACTTCCTCTCCCTCCTCTTTAGGGGGCATAGGCGGCATAACCAAGACCCCGGAGGGCATCGGCATAGTATCCTTCAACATTAGAGTCTGGGGCCGCGAGAATTGATTCACTAGCTCCCTTGTAAAATCACTCTGCATAGGAGTCTTGTCCGTATCGTCTTTTCCCCCAGGTGATTCCGGACGGAGAACTCTCGTGGGTCCCCCAATTGCCTCCATGCCCTCACTATCAGGCCCAATAACACGGGACGACGCCGCAACCTCTGTCTTCTCAATCTCGCCACCCTTCTGATCTTTCTCATCCTGAATTGCGCTTTCCACCTCTGATCCAATAGCTATTTCATCTGCCTTTCCTTTGAACTCAAAATCTGGCGTCACAACGTCATCAGGTTTGTCAAGCATCATCTCATCACCCTTAACCCTTATAATCACATCGTCACTAATTCTCCTGCCGGTACTATTGGATCTTGTAGAAAGTCCAGTCTGAGTGCGCGCAAGATAGTGTTTGCGGGCAATCATCATCTCCACCAATTCGGAATCCGGGGTATCCATTCCCGATGCAGGCGTTGCCAGAGGTGAATCAGCACGGAAATTGTTTTCTGGAATGCGGACAGGCGGGAGACTCATTCCAGACTTCCTGTCTGGAGTAGGGGGTTCAACAGTGGGATGTGATGGGACAGGTTGTAGAGAAGAGAGTTGTTGCTCCAAACTTGACCCAGATGTTTGAGCAAGAATCTCCAATTCCTGCTTCGCAACCTCGGCTTCTGGAGTCGCACTAGGCCTACGAGGATTCTTCGGCTGTATTGGTGGAGGCTGGGGAGGCGGAACACTTGCATCTGTCCAGTAACTCTGATATAAACTTAGAACGTTAACGCTGTCCCGGTTTGAGTCGGGATGTTGAAAGTGTGATTGCGGCACGGGATCCACAAACCGCTGCGGTGGAGACGGGTGTTCTGGAACGGCCGGAACCGGAGGCACCGATTGATTGGCATTGTCCATCGAAGCTCTATTAGATGTTGGCCGAGGCGATGTGGTCTGGGAACGTGGCGCGGGAGTGTTGGCCCGTACCAGTTCTCCTAAAAAGCGATCAAGATCATCTTTCTCTGGACTGCTCGCTATGGAAGCGCCGCCGTCTCCCGCTGGCTGCAGTGGAACATCCAATCCCGAAGCCGAAGCCCATGTATCAGACACCTTCGATTTCTCAGTTTCATGGTCCTGTGGACCAGCCGTGTCCGGAGTGACCTGATCTAACTCTACTTCTACCCCATCCGGCATAGCAGGCGGAACTATCGGAGTTGCGCTCCGTTCAGGACCCATCGAACCCGTTGGCGATGATGATCTACTTAAACCCGCACTGAGCGCCAACGCTGAGTTCTCAAGTTTCGCTGCAGGGTCTGGGGGGGCCAATGATTTAGGCCGGGGAATCGGGTTGCTAAGGATGGGTGGTGATGGAGACTTGGGCGGAACTGGTGCACCAACAGTAGGGGGAGATAGTGATTTGGGGGGAGGAGTCGGGGTGTTGATTATTGGTGGTGATGGGGACTTGGGAAGTGGGATATCGCGTGGCAATATAGGTGATATCATGTCTCCTGGAGAACTATTTAAGTTTCCCCTATAAGGAGAAATAGGCGTTGGTACCAAGGTATCTTGCCTAGTGAAAGCGTGATCCACCATTGACCTGAATCCCACACTTTCCATCCCTGGGCCCTGTACCGGATATGATTTCTCGGGATCCGGGGTAGAATGATTAGTTGGGTACACCGGTGGTCCAACAGAAGCCTTATTACCACCCGCCTCTCCAGGCGGGTGGGGAGTACCCGTGTGCTGTAAAAACCCCGGTTCTTCTGGCGAATCGGCATATCCCGATATGATATCGTCATCCCAAGGCATAGCTTGCTCTTCTCTGGCAATATGATCCTGACCAGTGACCACAGCATCCATTGAGTGCTGGAAGTGTTGGGCTATTGGCACTGCAGGTGAGCCAGGTACCGCTGGCAATGCACCAGTTGGCGGAGGGTAAGGGCTAGGAGTAGACCTTCCTTGACGGGAGGGTGGGCGAGAGCCATTTCTCGAATTTGGACGACTTCCCGAACGACTTCCGGGGCGTGAATCTTCGTTATTGCTCTGGCGACTGCTCGGTCTACCCATGTTCTCCCTCAATTCCCGAATGCGCTCCGGGCTCTTAACACCTAGTGGTGGTAACGAATCAGCGGATTGGCGACCCATACCAGGTCCGGCAGCAGATGATATTGAAGTAATACTTTTTGGAGAACTCATGTTAAGAATCCCTTCTCGTCTACTTTCTTCCACACCCCCCTCGTTTGCTTGATCCACCCGGGCCATAATTTCCGCCGGGCGAATGAGGGGCCGCGCAGGCTCGGGCGAGGCTGACTGTGGTGGTGGTGATGGTGGTGACGGAACACTTGGCGGGGAATACGCCGCTCCGCGTGGAGGGGAGGGGGAATAAGATGGGTGTTGCTCTTGATAAGCATCAGCGTGCCCCATCTTCTGACCCTGAAAGTCATTTTGATCGCCATCAAGCTTCACTCCTCCGTCCGGATCAAAGAATGTCCGACTATTTCCGCTGGGATAAGTTATCATCTCCTGATTGGGGGTTTCTAACGGCTTTGCCGGCGGTGGCGGAGGGGAGCCCCTTCCTGAAGCCTGGTGCCATTGAGGAGGATATTGAGGATGCTCTGGCTCCTTTTGCGACACAGAAGCGGGCGATGGGGACGAAGTGAAATGTGGTGAGGGATTCGCTCTCGCGATTCCATCCCCCAGGGTTGGAGGCGAATCTTTGCGGATTGGCAATGGTTTTTCCGCCACACCCAAGGATTGGGTGGGGGAAGCGAAATTCGCATACGGCTGTAGAACCGGCGACGGTCCAGGACCCATTCCAAGCGGTGGCGGTACCACATCTCTCCCCGGTGCGTTGATCTTCTGAAGAGGAGGAGACGATGGTGGAGGTGGAGGAGGCGGTGGTGAGGGAATGGCAGAGATGCCTGGAGATGCGCGCAAAGGTGGAGGAATTCTATCCTTAACCGGCGGATCCGGTAGTCTCCCCGAATCTGTAGGCGACCCTGGTTTCATACCCGATACACCTTCGTAAACTGGTAAAGGAGGTGTTCGAGCCGGGCTCGGGGTTACCGACGGCATATAGGGAAGCGCAGAAAGTTGAGGTTTGGGCTGCATTGGATACTGATGCTTAGGATGAGGCGGGGGGGATTGCCCACGCAACGCCCTCTCCCTCTGCTCCAATTCAAGCGGTGTGGGCGGTAAAGATTGTGTGATCCCCATATCAGTTGTTTCTATCCGAGGCACCGCGCTTCCGTTCCCTCTTGCTCCAATTACAGGACCCATAACGTCATCACCTCTATCAAACGAATTACTCCTCTGCAACCCAGAACCCTTACCACCCATCGACGGAGGGTCGTAACCACAATCGTCCTCATCGTCAAAATCATCATCATCACCCCATCCTCCACCGCCGTAGTCTACGGTTTTCGCTTCAACCCAGCGTTTAGATTTTGCTCGATTGATATTCGTCCTAAAGTCTCCCGGGACTAACGAAGCCGTAGGTAACCCGAGACGAGACGAATTTCTGCAGTTTGAGGGATCCAAATTAGCTCAAAAACGGTTCAAATGCACGCGAAGGGGAAATCCGGTAGGGGCGAAAAGGGACACAAACATGGGGGATCTCGTCTGATCAAACGAAGTATTATAAGTAGTATTATTTCTAGACATCTCGTCCTGCTCAGAAGCTCCAGATAGACCCCGGATGTGTGGGAGGGAGAGAGGAAGAAGGAAACAAACTGGAAAAAAAGAAGACGACGACGACGACGACGGCGACGAAGGCGAAACCCAAGGTCTGCGACGGTGATGCCTCGTCACCCCTGCCGACACGCACCAGTCAGAGTGAGCAGCGAAATGCGGCTGAGAAGACCAAAGAGAGCACAGCGTCAGTTTCCAGACAAATGGGTCGATCAAAATGTGCTGGATGGATGGGCGGGGAAAACAAACTAAAGTTGCAGCTATACAAAATGAAAGAAGAGAAGGGAATTAGTGGTCGATTGCCCTGGGTGTCCTTCGCCTCTTTTTCTTTGATTAGCAAGAAGAAGCAATAGAGTACAGTAGACACACGATGAGCGCAATTGGGGTTGTTTAGGGGGGTGGGATAGTACCGGTACCCTAGCTGCAGCAGGGTGGTCTGTACTACGTGCCGGAAGTTCCCTCTGACTTTATTTTATTTTTATTGATTCCCTCCTTCTCCTCCTCCTCCTACTGTTCGGTCTGCCTCGAAGATTTCGGTTTGAACCGTGAGCAATCACACGGTAACGCGTGCAAGCTGAAGTCAAAAGTGAAAAAATGACTGAATTCTCCTCACACCAACACACCCACACCCACACGCAGTACACGCAGGTTTGGTTGTTTGTACCCAGAGAAGTTGAAGCTGACAAGGGAGGAGGGTTGAATAATGGGAAAAAGAAAAGAGAGAGAGAGAGAGAGAGAGAGAGAGTTTGACGTCCAAAGAAGGGAGAGAGCGAGGGTTCCTAAAGGATGCTAGGAAATGGTACCGGTAAAGAGAAGAAGCCTGTTTCTGATTCATGCACTCCCGAATTGGGCCCAACCTCTGGCCAACACCCCTGTAAAGCCCCGCTGCGATTCTCGCCGGTTGGCCGGTTGGGGTTTGTATCACCCCAAATGTGCTGTGGCGGGCTGTGGCGCGGGTGGCTTTCAGACCTCACACCATTCTGACCCGCCGGAAATTAGATGCGGCACAGTGACAGGATTAAGCCTCGCAGGGGACATCTATACTTGTAGAGCCACTCTAAATTCCATCTAAGCGCATTCGGGACTTGATTTAGCGACCGCAATTACAAAGCGCAGAGTATCAGAAATCGCCATGCAGTTGCCGAAAGGAATTTGCGAAGAGAGAAAGATTGATATCATGGAACTGAGGAACAAGGTAGGGGTGGTATACTACTGTACGGTACTGTAGTAATGGTTTGCGGGAATGCACAGTAAGATGTTCAACGCCCTTCCAGAACAAGCTGAAACGCGCTTGTAGATCATAGGTAAGGCAGCTATCGAGATAAGAGAGTAATAAGACACAAATCGACAAAGCATGGAAATACCGATACTGGTACACTGTTTGATTATCGGTGGTATATAGCTCACTTCAAGTACGGGTATGCTCCCGCTGTCCAATTTAACACGTATTACACGATATTCAACCGCTACCACCAAGACCTATCGCCGGACCTCAAACGTGCTGCGGAAATTCCCCTACTGGTTTCGCTTGGTCAGGCCGTTTCGTGCTTCAACTACCGCGACTGGCCAGTACGGTATCTGTGCTGGTGGGCTGCTTCCCATTCTCTCCAACAACAACAACAACATCGTGATTTATGCCGAGTCTCTTCAGGAAATAGGTCCGTTACATGCTCTGACGATCAACCCCACCCGAACTCTGTCAGAAGACTCAGGTGGTTTCATTTAATGGGTCAATTGCGCAATGGTATGGCCACTTTCCCCAGTAAAGTCCGGAGTTGGAGGTATAATACTATGATACAGCATCATCTCGTCGAGTGCCCCACCTTCTTCGGCCAATACGAAAGGAGAAAATAGCCAATATACGGTAATTTAGTTCCAGCGGCTGGCTCAAATATTTTCGGAAACAAGAGCAGCAAATGAAGACCACAAGGACAGACAGACTGGGCGATGCGGTGCATTTGCGAGTTCTGATACGAGTATCATACAGCCGGGGGGGGGGGGACATGTTT
>Ga0307509_10001091_pt1 | contig 46434 bp, 62 predicted proteins | sample 10_EM_MG_FD_202245 | JGI IMG/M metagenome (GOLD analysis project Ga0307509, IMG submission 202245) | Populus trichocarpa ectomycorrhiza microbial communities from riparian zone in the Pacific Northwest, United States - 10_EM | ecosystem: Host-associated > Plants > Roots > Unclassified | place... | reverse complement strand
GAGTGGCAAAAATAACATTGCCAGCAGATTGGACTGCTAATTCTAGCGAGCGCAAGTGGGCAGGGTGCAATTCCCTGGGGTGGTGTATACTGTCCTGCTTTAGAAACCCTTACGGCGGGGATTAAAGTTCTAGAGTGGGGGAGGGTGTAATCCTGGTCGGCTTACTGTGCTGTAACCTACTGTCTGGATCAGGGTCTAACACCATATATAGAACTGGATGGCTGAACTATTAATTATTCAGTTATTCTACCTTTTGGTGTAATGGTTTAAGCATGGTTCTCTGGCCCTCTTACACTTGAACCAGTCTCGGTACTAGGTCTAGTTCAACTAGCAACTTTTCTCTGCCAGCACACGTGCTGGATTCGGGCATGTCAAGATAGGTCCAGCTCATGCTGAATTATCCGCTGGCGAGCTGGAACACCTGGACTTACTGGCTCCAGCCAGTCCAGCAGCATGCTATTTTCCTGATGGTGAAGTCTGCTGAAAACAATGACAAACAGGCAATAAACAAGTCTGTATTACTGTGCAATGCAAGTACTTAGTCCAACATTTGTGGTGCACTAGAATTTGTCACCGTTATTTTTGTACAGCAGCCAATTTGGTTGGCAAATTTTTTTTTTGAAAAAATATCGCCTTTGACGGTTGAAAATTGTTCCCCACACTTTTTTTTTTTGCCCAAAAAGATGTTTTATGCAGTTTCTAATGTTTTTCACACCCTTATTCAGTGGGTCAAAGCGAAGTCTAAATTCTGGTTGTTGAAGACTTTCATCTCCCTCAGTTTTGATGCAAATAAAATCCAGTCTGGTTTTGTTCACCTTCGCAGAAGAAGCATTTGTATCATAGGAATAAGAGAAAGGGTTTGTACAAAAGTAGCGGTGACTGGTGCTATCTGGTGCACCATATATCACCTGATATGTTTACTATAAGTCGTCCGGTCATAGATCGTCTCTTCAGCGAATACACATACGTTTTACTCCGCCGTTGTTCCTCTTTTTGCCGAAACTACGCCTACCCACCACCGCGACTCCCTTTCGTCATATAATGGCTGACCCATCAACAAAGCGAAAGCTATGGGGTGGAAGATTTACTGGGAAGACTGATCCATTGTATGTCCCGATGTCAACTCCTTTTCGGCGTACGTCCTCAACAATAAAGGATGCATGCTTTCAACCAATCTCTGAAGTACGATCAGAGGATGCACCCTGCGGACATCAAAGGTTCTATAGCATATGCAAAATCCTTAGCTCTGGTTGGTATCCTCAGCAGGGAAGAAGAAACGCGAATCATCGAAGGACTTCAAGCTGTTGGGAAAGAATGGGAGGATGGAACTGTATGTTTCCCTGAGCACGATATGTCGGATCATGGCTGATTTACTTTCTCAGTTTAAAATCCAAGAAGACGACGAAGATATCCATACCGCCAATGAGCGTCGTCTCAGCGAGCTCGTCGGGCCCTTAGGGGGAAAACTCCACACTGGTCGTTCCCGAAATGATCAAGTTGCCACTGACATGCGTCTTTGGCTTTTAGATGAAGTCAAAGAAGTAGAAAAAGATCTCAAGGCGCTCATCCGCGTGCTCGTAGAGCGCGCTGAAAATGAGAAAGATTACATCCTTCCAGGATACACTCATTTACAGGTACGACGTCTCTGCTCCAGTGTCAAAGATCCATTGAATTCGTATGTATATAGAGAGGTCAACCGATACGATGGTCACATCTTCTCCTTTCTTACGCCTTCTTTCTATACAATGACCTCGACCGTCTTCGTCAACTTATTCCACGAATTTCTGTCTTGCCTCTCGGCAGCGGCGCATTGGCTGGCAACCCTTTCATTGTTGACCGAGAATTTCTTGCAAAAGAATTGGGATTCCTTTCCGTTGCTGAGAATAGCCTCTGGGGAGTCGCTGACCGCGACTTCATTGCAGAGTTTTTGATGTGGTCCAGCTTGGCAATGACCCATATGAGCAAAATCGCAGAAGATTTAATCATATACTCAACAGCAGAGTTTGGATTTATCACCCTGAGTGATGCATATAGGTCTGTACATCAGTGAATTGCTTTCTTCGTCAATCCATTACCTTCAACAGCACAGGATCGAGTATGATGCCCCAAAAGAAAAATCCTGATTCCCTGGAACTCCTTCGCGGAAAGTCGGGCCGTCTGTTCGGAAATGTGAATTACTTCTCGTGGAAAGGCGTCTTTTTCTGACAATTTGACAGATGGCCGGATTTTTGATGACACTCAAAGGTCTACCCTCTACCTACAACAAAGATCTTCAGGAGGACAAAGAACCTTTATTTGACACTGTTGACAATTTGTCTGCGTGTCTGAAAATCGCCGAGGGTGTGATCTCGACTTTGACAGTGAGTTTGTTCCCCCTTATATGTTTGGCCAGGTTGATGGACGAGTGACCAGGTTCATGGAGACAAAATGAAGGCAGCACTGACTATGGATGTTCTTGCAACGGATCTTGCCGACTATCTCGTTCGTAAAGGTGTAAGTACTCTTTGATTATTTCTTGTCCTCTGAATGTTGAAGGCGGAGTTTAGATTCCTTTCCGGGATACCCATCATGTTTCTGGTCGTGCAGTCGCCCTCGCCGAATCTCGGCAGTGTCAAATTAACCAGCTCAATTTCGAGGACTTCAAGTTGTTGCATAAAGACTTTTCTGAAGACATCTTCGAAGTCTTTGATTTCGAAGCCAGCGTTGAGAGGCGGGAGGCCATTGGCGGTACCAGTCGAAAAATGGTGGATCGACAAATATCAGTACTGCGCGCTGAATTGGAAAAGTAAATCAGTACAGACCTTTACTTCGAAAATAATATCATGAGTGACCGCATTCTACATAAATGCTTATGTAAATACTAGAGATGTCATATTTGGTGTTATTTATCCACCCTGTACAGCCATTTCAACATTGAGGGACTGACTTACCAGCGTCGTTCCACTCTGCGCAGACAACTCCTACTTGACACTCAACCTTTCTGATACCCTGCCTTGTGTTTATTTCTCTAAAGATCATTCATATTCTCTATCACCATGGCGAGGGACAGACTTGCCGCAATGAGGGTGATTTGAACTGTTTAGCTCACACTTATAGTGACTTATTTTCTTGCTGATGTAGGCCCAACAACAAGGGAATGTGGGCTCGTATGTGTCTAAGACTTTCCTTCTTTTTCCTATTATCTTAATTTTGCGCAGAAACTCGTATCCGACGCAGGCGTCGGGAAACGGGGGAAGTGCCTACCAGGGTGGCCGCAGACCAAATCCATACGCCCAACAGGACGACCGCTCATACGAAATGTCAGATGTGAGAGATAGTAGAACGCATTTGGCCCCAGCTTCTCCAGCCACAACGGGAGGGGGGGATATGGCCGCGTTTTACAGCGAGGTTTGCTCACTGTCATTTTTCTTCACACCCTCAATACCATTCACCTGTGTTGCATAGATTTCTTCTATTCAAGAAAGCTTGCGTACTTTCAATGACAACGTTGCTCGAATTGGTGATCTTCATTCTCGGTCTTTAAATAACATGGACGACGCTGCCGCCCAAAGGAATGCTGCTCAACTTGACGAACTTGTGGAGGATACCAGTGCTCTGAGTGCCACTCTGAAGCGTCGCGTTAAAGCTCTGGAGGCTCAAGGGGGTTCGAGTCGGGATGGTCAAGTCAAGAAGCAACAGGTAAGGGGGCTCTCATCACATATTGTGCTGGACAATTTCAGACTGAAGGTAAAAGGCTGCATTTGTCAAATCCAAGTTCGTTGAAGCCATTCAAAACTACCAATCTGTGGAGCAACAATACCGTACGAAATATAAGCAACGGATGGAACGACAGTTCAAGATTGGTCAGTGTCGTCTCGTCGACTCCACTCACAGAGACGCTGACACGAAGTATAGTCAAACCTGATGCCACACCAGACGAAGTCCGAGCTGTCGTTAACGATGAGCAAGGAGGTCAGATCTTTAGTCAAGCAGTGAGTTTAATGTTGGGAAATATCATCGCAGTCCGATGATGTATTATTTCAGTTGATGAATTCTCGATATACTGAATCACGAGCGGCGTATCGCGAGGTTCAAGAGCGACACGAAGACATTAAGCGTATTGAAAAGACCCTCGGAGAACTCGCTCAATTGTTCAACGACGTCAGTCTTGTGTTCCTACGCACACATACCCATTTCCATTCTTGAAATTAATCTAGATGAGCGTCCTGGTTGAGCAGCAAGACGAGACCATCAATGTTATCCAAGCACAAGCTGCTGGAGTGGAGAAAGACACAGAAGCCGGGTACGCTCCTGTCAACCATTGCACAAAAGGGGATTTTCCTAAGTGTTTCCAGATTGCAATACACAGATAAGGCAGTCACATCTGCTCGTGCAGCTCGCAAGAAGCGATGGATTTGTTTCTTCATCACACTCGTTCTTCTTGCAATAATTGGTATTGTTGTTGGTATCGTGGTCAAAAATCAAGTCGACGCTTCCAAAAAATAAGCCTCTATTCTGTGAGCCTTGCCTTGTCTGAATGAACAAAACAACTCACCCAATCAAGCATAGTAGCTTTTCGTTTACTGACACTGGACCCCAGACGGACACAACTTTGTTCTCTCCTTAACTTAGTTCGTTATTTCTTTTAGTATAATATGTGGTCGTGGATGATATTATGATGATACCCGGTGTGGAGATGGATCGATTACCGGAACGGGTGGGTTGCTTACGTGAGCAATTACGTGTCGCTACATCCTTGTTGCAAAGCCTGTCCATATAAAGCACATTGTTTTTCACCTGATCTCCATCCCACCTTGAACCCGTTCGTCTCGAATGTAAGCCATCCCCTTTCCTTTTGGTTCCTTGCTCATCCAATCTGCAGCGCCCAACCCGTTTTCACCACAAGTAACCATGGCTGCCAAGAAGCGTTGCCAGTCCCAGATCGGCACTGAAGCTCAGTGCAACTCTGCAGCCCTGCGCATCGTTGGCGAATGCCCACATTGTCGTGCGCAATTCTGCGGTGCGGTAAGTATTACCACCAGTCATGTGGGCTTGGACTGATGCACTTCATTCAGCATCGACTCCCGGAGCACCATAACTGCTCGAATCTGGAGGACTGCAGACAGCAGGCCTTCGACCGAAACAAGACCAAGCTGGAGAGTGAGCGGACGGTGGCTTCCAAGATGGCTACTGCGTAGTTGTCTTTGAGGACCTTTTCCCATCCCATCTGCTCCTGAATCTGTTGCACCATCTTTACAGCTGCGCACGAACAGCTTGTATGCGTTATGACCCACACTGTCCTAATCATTAGCATATTTCTATGCAAGGACAATTTCTTATTGCTCACTTGGTTGTACTGTATAGTGTGTTATATTATAATTCATCGGGTCGAGGTCGACCTTTGTTTCCATCGTTCACTCCTACGAGGCTACCGTTTTTCATTCCCTTATGTAACGAAATTCGAGGAGCATGCGTACATGCACGATGTCTGCCTGCTGGTGGTTCACAGCGGACTTAAGAAGCATAGCACATGCGGCCATACGAGGCCCAATTTTTAATGAACGATCACGATTCCTTCCGAGTGGATCTATATAAGTAATTCCCAAGTTCCTTTTTTTTCCACATCCACCAGCACTCTCTTGCATTGATCATCACTCGGTGAGTATGTCGTCGTCTTTTTTGCCATTTCTTCGACATTGGGTACTATCACGTGGAAACGCCTGGCGAAGCATTTGATTTTGCAGTTACCGGGACACCAATCAATGCCTCAATCTTTCTTAATTCCTCGCTTTTACTTTTTTTTGATACTAATTTCTACTACTCAATGGCGACCAGACTCAAGCAACTAGTATCTCACTTGTCTGAAAACGCAATGTCGGCGGGAGGTGAGCATCCGGTTGCTTCCGTTTGTCGGATATTCATTCATTTCGTGTATAGAACTCTGGCAGAATGTCCCTCTCGCGCCCCCCGATAGGTATGGTTGAGATATGCTCGTCTATGTAGAATCACGCCTTTTACTTTCTGAGGCTCATGAATCTCCGCAGTATCTTCCAATTGACCGCAGCATACAAAGCGGACACATTCGAACGCAAGGTGAACTTGGGTGTCGGCGCATATCGCGATGACGACAACAAGCCGTGGGTTCTTCCTGTCGTCAAAAAAGTAAGCTTTTTATAGTTTCTGGCTTATCTGTTCTTATGGGGGAGGGTCAAGGCGACAACTATTTTGTTGAATGATGAAACCCTCGACCATGAATACCTCCCGATCTTGGGGCTCAAGGACTTTACGTCGGCTGCAGCTAAATTGATACTTGGCTCGGACTCGCCTGCGATCAAGGAAGATAAGTTGGTTAGCGCGCAAACCATTTCTGGGACTGGCGCCAACCATCTGGGGGCATTGTTCTTGTCCAAATTTTACAAATGGAATGGGCCGGCGAAAATATACCTGAGCAACCCTACTTGGGGTGAGTGACGTTGGTTGATACTAGTGGGAGACATCGGTATTGAAGTACCCTTTTGATAAGCGAACCATCACGCCATTTTCAGGAATGTGGGCATTGAGCCCGTTGATTACGCGTATTACGACCCCAAGACGATTGGGCTAGATTTCAAGGGGTTTATCGAGGCGCTGAAGAACGCTCCAGACCGCTCGGTGTTCCTGCTCCACGCGTGTGCCCATAATCCCACTGGAATAGACCCTACTCAAGAGCAGTGGAAGGCTATTGCGGAGGTGATGGGCGCGAAAAAGCACTACTCGTTCTTCGACTGCGCTTACCAAGGTTTTGCGAGCGGTGACCTAGACAAGGATGCGTGGGCTGTGCGATATTTTGTGGAGCAAGGATTGCCGATGTTGGTATGTCAGGTGAGCAGATACTCGTGGTCATGAGATGGGAACGAGATGAGTGACATGGATTGAAGAGCTTTGCGAAGAACGCGGGATTGTACGGTGAGCGAGTGGGTGCGCTGCATGTTGTGTCCAGCGACAAGGAGACTGGAAACCGAGTAAGGAGCCAAGTGTCTGTGTTGCAGCGGAGTGAGATTAGCAACCCACCGTCGCACGGAGCACGCCTGGTAAGTAAGCGGACGTAGGTGGCGAAATGCGGAAGCTGACAGAGTTGGCAGGTGTCACTGATTCTCAATGACGTGGGGCTGTTTGATGAGTGGAAACGGGATATCCGGACCATGGCCGGACGGATTATAGATATGCGCAAGGAACTGTACCGTCTGTTGACGGAGGAATTGCACACGCCTGGGAATTGGAGCCACGTTGTGAACCAAATTGGGATGTTCAGGTATGAAAAGTAATTGGGATGCCCAATAAACATCTGATTTAGATGATGACAGCTTCACTGGCCTCAAGCCTGCACAGAGCAAGGCGCTGATAGAAAAGTCGCACATTTATTTGACGGGGAATGGGCGGATTTCGATGGCAGGACTGAACAGGCACAACATAGCTTACTTTGCACGCGAGTTGGACACGGTCGTGCGTATGTACTAGTGTCGTCATCGTCGTCATGTGTTGGTACTATTCTGTCGTTTGCGAATGATCACCCCTGGTTGCATGCAATGTCCCACACTGACGATCCCTTCCCTCCTCCATCCGACTTTGCCATCGACCTCGCCATCGACGACGACGGCCTCACCACCCTCGAGAAGATTTATCTCTACTCCCGCAGCAAGGCCGCTTTCCACCGCGTCTTCATCGCCCACGCTCTTCCCACTTACCTCCACAATGTCTCCCCCCAGGAGGCCGTCGAGTATGTCCTCCCCCTCCTCAGTGGCCTCGCAATGGATGACGGTTCGTCCCTCCTTTTCTTGCCCCCTTTCCTCTCACCCCATTCTCCTAGATGAGCCGGTCAAAGAGGCTCTGGCCGCTGAGCTAGTCCCCATCATCTGGTGGTTCTTTGCTGTCTGTCCTTCTTCCTTTTTTTTTTTTTTTTTTTTTTTCAGTCTGTCTCCTCCTTACTCCCTGTTCCAGAATTGCCAAATCATTCCCGATGACCTTAAACCAGAGGAAGCCTATGCCTCTTCATCCACCACCGTCACCATCTCCGTACAGGCATTTACCCCCATACTTGGTACTCTCCTTCTCAGCTCCAATGCTCTTGTCGGAGGTGCCGCCCGTTATGCCGTCGTCGATCTCCTCTCTCGCATGAAAAAGGCAGATGACAGAGAACGAGGCGCTTCTCGCCAGCAACCACGTCGCTCGCCAGGAGAGATGATACACCCCTGGGAAATATCAAAAAACAATCGCGAGGTCGATGACGATGACGAGGCCCCGCTTCCAACAGGCATGTTTGGTCAACACGAGCGCGCCATGTTCACCCAAGAAATTCTCCAGCAGGTCGTCATCGGTATGGGTAGACTCGATGTTGATTATGAACCCGAACAAGAACCAGTCGAGCAACCCTCCATACAGATAGACAGGTCAAATCCCTATTTCCCCCCTACTCCCTCCCCTAATACCCAACAATCCCATCCAAATTACGCTCCTTGGTATGCTGCAGCCGCCTCACCAGAATCATCCCCTGCACGAGTTCCTCATCCGTCCACCCATCCTGCTACCGAATTCCTCCCCCCTTCCGAAAGATCTCGTCATACCTCTGGTACCATCGGCCCACAGAGTTCAGTGAACCAAGACATAGATTGGCAAGTCATTTGGATTTCGGTTATTTCCCGTTCATAGCTTGAACTCTGAACAGGGATGAGTTGTATGCAGACGGCGGAGACGATGAGCAAGCCGCAGTCGGGAGACTGTCGAGTATGTCGTTGATGGCTGCGGTAACTGCAAGCGGTATGTACTTTCAATATTCTTTCACAGACTTTAAAAATAATCCGTCCATCATAGGGACCCTGGGTCGAGAAACACAACGAGCATTTGTCAGGGAAGTTGAACGCGTCGGTCACGATCCAGTATATTGGGTGAGGCGAGAGGCCTCGTTTGCGCTTGGAGCTCTGGCCAAAGTGGTGCCAGAAGAAACCGTCATTAGCTCCTTGGTATGTTACAAACCCCCCTCGTCACATTTTACTCATCCCCACTCTCAAAGCTCCCTGTTTTCGAATCTCTTCGATGGGATGTGGTTTGGCATGTTCGACATTCTGCTCTCTTCGCATTGCCTGCTATCCTTGCAAGGCTCTCGCCTGCCCAAAGATGGACTGTTGCTCTCGAGACTGTGGTAGCTCTTTCCGCTGACCGTAATGGGACAGTACGTTCCGGTGTGCTAGAAGCTTTGGGTGAAGTTATCTACACATTCCACAAAGATGTTGATGGACCGCCGGAAGCGCTCGTACATCTCTTTCTGGGATCCAACGAGGATCCGTCCCAGACAGAGGATCAACATAACTTAACACCTTTAGAATTGTTCTATTCCGATCCGAAGCGACCCTTAATTTGTGCCTTCAACTTTCCTGCTGTCGCTCTTACGCTTGGTGGGCGGAGATGGAGCGAATTACGTGAAACGTATCTCAGCCTTACCACCAATCTGACTTGTGGAGTTCGTCGAACGCTTGCTGCCAGCTTGGGCGAACTTGCCAAAATCATTGGAATGGACAACACCCAAAAAGACTTGTTGAACGTTTGGTGGTTGTACATTGATTCTGAGGATGAGGCAGTTAGAACAAAGGCTCTCGAGTCTTTATACGATATCATTGGGGTTGTGGGCAATGAGATAGGGCGGACCCTCGTACAGGGCTTATTAACCAGATGGGATGGAGACACGTTTCGTGGTTGGAGGGAGCGGGAAACGGTTTTGAAAAACATTGTCAGCTGGGTTAATCAGATAGGTTTAGATTCGGCGCCCGTTGCTCGGGGCTTGCTATTGAAGGGCCTCGAAGACAACGTCGCTGCAGTTCGAGAAGCAGCAATTGTGGCTGTAAGCATTTCCTTTTCTTTCCTTTCCAATGTTTTTTTTTTGTTTTTTCTTGCGCACCGATAATCTTCCCTAGATCCCTGAGGTGTGGATTCTATTTTCATCACAGCGAGAGGTCATCGATGATCTTGGTGGTAACATACGACAGTTGGCAACCTCGACAATGTATAGAAGACGTATGACGTACGTCCTGTTTAAATTATTGGTCGATTCAGATTCAGATCTGTCCGGACAGTTTTGTCGCATCTCAACAAGCGTTGGCTCTAGCTGTCGATGGAAATGACCAACCTGTGATATCCCACGTCGACGATGACTTTCTAAGTGTTGTTGCCAATTTGGCGGATGATACCGTTGAAGGGGTGCGTATTGGAGTTGCTCGGTTTGCAGCGGCAATACAAAGTAAATCTTGTTCCTTCTGGCTCTCTATTTATGATTGTCGAAAGCTCATACTGTGACAATACAGGCAACTTGGTTCGGCAGTCCCATGTTATTCCGGGAATCATAACCGATCTTGTGCATCGTCTCTCATTGGATCCATCTTACGAGGTGCAATCTTTCGTCGTGGACTTGACAACCAGACAGCAATCAGCCACGGAGAGTGATGGTTCGCCAACAAACGCTAGATGTTCTCCAAAGCGCCTCACCCAGCTCGCCACCTTTTCTCGGCCACCACGCATCTCTGCTGGCATAGACCGACCACTACGGCTGGTTGAGGAATGGAGTTTCTCCGGTGGTGACTCGAGGTCGCTCCATGCATACAATCTGGATGGTAACGCCTCTTTAATTTCTGAGGATATGAGCCATACCGGTGGTCTTCAACCACCCAGCTTATGTGTAAATGGGGTGTATAACAGAGACGAGCGATTTGACAATACCAGGGAGAGGGTGCCTTATTCTATTACATAAGAATAACTATTTTTGTTAACTTATCATTATTATTCCATTTCGGCCAAGATTATCCCACGTTGCCTGAACCATTGTCAGTGGCCAGTGAAGCTTCTGCTTCTTTCCATCCTTTTGGCCTGCCACATTTCATCACGCCGTTGACCGGTCTACCACGCTCCCTTGACCTCACATTCATGAAGCCATCATGTTGAATATTTTGAAAGTACTCCGATATTTCGTCTTTGGTATGAAATCCCGCTTCGTTGCTCTGGGGACATTTCTGGCTCACAACCTTCCGTGGTTCAAGTTATATTTGTTATCTGCAATGCTATCATTATCAGTGTGGCAGTATGGAACATGAGCATCGTTGAAGCCATTTCTGTGGATTGTAAGTAATCGAGTTTTTGCTTGTCCCTTGTCAGCTGGCTGATCCCTCGCTGGGCGCTCTAGTTGCAAAGAAAGAATTTGATGGATATTTGATTTTTCTGGGGGCATCTGGGTTGCTCCTTACATTTCTAATGTGGGCTACTTTTCCGTTTTCTGCTTGGAATCTGAACATCCCCTAACCGCTTGCAGTCTCTTCTTTGAACTCTATGGCAAGGATGTGTTTTTAAGTAGAGTTTGGTTTGAATTATCGTGGATTGGGCTATTTTGCGTCATGAACCTTGGTATGTGAAGTCAATGCATGTAGCCTTTGAAGAGTCTTAACGATGTGGACAGTTGGTGCAGCAGTCATCACAGTCTACAGTGGTTCACAAATTTGTGATTCAAGAGGTGGGATTTTTTCCTATCAGCACCCTCGCTGTTTTGCTCATCCCTGATTCAGCCCTTCCTTCGCTGACCTCTATTCAAGAGTCACCATGTGCATCGAGCCAAGTTTTGCAGGCCTTTACTTGGATTTGCGCCATCCTCCGTAGGTTCTTAGTGACGAAAGCATCTTAAATTAAAATTTGACATGTTTCATATAGTTCTTGGCTACTTTACACTTTTATTTGTCTTGACCATGATAAAGCGACGAGAAGACTCTTCTATCTGGCACTACAACGTTCGCAAATTTCCGCTGACGAAGGCTCAAGCCCTGAAGAGTGCTCCTACCTCCCCTTCGCTGCCCAGATTTCGTGGACAACCACCCATCATCGCTGCTCCGAGGCCACGGCGTATCGCAGCCATTCGAGAAGCGATCCTATCTTATCGCTCCGGGCTTAGTTCCGAATACGAGATTGAGCATTACCAAACTTCAAATCTCCCACCTGTTGCTACCCCGGGACGAAGCACGCAACAATGGCCTGCTCCCCCTCCGCCAGTCCACGCCCCAGTTCATCAGCAACCTGTCTCTACCCCATTTTACCACTCATCTGTTCAGGTTGCCATCGAAGATCAACAACTGCAGCCACCCCCCGCTGTACAACAAGTTCAGGTTAGAAGACTACCTCCTTCTCCCCCCCCTCTGGGCGATTGGCCACGGCTAGATGCCGCCTCCCGTCCAAGAGCCATGAAACGAAAACCTCTTGCGCCGGTGCAAGTAGAACAAGAACCCCCGACTCAGCCACGGTCTGCTGCAGCAGTGCCACGACTTGAGCTTCATCGTCCACAACCTCCTCATCTGCAATCCCAGTCACAACAACCCCCGTCACAATCCCGACGACCCACTGCATCTAATCCGACCTCTGCGTCCTATACGTTTGACGCACCTGCGCTGTCTGCCGCCCTTCAACCCCTCGCATCCCAGCCAACACCTGGGAGATCCAACTTCAGGCCCTCAGGCCCTCGAAAACTCTCAGACGATCGTCGTCCGGCTCCGCTCGATTTGTCGAGTATCAGTGCTTTCCGGGCACCAGAATTTAGATAGTTGACTTCCTTCCGGCTTTCTTGTATTTGGCTTTTCAGTGTATTTTTTACTTTTTAAAAACCAATGAAATAATGTTACATAATGAAGCGGTGTTGCCAAAAATAGAGACCTTATTGTTCTCCGTTTCGAGCAGCAGTTGCTTTGTACCCAAAACACGCATTGTCCCCGCCCTCATAAGTCTACAATGTGACCAGACACATCTACGTCGTATCTTCGCTGGTCGTTGCTTTTAGATTTTCCACCATGCCATTTCTACACGCAGATCCTGCTCTTAACGACACACCAACGAACCTCCTCGTGCGCAATGCGTTTCTTATTTTTCGCCTTGTTTTCCTTGGTCAGGACAGATCCTTGTTCAGTTTGTGAAACTCGCGCTAACCTCGAATAATCGCAGCCCTTCTTTGCACTTTCACCTTCTTGTCCCTGATCTTTGCCTCATGGAATGTCAATTCTATTTTATCAATCGGGCACTCAGGTACTTGTTCTACACTCTCGTATCATGTATCTGTCATTGTTGATGATATCCCTTCTGCAGCCCCTTCAACTTCAGTCTTCATCATTTTGGAGAGCTGCCTAGCCTTTTTTTGCGTCGTGCTGTGAGTCGAAATTTCTGGATCTGAATATACGGAACCCCTAACTATCTACTCAGTGCTCTGGCAGATCTATTTAATCCAAGAGGTGAAACATCTCGAGTTCTGTTGGAATGCGTCTGGGCGGGCGTTTTAAGCATGTTCCAGTTGGGTGAGGGCTCTTGATTCATTTTCTTTCTCTCATGTGCTCATTACTCAATAGGAGCTGCTATCAGCACCGCCGTTAACGGGCCATCTCTGGCATGCAAAGTGACCTGTATGCACAAGTGGCTTTCCTGACGACTGGGGTACTGATTCTTGATCTCTCCAGCCGATTGGGCTGTTTGCGCTTCTGCGTCACTTTTGGTCCCAGTCACTTGGTTGAAAATTGTTCTTTGTGAGTTGGAAAAATTCACCGGCCAAAACTGGTCTAACCATCTTCGTTCTAGCCCTTGCATACTTTTTGACTCTGTTTATCACGGCGATAGCCCACAAAACACTATACCCTGACATCTGGACGCGAACAGTGTACTCCATCGATTGGTTTGGACAGCCCCAAGAATCTCCGTCTTCGGAGAAAGTTGTACAAGACTTTCTTGGGTGTACCCCGCGTCTTGATGATGATCCGTATTTCGACCACTACAACGACATTGGGTCCACAGCTATGCGCAAGAGAAATTATCGCATCCGAGACTCTGTGGAGGAGGCTATTCCTTGGAGTAGTGCCCCGATCCGCCGCGGTATTGACCCACCTTTTATTAGACCTGGCCAGATGTCCAACCGCTCTTCACCGAGTTTGCCCCCGAGACTCGACCTTCCTTCCTATCCGAATCGGAGTATGGGTGCCATCGGCACCGCGGGCTCCAGATATCTCGAGAAATTCCGAGAGTCTAGTGTCTTATCCAGGGTGGAAAGCCCGGCTCAGTACACAACCCATTACCTAACCCACGAGGATTCTTTCCCGGCCTCTGTCGCGGACCTCGATCAACCCATTCCACTCCCTCGCAGGTCGGAGTGGGTCAAGGCAGATAAGTGAAAAGATAGCACCGCCTTTACGTGCTTCTTTCTTATTGCACGATATCGCTTTTACGACTAAACAGCGAAGGAAAATAGACCTCTTGCTTCCCAAAAAATGTAGCCACACAAATTGTAATCATTAGTCTAACCACTGTATTAATACACCGGTACCTGTCCAAATCCTAAGAACGAAAGCTAGATGCTGAAGAGGTTCCCAGGCGTTGAACTGGGACACGCCGCCTAGCGCTTCTTTCCATAGGTGGCTGTCAGGACTTCTCCTTGTAACTTCTGTATTGACAATGTGTTGGGGAATATTGTCATGAACAGCACACCATATTTGAGAGGTGTCAGGAATCAGGGTCCGGATGCAAGACGACTCATCAATGTAATACGAGACTAAGCATGTGGAAAGGAGCGTAGTACGTAACAAGAGAATGTGGTTCATGACACGGGTACTGTAGCAATTCGTGAAAATTGCGACGCAAAAGGACCTAAGCACTCCAACAAGATTGAAAATAATGCCTCTCGGGAGACCGAAGGATCTTACTTGCGAAAGTCCTGCGATGCACCTGGTACCAGAAGCAATTGTCCAATTTTGTAAGGGGGATCCAAAAAATGAACATATTGTAAAAACATAACCCAACACTTACATACCATGTAAGTGTCCAGTGGCGATCCAAATATGTGGGACCAATTCCCAGGTTTGGATAGATGTTACTCATGATACAGGGCATCGAGACGAAGTGCAGGCACCACCACCCAAAGGCAGCCAAGGAAGCTCCCCCAATCCTTAGACTTGAACTTTCTCGCATGTAAATTTGGGCATAAAATATAACCCAAAAAAACTTGAGAAGCAATGAGGTTCAGAGATGCGGCTCATACGAAGCACTCTGGAGGTAGCCTTCGTCTGTTCAATTTTCTAAGTTCGGGTTGGTGATTCCGTAGCCTGTAGGAGATATAATCTGAGGCGGTAGGGACCAAGCTAATGAAGGTCATGATAAAGTAGTCGGATGTCACAAAAATCGATATGTAACATTCATACTCCGATTGTACGAGTACCCGAGCGGAACGCGGCCCGTTGTTTCCAACAAATCAAACATTGGATGGCATACCAGTACATGAAGGATCAAGACCTCAACCCCAAGGAGTCTGGGGCCAACAACCCTTATCATGCTCTTCTGTTCCAACTCACTGGGAAGGAGATGGGACGCCCACGCCGCAAGACTGCAGTCAATGTTTGGCGCAAGACACAACGGTCGACAATAGACGCGAAAGTCAAGACTTGTGTGGCAAACTCTGGAGCCACAAGGGATAACTTAGCAGCGCTTCGGGACAAAGTGGCGAGGGAAATGTTCTCTGCTTTGACGGAGACTGAACAAGAGCACTGGAAAAACCAAGCGATCATCGAATCCGAGACTGCGTTGGCAGCTTGGAAACGCGATTTGGAGTCAGACCCTTCAACTGAACCGGCAGATCGTCAACGGTGCGGTGCGTTCACTCTAGCTCACGTATTCTGGAAACTAACCTGGAAAGTAGGTGCATTCAAGGGCTTGTTCGTGTTGCCCAACCTTTTCTCGATTTGATTTGCAAGGCCACTGGGTGGAAGGCAACGCTCATAGCTGGAGGTCCTCAACCGGCCCAGGATGGGAAGCTCAACATCATTAGGTAGGCCTCTCGTTAATCCATGCTATGTTCAGGAATAAACGTATATTTTTTTTGTAGCGTTCATTCAGGCCTTACCTCTGGGGACATCGAGATGAACTTCGGCCGTGCTGAACGTACCCGCTTCAAGAACTACTTCATCCCTACATTCGGCAGCTTCTTACAAAAGTGCTATTGTGGATCCTCTTTTCTTCCTGCTCAAGGTTTAAACTAATTCATTCAATCGTAGCCCCAGAAGAGTGCCGTGCGCGTGCACTGCGCGATGAGGATGGGTTCATGTCTCTGCGGGCAGACGAATTGGAGATTGATGGTGCCACCATTGATGCCGTCGTTGTTGAGCAAGACACACCGTCTCCTCAACCCACAACAATCCCTCTTCCAGCTGAAGCCAGTCCACAGGTGCCGCCATCTCATGGACAACCTCCGCCGCTCTTACATGTCCCAATATTGGAGCCTTCTCTGCCCCCTTCTCCTGGGCCAACGCCAGCACCTTCTCCAGCTCTTTCTCATGGGCCAACGCCAACTCCTTCTCGAGCTCCTTCTCGTAGCCCAACGCCGGCTGCTTCTCTATCCCCCTCTCATGGGGCACTGCCAGCCCTCCCACCACCCTCTCCCCATCAGTCGCCCCATCCATTTCCTATTCCCAGCTCCAGAATACTCACCACCGTTCAAGCGGCATTGATTTTAAGTGCGGCTCTGCAGCGGACGCAACAGGAAGTGGCCGAGGGTACACCCACTGCAAAAGACACTAGAGAGCAAGCTATTTCACCCGGGTGTGGCAGGAAGCGAGGCATCGGAGTTGCAGAGGGTACAAATCCCAGTACTTCCCCCCAAGGCATCGATGCCCCTCTTGCAAAACGTTTGCGAACACACAAGGGTATTACTACCATTATGGCCCCATCATCAACTCCCACTTTACTGTCCCCTTCTCGTACAACACTGACACCTGCCTCACTTCCCTCTATTGAACCTGCGCAGGCGAAGGTCACTATCCCACCTGATGCACCCAAGTGGTTTGAGAATGCACTCTCGATGTTTCAGGCAAAGGACTGGGGCGCTCCTTGGTGCGCACTCATTAGGGCTTGGGCAGAGTTTGAAGTCTGTCACGAGTTTAAGGAGGTAGTGAAGCTCGGAACAAAGAATTGCCCTGAATGTATCCAAGAATGGATGCGACACAGGTGGTCTGCTACCTGGAAGCCACCGATTAACGGCGTTTCTGCGTATGAGCCGAGCTTCATGAAGTGGTGGGCGTCGTTACAGCCTTATTGGCGCCTATTGGAGGGAGGAGAGATCGACTTCTCGGCCGTGGAGGGCGATTGGGGTGGATTGCGAAGACCTGGGTTGAGAGGCCTTCTTAACGTCATCGTGGGTCTTTTCTACTGGGCGCTGGAGGTTGAGAATGAGAAAAGGGGGCACACGCAATGGTTGATTGTTGTGGATGACTGTCGTGTCGTTTGTGAGCGTCTTCTTTCTTCAGCAGCGTAGTGTATGGTCCCAGCATTTTTGGAGCACTTACATATTATTCATACTTGCAATCACCTCTTCCTCTAATGGATCATAATGCCAACTTTGTGCTTGAAGACTTTCCTTTTTGCAATATTCATTTCATGGATATTATTTTTTTTAAAGCGATACATTTTTTTCCATCCTTGGTTGAGAACCAAAGACACTAAATAGTTTAAATGAGGTACACAGAGGGTCGCAGAAGAAAACAGACGCTGCGCAGACAGCTACGCAACCCACGTTTTGGAGGCTCACACCAGTTCCACAGTCCTGAGAGGGTTCAGTATCCTCAATTAATTAACAACTCGACACTTTTTTTTTCACCAGCCCTCGAGTCTCCATTGTCATAACGCGTAGAGATTGCAGGCCTTTCCTCAATTCGGGACCATTGTCGTGTGGCTGGACACATCTTTTGTCATGAAACCAGTTCTGTCTGATTAAGTCTTGTCCGAAGACGCAAGTTCTCGTCTCTTGCCTCAGAAAGTTGAGCCATGATCTGCTCAAGCTGCCGTTTGGTTTCCGCCAAAATCTGGGCATTTTCTTCTTGCAGATCCCCAGCACCAACCACTACACCTGTGACAACGATTACCATGACGAACGACGAACCGAGTGAAATAGGGATACCTCCGACTAACTTGACCAATCTCCAGAGCCGCAGGACGACAAGTAGTCCAGCAAGCTCTCGTTCTTTACCTCGAAGGACAACTTCAAGAATGAATGTCGTTGTGATAATGATGGAATCGAATAAGTGGAGAGAAGCATAGGTGACGGGACCGAAAGGGTTCATGTATTGGAGACCAAGAGCCCATAACTCCAAGGGAATTTCCAAGAGGAAGAGAGAATTGATAACAAGAGAAATATGGGAGAGGACCTCCATCCATACGGGATCACGTTCTTCGCTTGGTGATGAGCAGCTTGGGGAGAGGAAACTGTAACCCAGATCAATGATAACGCAGGTAGCATCCATGGCAATCTTGTTTGTAAAAGAGGTTCGGTCAGGTTGTAGTTGTATCATCGAAAAAAAAAATCGCTCACCAGTGCAATGATAATTTTATGCAGAGTAGGATGCTCTAGAATCTGAGCTGTCTTTTGACGACATTTGTCGTACAACGAATCCATGTCGCCACTCTCGCGGGCTGAATCGGATGAGCCACGGCCCTGAGTAAAATTATTGTAGGGCGGGAGAAGCGGTTCTTGTTCTGACATATTTCGATTACGGGTGCTGTAAGGACGAGAGCGCAACGTAGAGAAGGAAACTGAGGCTCGAGTGCTGTCAGATAAGCCATAAATAAATAGTATGGGCGTTCACAATGAAAGACCCGTGGGAGATTGATGATACTGCCAGGCTATATATATTCTCTGCTTTTTTGTAAGTTATCCGGTCGACGCCTATCAACTTTCTCCCTCCTTTCAGGGCTGCTGTCGAAATCTGTGTCACGGCGATTGTTTCTAACGGTCTCCAACGGTTTTTGCTGTATGTAAATGACGTTCTGTTTGATCCCTGGCGATCCTTACTCTCAGGCAAGGTCCTCAGCCTCCTATCAGCGTCTGCCTACCTGAAACTATTCAGCCTGAGCTCTACTAGTACTTCTCCCTCTTCCCTCATGGTCCTTGGGATTTATAACAGTCTCAATGTCCTTGTTAAGAGTCGCGGCCATGAATCCATTTCAAGGCAAGGAGCCGGCTGATAAGTTAACCTTTCAACCTCCCCACACCCTTGACTCTGTCGGAACTGGCTTCATTGTCCATGTCGTATGCGTAAGATATGTCAGCTCCATAATCGTAGTCCGTTGCCGCTTTCTTCTCAGAAAAATTTACCAAGAAGCCACCGAGCACCCATGACGAAGTGCACACATCGAATAGTTTTTTCTCTTTTGACCATAAATGCAATCGTTCGAATGACAAAACACTCTGGTGATCACTGGCAATGGACGACCGTGAACTCTTTGCAAAACCCTAACCTACGGCGACCGATTTTTGTCACGTTCGTCACATCTCGACTCCCATTCCATCGCATACTTAATGTACTTTTCACTCTTAGCCCGTAACTTTCTTCAACCAGGAATTCAACACAACGCTCGTAGTTCGTTATTTAATTTTTCAACCGCGGCCCCCTTCTCCTTCCGGTTACATCATGGACTGCGGTCGAAATCGTCTACAGCTCTACCAATGATCAAGAGGACTGGCGCTCAGGACGGAAGGAACTTCACTTCCTTCATGAAGGCTGCGACTATTGTTGGAATTGGTCTTGGTTTTTCTACCCTGAACCGACCGCCCATCCACTGTGATGGTGAGTTCAATATAGGATGCTACGAAATCGCAAGTTTTATCACAGTTCCCCAGAGCCGACACCCAAAACGAAGGACCTCAACCCAATCTATACACCGGCTGACAGGCCCCCTCCTCCTGAGTCATCCGTATCTTTATATCAACTGGGCTTTGGAACTGTTGCTGGGGTGTGCGCAGGAGTCTTCGTTAAGAAAGGCGCGAAAGCACTTGCATGGTTCCTCGGAGGTATATTCGTCCTTCTTCAGGTATGCAGTTTAGCCACTTTTCGTCGTTTATTTTACAACCTCCTCTCCAACTTGAAGTATCTTGGGTCAACATCTATAGTCCGGGTTGATTGGGGAAGAGCCAACGACAAATTTGCAAACCTCTTTTACACCAAAGATATTTCTGGAAGAATTAATCCTCCTAATGTGCTTTCATTGTGGAACTGGTTCATTGACTTCTTGACGGCCGATTTCCAGCCTCGAGCATCATTCGTTGCTGGATTCGCCCTTGGGTTGAGGATAGGGTGAACGGCATTGTGTACTAACAAATGTACCAAATTTGGATCCAAATTACATGTCTTCCACCAGTGAAAGTGAGGCAAGTTTATGCAAGTCTTGCGGGTTCAGCGGACTGAGCGGAGTCACGTCATTAACGCCGCCTCACCATTAAAAGGAGACCTCAAAATGATGTGGGACGTGTCCCATGTCCTCCCAATACATACCCTGCGACGCGTGACTACAGCCTCCTTTCCCGGAGGGTTACGATGAATATATCAATTCCGGAGATATCGACTTGTCACCGAAGGTTGAGTGTATTGCTGACTTACATAGGTCTGTTTGGTAGTGACATTGAATAATCACAATTCCACGTGCGATTATTTTTTCAAGTGACCAGTGCTAAAAACTTAAAGGATTCTATTCTAACCATGGGTCGCCGGGCAAAGAACAAGCAAGCACCACCCGAGGCACTTGAACCAAAGCCAGAATGGAGCTCCAAAAAACAGCTTGGTAAACGTAAAGCTGAAGCTGATGAAAAACCAAGTCCCCGTCCAAGCAAGAAAGTCAAGGATCTGAATGGAAGAGGGAAGGAGACAACGAAAATGGGCCGAGGATCCAGCAAAACGAAGCACATAAAACAACCCAAAGTCGTTGATGACAGTTGGGAGGACGTTGAGGATGGTGGAAATTTGAAATCGCATGCGAAGTCTGTCCTATCTCATTTGATTCCCGCGTTTACCTAACAGTATTTTACTAGGTTATTGTTCCACGATGACAGTGATGAGTTGGAGGGAGATTTTGATGCCCTTGGGTTTGATGAGGTCGAGTAAGGTCATTCCGAGCTCGAGGTTGACTTCTGATCGTCATATATGTTCTTTTTAAAGTGACGACTTTCTCCAAGGACTTCCCCAAGAATTTGACTTCGACTCCGATGATGACGACGTTGCGCCAGTGTCATTAAAATCCAAGAAGTCAAAGCAAGCTGAACGCCCGAAGAAAATTATTCCTACTTTATCGGATGCTTCCTCTAGTGATGACAATGAAGGTGACGATGACGAACCGGTGACGATGGACAACATGGCTCAAAGATCACGGAAACTCGAAGTTCAAGCTGCCGCAGAAGCTGAGCTCGATCTGGAGGAAGCCCAGGCCGATGCCCAGCTCGCTGAGGATGAAGACGACGATGTGGATATGAATGCAAATGAGGATATGAATGGAGATATGGACGTTGAACCCTTCCATTTACCCACCTCTTCCGAACTCGAAGAGGAAAAGGCCACGGGCGGCCCAGATATACACCTTGTTCAAAGACGAATGAGAGAGTGCGTTCGCGTCTTGGCTAAATTCAATCGGCGGGCTGAAAAGGGTCGGTAAGTCACATTCATTTATCCATCTTCCCATAGGTAGTCAGCTAATCTTACCTTGGCTCATTAGCTCACGTTCAGAGTATGTCGACCAAATTGTAGCTGACATTGCTAGCTATTATGGTTATAACGAATATCTCGCCGAGAAGCTTTTCTTACTGTTCCCCGTCAATGAGGTCAGTTTGAATGGGTCAAATCTGATGGTGCTATTACTCATTTTACCATCTAGGCCATCGAGTTCTTCGAATCTAACGAAGTTCCCCGACCTGTAACGATTAGGACGAATACCTTGAAAACACGCCGACGTGATTTGGCGCAAGGACTTGTCAACCGAGGTGTGAATTTGGAACCTATTGGAAAATGGACCAACGTTGGACTCCAAGTCTTCGAGAGCAATGTTCCAATTGGTGCAACCCCAGAATATCTGGCGGGTCATTATATGCTTCAAGCTGCCTCATCATTTCTTCCTGTTATCGCCCTCGCTCCCGAACCTAATGAACGCGTGCTTGACATGGCCTCTGCCCCAGGCGGTAAAACAACGCATATGGCCGCTCTTATGCAAAATACTGGTGTCATATTTGCCAATGACGCGAACAAGGCAAGAACTAAGAGTTTGACAGCCAATGTCCACCGTTTGGGTTGTAAAAACGTCGTCGTTTGCTCTTATGATGGCCGAGAGTTCCCGAAAGTCATGGGTGGGTTTGATCGCGTCTTATTGGATGCTCCTTGCAGCGGTACTGGCGTCATCAGTAAAGACCCGAGCGTGAAAGTCAACAAGGTGTGTCTTTGTAGCTCCGATTTCCCAGCACCCTATTTGATCAATTCGTTATGTAGTCGGACCGCGATTTCACGTTGCTGTCTCATCTCCAAAAGCAGCTGATTCTCTGCGCCATTGACAGTGTCAACCCAGAGTCAAAGACAGGAGGCTACATTGTTTATTCAACATGTTCAGTGACGGTCGACGAGAATGAGGCAGTTGTGGATTATGCCCTCAAGAAAAGGCGTAACGTAAAGCTTGTCGACACCGGACTCGAATTCGGTGTAGAAGGGTTCACCAAATACCGAGGGAAAACTTTCAACCCCAGCGTGAAGTTGACAAGGAGATTTTACCCGCATGTGCATAATATGGATGGTTTCTTTGTGGCTAAGTTCAAGGTCGAGAAACGCTCAAAGGCCTTGGTTGTAGCCCGTGAAGCAGTCGAGGAGCCTGTGTTGGTTGATGAGGAGTTTACGAAGGATATCATTTTGACAACACCTGCATTCAAAGGATTTGATGCAGAGGAAGATCGCCCTTATCTTGAAGGTTCGCCCCCTTTTTTTATGACAATCTATGTATACCAACGCCTCAATCGCAGAGGCGAAACGGAAGCGTATGAAGGCCAAGGGTCTGCGTCCGCCCCCTCGATCAAAAGCCACACCGCCGTCAGCGAAAGTTATGGAGGAAGCATAAATATGTGTCAAACACCAGGATTGGGAATTTTATGTAGGTCAAGGCATATGTATATGTTTTATCTAGCTCGAATTGTGGTGGATCTCATTGCTTCAAGACCCTATATTCTGATGTTGAATTCCAACCGTTAGTCGTCCCTGGTTCCTGGTTACGTGAGGGTCGGTTCAAGTATCTCCGTACTTTTTTTTCTTTTTGGCATCGTTGTGATAACCATTATATACATCGGTATATACTCGGATGGACCCAACATCCTTCACCCACATATACTTGTTCGGTGATTGTGAGGATTGTTGTCAAATTTCTTTGAAATGCAAGTTAAAGATTGCATACTAGTTGAAGGATTCAAAGATTCCTTTCCAGTTTGTGGTTATATATGGTAGGTATCTATCTAATGGTCGTTCACCAAGTTATGAATACAAGGCAGTCATAAATTGATACATTACTTTATGATTAAATAGTCAAGAAACCACGGTTCTTGTTATGGTATACTATGGTATCGGAAAGTGCCATTCCAATGGGTCATCGTGGTAAAAAGAAGATCTCTTGAATCAATATGTGGTGCTTTTTCTAAAATAGTTAATTTAGAACAAGGAGATAAGGAAGAATGCAGAGAGTGTCAACCTTCTTTTCCCACATGCAAGAGTAACACAATATGCCATCGTGGTGGCCCATGACGCAACCGCCGCTCCTAGCGTCATCCAGACCTGAAAGAGTAAAGTAGGCTTGTCTCCTATGTTATTCCAGGAATAAAGGACTACGCACCGCATTGCCCCACACGAGGTCAATGTCACCGTCGGTGGCTTTTCGTACACGTTTGCGAATGACGGCCACCAAGATGACATCGATGAGGAATATAACTGTGGTAAGGAAAGCTGCTAAGGAGCCAATACTCAAAGTAATGAAGGATGGAAGTCTCGAGGGTCCATTTGATCGTCGCAGGACAATAAAGAGCGACATCAATAAAGTCAAGAAAGTCAGGCCAGCAGCTGCAAGGTGGTGAGTTTGATAGTCGTTATGATAACGATAATAGGCTGTACCAAGTGGGTGGAGCACGAGAACGGCTGTTGTTGTACGGGAGATTACGTCCAATAGCTCGTCAGCGTTTCTAGAACCTAGATGAATAACATGGCCACGAGATCATATCACGCGCTTAACGTACAGCGCGTTGGCCACAGTGCTGTCGATGGTGTAGCCAAGATGGGCTTTCGAACATTGTCCGTCTTTGGTTCCGTTTATTCCTACGACGCTGGAAGAAGGCAGAACGCCATATTTCATTTTTTAGTTCTCCTAAAGATAAGAATAAAGACTTACGCAACCTTTATCGCAGAGATGCAGTAACCCCAAACCCCGAAATTGACCGACGTACTCGCACCGCTCCTAAAGAGGCTTGAGCTGATGTTCGCAGACAGGCGGAAGAGATATATGGATTTGATGATTGGTGCCGATAGTGCGACCAACAAAAGGAGGATGAAGGCGATCAGCAACAGGACGGGGGTCAGTAAAGCGATCATAATCGCAATCGTAGAGTAGTTGTGGTGGGCTTCAAGCGGGCAGTCATTACGGGGGCAGTGGGTGGCTCTTTATATTAAGCCTCGCCACGCACCATTGTGCCAACAATGGATGACGCACAATAGGAGTGCACGGGGCCGTCCGGTTGCGATTGTATGTTGAACAAAGCCGATTGCCAAGATGGGCGCTAATAGGGATAGGAATCGAAGACCCCGAAAAGAGGGTGCACGCGACCCACATTGCTCTAGCTCAGGGCCAGCATTCACATCGGACGTCGAGATATTGGAAATGAAACAAAAAAAAAGGGTGGGATATGTTTTTTTATATAATAATAATAAAAAAAGTGGAAAAGACTTTCGCCACTGTTGGGTGCCTCAAACTAGCACACCGATCACGCTAAGAATGCGAAGATGCTAGGAAAGAAGAATAGCGTGTGAGTTTGTTGAAACAGACACCTGGTGGGTTCACGTGCATACTGAACCCTGGCCTTTTTCATGTGCGGAATGGGGATGACCGGGCAACACTGGAGAGTTGAAGCTGAAGAGAAATAAAAGCAGAGAGAGACGAAATTCGTTGAGAAAGGGGTGATATGATATGTTGAATCCGAAAAAGGGCGAGGACCCTGACTGTGTGGCCAAACAAGGGGCAAACAGATGGAAGCAAATAAAAGGACGAAAACAGACAAGCTCACTATCCTTGCTTCCTAATTTCTCTCCCCTGGGCCCTCTCTCTGCGTAGCACGCAATTTCCTCTCTCTAATTACTTCCTTTCAACGTAACTCCTCCTTTTATCTTTCTATTCCTTTTCTGACATATCATAGCTCACGTCGCGTCCTGCCATAATGTCTACCCCTGAAGCCGCCGCTGCCGTTGCCCCCGTTGAGGAGGTCAAGTCCGTAGAGGCTACTCCCACCCCCGCTGTCGAGGCAGAAGCCCCCAAGGTCGAGGAGGTTCCTGCTCCCGTGCGTCCTTGTTTTTTCTTTTCCTCTCCCTCCTGTAGCCCTTACCCTTGTCGTTTTTTAATATTTTATTTTATTTAACCAGGCTGTTGAAGCTCCCGCACCTGCTGCCGAGGCTGAGGCCCCCGCCGCACCCGCTGCGGAGGCGGATGCTGCTCCAGCCGTTGAGGAGGCCAAGGAAGAGGGCAAACCTGTACGTAATTTTCTCACTCAACCTTATTTCTTTTGCTTATCCGTTGCCAGGCGGAGCCTGAAGCCAAAAAGGAGGAGAGGCCAAAGAGCCCCAGCTTGCTCTCTAAGCTCCTTGCCCCCTTCAAGGATGGGAAGTCAAAGACTGAGAAGAAAGTGAAGGCTCCCAAGAGCCCCAAGAAGGAGAAGAAGAAGGAAGAAGTCGAGGTGGGTCTTGGTCCCCTTTTTTCTTCTCTTCTTTCTTAAAAATCATTATCAAGGCTGCTGCTCCTGCTGCCGAGGAACCTGCTAAAGAGGAGCCCGTCCCTACTGAGGCTCCTGTTGAAGCTGCGAAGGAGGAGGTTGCCGAGCCTGTTAAGGAGACGGAGGTCGCCGCCCCCGTCGCCGAGACTGAGGAAGCTGACAAGGTAAAATTCAGTTGCTCTACAAACCCTGATCCTGTACTAACACTTGTTACTTCAGAAGGAGGAGAAGAAAGAGGAGAAGAAGGAAGCCAAGGAGGCCAAGGCCGTCAAAGTCGGACGCCGCCTTTCTGCCCGTGTTGGCGATTTCTTCAAGTCCAAGCCCAAGCCTGAGGTTACTCCCCCCGCCAAGGTGGACGAGCACCCCCCCAAGATCGATGAGCCTACTCCCGTCGCCCCTCTCGAGAACCCAGCTTCCGAGTCCGCCGCTGCTCCCGAGTCGAAACCTGAAGAATCTGCCAAGCCTGTTGAAGCTGCTCCTGCCGCGACCCCCGTCGTCGCTGCTGCAGCTTAATCGAGCATTATACCTTTCATTGGCATGACTCCCAAGATATTCGATGACCCTGACGAGCCCCTTTTATTATCCATTTCTTTTATCTTGGCCCACCCCCATCTCTCGTGGATTCATATCGTTTCACAGTTCGCGTTTTTTTGATTCGTCTATGTTACGCTCGGATGGGTTGCTTTCCTTATTCATGATGTTTACGACTAGCCACATTCCGCCTTTTATCCCTAATACTCGATCCATTCACTCCATCAAATACCCCAAGTGCTTTCATTGGATCGTGCTCTCATCATTTACGTGCCTGTAATACATTGGTTTTTCTGAAAATGTGTGGATCACCGGAATGGGTGATGTGAGTCATAAATAACAAGAACGCTAGTCCGATCAATCCACACCACTCCATGGCGAATAAACCGGACAAGCTGATAGACGAGGACGATGAAGTCTTGCAAGCAGTCATCCTTGCTGATAGCTTCAACAAGCGGTTCAGACCACTTACAACACGGAAACCCCGAGTACGAATTTCTCTAATTAAAAAAATCAGGGAATAATCTGATCTTTCGCTATCCATCACAGTGCTTGCTTCCAATCTGTAACGCCCCACTTCTGGACTGGACATTCGAGAGCCTGGCGCTTGCTGGTGTCCAGGAAGTCTTTGTGATATGCAGATCTCATGCTGAACTCGTCAAGGAAGCAATCAGGTGGGGTTTTCAGAGAACTGCAAGAAATTTGATTACTCACTGTTCGACTGTGGACAATTTCTAGGGAATCCAAATGGTCGAAACCAGGCTCGGGAATGAAAATTGTGCCCATCATGACGGCGAAGGAGACGTTTTCACCTGGAGACGCCATGCGGGACATCTACACGCGTGGGCTGGTGACAACGGACTTTGTGCTCGTCATGGGCGACTTGGTGAGCAACATCCGCATCGACGAGGTTGTACGCGTGCACAAGGAGCGCAGGAAGACGAACAAGGACGCGATCATGACAATGGTCGTGAAACAGTGTGGGGGCAGGCATCGGACGAGGTGGGTTTTTGGGTTACTTTTGTTTCTTTTTCTCTTATCGCTATTCTTGAAGACCACGGGGTGAATCCTCAGTATTTGTGTTGGACCCAGAGACGTCGGAATGCCTGCACTATGAACATATTCAAGGATATCCTCGACCAAAGGGAATCAACATCCCAAGAGAGATCTTGTCCGGACATCCAGATCTTGAAATCCGGAACGACCTCCTCGATTGCTCCATTGACGTCTGCTCTGTTGAGGTTCCTTTTTTTCCCACCCCGATGAAGCTTCAACTGACTTTATTGTTTTGAATCCAGGTCCCTTCTTTATTCCAGGACAACTTTGATTACCTCGATATCCGCCGAGACTTTGTGCACGGGATTTTGACATCAGATATTCTGATGAAAAATATATATTGCTACGTTGCAGAAGAAGGCTACGCGGCTCGCGTGCAGGATACGCGCAGTTACGAGTCTATTAGGTATGGCTTTTTAAAAAAATTCCCACTGTCAGTTAGGTTTCTGATATTCTTTTTATTGTTGCCACGGAATGTAGTAAAGACATTCTGTCGAGATGGACGTTCCCGCTCGTTCCGGACGACAATCACCCAGGAGGGCACATCTATGAACACACTAGGGGGAATCGATATATCGCAAGGGACAACACAGTCATTCTAGCGAGGTACGTTCCTCCCCCCAATCCATGGGAATATGGAATTCCTTGACTTGATTGTTTTTTTTTTTTTTCACAGGACATGTAACATCGGTACGAATACACTGATAGGGTCCTCGACCAAGGTGTCGGAGAACGTGGGTATCAATGCATCCGTCATTGGGCAGCGTTGTATTATAGGGGCAGGGTCGAGGATCAGCGATTCGTATCTCTTCGAGGGCGTAATCATCGGCGAGCACTGCATTATCGAACGAAGCATTATAGGCGCTGGTGTACAAATCAAAGACGGGTCGCGGGTCCCGAAGGGTTGCCTACTTGCAGAGGGTGTCATCATCGGGCCAGACGCCTCGCTGCAGCCATTCGAACGTTTGTCGGCGAGCAGAGATGTGGAATCTGATGAAGACGATGAAGATTCGGATATTGAAGAAGTGGAAGCTAGTAAGCTTTCCATCTGTTTGGATTACGGATTCGAATTTGATTTATTTATACAACAACAGACCAGGATTCAATAGACAAGACAGCTCTGGGGAAAGATACCAACGCCATCCTGTGGCCCAGAGGACCGCCAGATGAGGATGAGGATGGAGAGGATGAAGGACCAGAAAATTACAAGAACCAGCGGTTTATGCGACTCGGTATGAAAGCTGGTTTATTTCTTTTTCCTGCCCAGTTGTTCAATTACTTTCAGGGGACAGTAGTGCCTCCGATCTGGATGTGGACGAAGCGGATTCGTTGTCGAGCGATGACGACAGTTCGTCTGATGAAGACGAGCACGAGTTCCACGAGAGGGAATCACTGTCGGGGCTGTCTGACGGGTCTGCATCCCTGGACATGACTGGGGCGCCGGGGATGTTGATGGCGGACGCGGAATTCCAGACAGAGGTGCAACAGTCCCTGGAACGGGCGTTCGCTGAGGGACACAGTGTAGAGAACGCATCTGTGGAACTCAAGACGCTGAGAATGGCGAGCAATGTGCCGCTTCGGCGTGTGAAAGAGGCGGTGGTGGCTGCGATTGTGGAGAAAATTAAAGTTGTGGATGGGGATGCTGGATTACAGCGGAAGGAGATTGGAGCGGTGGTGGGGCGGTGGGGAGAGTTGATTGACCGAATCGGAGGGGTGGACCCGGTAGAAACTGTCAGCATTCTTCAGGTAAACATCTGTTTATTCTAGGAATATTGACCAACTGACCACCTGTTTTTAGGAACACTGCGCGTCATCGACGCGTATGCATCTATTTGGTCAGATTCTTGCAGCGCTCTATCAGGAAGACATTGTGGAAGAAGACGACATTCGTGCTTGGCATAGGCTTGGAGAGACCAAGACTGGTATAGAGAGCGACAACTTGCAAAAGTGCTGGATGATTGGGACAAAGATGATTGAGCAGTTTGATGCTCAAGAGAGCAGCGAGAGCGAAAGTGAGGGTGAGAAAGCGACACCCAAGATACCCGCGTTTGTGCCAAAGGCAATGGAATCCGAGGACGAAACTGATAGTGAATCTTCACGGGATAACACGGAGGGGACAGGGACAGACGGAGGAGAGAGTGCGGGCGAAGATGCGAGCGAGGAAACGAGCACGGGCGAAGGGTCGAGCACCGAGGATGAAAGTGCAGAAGAGAGTGAAGAATTTTAAAAAGCATACAAGTGCATTAGTGGTATGAAGTGAACATGTGTGTGTAGACTAAAGTCTCTGGCTAATATTTCAAAATAATGTATAGTGCTGGAGGCAAAAGATGAGGGTGGAGAGGAATCAAGGATGAGATATGCCTACCATGGATGATTCCCGGACTAAACAAGACAAGACGGTTAGGGCGCTGAAAAAAAAATATAAAAAAAAAAACGCGCACATGTATCCCAATATTGTGAGGAGAATGTTGATGAACTGGGGAGAGATGAGCAACAGTGACAAGGAATGGTACGAGAATAGCGCTTACGAAATCTGCGTGGCAGCCTCTCTCGAGAAAGACACCAACAGGAGGCAGGAAGATGGCAAGGATGATCTAGAACAGAGATGAGGGAAGTTTTGAACAGGGGAGGGAAAGAAACCGACTTTGCAGATGTCTGAGGCAGTAAAGGCCATGATGATGATCCAGGTCAGGGAAATGGGCGCTGCTTTTTATACGCAGTACTGACGTCATCATCCACCATGACATCTTTCTCGTATGGCGATGATGCCCTGCACCAATTTGACCTGTACGGCTCCGACCACCCGCTCCTCATCGTCTTTGTCCACGGCGGCGCCTGGCGCTCGTGAGTGTGCTCCTTTAACAACACAATCATCCCTCATCCACCCAGCGAGGACAAAAGCGATCATCAACACCTCGCCCGCAGCATTGCCTCCGCCACAAACTGTCCCGTTGTTGTACCTAATTACCGGCTCACGAATGCCCTCAACGAGCACCGCCACCCTGTCCATGCCCAGGATCTCCTCCTCTTTCTCCACTTTCTTATCCACTGGGACCATCCACCACTCAAATTCACCCACCTTGTCCTCATCGGTCACAGTTGCAGCGCACACATGCTTGCCTCTATTTTCTTGGATTCTCAATCTGTAAACCCGACCCTCACCCCCCAGACGGCCCTGCTTTCCGCAGTCAAGGGCATCATCATGTCCGAAGGCATTTATGATTTAGACGCACTTCTCATTCGCTTCCCTACCTATCGTGATTGGTTCATCCAGCCTGCCTTTGGCCCTTCTCAATCATATGCCCCATTTTCTGTCCTCAACTATCCCCTCCGGCACTCCCAGTCCGACCCCATCTCTTGGCTTATCCTCCATTCAAAGGACGATTCCCTAGTTGATCTTCCGCAGTCGACCTCCATGCACACACACCTTAGCAAGCTTGATCCTAGTCATTCATTTATCAACACAAATGACCTCGTCGGTGAACACAATGATATCCTCCGCTCTTCAGTTTACGTCGATTTAGTCAAGGATTTTGCATCCAAATTTCTATAGATGCTCTGGAATTTATCACGTGCCTACACAAAGAGCCTTAATAAGACTCAGAGATCTACTTAACACGTCATCTTAGCTCCCCTACCATGGACCATCCACAAGATCTACCCAACATGTCTGCTGTATATCAACCATCCCGGTCTTTCGATTCCTCTTCCTCGCATGTTAATTCAACCAGCTACTCAGATGGGGCCATGACAAGCGCTCCTGAAATAATCATACCTACCTCTACGTCACACACGGAATCGTTGGAAATACACCATGTCCAGGATTCCCCACTTGTCAATTCATCAACGGAGAGTGAAGGCACCCTTGAGAGATACATGAGGCCTACCCTACAACCAAGCAGAGTGCGTCCTGCTTTATCTCGGTTGACCCTTTCCTTGTATATCTTCCCTTGTCAGTGTCATCCATCGGACGATGTGAACAAACTGCTTCTGAGAGAAGTCAGGCAATGCACTGTAACATAACTCGCAACGTCATTATAATTCTGTTTCTTCTCACAGAGACCAGCGGCTCGGATGGTGATAACAAGTGATAGGGAATTGAGTTCTGTTCTTGTGCCTGTGAGTATTTTGTGCTGTAAACAATATAAGGCTCACAAGGGGAACCGTGAATCCACTTCAAGACTGACACGAGATACCCCTCGGCTGAAGTACTTCTTGCACGACTCAAAGATATGTACGATATATGCGTGAATTCTAGCGGTGCGTCTACGCAGCCACTTGTCTGTCCGACGAATTAGATCATGACTTTTCTCGTCCTCCGAGGTAGGTGTCATGCATTTGGAACCAAGAGAAGTCTGTCCACCCGTTCCCACCCGCTTATTATTTCTGACTATCTCCATGATATAGCCAGAGTCAGACTTGGTGGGTGGACACCAGAGAAAGCAGGCTTGAATCTGAATTCGGAGGCATCAAACTAAGTGGTTGTACATATATATATATTGCCGTGCCAGACTATGGCAGTGTAAAAATATATCTCCATGGCATGGAGAGTTAGAACTCGTTCCGTAATGCACATGTATCTTTAACAATGGCAGAATATAGAAGGTCACGAAGAAGGGAAGCTGTCAGTTTCGTTATATACTCAGCCACTGGTGTGAGAAGAAGGGAAATATTCTCCTTCAAAGAAGCATGGTACTTGTTTTTTCTTTCTCTCGGAATGTTCGCGAGTTTACCCCATTGGTTCTAATCTAGCGTTACTCAACCATGAGCTCTAACAATGGCATTTATGTACACGTGCAGGTGAACTTTTATAACGAATACACCATCAACAAGGAAAGTGATAATTTGATTGATTCCAAGTACGATACATATAAGCCTTCGCGTATTTTAAACAACAGTCGCAAGCGCTTGCTCAAGGACTTCGGCCGCGCGTTGGCAGTCCTTCAGCGTATTGTACAACGGCGCAGGCGCGAGGCGGATCACATCAGGCTCGCGCTCGTCCCCAATCACCCCAGACTTGGACAAGTAATCGAACACGACGCGCATCGTCTCCGAACCAATGGGCAAGAATAGCAGCGACAGCTGTGCGCCGCGCGCCGAGGGTTCATCAGGTGTGATGATGGTGAACCCCGGACTCGTCCCTTTCTCAAAGGGGGTTGCAACCTGGCTAGGAGGAACGTAATATCGCGATCTTTTCAAAAGGTTTGCGAGTGCAGCTGTGAGCTTAAGGGAGCGCTCGCGAATGGGAAGCATCATCCCTGCGCGCTTGAAGACGCGCAAAGAACCTAGGAGAGCGGCGACACTGAGTACGCTGGGGTTCGACTGCTGGAACCCCTGTGCGCCCTTGATAGGTGAGAATGTGGGCGGCATGGCGAACCGCGTAGACAACTCGTGGCCCCACCAACCTGCGAATCTGGAAAAGTGGTGTTCATTATTATCTTGAGATGGGGATGGAACGAACCCACTTTGGCCGTTCAGTTTCGTGCCATTTTTCATGGATGAAAAGGCCGGCGATGCCGCCAGGGCCAGAGTTGACATATTTGTAGGTACAAAATACAGCAAAATCAACGCCCCAGTCATGCACAGAGAGGGGTACGTTTCCCACAGCATGTGCAAGATCCCATCCACAGATACAACCCTAAAATCCAAGACAATTAGCACACGAAGCAAGGACAAAGAAGTCAAAGAGGAGTGCGAAAAACCAGAGCGAAGCCGAATTATATTTATATTCTGCCTGTGTGTGTGGAGAAACATGAGGTTTACCTTATCGTGGGCCTTCTTCGTGACGGAAGGCATGGAGAACCATTGTCCAGTATAGTATTGAATTCCACTGAACAGTACGAGGGCGATCGAGTCGCCTTCCTTCTCGATGACATCGAGAATGTCCTCTTCTCTGAGAGTGAATTCTCCCTCCCGAGGAGATAGTTCGAGGATAGCTGTAGCGGGGTCGAGGCCATGTGCCAGAGCCTGCGACGCAAAAGCATACTAAAATGAAAAGGACGGATAATGAGCATGTTTCTATTTTCCAGAATGCAGAGGAGGGCGCTTTACATACCTGATCCGAGGGAAAGGCCTTCGCTTCGCAAAGGATCTTGTAACGAGTGCTTGTGGGTTTATAGAAGGAGTCCATCATGAGATGCAGGTTATTCGTCAACGTCCCCATGCAGGCGACTTCGATTTCATTGGCACCTGAGGATAATATCGTAAGCCCCGTTTGGATCCTGATGGATACGAACAAACGGGTAAATACTTGCCTATGAGTTCCGCGAGCAGGGGGTTTACTTCGTCGCAACATTTTGTCCAGGGACGGTCCTGGGGATGGACAAAGTGGCCAGTTACTGCACTTTTCAAGGAAATTGGAGTTCACAGTGGTGTGGTAGAGACGAATTACGGATATGGATACATCAGAAGACAGATTCCAAGGAGAGGCTGAGATGAAGCCTACCGTGTTCCCCATGCATTCAGTTCTTCCTGAACGAGCTGGGACGATGACTTGCAAAGGAGCCCAAGGGAGTTGCCGCACAGATACGTGCACTTGTTTTCTAGGAAATGTATAAAGCCGTGCGAGTTAGTTTAGTGAGTGGATCCGACGAGGTGTAAATACCTCGATCCATTTGGGAAGTTGCTCCGATCTGGGCATGGGTTGGGACGACAAACTCGTTACTCAAGGGTATCTCGAGGTCAGTGGAGGCCATTTCTATGTTGTTAGGTATAATGATAAGAGAACGAAGGTGGCCTTTGGAATTCTTAAAATTAGATCCAGACGCATGGATCTTAGAGAGCAAAGAGATTAGATCAGCGTCGCCACATCTAATCTGGTTCGGCAATGATCGGAGTTGTGATTGCGTCATTTGGGGCCAGATCCAAAAAAAAAAAACATTCCGTCCTGTGGCAGAGGTATCACATATCATGCTGACAATTCTGTTGCGCCGCTATCGATAGTAGCCCGTTGTTATTATGGCCACCACTATACCGACGTCCAAGAAGGCGATTGTTGTCGGCGCAGGCCCTGTTGGATGTCTCACTGCACTCGCGCTTGCTAAGCGTGGTTGGCTTGTCGATCTCTTCGAAGGTCGTCCAGGTTCGTTTCTTTGTGCCAATTCAGCTTTTAGGTTTACCGGCCCTTTTTTTTGCTTCTCTTAGACTTACGCCTTGCCACCTCCAAGGCAGCCACGGAGCAGCGGTCCATTAATTTGGCCATCTCCCACCGCGGTATTGCTGCGCTGGAAGCCATCGAGCCAGCGGCTGCCGAGCGCTTTTTGCAGTCTTCCATACCCATGCACGGTCGCATGATTCATAAATTATCTGGCGAATTAGATAGTCAACTTTATGACAGAAACGGACTGGTGCGGAATCTCCTTTGTACCACATCTGCCTCAATGACACACCCCCCTTTTGTATTTCTCCGCAGTGTATAAATTCAATTGACAGGGACCTCCTTAATCAAGGATTGCTAGAAGAAGCGGATGCTTCCCCCAACGTCCGTGTATTTTTTAATCACAAAGTCGTTGCAGCCCATTTCGATGCCAAGTCCATGACCATCCGCGATGCGACTTCTAACTCGGAGTTTACGACATATTTTGACCTCTGTATCGGCGCGGACGGCAGTTATTCTGTGATTCGACGGCAGATGATGCGAGTGGTTAGGTAAGGCACATTTCGTTATTTCGCGGTGATCTGTGGCTCATGTCATGGGTGTCAATCTGATATCAATGTTCGTTTTAGAATGAACTACCAACAAGAGTACATCAGGGATGAATATCTTGAGCTGAGAATGCCAGCAGGTCGAGATCACAATGGAGAACCAATATTTCAACTTGACCCACATCATCTCCACATTTGGCCTCGCCATTCCTTCATGTTAATAGCCCTCCCAAACAAAGTAAAGTGCCATGCGTGTGATGTTTATACTTTGCGTTCATTAATACATCTTATCACAAGGACAAAACATTTACATGCACTTTATTTGCACCGACCACCGAGCTTGATCGCCTCCGTAGCGCCGACCGCGTACTGGCCTGGTTTAAATTATATTTCCCTGATGCACTCCGCGCTATTGGCGATAAATCACTGGTAAAGGATTTCATGACGAATCCACGGAGTCCTCTTATCTGTACAAAGGTAAATTTATTATTGGTTTTCGGGCAATCCGGTTGGTTTCTCATGGTGTTTCTGGCAGTGCAACCCCTACCATTATAAAGATCGAGCCATTATCTTGGGAGATGCAGCTCATTCCATGGTTCCATTTTACGGCCAGGGTTTAAATGCAGGCCTCGAAGATGTTAGAATTTTATCGACCCTCCTTGATGAAGCGGGGGTCTCATCGATCTACGATCCCAAAAATACTCATGATCGACGTTTATCCTCCGCCCTACAACGCTACACAGACAGTAGACACCAGGATCTCATCGCTATTTCAGATCTAGCCATGAGTAATTAGTACGTCCTTGACACTCGACTTTTCGTGGTTACAGATGTTGATATGGGCAGTGTCGAGATGCGACATTCGGTGACTCTGCTCCGCTATCTATTCCGAAAGACTCTAGACAACCTACTATACTCACTCACCGCGCCTGAGATGATCTCTCTGGCGTCTCTAATCCCCACACTGGTTACCGTCCCTTATCCTTCAGGCAAACCTAAGGGTTGGCTTCCATTGTATACTATGGTCACATTCCGACCGGATATCAATTATGCTACTGTAAAGAAAAAGGCAGCTTGTCAGTCAGCCATCCTGACTGGGTTAAGCTGGATAGGAGCATTTGTCCTTGGGGCGGCGGGAGCGTGGCTAGTGTGGTCGACAAGGGGAATGTTGTTGGATTATTTGTACAATAACTAAATGAACGTCAAACTTTGTTATCCCAAAACAGCGGATATGATTCGGATATATTCGTCTCCCGAGAAAATTGTTGCTGTTAAATGTCCAAATGAACGTCGATGGCAAAGGACTTTATGTTAAGTCTGGATCGAGAAGTTTCTCAGAAGCTAAATTCCATCAACTTCCGGTCTGTCTTCCCACCAAGTTGTTGACTGCCTGTCATATCTCCAAATGGTTGTCCAACGGGAGGTTCTCATGGCAGGTAAAGAAAGTCGATTGTACACCAAGTTCTAGGACGATAGTAAATCATATGTACAACCATAAATACAACGCGAGGAAAGCAAGATAAAACCCCAAGGATTTGTCCGTTCATGTGGTTCAACTTTGCGAGGAAAGTTTGAAGGCGTAGCGACGAAATACGTCGGGAAATCATGTCGGTCATAAGTTGCCTAGACTAAGAATGCACTGCATACGATGAAAGTTCAAGATTGGAGAGCCAAGCAACGGGTTTGAAAATGGAAAGAAGTGGGGGGGATCGAGAAGGGAAGAATTAAGGACCGACAGAGAAACTAAACGGCTGCCTTTTTCGGCGGCCGCCCTCGTTTCTTCTTTGTGCTTGATTCGCCTGGTTCACCACTCGCTGCAGCTTCATCTGCTGCGGGTTTAGGAGTTTTAGGAGGGCGACCCCTCGGTCGTTTCGGAGGTGGTTCCTCCCCTGTGTCTTCTTTCTTCTCCTACGAACACACGCCGAAGATCAACGTCGGTTCTCCACAAGAAGACACGCCTTCCTTACCTTCGGTGGGCGCCCGCGCTTTCTCGGGACAGTGGGGGTGGTTGGACTGTCTGGAGCAGAGGAGGATGCCCCTGCTTTCTTATTCTTGCTACCCTTTGGGCGGCCGCGGCCGCGTTTGGCCGGTGTAGCGGTGGATGTGCCTAGATAAAATGGAATAAGATCGCCCCTCCATTAGCATGCGCGTTGCCAATCGCCCGACATCACGATGAAATTGGGAATTAACGGGTTGGCTTACCTGCCTCAGCCTCCTCAGCAGTGTGGTTCACGTCTGCTAGCTCGTCCACCGACTTCTCCGCGCCGTCCTCATGTGGGGAGGTAGACATTGGATCTATTAGGCGCACGATCCTGGCGGTAGGAGACGGGGGATAAGGATGGAGGTATGGAACTGGTTCGAGAAAGAGGAAAGGAAGAAGGGGAAAAGTGGAAAAGGCCGGCTTTAATGAACCATTCGCAGCCGTATTTAGCAAATGCATTCGCGTGCATTTGAGCCAAACCAAGTTTTTATTATTACTCTTAGTACATTTTTTTTACCCCTGATTTTTTGGGGGTTGTTTACTCACGTAAAGCATATGGAATTTCTCAATTTCAATCCCCTTATTTTCCACCCGGTAATTTCCACGGAATTTCCTGGAAATAATCAAGCCACCGCCGATCAGAACGTTCAACAGAATTTCGTCATTGAAGCCGAGCTTCAATCGGCACTCTCGGCATCCTCCTCTTTCTCCTCCACCACAATGCTCATCCTCGCTGCCTGCCTCGTCGCCGCAGCCTCCGCTCGTCTCCTCCATTCCGTTCCAGAGGACCCCTACGCGTTCCCCAAGTTTCGCGTCGCCTTTCTCAACGGCCTTCCCCTTCTCAATGACACCGCCCAGCGCTGGCTAACTGACGGTCTCCCTGGCGGCGAACTCGAGTTCCTAGACCAACCATGGAAGGACTATACCACGTCTTCCCATAGAAAGGAGATCGGCACTGGCGACGAACCTGCTTCTTTTAGCCCTGAAGTACGTCTTCGTCTTCCAAAATCCTGTTTCTCCTGCAACTGAGCGTTGCCAGCCAATGTCAGGTAATTACACACTAGAACACATGAAAATGGGTCCGCACGACTCGTACCTCTGTCTGATACCAAAACCCCTCGACAACATACCTGCAGTTCAGGAGCAGGATTCCGACGCCGATGTGACGCCAGCACGAAGTTGGTCCCTGCTTCAGCCACTCTCGGGATCATGTCTTTACGTGTGTCCTCATTTGAGTTCGGAATATCGGTCTCCCGTCTAATCTTAATTTCTTCCTTGACACTACAGCACCACCAGGGCTGGTTCACCTACTCTTACTGCCATAATGATGAAATTCGACAATTCAAAGAGATGGCCCCTACACAACCCCGCTTTCCAGGTAGCGTCTCCCTCACTCTTTCTGCTCTTTCGTCTTGGGTTATAAATGCCGTGTCCTTCTCTCCCACCCTTTTTACTGCACTTCTTCCCTGATTTCCTTTTTTTATCCGCGTTCTTTTTTCATTTTGCACGATATTTTCCCATTTCGAAACCTTTGCATGCACCTCTTCGAAATAGCACATGCGTCGACATCATCCAGAATTCCTTGACACTATTTTCCTGCGCTGTCTTGTTGCGCTGTGTGCTGATTAATCTTTCAGGGACGTACAAACCAGAGGAGGACCCTGAGGTAAGACTTTGACGTGGCTCTTTTTGGGTCATTACCCGTTTTTGACCTGGTGCAAGTGGGAATCGTATACTCTCGGGCGTGCGCCACGAAATCCAGAGCCAGGGGCAGATTTGACAGTCGCCGAACAAAGTGCTCAAGCGGCCAATTTAGAACTAGCCCGAAGTGCTGGCTCGCGATATCTTGTGCAAAAATGGACCGACGGGACCATTTGCGACAAGACAGGGAACCCCCGTGAAGTGGAAGTCCAGGTCAGTTGTTCCCGTCCCCTTGAAGTGGTTTAATCATGGGCATCTGATTAAAATTTCCCTTTTAAAACCTTGTTTTTTCCCCACCTTATGTCCTGATTTTTCCCTTTACCTGTCGATGCATGCATGTGTGCGCTGTGCTAAACATAGTTCCACTGCTCTATGGAAATGACAGACCACATCTTGTTTGTGAAGGAGACAAAGACGTGTTCGTATGTGCTCGTTCTGCATACGCCGCGTCTTTGCGGCGAGCCAGGATTCAAGTCACCCCGTGATGCAGCCGGGGAGGCGGAAATTCGCTGTCGCCAGGTGGTTGATACCCAGCCGGAAGGTGACCAACTTAATTTACCCACGGCTGACCACCCCGTCAAGTTCCCGTTGCGGAAGACGGTGCTGCCTGCACCTCTGCCAGGCAAGGGCGATAAGAAAAACGGTGTCGACTCAAAGGAAAAGCTGTTCAACAATATCCTGCGAAAAACCCTCGAGGCGCTGGTATCCTCGGAAGGAGGCTCCGGTGTCACAGTGGGCGAGGATGGCGATTATATCATCGAGGTACCGGACGACGTAGAGTCGCCTCTGGAGAATGATCGATTGATGGAAGCCCTCCGCGCTGCTGGATACGACGTCCGGGCCGAGTATATTGACTTGAGCAAGCTGAAAGGCAAACAGGACTCGGACAAAGCCAAAACGAAACAGGCGCCGTCGCAACAAGATCGAAAACGGAAAGCGCCTCCTGCGAGAAAACAACCAGATCCACATCGAGAGGAGTTGTAGATGGGCCATGACTGTATCTATCTATCTCTAGGAGACGGCTACCCGTTGTGTATTTTTAGAAGCCCGTGTATATAGTAATAATGCTTTCGGTGCATTTGAAGCCGATCAGAGACGGTGTTCCTTGCGCAACTACACTCGTGGAATATGTATGTCCAGGTGTGACACAGGAGAACTAGATACGAAGTACACGCTTTTGTTGCTTTACGAGCTATATAATATATAGTCCGATGAGTCAAATATATACAACAGGAACTTGAACAAAAGTGGCCATGAACATCAAATCGAACAACAAATGCAACGCAATCGCGCCATTGGCGGCCTAGAGAAGAATGACACAATAGAAGCCAGATCATCAGTTGGAGCCGTTTTGGATGAGGTGAAATGGGTGTGAGTTGTGTTTGAAACTCGTGACCGAGGTGAAGAGCGGAAAAAGAGGGTGCATTTGCTGTATGTCGTTTTCTAGACCTGCAGACGTGGATGTGTTGTGCGTGCTGTGATGGGCCAGTGGAATTCGAATGCGTTGCGAACGAAGCCTGGAATGAGAGACAAGCAATGAAAGAAAGGGCGAAAAAAAAAAAAAAGGAAAATAGAATTTCGATCCAAAGAATTAAGGGGCTCTATAAGGTGTTATACAAACATGAAACACAGAAACTTTAATTTAAGAAAAAGCGATCATAGAGAAAGAAGGAAGGTGTAAAGTAGCAGCAATAGTAGATACGCGAACTTGAGATTGAGATGATATTCGAGGTGCTTGGTGCGAATCCGCCGAGGGGGGAGAGGAACACGACTGGTGGCCGTTGAGGTGGACGAATGTGTAGGAATGACCAGCACGGAATGCGCATTGAAGGGGGAGAAAAAAAAGTAAAACAAACAACATGAGAAAATGTGAAGAGAAAAGGTCATTCGTCCGGCTCGGCCAGCTAGGGTTGAATAATGTTTGCACCTTACTTGAAAAACCTCTTCTTTCCCTGCTTGTCATCCACCGCGACCTTGATATGTATATGGCGGGGCTCAATCCCCGGTGTTGAACAAGGTTCAATGCTCTTGAGCCACTCATCGCCATCATCCTCGTCCGCCTCATCATGCTCATCGTGGTCCACACAATGTCCTGCCGTATACGCCTTTTCATTATCTTCCTCCTCTAAAACAGCGGGAACCTTGTCCTCTCCCACCCGACATCCACAGAGCAGGCTACTCGTCTTTCCACGCCCCTTGAGGAGGTCAGTAAGAGTACATCGCCCTGTGGGTTCGATGAAGAGCATGCGCCTCAGTGCAGGCCGCGTTTCGCGTGGCAGGAGCCGGAATATTGAATCGGACCCAGCAGCACCACTATGGAACGTTGTTACGCTATCCGATCGCTGACGGCGTTTGGGGGGGCGAGTGGGGGTGGTGGTTGTCGATGTAGACGAGGTCGATGCAGGAACGGTCAGCGTTTGAGGGGGAGGAATGGGAACAGGTTCGACAGGGAGAGGAACTCGGGGTGTGTCTGGATCGGCATCCTCGATTTGGACTGTGATCGTAGAATCGTCTGTGCCTGCATTACCACTCGTGGTTGGTTGAATAAATGTGGGAACACCGCGGGGAGTGGGAAGATCGTCTGATGAATACGGCCAGAGGGGCAGAGATTCTGTCGAGTTTCCAGGGCGGGCAAAGGACATAACAGAAGGATCCAAATCGTGTTCCGGGCACTCCATGGGCTGCTGGCAGGACATGTTGGGTAAAGTGGTGGTACTTTGGGCAGAGGCATTGAAGGATTCGATGAATTGGCGGTGCTTTTCCTGATAGGGTTCACTGCCGGCGGTCCCACTGACGAAACGCGATGGAGGATCTGTTATCGCGGTGGAACGTGAATCCGACCTGGAGGAACGGGTTAATATGGAAGTTGTCTCGGAGGAGGGGCTGGTGCTGCTAGAGGACTCTGGATCGCGCACAGTCGACGATCGCTGTTGCTGTGGAACGGCAATAGAGTTGATGGAGCTACGGGTACGCTGTTGTTTGGGAGTTGATTTTGGAGTTCTAGGAGGGGGTTTGACGGAGAGGTCGGGGTGGGCAGCGACAAAGGCTTTGAAGCTGGGATCTGAGGGGTCAGGAATTTTCCAAGGGAAGCGGCGGAGGAGCATGCAGAGGAAGATGATGGCGAGACTCCATACGTCAGTTTTTCGTGGATCGTAGGGCTGGTTGTTGAGGACTTCGGGAGCGAGATAGGGATCGCTGCCTACGATGCCAGTTGCAGGAGTGTGTGATTTGCCGGGATAATGGAAAACAGTGGCGGTACCGAAGTCGATAAGCTTTACAATGTTGTCGTTTGTCATGACACAATTGTCGAGTTTGAGGTCGCGATGAGCGAGACCCATTTCGTGGAGGTATTCTACGCCATTGCACATCTGGCGGAAGACACAGTAAATTTCGGGACGACACATTTTGCCAGACATGACGACAGAGAAGAGATCAAAAGGAGCAAACTCCATAACCTGGCAGGGGAGGGTAAGAGGGGAAAGCAGAGGGGAAGAGGGGGGCAAACCTCATAATAGTGGCCATGGTCAGAGACGATATCGACAGTTTCTATGATGTTGGGGTGCTTGAGAGTGGAACCGACACAGAATTCTGCGGTGACCTTTTTCTGGTACTCCTTTTCGCTTTCGCCTGGGCGGCGTGGACGAAACTCTTTTACGGCATAAACGTTGCCACCGTTCTTGCCCTTTATGAGACGAACTGTGCCACCAGCACCGCTGCCCAACACCTTGCCCCACTTTCCGTACTTTTTTGCGAGATGAGCCTTGGTTGCGTCGTGGAGAGAAGCGATTTGGGGCAGGGGCTGGTCGGGAGAGGTTGGGGGAGAGGGTGTTCTGTCTTTGCTCTGCTTTACGGGCTTTGGGGAGCGGAAAACGGGGGGACGGTTGTGGCTGTGGGAGGAGAGTGGAGAGGGAGACTGGGGGGTTGAGTGTGGGGGATGATGGTTGAGGAAGCGTTTGAGATCATGGAGAGGACCATGCTTGGGAGCGTCGTTGTCGAGCATGAAGGAGGGTCTGCGGCCGCCAAAGCGGAATCGAGATGACCTGGACGTGGTGGACTCGTCAGAGGGCGATGAGGTTCGCAAAGACTACTGGCGTCAGAACGAAAGAAATAAAGAAAGAGAGAGAGAGACAGACCTCTGACATGATGATCGTTGGAGTGAGAAGGAGGGAGGAAACAAGCCCTGATACAATTCCCGTCGTCGTGGTCTCCATCTTGTCAGCTACTTGCAACCCGGGCTATGTCGGATTTGTACAATTCGGGACTCCAATGATGCGGCACCCTGCGGCTTGCTCAACTGTCCGCCGCCACATGGGCCTATGTTCAAAAATATCTGCTACTACATGTTCAAAACGCCGGCTTATCACCACAAACGTTCCCTTTACCCCAGATCATCCGCTTCCCGCTTCCGCTTCATCTCCCGCGACACTTTGTGCTGCGCTGCTTCATGCTTAGCCAGCTCTGGCGGCACCTTCGACACTGGGCTCTTCGATATTTCTATCATCTTTGTTAGCACTTGTCCTATTTTTACAATCCCGGTTACTGACCTTGTCGCAAGTCGTACCTGATTGCACAATTGTAAACATTCAGAAATGGCAACAAACGAGGAACCGCCACAACTCACATGACTTCATCGTCATCGTTTGTAAGAAATGTGATAGCCACTCCCATCTTCCCAGCACGTCCAGTACGTCCTATTTGTGGCCGAGAGAACAGTCAACTCCGTCGAGAAAGATTCAAATAAGGAAATAACGCACCAATTCGATGCACATATGCCTCAATCGTGCTCGCCATCTGAAAGTTGATCACGAGACTAACGTCCTGGACATCAATACCACGTCCAGCCAAGTCTGTCGCCACCAGAACATCCGATTCGCCATTCCGCAAGGATTGCAAGGCCGCCTCTCGTCCCTCTTGGTTTTTCCCTGAATGCAGAGTCGCAGCATTCCACTATTCATTCCAATCTTCGATTCAAATCTAATCAACAAAAAAAAAAACGCGGGGGGGACGTACGCCTGCACGAGAAAGATCTTTGGCAACCATATCCGCCGTCTTCTTCTGGTTGACAAATACAATAATAGGTGAAGCATATAGGCCACTGTTGAGAATTTCGAGTAATTTCTGCCTGCGAAACGAAATTCATGTTATCGTCATATATAAAAGCCATTAGCTTACTTCTTCTTCTCGTCACCACTGACGAATTCCACCCGTTGTTCAACGGTATCCACTGCGCGCCCAGCCTCGCCAATGGTAATAACAGCTGGCTTTCTCAAATATTTCCGGGCCAGCCTTTCCACCGCCGCAGGCATCGTAGCAGAGAACAGTGTAGTAACCCGCGTACGTCCTTTCTTGATCAGCGTCTCGCCATCCACGTCCATCTGTTCTCCCTGGTCTTCACCTTGCATCGTTTCGCTCGGCAGTGCATCCAAAATAAAGGTCAGATCATTTTCGAACCCCAGGTGCACCATACGGTCAGCTTCATCCATGACGACGTAGCGGCACTGCGACAGCACCAGCACCCGTCGCTCGATGACATCCTTGAGCCGTCCTGGAGTAGCGATGATGATCTCTGCACCTTCTCGCAAATTGAATTGCTGTTCCTCCACTGCTCTCTATTTTATTTTATTTTGGAGGAGTTAGATATGAATACAGTAATTTAAATAAACTGGACTCACTCCTCCAACGATAGAGACACACTTGAAACCGAGAGGTGATGCAAATTTGCGTGCTTCGCTCTCGATTTGCTGTGCCAACTCACGGGTGGGAGCCATGATGAGCGCGTATGGACCCAGATGTCGAATGTCATCAGTGAAAGGTGGAAGATTCGATATGAAGGTCAACATTGGAATGACGAATGCAGCGGTTTTACCAGAACCTATGTACCAGAAGGGATAAAATGACGTCGCAGAAGAGAGAATTAAACTAACCTGTCTCTGCAATACCAATGATATCACGGTTTTGTAAACCGATAGGGATAGCCTGTCGTTGAATGGCGGATGGTTCTTTGTAGCCAATCCGGTCAATACACTCGAGAATCAGTTCTGGGATTGCAGACTCTCTCCATGACCGTAATGGGTGAGGAATTGAGCCACCTATATAAACGGTTTTAGGACCAGAAAATTCGAGGTGGTATAAACCTACCTCGTGCAGAAATACTGAAATCTTCTCTGAAAATACGCCAATCGCGTTCCTTCATTTCGTCAAGAGGTTTCTCGGTCCAGTGTCGGTCATCATATCCAGCCTTGGCGGCATTCCTTCGTTCCATGGCATCTGCTAATTGAACACCGACTTTGCCATTGTTCGAACTCTTTCGTGGGCCACTTCCTCCACCGTCGTCCATTCCAGCCAGTTTGCCTCGTCCAAACATCACTTGGGCACCCTGACGGTTGCTTCCAATGGCAACCGGAGAGTCTTCTGCAAACGTATCATCCTGTGCGTCCCAGTCAAAGACAAATTTCCTGTCGTTCATCTTGCGGATCTTTCGCTTTTTCTTGTCAACGCCAAGGTAACGAGATCGAATGGCAGAGAGGTCATTGTCCGTCATGGGGGGAATATAGGACTCTGAGCTTTTGGCATCAATGGAAGGCGGAGGAGGTGGAAGCATGGAGCCCGAGGACATTGTTATATCGGATGATCCTTTCCCTCGTTCGGCACGAGGGCCAGTTGGCACATTCTGAAACCCTTCGCGAGACCGTCCACCGTCCTGCTGTGGTGCAGGCGAGGGGGGAGGTTGCCGACCGCCTCGAGGTCCATCGCGGTCACGTCTCCCAGAACGATCACCTCGGTCGCGTTCTTGATGAGAGTATCTGTCTTGATCTGTTTGGAAATAGAAACGAAAGGAAGAGAAATCAATTAAGGATGAAACCCACTGGAAAGAGGTACGGAGCACTAACATCGACCACCACCAGTACCGCCGTTATTGTACTTGGAGTTTCTGTCTCGTTGGGCGAGTTCTTCTGCCTGGTGTTCCAACGCTTGACGGTCTCGGCGGGAAGCCTCAGTGCGGTCCTTTTCTTCTCGTATTTCTTGCGCTCGTTTTGCTATTGCGAGCTTGGCGCGTTCCTCCTTGGACAAGAATTTGGGCTGTGAAGTATTGGTTAATGGAAATAGCACTGACATTCAGGAAATATAAGACACCTTGGCAGCCGCTTCCTTTTCTTCTCTCTGCTTTTGTAAAAGATTTTCTATGGAAAGTGGTTGGCCATCCATTGTATGCGAAACTGACTCGGAGGGAAAGTGTAAGCCTGTTTGACCCAAAAACAGCTTCATTTCCTAATCGGGATTCTTATGTCTTCGCCAAAATCCTCCCCTTCCGTCCTTGTAGATGAAGATGGGGAAATGACAGATCAGGTAAGGGACATAGTGGATATTTTGATGAGATATGTATATATCATGGTTTGCAGTTAGAACGTTGCTTAAAACATATATTCGCCAAGTACTGTGATCCACCCGTTGAGGGCGACACAAACGTGCTGCTATCTCCACCACCAGATGCATACCTCACAGAAAAAGCATTAGAAAAATGGGCATTGGACACAAACGGGGAGCCCTTTTCTCAGGAGATGAAAGAGGAGGTTATGGATTTTTTTGACCTGAATGATGATGGAAATCTTACGTATGTTTTCATTGAAGCCCTGGCGTATGATCGTCTCATCCTCGTTAGCTTTATGGGTTTCTTGCAGCTCTATCAGCTGCAAACCGAAAACGA
>Ga0307509_10001090_pt1 | contig 46488 bp, 33 predicted proteins | sample 10_EM_MG_FD_202245 | JGI IMG/M metagenome (GOLD analysis project Ga0307509, IMG submission 202245) | Populus trichocarpa ectomycorrhiza microbial communities from riparian zone in the Pacific Northwest, United States - 10_EM | ecosystem: Host-associated > Plants > Roots > Unclassified | place... | reverse complement strand
GCGCTGCTCGAGGCGCGCGTCGCCGAAGTCGCGGTGCAGCGCGGCCAGCTCGAGGAGCTGATCCAGTCGCTGTCGCGCTCGCGCGATGAGAACCTGCTCACCGACATCGAAGCCGCGATCCGCGTCGCGCTGCAGCAGACCGCGATCACCGGCAGCGCCGAGCCGCTGGTGGCCACGCTGAGGCAAAGCGACGAGCGCCTGGCGCGCTACAAGCAGCCGCGCCTCGAAGGCGTGCGCCGCGCGATCGTGCGCGACCTGGACCGCGTCAAGGCGACCAGCGTCACCGACATCTCGTCGCTGAGCATCAAGCTCGACGAAGCGATCCGCATGGTCGACGAGCTGCCGCTGGTGGCGGTCGCCGAAACCCGCAAAGACGCCGCCAGCCGCGACGCGCGGTTCGCGCCTGCGCCGGCGCGCCCTGCGAGCGCCGCGCCTGCAGCGAGCGTCGCGGCGGCCTGGACGGGCAAGGTCGGCGACCTCTGGGGCGCGCTGACCGAGCGCGTCTGGAGCGAAGCCAAGTCGCTGGTGCGCGTGACGCGCATCGAGCACCCGGACGCGATGCTGCTCGCGCCTGAGCAATCGTTCTTCGTGCGCGAGAACCTCAAGCTGCGCATGCTGAACGCGCGCCTGGCGCTGCTGAGCCGCCAGTTCGACATCGCGCAGAGCGATCTGCAGGTCGCGCAGATGTCGCTCGACCGCTACTTCGATCGCAGCTCGAAGCGCACCGTGCTCGCAGGCGAGCTGATTCGCCAGGTGATCGGGCAAGCGCGCCAGGTCGGCGTGCCGCGTCCCGACGACACGCTGGCGGCGCTGACGGCCGCCTCGGCGGGGCGCTAGGATGAAACAGCCCCCACGCTCACTTTGTTCGCTGCCCCCCGAGGGGGCGCGTCAGCGCCTTCGGGCGGCCGGGCGGCGCTGACATGGCAAGCGCCTGGCGCCTTGGTTACCAGCGCGCTCAGCGCGCGCAGGCCTGACATGCGCAACATCATCTGGCTCGTGCTGCTGTTCGGTGTCGCCGTGCTGACCGCGAGCACGCTCGGCACCAACGACGGCCTCGCCACTTTTTACTGGCGGGCGTGGCGCATCGATGTCTCGCTGAACCTGTTCCTGCTGGTGCTGCTCGGCACCTGCTTCGTGATCGTCACCGCGATCCAGGCGCTGAGTGCGCTGGTGGGCTTGCCGCAGCGCGCGCGCGAGTGGCGTGTCGCGCGCCGCGATCGCACCGCGCAGGCGGCGTTGCGCGATGCGCTCGCGCAGTATTTCGGCGGCCGCTACAGCCGCTCGCAAAAGGCGGCGCAGCGTGCCCTCGTGATCCAGGCCGACACGCCCGAGCTCGCACAGGACAACGAGTTCACGGTGCTCAGTCACCTGCTCGCCGCCGGCAGCGCGCACCGCATGCAGGATCGCCCCGGCCGCGACGAGCAACTCAGGCGCGCGCTCGATCTGGCGAGCCGCAGCGCCGCGGCGCGCCCGGCCGAAGAGGGCGCGCGCCTGCTCGCGGCCGAATGGGCACTCGACGACCGCGATGCGCCGCGCGCACTCGAGCTGCTCGGCGAGCTGCCGCAAGGCGTGGCGCGCCGCACCCATGCGCTGCGCCTGAAGTTGCAGGCCACCAGGTTGGGCCGCCAGCCGCAAGAGGCGCTGAAGACCGCGCGACTGCTCGCGAAGCACCAGGGCTTCTCGAAGATCGCCGCGCAAGGCTTGCTGCGCTCGCTCGCATTCGAGTCGCTCGACACCGCGCACGACATCGACCAGCTGCGCCGCGTCTGGGCGCAGTTCGACCCGATCGATCGACGCGATGCCTTCGTCGCCGCACGTGCCGCAGACCGCGCCGCCGCGCTCGGCGCGTTCGACGAAGGACGCGGCTGGCTGCGCCCGTTCTGGGACCATCCTGCCGACATCGGCGCCGACGAGCGTGCCGCGGTCGCGCTGGCGCTCGTGAGCGCGCTGCCCGGCATCGGGCCCGAGTGGCTGCCGCGCCTGGAGGCCGCCTCGACGGCGTACCCGCGCGAAGGCGCGGTCGCACTCGCGGTCGGCTGCGCGCTCGCTGAACGCCAGCTGTGGGGCAAGGCCCGTCGCCTGCTCGAACAAGCCGCCGCCGACCCGATGCTGGCAAACGCCGGCCGACGCAAGGCCTGGCTGTCGCTGGCGACCTTGGCGCAACAGGAAAGCGACCCGGCTCGCACCGCAGAGTCCTTCGAGGCCGCGGCGCGGCTGGGATAGAACCGCAGCAAAAAATGCTATACTGCGCGGCTTAGCGGCTGTAGCTCAGCTGGATAGAGTACTTGGCTACGAACCAAGGGGTCGTGGGTTCGATTCCTGCCAGCCGCACCAGAACTTTCGTTCTAGAACAACAGCTTGGAAGCTTAGGCCTCCAGGCTGTTTTTCTTTCTGCGCGACCTTTGCGCGACTCGCGCCAAGTATTCGTGCGTGCAGAACCGGGAGATCGTCAGCGGAGGATCGTCAGAGGAGAAGTGGCTGTTCATCAAGCCCTGCCTGCGCGACTTTGCCGGGCGACATTGGACGACGGCGGACGACCGGTACCGAGCGGCGCAAGCTATTGTGACGCCGCCAGCGCTCTGTCAATCCTGGCTGAAAGCCGACGTTGTTCAGTCACTCTCGGCCTGACGGTCGTGAACGGCCGCTTTTAAGCTGCTCACAGTCCGTGCGACACTGCTTTCCCTAAGATCGCGAAAAACGGCAGTCTGCGTCGGCTCACCTATCGAGCAACGCCACCAGACAGCCGCGCACACGCCACCCAGCATCTTGAGCAGGTCGGCCAGCGTCTCCCCCGACATCCGTCGGATACCTGCGAGCTGTTGCGCATAGTCGCGCATGCTCGTAGTCACCGGAGCGCGCCATGCACAGCCACCTCGAATCCCCTCCCTCAATCACCATCGTCGGCGCAGGCCTTGGCGGACTGACGCTCGCGCGCGTACTGCACGTCAATGGCACCCCCGCAACGATCTACGAGGCCGAAGCTTCGCCCGACGCGCGAGCGCAGGGCGGCTTGCTGGACATCCACGATTACAACGGCCAGCTCGGGCTGAAGGCCGCGGGCCTCTACGACGAGTTCCTTGCCCTGTCGCTGCCGGGCGAGGACGCAAAGCGCATTGTCGACAGGCACGGTAACGTCCTGCTCGATAAGCCTGGCTCGATCAGCACGGCCAAGCCCGAGGTCGACCGGGGTGCCCTGCGTCGGCTCCTGATCGAGTCCCTGCCTTCGAACGCCATCCAGTGGGGACGCAAGTTCGCGCAGGCGAGCCGGCTCCCTGAGGGGCTGCTCCAACTGAACTTCGCCGACGGTACATCGACCACGACGGATCTGCTGGTCGGTGCCGACGGAGCATGGTCGAGAGTTCGTCCGCTGCTGTCTGCTGCAACGCCAGCCTACAGCGGCACGACTTTCGTCGAGATTCATCTCTTCGACGGAGACAGGCAACATCGCGCCAGCGCCGAGGCCATCGGCAGTGGCACGCTCATGGCTGTTGAGCCGGGCAAAGGCATCCTGGCGCACCGCTACGCGAACGGCACCCTTCATACCTACGTCGCGTTGAACAAAGCGGAAGCGTGGTTCGGCGCCCTCGACTTCAGCCAGCCGGCGGCCGCACTGCACCGCCTTGCGAACGAATTCGAGGGTTGGGCGCCTCAGCTCCGTTCCTTGATCACCACGAGCGATACCGCACCCATCGTGAGGTTCATTCATGCCCTGCCGATCGATCACCGTTGGGAACGCGTTCCCGGGGTGACGCTCTTAGGCGATGCCGCCCATCTGATGTCGCCGTTCGCGGGCGAGGGAGCCAACCTCGCCATCTATGACGGTGCCGAATTGGGCCAAGCGCTCCGCGACCACTCCGGCGACATAGAAGCGGCACTGGCGGCGTATGAGTTGGCACTTTTTCCTCGCAGCGCCTCATTCGCCGACCAGACGGCCCGGAACCATCGGCGCTTCTTCGGCGACGACGCTCCACGGAGTGTGGTGGAGCTGTTCACTGCGCGGTAGTCGCGTACGGTCTCACGGGACCAACGAAGCGAGTTGTGCAGAGCATCGCAATGGAAATGCGCGACTCAGCCCATGACTGCTTTGAGGCGCCCCACCACCGGGCAATACGGTGATATAGCGAGGACTCACGCGGCTCATCGACATCGCCTTTGGGCTACGCATTGGCAGAGAAATTGTGGGCGATTGAAAGCTTGAGGCTGATCTCCAGCCGGCCTCGATGCCGAGATCGATCTTGCGAGAGTCAGGCGTGCAGGCGCAAGGCGAATCGTTGATGGTCGTGTTGGGCATCGGCATGAAGGTGGCGATGCTGCCTGTCGTCGCGCTCGGGGTGGGGATCGGCGTCGACTACTCGCTCTATGTCTTGTCGGTGACGCTGGCCCAAGTGCGGCAAGGGCGCAGCCTGTCCCGCGCGTACTACACGGCGCTGCTGTTCACGGGTCGGGTCGTCGTGCTGACGGGGGTCACGCTGGGCGCCGCTGTCGCGACCTGGGCGTTTTCGCCGATCAAGTTCCAGGCCGACATGGGGGTCCTGCTGGCATTCATGTTCGTGCTGAACATGCTGGGTGCGCTGATTCTCCTGCCTGCGCTTGGACACTTCTTGCTCGGAGCACGGTCTGGCGCAGCCGCAAGCGAGGAGCATGAATTACCGTTGCTGGCCCACTGACGGAGATCAGCTTCCGCCTTCGAGGATGCGCTCCAGCAATCCTTGAAGCTGCCCGCGGTCAGCGTGCGAGAGCGACACAAAGGACTCCGAAAGGGTCTCGCTCGCGACGGCATGTCCTTTGGACAGGATGGTTCGGCCACTGGCAGTCAAGCGGTGGCGAATGGCGCGGCCGGGGCCAGCGGTGCGCTGTATCCAGCCGCGCTGGAGCAAGCGCCCTGCGAGGGTTGAAAACGCCTGGTCGGTCTGGAAGGTCGCTTGCGCCAGTGCGTGCGCCGATGAGTCGGGCTGCGAGCCGATGGCGCGCAGCGCGTCCCACTGCGTCAGCGAGATGCCGATCTCGTTCAACCGGGTGTCCAACACGCGATGGTGCTTGTACTGAACCTGTTTGAGAGTGCGGCCAAGAGTGAGCAGATCGAAAGTCATCGTTGCAAGCAGCTTGCGAAGTCAATCATGACAGGCTAGCATGCATTCATATCAACATGTTGACATAGAAATTCATGAAGCGGATTGGCATCGTTCATTTCTCAGGGGGTGGCAGCACGGGGCTGTTCGCCGAGTCGGTGGCAGAGGGCGCACGGGCTGTTGCGGGCACTGAGGTTGAGCTGCTCCGCATCAAAGGCGAACACATCGTCGAGGGGCGCTGGCAGGACGCGCCGACCTTGGACGTCTTGTCCGCCTGCAACACCATTGTCATGGGGGCGCCAACGTACATGGGCGGGCCGGCTGCGCAATTCAAAGCCTTCGCTGACGCAACAGGATATCTGTGGCGATCGCGTGCCTGGTGCGGCAAGCTCGCCGCAGGTTTCACCATGAGCGGAAACCCAAGCGGCGACAAGCTGAATACGCTGAACTATCTCGCCACCCTTGCCGGCCAGCACGGCATGATCTGGCTCAATTGGGACGAACTGCCGCGTCAGCTGGACGGCACCAACCACCTTGGCAGCTACAACGGACTGATGGGCCAAAACCCCTTGCCGCCCGGTAGCCCGGCCGCATTGAGCGATGTCGATACCTTGTCGGCACGCAAGTTCGGTGACTACGTGGCGCGCGTCACTGAGCGGCTTGGCTAGTCCCAGATGCGCGGCAGGTCCGCTGGAAGGAAGGGATCAGCACGTTGACAGCTTGAAGCTACGGCTCCTCGCGCTCAAACGCCTCCACGACCACATCCGCCACCGCTCGAACGCGTGCCGTGCGATGGAGGTCGCCATGCATGACAAGCCACATGTCGTACCGCTCCGTGCGCTCGGGCCATACCCGCACCAGCGCGGGAAATCGTCGCGCAAGGTGGGTGGGGATCTCGCCAATGCCCAGTCCCGCTGCAACAGCTTGAGTGAGCATCAGGCCGGTGTTGGTCTCGAGAGCGACGTGCGCGCGCTCGAAGGACTCGCCACAGAGCCTGTCGCGACTGGCGCTGCCGAAGCTGCTGTCGTACACGACGACGTCTTGGCCCGCCAGGCCTGTGCCAACGTCGGGCAGCCCGCGCACGTCGAGGTACTCGCGCGATGCAAAGAGGCCCAGCGTTCGATGGCCGAGATGGCGCGCGATCAGGTCCGGTGCTTCTGGACGCACCGTGCGCACCGCGAGATCTGCCTCGCGCCGCGTGAGATTGCTGAGTCGAGTTGACGTCACCATGCGCACCGTAATGCCGGGGTGGCGCCGGCGCAGTTCACCAAGTGCGGGCAGCAGAAAAACGCAGGCAACATTGTCGGTACAGGCGAGCGAGACCGTTCCTTCGAGGCGCTCGTCCAGCCCCTGCATGCGCCGCTGAAGCGCATCGGCGCCGGCCTCCATCTGTTCGGCCGCGCGAAATGCCATCTCGCCCGCAGGCGTAGGCACGTAGCGCTTGGGCGTGCGCAGAAACAGCCGCGCATCCAGCGCTTCCTCCAGCGCTGTCAGGCGCCGGCCGGCAGTGGCCTGATCGATCTGCAGCTCGGCCGCGGCGCCGCGCAGTGTGCCGCGACGGTAGATGGCGAGGAAGACACGTGCGTTATCCCAGTCCATAGCCCCAGTCCATAGCTCCAGTCCATGACGCCAGTCTATGGCGCTGATCCCGCTGCAAGTCTGCATCGCACAGATGCAGAAGTACGGCTATGCCGCGCAAGTTGTAGTTCATAGCATCTTATGCATGGACGCAGTCGAACGCTCCCCTTCCTCCCCAGGCGCCTGGCCGTTGGTCGCGGTCGCGCTGGGCTACGTCATGGCCATGCTCGACGTGACGGTCGTCAACGTGGCATTGCGCAGCATCAGCGACGAGCTGTCGATGACGCTTGCAGGGCAGGTGTGGATCGTCGATGCCTACACGCTGACGTTCGCCGCCCTCCTGCTGGCCGGCGGTGCCATGGCCAACCGCTTCGGCGCACGCGCGGTCTATGCGGCAGGAATCGCGGCGTTCGTCGCGGCGTCAACACTGTGCGCTGCGGCCGCGAGCGGAGCCGAGCTGATCGGCGCGCGATTGCTCCAAGGCATCGCCGCGTCGTTGTTCATTCCGAGTTCGCTCGGCCTGCTCGCGCAGGCCTATCCCGACGAGCACGAGCGCGCCCGCGTGCTGGGCCTGTGGAGCGCCATCGTGTCGGCGTCTGCGGCATCAGGCCCGCTCGTGGGCGGCCTCGTGATCACCTGGTTGGGATGGCGCGCCATTTTCTGGCTGAACTTGCCGCTGGGCGTGCTGGCGATATGGCTTGCGCACCGCCATCTCGCCATGGCACCCCGCCACCCGGAGCCCTGGCATCTGGCCGCGCAGCTGTACGGCAGCCTGGCACTCGGCGGGCTGGCCTACGTTCTGATCCAAGGCCCGAGCGTCGGCTGGAATTCGCCGCGCGTCCTCGCGGCGGCAATCATTGCCGTACTCGCGGTCACCGCCTTCGCGCGTCATCAGCGGCGCGCGACACAGCCGCTGCTGCCGCGCGCACTGCTGCACGACGCGGCATTCCTTCGCATCAACGCCATCGGCCTGCTCATCAACTTTGAAGTCTTCGGCGCGCTCTTCTTGATGACGCTCTACAACCAGCAAGCACGCCAAGCGAGCCCGCTCGCCACCGGGCTGAATCTTCTGCCACTGATGGCCATGTACACCTTCGGGAACCTCATCAGTGCCCGGGTGGTCGCACGCCATGGCCGGGTCATCACCCTGCGTTCGGGGCTGATGCTCGCGACGATCGGGGCGGCAGCGGCAGCAGCTGTCGCCGTGCTCGATGGTGGGCAGCCGTCGTGGCCACTGGATGTCTTCATCGCGATTGCAAACCTCGGCGCAGCGATCGCCATCCCCGCGGTGACCAGCAGCGTCCTCGGCCACGGTGACGGGCGACACACCAACACTGCGGCCGCGATCCTCAACGCCAATCGACAAATCGGTGCACTGGTGGGGGTCGCGGTCGTGGGTGTGGTCATGCACGGGCCAGGTTCGTGGGCCTTGAAGCTGCCGACGAGCCTGACGCTGCTGACGATCGCTTTCGCGGCGGCAGCGGTTTTGGCCCTGCGTTCGAGCAAGCCCCGTCGGACATCCAATCCGGCCGCCAGCGCGATGCAAATGCTCGATTGAGCCCAATGAAATTCATCAGAAGGAGCACACCATGTCCGACCCAACGAAGACACGAAAGACCATCCTGGTCACCGGCGGAAGCCGAGGCTTGGGGCGCCACACCGCGCTTGCAGCCGCTCGCTCGGGGTTCGACGTCGTCATCACCTACCGCAGCCAGCGCGAAGCTGCAGAAGCGGTCTCAAACGAGATTGAGGCACTCGGCCGGCAAGCGGCAGCGCTCTCATTGGATACGAGTGAGGTCGCTTCGTTCGACGACTTTGCCACGCGCTTGACGCATCAGCTCCGCGCGTTCCGGGGAAGCACCCAACTGCATGGGCTGGTGAACAACGCGGGCATCGGCTTGGATGCCTCCATCGAGACCACCTCCGAAGAGATGTTCGATCAGCTGGTCAACATCCACTTCAAGGGCGTGTTCTTCCTCACGCAGAAACTCCTCCCGCTGATCGAGGACGGCGGAAGGATCGTGAACGTCTCCAGCGGTCTGGCACGCGTCGCGCTTCCAGGCTACGCCGTTTACGGCAGCGTCAAAGGCGCCATCGAAGTGTTCACGCGGTTCTTGGCGAAGGAGCTCGGCCCACGCAAGATCACTGCCAATTGCGTCGCGCCAGGTGGGCTCGAAACAGATTTTGGAGGCGGCGCCTTGCGGGACATTCCGCAAGTCAACGAGTACATCGCCTCCCAGACCGCCCTCGGTCGAGCCGGACTACCGGGCGATGTCGGCCCCGTGATCGCGGCCCTTCTTTCCGAAAGCCATGGCTGGGTGAATGGCCAAAGGATCGAAGTCTCCGGCGGATGGTTCCTGTAAGCGGTCGGCTCCTGTCGGCTTGCCGACTGGACGCCGCAATCGCGATGGGCGGCTACTTCCCTGCAGTCGGCACGCGTCCCTCGACGCCTTTGACATAGAACTGCATGGTGTTGAGGAAACGGTCGTCGCCGACCTGGCCTTTGGCGAGAACCGTTTTCCCCGCGTTGTCGACGACCGGCCCCTGCCAAATGACGAACGTGCCCTCCTTGAGCCCACGGCGCACCGCGTCGACCTGCGCTCGCACCGGCGCCGGAACCTTGTCCGGCACACCGATGAGGTCGACGACTCCTTCCTTGACACCCCACCATGCCTGTCCGGTCACCCACTTGCCCTCGAGGACGTCGTTGACGCTCTTGGCGTAGTACGGCTCCCAGTTGATGACGGCCGAGCCGAGATGCGCGTGGGGGCCATAGTGGGTCATGTCGCTTTCCAGGCCGAAGGCATATTTGCCGGCTCGCTCGGCCGCCTGCAGCACGGCGGGCGAATCGGTCGTCTGCATCAGCACATCGGCACCGGCGTTCATGAGTGACAGCGCGGCTTCGGTTTCCTTGGGCGGGTTGAACCAGTCGCTCACCCAGACCACGCGCACGGTGATCTTCGGGTTGACCGATTGAGCACCGAGGGCGATCGAATTGATCGCACGGACCACCGAAGGAATCGGCAGCGCGCCGACCACGCCCAGTACATTGGTCTTCGTCATCGCACCGGCCACGATGCCAGCCATGTAGGCCGACTCGTGTGTTCGAGCGTCATAGGCGCGAAGGTTCTCGGCGGTCTTGTAGCCGGTGGCGTGTTCGAACTTCACCCCCTTGTTGTCGGCCGCCACGCGGAGCATCGAATCCATGTAGCCGAAGGTGGTTCCGAAGATCAGTTTGTTTCCTTGGGCTACCAGATCGCGCATCACCCGTTCGGAGTCGACGCCCTCCTTCACCATCTCGACGGAGCTCGTGCTGATGCGATTGCCGAACTTGCGCTCGATCGCCTTTCGGGCCGAATCGTGCGCGAAGGTCCAACCGCCATCGCCAACCGGCCCCACGTACACGAAGGCCACTTTCAAGGGTTCGCGCGGCGCCGAACGAGACTGAGCCTGCGAAGGCAATCCACACAAGGTTGCGCCGCAGAAAAAACCCGTGACGCGCAGCGCCGTGAAGACGTATTTTCGAAACTTGAACAAGGTTGACTCCATCGCATTCAAGACATGTTGAGGGATACAGCCGCTGCTGCGGTCAGAAGGTGACTCTCGCCTGCGCACCAAAGGTCCGCGGGTCCGTGACGAAGCCGGTCAGATTGTTGAAGTCCACCGCGCCGGTGATGCGGGTCTGATTCGTGATGTTGCGAGCAAACGCGGCGACTTCATACTTGCCGTTGCCCCAGACATAGCCCATGCGCAGGCCTCCTTCGAGGCTGGGCTTGGCGGTGAACTCCACGGCTTCGTACAAGAACAGGTTCATCTTGCTGCGATAGGCCCAATCGGTGTACACGTACCACTCGCCTTCCGGCGTAGCGACGGTGTATTTCGCAGTGACATTCGCAGCCCACTTGGGCGCCTGGGGCAGGGGATTGCCGTTGATCGAGACAATCGGTGCGAACGCACCCGCGGCGGGGTTGGCCGGCGTGACGATCGGATTGGTCACCGTGCACCCGTTGCCGCAGGCCGAGATCAGAAGGCCGGGATCATCGATGCGGGTCTGGTTGTAGCTCGCCCCCGCGCTGACCATCAAACCTTCGGTGAGAAAGGCTTGCAGGTCGAGTTCGAAGCCGCGGCCTTTGGTCTTCTTCGAGTTGATCAGCGTGTTGGCGTTGCCGTTTCCGCCGATCACCGTCAATTGCTGATTCTTGATTTCGTAGTCGAAGAAGGCCAGCGAGACCCGCGCACTGTGGTCCAGCAGATCGGCCTTGACGCCGGCCTCTATCGACGTGTTGGTTTCGGGGCGGGCCACGCTCAGCTGGGCCAGCGCCGAAGGCGGCTGGATGCTGGTCCCCCGGTATGCGCTGGCCGCTCGGGCGTACAGCGTGGCATCGGGGGTCAGCGCATGGGTTGCGCTGAAGTCCCAGCTCAGCTTGTTGTCGCGCGGCGCGGCGGTCAGCGGGCCTGTCAGCGTGACGCCTTCGACGGACTCGGTATCGAAGGACTTCTTGTCGCGGGTGTAGCGCAGGCCCGCCTGCAGCTTGAAGCTGGGCGTCACCTTGTAGCTGGCGGAGCCGAATGCCGCTGTGGCCCGGGTCTTTTGCCGGTAGCGCACCGAATCGATCAAGCCCCCGCCTGCGAGCGAGTTGTAGTCGTTGTTGATGAAGGTGTAGTTCTCGTCGAAGACATAGAGGCCCGCCTGCCAGTTCAGCGGCCCGCCGTAGAGCGACTCGATGCGCAGTTCCTGGCTGAGCTGGCGATGACTCGGCACTTCGGCCGACGTTTCGGACGCAAAAGGTGTGATGGACGGATCGGCGGAATTGCTGGTCTCCGAGCGATCGATGCCGCCATCGATATCGCCGCGAGCGAAGGTCTTCAGCGCCTCATAGCCGGTGATCGAGTGCACGGCATAGTCACCCAGAGCCAAGCGCAGCCGCAAGCTGCCGCCATGCGACTGCAGCGTCGATTGGTTGGTGGCGTCGATCGCGATCGCGCTCGGATCGAAGCCATCGACCATGTCGTTCGTTCCCGGTTTGATCAGGTTGGCCCGGAACAGACGCTGCGATCCCTTCATGTCGCGCACATGGGCGTTGAACAGGGCCGAGAAGTCCTTGCTCGGCGCATAGAGCAATTGCGCGCGCGCAGCGCGATCGTCATAACCCTCGAAGTCCTGCGTCGGACCCGCGGCGTATGTGTTGTGCACCCAGTTGTCACGGTGCTGGTTCAGAAACGAAACGCGAGCCGCCCAGTCTTCGTTGATCGGCGTGTTGACCGCGCCCTCGAGGTTGCTCGTTCCAAAGCTGCCATACGACAGGCTGCCATAACCCTCGAACTTGCGCGTGGGCTTTGTCGAGTCGAACTTGATCACGCCGGCCGGTGAATTTCGCCCAAAGAGCGTCCCTTGTGGCCCACGCAACACCTCGACCTGGTCGAGATCGAACACCGGGAAGCCTTTCAGGTAGGCGTTTTCCTGAACCACATCGTCATAGACGAGCGACACAGGCTGGGACGAATTGACCTGAAAGTCGGTGTTGCCGTAGCCGCGAATGTAGAAGCGAGGGAACGACCGGCCCGCCGACGTTTCTGCGTTCACGCTGGGCACCCTGGATGCCAGCGCGATGATGGTGTCGCCGCTCGAGTTGATCGCGTCCAGGGCTTCGCCTCGAAGCACGGAGATCGACACCGGCACGTTCTTGATGTTCTCGACGCGGCGTTCGGCGGTCACGGTCACTGCGTCGAGCTTGGCGGGCTCGCTCTGAGGCGCCACGCTGGCAGCGTTGGGGTCGGGCAGGGCCGCTGACGGCACAGGCGCCGATGCCGCCGAAGCCGGCGCCTGCACCTGCGCGCTCGCAGACAGGCCGGAAATCATCAGCCCCGCCATGGCGGCGATCTGATGGGGACGGGGGAGTGCGTGGGTCATGAAATGTTCTCGCAGGATGGGTTGTGCCGACAGCCGCGCGCAACCGCACCGCGCCATCCTGTGGTCGGTGGTGCGCGATGGGCGGCAGACCGGTTTGGGCGTCTGATTGCCGGGCCGAATCCACTGCGTGAATCAGTGGCTCCAGCCGTGGGCCATGGCGGCGTCAGGTCGTTGCCAGCGCCGACTGTGCGAAGTCGTCCAACGTCGCCAGGTAGCGGTTCCTGTCGGAACGCGGCAGCCACGCCGCCTCGAAGGCGTTGCGTGACAGCGTGTGCAGCTCTGCGTTGCTCAGCTCCAACTCCCGCTGCGCCATGCCGAAATTCTCCGCCAGATACAGCCCTTGCATATAGGCCGGATCGTCGGAGTTGATGGTCACGCACAGGCCCAGATCGAGCATGCGGCGAACCGGCTGCTGGGCATCGCGGAGCAGCACGCTCTGGTTGGCAAAGGGGCACAGCGTGAAGCTGAGGTCGCGCGCCCTGGCCAAGGCGATCAGTGCGGGATCGTCGAGCAGGTTCACGCCGTGGTCCACGCGCTCGACACCGACCTCGGCGATCGCCTGGCGAATGTGTTCGTGGGTGTTCTCCTGGTTCACGTCGCAATGCATGGTCAGCCGGTAGCCCTCCTGCCGCGCACGCGCGAACACGCTCAGAAACTTGGCGGGAGGGTTGCCCCTCTCGTCCGAGTCCAGCCCCACGCCAACGATCCAGTCCTTGTAGGCCAGCGACTGCTCGAGGGTCGACATCGCGTCGTCGGCGCTGAGCTCGCGCAAGAAGCACATGATCAACTGCGAGCGGATGCCCAGCTCGCGTTCCGCGTCCACCTGGGCCTGGTGAATGCCGCGCACGATGCTGTCGAACGCCACGCCGCGCGAGGTATGCGCTTGCGGGTCGAAGAACATTTCTGCGTACAGGATGTTTTGCGAGCGAGCCTTCTTCAGGTAGGCATGGCAGAGCTCGTAGAAGTCGCGCTCGGTGAGCAGCACTTGCATGCCTTCGTAGTAGACCTTCAGGAACGATGGCAGGTCATGGAAGGCATACGCGGCCTTCAAGCTGGCCGCGTCTGCATACGGCAGCTCGATGCCGTTGCGTTCGGCCAGCACGAACTTCATTTCTGCCTCGAGCGTTCCCTCCAGATGAACGTGGAGTTCGCATTTCGGCATAGCGTGGATGAAATCTTGGGGGCTGAGCATGAGGTCTCCGGAAAGCTTGGATGAGCGCGATGAACCGATCTCGAACGAAGGAAAGTTTGCACGCCATTGGGCATGCGGCGCTATCCGAAATCGGCAAACATGGCCGCTCTGGCCAATGGCCAAGCCTGGGCAGCGAGAAGTCTGGGGGCGTTGCGCCCCGCTATGCCGCGTCGGCGGCTTGCCCGCCGGATCGCCCGTCGAGCGTGGGCGCTATGAATCGCCGGGAGTTGGCGGCAACCGCGCCACGCACCGTGTCCGAGGGACGCTCCGCAAACATGCGCTTGTAGTCCAGCGAAAAATGCCCCAGGTGCCAAAACCCCCACCGCGCCGCGGTGTCCTGAATGCTCGGAACCGATGCGCCCCCGGCCTTCAACTCGCGGCGAACGCGGCAGAGCCTGATGGCGCGCAAGTACCGATTCGGCGACGTTCCCATGACCTCCTGAAACGCGTACTGCAAGCGACGCCGGCTCGTGCCGACATGGAAACAAAGATCGGCCACGGTGACCGACTCAAAGGGCCGGGACAGCACGAATTCTTCGGCGCGAGCCACGATGCGAGCACGCTGTTGTGCGGTGCTCTGGCCCACCGCCTCGGCCTCGGTCGACCGGAGCACGGCGAGCACGCGGTCAAGGACTTCAGCCTGCAGGGCTAGTCGCGCGTTCTCGTGTGCCAGCACCGAATGATGGCTCTCCAGATGGTCAAACACGGAGGCCAGGAAAAGGCGAAGCTCTTCGGCCAGTGTCGATGCCAGCGGAATCACGTCTGTGCGATCAAGACGATCGATCAGGTATCGACCCTCGACCGTCTCGGCATGCTTGCGCAGTACATCGGAGCACACCGTGAGCCCGAAGGCTTCGAAGCTGCGAGACGTGCGCAGGTCAAGGTCGACGTCTTCTCCCATGGTGAGCAGCGAGTGCGGTGTCAGCGTGCTGCCGCGAAAGCGGGCATCGCCACCGTCGTCAATGCGGATTGCGAGGGTGTGGGTTCCGCTCGGGGCGCGCCCTCGCTGGCGCAGCGCCGTGCTGGAGAATTCGCGAAACAACTGAAGATCGTCGAGGTAGGCGTTGACGGTCACGCCGCAATGGGCGCCAGGGCTGATCTGGTCGTAGCACTGGTCCCAACCGCGCAGCAACAAGGCTTGCTCGTCGGCGTCGGATGACTCATGGCGCTCCCAGCCAAGATGGCGCGTCGGGATGGTGTCGCCCGAACTCTCGTGGATTGAGGCGTGCAGAGGGGACATGGTGCGATCTTGCTCTGATGCGAACGATGGCGTCAGCAATATTGATGCCACGCACTGCCTGGTCAGCGGCTCGCATGAAGCGCTGCCTGTCGGTAGCATGCGGCATCGACGCTCGAGGAGGAACACGACGTGGTGACGACGAATCTTCAGCAAGACATCGCCCGCATCGCAGAGCAGGAACGACGCTTGCGTTTCGCGAGCTTCAACGAAGACACCGCCTGGGCGCTGGGCTCGCGCTTGCGGGCGCTTGCCGTCGAGCGCGGCGTCGCGGTCGCGATCGAAGTGCGGCTGGCGCGCGAGACCGTCTTCTTCTGCGCGATGCCCGGCACCGCGCCGGCCAATGCCGACTGGGCCCGGCGCAAGCGCAACACGGTGGAACTGCTGGCGCGCAGCTCGTACGGCGTTGGGCGTTCGCTGGCGCTCGAGGGCAACTCGCTCGAAGCCAGCATGGGACTGCCGCTGCGCGACTACGCGAGCCACGGCGGCAGCATGCCGATCTTCACCTCGGCCGGCGCGTGCATCGGCGCGGTCACGGTCTCCGGCCTGCCGCAGCGCGTCGACCATGCGCTGGTGGTCGAAGCCCTGGCCGGGCTGTGCGACGTGCCGCTCGCCGAGATCGCGCTGGAACGCGATTGACGAAGCCCCACCACGGCGGCCGACGATCTTCTGACCGGACAACCCGACACGGCCTGTCATGAACACGCCCGGTGCCGCCTGCTACGTCGAGCAGGTCGTCTTCCCGACCCAGCTGCCCGTGCACGCGTTCTTCCACTCCGTGCAGACGGTCGACTTCCACCTGCATGCCGCCTTCGAGGTGCTGCTGGTGCTTCGCGGCCGCGTCATGCTCTACACCGATGCGGGCGAGCAGCGGCTGGAGGCAGGGGACCTGGCGATCGTTCATGGCGGCCAGCCGCATGCCACGCACGACCTGGGCGAACCCAACGCGGTGCTTGCGCTGCACGTCGACCCTGCGATCGCGCGGCACGACGCCCATTTCTCGCGCCGGCGATTCGACTTCGGCGCGTGGCACGCCGACGCCGAGATGCGCGAGGTACGCAGCCAGCTGCGCGGGCTGGTCGCCCGCATCATGATCGAGTCTCGCGTGAAACGCTCGGCGTGGGAGATGGAGGTCGAGGCCCTGGTCCTGCGTCTCATCGCGACGCTGCTGCGCAAGGTGCCCAGCGTGCTCGTCGACGAGGCGAGCAGCGCGTTGCTTGATGACGAAGTGCGTTTGCTCGGTCCGCGTCTGGCCCGCGTTGCCGAGTACATCCGGCGCCATGCCAGCGAGCCCATGTCGATCTCTACCGTCGCGCAGGCGCATGGCCTGTCCAGCGGCTACCTGTCGCGTCTGTTCAAGTCCGAGACCGGCGAGAGCTTCGGCAGCTTCATCGGGCACGTCCGCCTGCGCCGCTCGCTCGACCTTTTGTCCGCGCCGAAACCCCGGCCCATCACGCACATTGCGCTGGACTGCGGGTTCCCGAACGTGAAGTCCTTCAACCTGGCCTTCAAGCGCGCGTTCGGTAGCGCTCCCAGCGCTTGGCGCCAAGCACGCCTGGCGCGTTCGGAGACGCCCGTGCCCAGCTACGCCGTCGTCGATGAGTCCAGTGCGATGCGCCTGCTGCATCGATACGCGGACGAGTCTCATGGCCTCTTGCGCGAGCTCTCGCACGGCGCTCCGGACATTCCCTAGGGTCAGAGTTTTGCCTGTTCGCTGTGCCGGTTCTGGCACAGACCGCAGCGGCTCACCTCGGCACAGTCGCCTGGCAGGTTCCGCGCCGATGCGCTGGCCGAGCGACAACATCCGAGGAGACCTATCGTGAGTTCCATCCTTGCCGGCCCGAAGGGCCTCAGCGCCGTCCAGGCCCCCGTGGGCCTGGGTTTCATCCTCGTCTACACACTCGCCTACTTCGGCGTCTGGATGGCGCTGCTGACGCCACCCGTGGTCTCGTTGGCGCTGCGCGTCAACGAGATCGACCCGGCCCACAAGGAAACCGCGCTGTCGTGGATTCTCGGCCTGGGGGCTGTCGTCGCGATGTTCGCCAACCCGATCGCCGGTCAACTGAGCGACCGCACCTCGTCGCGATTGGGCATGCGCCGCCCTTGGCTCGTCGGCGGCATGGCGGTCGGTACCGCCGGCCTCTACATCATCGCCACCGGCGCGAGCGTCGCGTGGATCGCGGCCGGCTGGTGCATTGCCCAACTCGGCTTCAATGCCGTGCTCGCCGCCATCGTCGCGGTGCTTCCCGACCAGGTGCCCGACGCGCAGCGTGGCAAGGTCAGCGGCGCACTCGGCATCTGCCTGCAGGTCGGCATCGTCGCGGGCGTCTATCTGACGCAGGCGGTGGCGTCGACGTTCGCGATGTTCATGCTGCCGTGCGCCATCGCCGGGGCACTGATCGTCCTCTTCGTTCTCGTCCTCGACGACAAGCGGATCAGAAGATCCGAAGTGTCGCGGTTCGACCTGGTCGGCTTCTTCCGCAATTTCTGGATCGACCCGCGCAAGGCGCCCGACTTTGCCTGGGCCTTCGTCAGCCGCTTCATGCTGTTCATCGGTCTGGCCACGCTCTTGACCTACCAGGTCTTCTACCTGCTCGACCAGCTGCACTACAAGGGCGAGCAGATTCCGGCCGCCATGCTGACGAGCACCCTGGTGACGACGGCCACCACGGTGGTGGGCAGCTTCTGCAGCGGCTGGCTGTCGGATCGCGTCGGGCGGCGCAAGGTCTTCGTCTGCGCATCGGCCTTCATCTATGCCTGCGGGCTCGCCGTGATCGGCGTGGCCACCGACTTCCAGGGCTTCCTGTGGGGCATCGCGATCGTCGGCTTCGGACAAGGCGTGTATGTCGCGGTGGACATGGCGCTCGTCACGCAAGTGCTGCCGAACAAGGACGCCGACGCCGCCAAGGACCTCGGGGTCTTCAACCTGGCCAGCGCGCTGCCGCAGTCGGTGGCGCCCGCGATCGCACCCATCTTCCTGGCGATCGGCGCCGGCGGCGACCTGAAGAACTACACGGCGCTGTTCGTCGCTGCCGCGGTTTTCGCTACCCTGGGCGCTCTGTCCGTGCTGCCGATCCGAGCGGTCAAGTAATGCCCCGATCTATAGCTGCTGAAGTGCGCGCGATGCCCGAACCAACCCACTCACGAACCAGCGACTGGCGCGACTCACCGACCGTCCAGGCCCGGGTGCAGACGCTGCTGGAGTCGATGACGCTCGACGAGAAGATCGAACTCGTCACCGGCGACCTGAACCACGACTTCGGCTTCTACAGCGCGCCGATCGACCGCCTGGCCATCCCGCCGCTCACCATGGCCGACGGCCCGCCTGGCGTTCGCATCAACAATGGCGCCGTGCATGGCGGCAAGGCCACGGCGCTGCCGGCACCGATCGCGCTGGCGGCGACGTGGAACATCGATCTCGCGCGGCGCTACGGGCACGTCCTCGGGCACGAGACGCGCGCGAGCGGCCACAACGTCTTTCTCGGCCCGGCAGTGGACATTGCCCGCGTCCCCGTGGGCGGGCGCCAGTTCGAGTCGTCGGGCGAAGACCCGCTGATCAACTCGCGCTTCGCGTCTGCCCAGATCGATGCGATCCAGTCGCATCAAGTGCTGGCTTGCCTCAAGCACTACGCCGTGAACAACCAGGAGTACGAGCGTTCGTCGGTGGATGTCGTGGTCGACGAACGCACCCTGCGCGAGCTCTATCTGCGGCCCTTCGAAGTCGTCTGCCACGCCACCGGCGTCGCTTCGATGATGGGCGCGTTCAATCGCATCAACGGCACGTATGCATGCGAGCACCCCACGCTGCTGACGAAGGTCTTGCGCGAGGAGTGGGGCTTCCGCGGCTGGGTGATGAGCGACTACGGCGCGACGCACAGCACGGTGCCTTCCGCATTGGCCGGGCTGGACCAGGAGCAGCCGTCGGGCGTCTTCTATGCCGAGGCGCTGCGGCGTGCCGTCGAGGGTGGCGACGTGCCGCGCGCCACGCTCGATGAGATGTGCGCACGCATCCTGCGCACGGTCATCGGCCTCGGGGTTTTCGATCGCCCGCTCGAGATCTCGGGCATGCAGATCGCCGAACACCGCGAGGTGGCGCTGGCCGTCGCCGAGCAGGCGGTGGTCTTGCTGAAGAACGACGGCGCGTTGCTGCCGCTGGACCCGCAGGGCATCCGCCGCGCCGTCGTGATCGGCTGCGACGCGGACAGCGCTGCCGCTGCCGGGGGCGGCAGCGGCAAGATCAGGCCGGCGTTCGAAGTCAGCCTGCTGGACGGCATCCGGCAGCGCCTGGGTGCCGCCGTGCAGGTCGACTACTGCCAGGGCAATGACCCGGTCTCCGCGGCCGATCTGCTGCCCGGCAACGAGAGCATCCCGTCGTGCTTTCTGCGCGCCGACGACGAACCCGGCACGCGAGGGTTGCGCGCGGAGTTCTGGACCAACACCGACTTCGTCGGTGATCCGTTCACGACCTGCGTGATGCCGCAGGCCGCGCTGAACCTGGGCTTCTTCAACTTCCCCGGTTTCGGCGCGGCCTCGCCCAAATACCCGGCATTGCCTTTCGAGTTGACCGGCCGAATCTCGGCGCGTTTCAGCAGCCGGATCGTCGTGCCTGTGGATGGCGACTACCGCTTGAGCGTCACGCTGCTGGGCAGCGCGAAGATCTGGCTCGACGATCGACTCGTGCTCGACTTCCGCTACCACGGCCCTGGGCGCTCGGGCGGCGGAGGCGGCGCCAGCGGCGCATGGGCCGGCTTCGCGGCGGACGACGACGTGCGGGTGCCCCGCGTTGGCGACGAGGCCCAACCCGCCGATCAGCGCGCCGCCGATGTCGGCTTGAATGCGGCCGCGCTCGCGCCGCCCACGCCGCTGCCGCTGACGGCCGGTAGCGGCGGGGAAGCAGGGCCGCCGCCGGACGTGACGAGCTTCAGCCTGCGCCTGGACAAGCGCCCCGCCGGGCACCGTCTGCGCATCGACTACGCGGCCGACGCGCCCGCGCAGGGCCATCTCACCGGCGCGCAGTTTCGGCTCGGCTGGGTTCCACCGCCGGGTGTCGCATCACTGCTCATCGAGGAGGCCGTGGCCAAGGCCCGCGGCGCCGATCTGGCGGTGCTTGCGGTGCGCTGCTACGAGAGCGAACACATGGACAGGCCGGACCTGCGGCTGCCCAACGGACAAGCGGCGCTGATCCGTGCGGTGGCGGCGGCCAATCCAAACACGGTGGTCGTCACCATGAGCGGCGGGCCGATCGAGACCTTGTCCTGGGAGCAGGACGTGCGCGCCATCCTCCACGCCTGGTACCTGGGCCAGGAGCAAGGGCGTGCGCTGGCCGGCTTGCTCTTCGGCGATGTCGTCCCGTCGGGCAAGTTGCCGCTGACCTTCCCCCGCAGCGACGCTGAAGGCCTGTTTCGCAGCGCCGCGCAGTATCCCGGCATCGACGGACGCGTGGTGTACGAGGAACGCACGCGGGTCGGCTACCGCGGCTTCGATGCGCTGGCGTTGACGCCGCGCTTTGCGTTCGGGCATGGACTGTCGTACACGAGCTTCGAGTATGGCGAGCTCGAGATCGTCTCGGCCGAGGGCCTGGTGACGGTCTCCTGCACCATCGCCAACAGCGGAAGCCGTGCCGGGATGGAGACCGCGCAGCTGTACGTCGGGCTCAGTGCCGACGGGGCGGCACCCCGGCAATTGATCGACTGGCAGAAGCTCGCATTGAAGCCCGGCGAGCGTCGGCGCATCGCCTTCCGCATCGACCCGAATTCGATCGAACGCCCCTTCAGCACCTGGCACGACCGGCAGTGGCGGCTTGCTCGAGGGCCTGCCATGCTCTTCGTCGGCGCGTCATCGCGCGACATCCGGCTCGAGGGGACAGTGACGTTATGAGCGTTCGCATCGTCGATGACCTGCTCGCCCAGATGACGCTCGCCGAGAAGCTGGGGCAGCTGTGCCAGGTGCAGCCCGATGGCAGCGACCTGGAGGAGCGCATTCGTGCCGGCGGCGTGGGCTCGCTGATCAACGTCGTCGGCAACGACGCGTATCGCTACCAGTCGGTGGCCGTCGAGCAGTCGCGATTGAAGATCCCGCTGCTGATCGGCCGCGACGTGATCCATGGCTTCCACACGGTGTTCCCGATTCCGCTGGGGCAGGCCGCCAGCTTCGACCCGCAGGCGGTTCGCGCTGCCGCCGAGTTGGCGGCCGGCGAGGCCGGCGCCGCCGGCGTCAACTGGACCTTTTCACCGATGGTCGATGTGTCCCGCGATCCGCGCTGGGGCCGCATCGCCGAAGGCTTCGGTGAGGACACTTTATTGTCTGCGCAGCTGGGGTGCGCGATGGTCGAAGGCTATCAGTCCCGGGGCGTGGCCGCGTGCGCCAAGCACTTCGTCGGCTACGGCGCGGCCGAAGGCGGACGGGACTACACGCAGGTCGCCATCGCGCCGCGCCAGCTGCGCGATGTCTACCTGCCGCCGTTCGAAGCCGCGGTCAAGGCCGGCGTGTTGACAGTCATGAGCGGCTTCCACGAGCTCGATGGCATCCCCGCGACCGGCCATGCCGAGCTGCTGCGCGGCGTGTTGAAGGACGAATGGAGATTCGACGGCCTGGTCGTCAGCGACTGGAACTCGGTCATGGAGATGGCCGTGCATGGCTACGCCGCGTCCGCGTCAGACTGCGCGCGCAAGGCCATCGACGCCGGGGTCGACATGGAAATGGCCAGCAGCAGCTACGCCGATCATCTGCCCGCGCTGATCGAGCGAGGCGAGGTGTCGATGGCGCGGATCGATGAGGCCGTGCGGCGCGTCCTCGCCGTCAAGCACCGGCTCGGCCTGTTCGATGCGCCCTATGGTCCGCAGCGGCAGCCCGAACCGCGCGGGCGCACGGACTACCTCGCGCGCCAGCTCGCACGGCGCAGCTGCGTGCTGCTGAAGAACGATGCCGTGTTGCCGCTGGGCGAAAACCTGAAGCGAGTCGCGGTGGTCGGACCCTTGGCCGACGCCGCGGCCGACCAGCTCGGCTGCTGGGTCTTCGATGCCGACCACGCGCGCACGCGCACCGTGCTCGCCGGCATCCGCGAGCGGCTGGGCGACCCCCGCGTGGCCTACGCGCGCGGCCTCGAGCATTGCCGAAGCGACAGCGAGCATGAGTTCGCTGACGCGATCGCGGCCGCCCGATCGGCCGATGCGGTGGTGCTCTGCATCGGCGAAGACGCCGGGCTCAGCGGCGAAGCCCACTCGCGGGCGTTCATCGGGCTGCCCGGTGCCCAGCAGCGCCTGCTCGACGCGTTGGCGGCCACCGGCGTACCCGTCGTCGCCGTGGTGATGACCGGCCGCCCGCTGACCCTGGCCACCGTGGCGGAGCGTGCGGGCGCAGTGCTGTTGGCGTGGCACCCCGGCTCCATGGGAGGGCCGGCGATTGCCGACCTGCTGTTCGGCGAATCGCCCAGCGGCCGGCTGCCGGTGAGCCTGCCGCGCAGCGTCGGCCAACTGCCGCTGTACTACAACCACAAGAACACCGGGCGCCCGCCGCCGGCTGATGCGCCCGGCATCCCCTCCGGAACACCGCTGGATCCCAGCGGCTTCTTCGCGGGCTACATGGACGAAGACCACCGTCCCTTGTTCCCCTTCGGCTACGGGCTGAGCTACACGCGGTTCGAGTACTCGGACCTGCGCCTGTCGGCTTCGGCGGTGGCGCTGGAAGGCAACTTGCAGGCCACGGTCACGATTCGCAACGCGGGCAGCCGCTCCGGGACGGAACTCGTTCAACTCTACGTGCGCGACCTCGTCGGCTCGGTGACGCGCCCGGTCAAGGAGCTCAAGCAGTACCGGCACGTCGTGCTCGAGGCCGGCGAGAGCTGCGACGTGGTGTTTCGCCTGCACACGGACGAACTCGCGTTCCACGGCGCAGACGGGCGCCGTGGTGTCGAGCCCGGCGAGTTCCGCCTGTGGATCGCCCCGAGTGCGGAGGGCGGCCTGGAGGCGGCATTCGAAGTCCTGCGCGACGGCGAGATGGCGCCGGACGCAAATGAACGATAGGGTGGCCTCGGTGTTCAAGACCTCGGCGATCCTCAGAGTCAGCTCAAAACTGGCGCTAGCGGGGCGCGATCTCGATCCGGTTGAAGCCCGCGACCGGGTTCACGCCAAGCTCCTCGAACGATGGGTGGGCCGAAGGGATTTCTGAAGCCAGCAGCGTGATGTCGACAACGTAGACCCTGCCGCGCTGATAGAGACCTGCACGCAGTCCATTCTCGCGAAGACGTGCGGCGAGGGTCTCCGCGGTGGTTCGTGGCGATGCAGACTGAATTTGTTGGACGCCGCCGGCACCGAGCATTGCCGGAGGCTCAGGGTAGTCCGGTCGTCCCGGCCACTGGCCGACGGCCACGATGCCCACCAGGACCGACGCGGCCATCGCGACGAGCGTCTTGCGCCGGCGCCACCAGGGGAAGGCCACAACGTTCGATGCGGGCGCGGCAGTCTCGGCCTGAACAGGCGGAGACCGATCGAAGACGCCTTCTGCGTCCGCACGTTCCAGGAGGCGCTGCAGCTTCGCCTCCATCGCGGCGTCGCTGGTCGCGGTCGCCAATTCCGCGCTCGCGTCGATCTCGCTGATTTGCATCTCGAGCGCAGTGCGCAGCGCGTGGCCCTCTCGAACAGCCCGCGAATCGGCGCCACCTGGGGCCTTTCCGGACAACGCGGCGAACCACGCCTTGTCGGAGTCGCTGAAGTCTGGTTTGTCGTCACCGGAGGTGCTCATCGTGTGATCCTTGCGCGGTCCGGCCAAAGCTTCAAGCATGGCTCGATCAGGGGCGAGAACTTCCGGCGCGCGGTGAAGACTTCGCCTTTGGCGCGGTTCGCGCTGCCGCCCAATTCTTCTGCCATCTCATCGAGGCTCAATTCCTCGACATGCCTGAGCAAGAGCAGCTTGTGCAAGCCGGGGTTCCGCGCTTCAAACTTGGCGAGTGCCCTGCGCACGCAGCGCCGGAAGTCAAACCATTCGACGCCCGTTTTCGAAGTCGCGCTTGCTGTTGGAGCAAACACCACCGGAGCGTCGTCCTCTTGCCCATCCTGTTGTTCGTCGAGTTCCAGTTGCATGGGCTCTTTGCCGCGTTCGGAAAAGAAGCGACGGCAAGCCATCTTCAGGAACCCGAGCAAAAAGATGCGCACCGGCATCTCGCGACGATAGCGGGACGCAGCTCGTGAGACCTCGAGCCACAGCCCTTGTGCGATGTCGTCGGCCTGCTGCCGCATGCCCATCCGGTGCAGCCGGCGCTCGAACAGTTTGCCGTAGACCTTGAAGAGGCGAGTCAACGCGTTGCGCCCCTCGGGTCCGCCGCCTGCCAGTTCGTTCATCCACTGCGCCTCGATCTCGTCCCACTCGGGGTTCTTCAGCGAGAAGTCGGTCCTGACATGCATCGGTCGGATTGTGGGGTGGCGCGACTCCGGGCCAGTCGAGCCCTGTGAACATGCAGTTACACATTCAATTCAGATCGTTCTAACCGAAACGCCCGAACCAACGGCTTGCCTTCCGAGCGCGCGCTCAACGCGGAGCGATGCGCCTCGGAGCGACAACCGATGAGGCCTGGCCAGGTCTTGTGAATCGGCGGTTGCGATGAGGGCCGCGTCGTTCCTTCCCACCACGCAATCGGAAAGGAACTCTGATGAAAACGAAGCTTGTCGCCACGGCGACCTTGCTGTGTGTCCTGGCGCTGAACTCACTGACGCACGCCGAGACCGTCCCCGCCCCGCAGCCTGAATACACATCTCCGGGCATCGGCACACTCGTCATGTACTGGCTGTTCGGCAAGTGATGATGTGGCCCGCCGCGATCTCGCGGCGGGCTTTTCGCCGCGCTCGCCGATGTCGCGCTCGTGCTATCCATGCAGTGACCGCAGCCGGAACTAAAGGAAGGAGCGGTTGACCGGGTTGTGACGCAGGAACGCGTCCTTGAACTCCGAAGGCACCCGCACCACAGCGGCTTCGATCCAGTCGCGTGCGTGCTTGCGCACGAGCCCTTCGCGCTCTTCGTCCCCCGCGCGCGCATACGCCGTGGCCATGCTCAGCAGCGTCTCGGGCGGATAGCACTTCGCGTTCAAGCCCTCGATCGCGTGCTCGGCCAGCGTCTGCGCGCAGGCCAACGCGGAGGCGGTTGCCTGTGCATCGTCGAGTTCGAGCCAGCGCACGAGCTCGCGCCACAGCAGCGCGCGCGCGGTGCCTCGCAGTCCGAGCGCGTCGCACGCACCACGAACCTCGGCGAGCTTGGCGATCGCGTCGCGGGGCTCGCCTCGCCAGGACGCTTCGAACGCAACCCCTTGCACGAAGGGAAGATCGGCGTGGGCGGCGACGAGGCGGTCGAAGCGTGCCCACTGCACATCCGCGGGCGTCCCCTCGATTTGTGCTGCACGCGCCTGGAGCCACATCGCTTGCATCTGCATGCCGGGCGGCAGATCGGAAGGAAGCTCTGCCACCGATATGCGCGCCAGGTCCATGCGACCCAGGGTCAACCAGACATTGGCCAGCGACAGGCCGGCCTTCGCGCGCAAGGCCACCGGCGCCGAAGGGCCGGCCAGCGCAAGCGCCTGGCGCAGCAGGTCGAGCGCATCGTCGAATCGACCGAGCGCCGCCGCCGCGGCTCCGGTCACCACGTGGTTGAGCACGAGCTGCGTGCTGCCCGCGGCCAGGCCGACATCGAGCTGGCGCCGATGCGCGCGTGTACCGTGGGCATAGGTTCCCGGCACGTCGCCCACCGCAGCCAGCAGAGCGGCAAGGCTGCCTTCCGAGGCCGCGGCCAGCGCTTGATCGCCGACCACGTCGGCACTCGACAACTCCTCGCGCTGCGCGGCGACCGCGTCGGCCAGTCGGCCCGCCGACCAGTGCACGTACATCAGCGCATTCGCGGCCTTCAAGCGTTCGGCGGGCATGTCTTGTGCGCGCGCCTCTTCGATGGCCTGCGTCGCATGAGCCAGGGCCTCGTTCGGCTGATGCCGCTGGGCCAGCGCCTTGGCGAGCTGGGCGCGCACCTCGATGGCGTACTGCGGGAACGTCTGGCAATCGTCCAGCGCGGCGCGCGCCTCGGCGACGGCATCGCCTGCGTGGCCTTGCTCGATCAGCGCCTCGGTTCGCTCGACCCGGCAGCGCAAACGTTGCAGAGGGTCCGCGGCCAGGGCCTCGGCCTCCGTCAGCGCCGCCAAGACTGCACTCCCGCCGCGCTGCAGGTGCAGGCCCTCGAGGCGCTCCAACAACGCATCGCACTGGGCGCGACGGTCGCCGACCCGGCCGTGGTTGCGAGCGGCACGCTCGAACAGGTCGGTCTGCTCCGCGAGCCGGCCGGCGATGCGTGCGGAGCGCGCGGCCAGTTGCCAGGCCCGACCGGCTTCGGCCCAGCGCGCACCTTGCTCCCAGTGCCAGCCGGCGCGCGCATGCTCCACGAGCTTCTCGCCTTCGAGCAATCCGGCCCACTGGCGATGCAGCGCCTGACGAATGCCGTTGGGGACCGAGCGCAATGCGGCGTCGTGAACGAGGTCATGGCTGAACGATTCACCTTGCAGCACATTGCAGGCTTCGAGGGACGCCCACGCCTCGCTCAACGCCAGCGGCGTGCGTGCCAGCACGTGCGCCGCGCGTTCGACGCTCAGGTCCGCGCCGCCGACCGCGGCGACCTGGAGCAGGTCGCGCGCCGCAGCGGGCAACGAGCGCACGCGCGCATCCAGCAAGGCGTGCACCGAGTCCGGCAGCTCGAACAGCAGCGGTTGCTGCAGGCGAATGTCGTTGACCACCGCGTGCTGGAGGGTCGCGAGCGTGTACAGCGGATGACCGCCGGCATGCCGGAACAGTTGCGCGACGATGGCCTCGTCGACAGCCAGCGGGAGGGCGAGGCTCGCGAGCAGCTCGGCCAGCTCGCGCTGGGTCAGGGGCTGGAGCACGATGCGCTCAGGGCGGTGCGAATCGGAGAGCCATGCCGTCAGCCGCGCACCGGCCTCGTCGTCGCTCCAAGGCCGGGATGCCAGCCCCATCCGCAGTTCCGCGAGTGCGGGGCTGGCGGCGAGCCAGCGCAGCATGTCCAGCGACGCCAGGTCGATGTGCTGCAGGTCGTCCACGACAATCGAGCGCAGGCCGCGCGCGAGTGCGTTGGCAAGCCACTCCTCGACCGCATGGCGCAGCACCGCTTCGTTGCCGCGAACCGCCGGTTGATCGCCGAAGCGGGGTTGCAGCCGCACGAGTTCGGCCCGCAGCGATGGCGTGGAGTCCGGCTTGAAGCGCTGCTCGATCTCCAGCAGCAATCGGCCCAGAAGCCCGTAAGACAGCTGTTGATCGCCCGGTCGACCACGTGCGGCTACCAGGGCAGGCTGGTCGGTCGTGAACGCCTCCAGCAACCGGCTCTTGCCGAGCCCGCCGTCGCCGACCAGCACGAACGGCCGCTTGGCCTGCCACGCCTCGACCATGGCCGCCCACGCGTCTCGCCGGCCGATCAGGAGTGGCGGACGCAGCAGGCTGACGGGGACCGGCCGGCGCAGCGTGAGCGGCGTCGTCTCCGAGGTCTCGACGGTCTGGAACAGTTGCTCGGTCTCCGGACTGGGACGCACGCCCAGTTCGGTGCGCAGCAGCGCGTTCAGCCGCCAGTACGCCTCCTGCGCGGCGGCGCGATCGCCGCGCAGGTACTGCAGCCGCATCACGCGTCGCCACCCCTGCTCGGCGAGCGGCAGCAACTCGATCACGCGCACGGCCAGGCGCAATGACTCGTGCAGCCGGCCCTCGCGCTCAAGGGCTTCGCAGCGACCGGACAGTTCCTTGGCGCAGCGCTCGGCGACCCGCACCCGCGCCCGATTCAGCCACCGGTCGAGCTCGTCGTGGTCACCCAGATCGACGCCGGCCAGCAACCCCGGCGAGGTCAGCAACTCGTCGTCGCTCAGTTCCGTCAGGTTGGACACATCGACCCAGCTCTCGGATGGCAGGGCGACGGTGGCGCCGATCTCGACGAGGGGGACGCCCGCCTCCGCACGCAGGCGACTCGCACGCTGCCGAAGACTCGCTGCCGCCTGGGCCGGACGGCTCACGGGCCACACCAATTCGCACAGGGCGAGGCGCGATTGCGGCCCATCGAGCGCCAGCTTCGCGAGCATGGCGGCGTCCTTGGCCGAGAGCTCGGCAGACACGGACCCGGTGGCCTGCCATCTGGGCTGGCCCAGCAGGTACAGCTGAAGCCGGGACGCAGGTGGTTCCGTTCCTACAGCGCGAGTTTGCATACCCTTGCCAAAAATAGAATTGACGCGATTGTGTGTGCAAAGGCTTCGCATGAGACGATGCTGTGCGGCACGTGCCCGCACCGGCTGTTCAAGTGGGGAGGAGGCAGTGGCCCCGCATGGAGCGCGCGAGCCGCTGAATCGAAGATGGCGAAATTCGACTTCAAGCCGCCGCGCCGCGGTGTTTGCCGCGCATGGCTCGCGATGGCCGCGGCCGCACTTGCCGCGCATGGCGTCGGCATCGCGGCCGCACCCGACAATCTTGCGAACCTGCACCACTGCCTGCCGGTTCGAGGCACGGCAAATGACGGCGCACCGCCGCTGCGCCTGGCGCCGCCGCCGTTGTCGGGTGCGATGGGCATCGATCTCGCGCAGAGCTTTTTCTATCGCTATGTCGGCGCAGCGTCCGGCGGCGGCGGCAGCGCCGGGCAGGCCAATCCACTGGGCAAGGTGCTGGAGCCACCGCCGCTGACCAAGGCGCTCATCGACGGCAGCGCCGATCTCTCCGCGGGTCGCTATGCGCAAGCCGAACGCACCCTGTCCGATTGCGTGAGCGCGGCGGCGACAACGCGCGACGCACTCGCGGAGGCGGCCTGCGCGAACAACCTCGGGCTGGCGCTCGCGGCCCAAGGCCGACTCGAGCCCGCGCGGGCGCGGCTCGAGCACGCCCTCGGCCTGTATCGCGCCGAGCACGAGCCGCCGCGCGAGAGCGACGCCAAGGCGGCCAATCCGATCGCTGGCCTGCTGGGCCTTCTCGCAAAAGCCGGGGGCTCGCCGGCATCGCAGCAGGATCAGGGCGCCGCGTCCCCGTCCTCTGCGGTCGGGAGCGTTCGGCAGGCCGTGCTCTCGCAGTGGCGCGCGATGGAGCGCATCGACGCGGCGCGCGGTATCGAGCGGACCTCGCTGAATCTCGGCAATGTCGCGCTGCTCGCGGGGCGGCTCGCGGACGCCGAGCGTGCGCTCGGCACCGCGCTCAACGAGCGCCCGCCCGGAGAACCTCCGCAATGTCGGGCTTCGGCGATGGTGGACTGGGCCCGCCTCCATGTCCGCCTGGGCCATCCCGTCGACACCAGCTTGCCGGCACCGGCGCCGGACCGGGCGCGGCCTGGCGGACGTCGCAATGCATCACGTGGCCAGACCGTGGACGAATCTCTCGTCGAGATGGGGGTGATCCACGTCGCGGCCGCGAGCGCAGGCGAAGCTGCCGCAGCGGACGTTCGCTCAGCGTCCGTGCCTGCGTCGACTGTGGCTGTTCGCGCCCAGTCGGCGCTGGCCTATAGCGAGGCCGGCGGGCGCTTCGACGCCACCGTGATGACGGGCCTGCTGGACCAGGCCGCGCGTGCCACGAACGACTCCGCACCGCCGGCCGAGCAGGCCTGGAAGCGACTCGCGCTGCGCGCCGCCGCAGGACGACGCCCGGACCTGGAGTTCGCGGCTCGCGTGGCATTGATGAAGCGCTACGCCGACCGGTCGCAACCGCAGGCGGCGATCTACCACGCCAAGCGCGCGATCAATCTCGCGCAGTCCGAACGCGATGCGCTGGAGGACCGATCGCCCTCGCGCGAGTCGCGCCGCGCTTTTGCCCGCGATCGCCAACAGGTTTACGTGTCGCTCGCGCAAATGCTGCTCGACGCGCAACGCCTCCAAGAGGCCGAGTCGGTCATGCAGTTGCTGAAGGAGGACGAGGGCCAGCAGTTCGTCGACCGCCCCACGGCCTTGGGAAGGCTAGAACTGACGGCACGCGAAATGACCGTGCAGGCGCTGGAGGATGATGCCGTGCGGGACATTCGCGACGCCGAGAAATCCCGGGTGGATGCGGTGGGTCACGTGGCGCTCGGGGCCGGTGCGCTGCGTTCGATGGACGTCGCGAAGATCGAGTCGTTGCGCCTTGAGCAGGCGCTCGGGCTGTCGGGCCTGCCCGCCCTGCTGCAGCGATCTCCACTGCCCGTGGGCGATGGCCTGATGCAGCAGATGGCGCAGGAGGTTCGCGACTTCCTCCTCGGTCCTGGCCGCCTCGAGCGCTTCGTCAGTCACCTGCAGGAAGACCTGCCGTCGTTCAACACGCCCGTCAGTGCGACGGACCGGGCGCGCCTCGACGACATTGCCCGGCATCTTCGGGAGATCCAGGCCGATCTCGGCGCGGCGTTGAAACTCACGTCGACCAACCCCGATTCGGTCGGCGTCTCAGTCTCGATGTCGCGTGCCGGCAGCAAGACGCGTGAAACGCCGCTCCGGCAAGTCGAGTGGGGCTATGCCGTCGCAGAGATCTATGAACGCATGTGGCGGAGCATTCACGCCGCGGATGTCATCGAAACGCGCTACACCGCGTCGGCGGCGGAGGTCGACCTTCCGGCGCAGTTGGGTCCAAGCGGACGCGATCGGATCGCGAAGGACGAGTCCAAGGCGCTGCTGGCTCGCCAGCCCCTGCCGACCGCGGCGCTCTACTACCTGCCGTCGGCGCAACGACTCGACGTGCTGATGGTCAGCGCGTCGGGGCGGCGGCATTTTCGGCTCGGCGTCGGCATGAAGGACTTGGACGCCAGCGTCGATGCGCTCATCGTCGCGCTGGGCAATTCCAACAGCGACCCGCGCAGCGCGGCCCAGGCGATGTACCGTGAACTGTTCGCGCCCGTGGAGCAGGCCGTCGCGGACAGCGGCGCGCGCGTGCTGGCCTTGTCGCTGTCCGGTCGCCTCAGGTTCGTGCCGTTCGCCGCGTTCCACGACGGGCAGGGCTGGCTTGTCGAACGCTATGCCTTCGCGATCAATCCCGGGGCTCGACTGGCCGGCGGGGCCAAGCCAACCCCGGCGAATTGGCGCATCGCCGCGTTCGGCGCGAGCGGCGGCAACGCCGAGTTTTCCCCTTTGCTTTCGGTGCGCGCCGAGATCGCCAGCGTCGCCGGCCAAGGCAACGGCGCGCGCGGCGCACTGCCCGGTGACGCGTGGCTCGATGGCGCGTTCACGGCGCAGCGATTACGTGCCGCGTTGGCCAGCGGTGTGCAAGTCGTGCACATCGCCAGCCATTTCAAATTCGTGGAACAGGATGCGGCCGCGTCGTACCTGCTGCTGGGCGACGGAAGCACGCTGAGCCTGCACGACTTGGCCGGGCCCCAGTACCGCTTCGACCGCACGGAGTTGGTCACGCTGTCTGCCTGCGCCACCGGCCTGAGCTCCGAGGACCGCTATGGCCAGGATATCGACGGCCTGGCGGCACTGCTGATGGGACAGGGCGCCCCGTCGGTGCTCGCATCGCTGTGGGAGGTGAACGACCGCAGCACGGCCGTGCTGATGGGCTCGCTGTACCGTCTGCACGAAAGCCAGCGGCTGTCGAGGGTCGTGGCACTGCAGCGGGCCCAACTCACGATGATCCATGGCGGCGACGCCACGCCCTCGTCCACGGGAGGCGGCCGTGCCACACGCAGCGTGACACGCGTGTACCTGCCCGACGATCCGCAAGGAGAAGCGGGCGCGCCCGTGGTGCCGGCCTCTGCGGTCGGGCTGGGCACGGCTCACCCGTACCACTGGGCGGCGTTTGTGCTGATGGGCAATTGGCTTTGACCGGCCGCTCCCATTGCTGGGCCCAAGCTGCGATGCGCGTGGCGATGCTGGTGTTCGCCTGTGGCGGCGCCCCGTGCTTCGCCGCGACGCATGCCTTGCTCGTGGGCGTCGGCCAGTACCCCCGACTCGCTGCGGACTTGCAGCTGGAGGCGCCCGCCAACGACGTGCGCTTGATGCGGCAGGTGCTGCGACAGCGCGGCCTGGAGGCCTCGCAGATCGAGGTCCTCGCCGACGGCGTGGACGACGCCCGCTCACCGACCCGCGCCGCGATCCTCGCGTCGCTGGAGAGCCTGCGCGCGAGGGTTCGGCCTGGCGACTTGGTCTACGTGCACTTCGCGGGGCACGGCAGCCTCGAGAAGGTGACCGCCCAGGGACGGTCGACGTGGCGCCCGGTCTTCCTGCCGCGTGATGTGAGCGGATGGGATGGCAAGTCAGACGCTGCCGTGCCGAATGCCATCACGGACCTCACGCTGCGCAGTGAACTCGACCGCATGAACGATGCCGGGGCCTTTGTCTTCGCCGTATTCGACGCCTGTCACTCGGCGCGCCTGGTGCGCGGTGGCGGCGTCCCGGATCGCTCCGTTGTCCGCCAGCGCTATGTGCCGCCGCGGGCGCTCGGAATGAACGACGAGCCGCCTCTCGACATTCCCCCGGCGTGGTCCAGCCGAGCCGCTGCTGGGCTGGCCGATGCCGACCGCAAGCGCGGTCAAGCGGTCTACTTCTACGCATCGCAGAGCGTCGAGCTGGCCGAGTCGCTGCCACTGTCGAGCAACGGCCGCACCGAGTGGCATGGCCTGTTCAGCTGGCACATTGCACAGGCGCTCGCGCTGGGTCAGCCGATGAGCTACCGGCAGTTGGCGCAACACGTGCTGTCGCGCTACGACCGACTCCCGGCGACAACGGCCACACCGCTGTTCAATGGGGATGGCCTGGACCAGTGGGTCTTCGGTCAGCGGGCCGCTGCCGTCAGGCAGTGGCCCCTTGAACGCACGGAGGGGCAGTTGCTCGTGCCGGCCGGGTCACTGTCAGGCCTCGCTGAAGGGGCGCTTTTCGCGCTGGTATCCGATCCTCTCGCAACCGCGACAGGCGACCCGCTCCGGCCGCCCCAGGGAACCTTGGGCTTCGCGACACTGACGACGCTCGAAGTACAACAGTCGCTGTTGCAGCCGGTGGCGTGGCAACAGTGGGCCGCACCGGTTCCGCAGATGCTCTCGAAAGGCATCTGGGCCAGGCTGATGATCAATCCGCCGTCGTTCGTTCTGCGCGTGCACGACGATCGCTCGGAGTGTCGGGACCGGTGCATCGCCGGCGAGGCGGTGGCACGGCTGCGGCGCGACGGCGTCCCGGCGGTCGACGTTCGCTGGGTCGGCCGCGACGATGCCGCTGACCTGACGCTGCGATCGACGTCTCGAGGTGTGCGTGTTCTCCTGCCGAGCGAATCGGCGGCGTCTGCCGAAACCTGGGGCTATGGTTTGGCGGACGGGAACGCAGCCCAGGCGGTGAACGACGTGGCAGAGAACGTGGCCGCCGCGTTGCACCGCGTCGCGCGAACTCGAAACCTGCTGCAGCTGGCTGCGCGTCTGGCGCTGAAGCCGCCGCAGGCCGACATCGACCTGCAGTTGAATGTGACCCGTGCCCGCGACCCGCGCATCGCGACAGTGGCGGTCGAGCAGATGACTCGCGTGAGCCCGGGTGACTACGTGACGATCCAGGGCAGCAACGTGAGCGCGGACCCGGTCGACTTCGCGGCCTTCTGGCTGGGTGCCGATCTGAGCATCAAGCAGATCTACCCGCTGGATTCGCGCGACGGGGCACGCCTGTCGGCAGGAGCGTCCGTGCGCAGGTTCCGCGTGCAGATCGATCCGGGCATTGCCGGCATCGAACGCATCCTGGTGATCACGATGCCGATGGCGCGCGGGCGCGAGGCCAGCGACTTCCGGTTTCTCGAGCAGTCGCCGCTGGCGCGGATTCGCGGCGGCACCGACCCCGAGCTGCAAGCACTGATCGACGCCTGCTTCGCGGATTACGCGTCGCGCGGCGCGGTCTCTCCCGCGCTGCCCGCCGAGCGCCTGCGGATGCGCGTGTACTCGTTCGACGTGGGCTCCTTCTGACGCATCAGCCACCGGCCCGCCCCCAGGCCGGCGCACCACAGGGCCGAGCCAGTCACTGGTCAGTCACACCGTCCCCGCAAGACTTCGTGCCATACCGACGCAAAGCATGACAGCGTTGCCCGGTCTCAACAGGAGGTCTGATCATGATGCGAGTCTGTGCAAATACCGTGCGGCGTGGGTGGGTCGAGCATTTCGGGACACTCGCTGGCGCCGCGGCGACTGTCGCCGTGCTCGTCGGCTGTGCGACCGGCAACTCGAGCGCCCCGACCAGTTCAGGGGCCGCCGGCGGCAGCACCGCAGTCGGTGGCGACGCGAACCTGCAAACCTGTTCGGCACCGGTCGGCACGGTGAGGCTGCAGGACGGCAACGAACCCGCCGCTTCCCCCCAACCGGGCCAACCGACCAACGAGGTCGCCGCCAACATTGTCGCGGTACTCAACGCCATGCCGAGCTGGGCGACGAACCGCCCGCAGAATTCGCCGGCTCCTTCCGGCGGTGCGTCGATCGACTCGATGCGCCTGCTGATCCAGCAGTCGAACTGCTTCGTGATCGTGGACCGCGGCGGCTCCGAAATCGCTGCCGACGACGAGAAGAGGCGGGCACGCACCGGCAACGAGATGCGCGCCAACGCGAACCTCGGTGCAGGCCAGGAGGTGGCCGCGGACTACGTGTTGCGCGCGACGGTGGTCTCGCTTGGAACCAGCGGATCACGCGGCATCAGCCTCGGTGCGCTGACCCGGTTCATGGGGCAGGCCAGCGTCGGGCAGTCCGTCACCGAAGCCAAGGTGCAACTGGTGCTGTCGGACATCCGGTCGAAAGTGCAAGTCAGTGCCGCGCAAGGTGAAGGGTCCGGCTCGAACACCAGCCTGGCGTCCAACGTGCTGGGGCGCGTCGGAGGCGGCTTCGGCGGCGTCGGAGTCAAGTCCGAGACCAAGACGTCGAGCACCACGGTCCTGCTGCAGGCGTTGGCCGACGCCTACAACAAGATGGTCCCTGCGGTTCAGAACTACAAGCCGCAGATGGTGCAGGGTGGGCTGGGCGGCGGTGGCTCGTTGGGTGTCCAGGGGGCGAAGAAGGTGCCCTGACGAGTCCCTGCGTTCTGCTGAATCCGGCCACCCCGGGCATTGCATTTGAGAGGAGTAGCCATGACGACGAAATCAAAACGTGTCTTCGGGCACGGAGGCGCGATGTTGTTGGGCGCGCTCACAGCGACCGCTGCATTGGTGGCGTGCGGCGGAGGTGGTGGCGACAGTACCGAAGCGGCTGCCTCGCCCGCGTCTCTGACATTGACGGGCACGGCAGCGACCGGTGCCGCGATTGCCGGCGCGCAGGTTGCGCTGAAGTGTGCGACAGGGGTCGGCAGCGGCACGACGCTGTCCGACGGAACGTTTTCAATCAACATCGTGGGCGGCGTGCTGCCCTGCGCGGCGGAGGTCGCGACCGCCGGTGGAACGAAGCTGCATTCGTTTGCGACGGGCTCGGGGGCCACGGCTGTGCTCAACATCACGCCAGTCACCGAACTCGTATTCGCCAGCCTGGTGGGGCTCGACCCCGCCGTGTTCTACGCGAGCTTCACCGGGAGCGCTGCCACGGTCATGACGCCGACTTTGGTGGCGGCAGCGCAATCGGCGGTGATCGCCATCCTCAAGGCAGCCGGGATCGACCTGTCGTCGTTTGGCGACCTGCTTTCGGCCGCACTCAAGGCGAGCACTGCCGCCGCCGCTGGCGACGCCTACGACCAGGCGCTCGACCGTTTCGGCGTCGCGCTGGCCTCGAGCGGTACAACGCTGACAGCGTTGACCACATCGGTCATTGCCGCGACCAACCCGACACCCGGGACGGCCGATGTCGCCGCGCTGCCGCCCGCGCTGCTGCTGCAGCCGGCTGCCGCCAACTGCAGCGCGCTGCGCAGCGGAAGCTATCGTGTTTTGACACCGCTCTCGGGCACGACGCTCAGTGCGCAGTTCGGCCTGATCAGCATCGACGCGAAGACGCTTGCAATCGTTCGCGCCGACGCCAGCACGGGTTCGCTCGTGGCGAACGGCTCCTGCCGTTTCACGGACACCGGCACCAACTACAGCGCTGACATCGTTGTGTCACCAGCGGGCGTGCTGCTCGGCCGGTACACGCCGAACGGCGGCACCTCGTATCACAACCTGTTCGGATTTCCCGAGCAGCCCCATGCGGTCGCCGAACTGGCGGGTCAGTGGAACGTGTTCGGCATGGACCCTGCGGGATCAACGCATGTCGGCGTCGCGGGCATGGCGGTGTTGTCGGCGGCAGGCCAGATGAGCGGCGTCGTCAATTGCGAAAACGACAGCACCTGGGCGGTCGACACCTGCGCGAGCGTGCCCGACAGCGTCACTGGGCTCTTGGGCCCCCTCGTGGTCAATGCCGCAGGCGGCTTCGACCTGCCGGACGCGGCGACGGGGTTGGTGAAGACGCGTGTGTTCGCCTATGCGAATGGCAGCGGCACGCTGATGATCGCCGGCATCAGCAACGTCGGCTTCTCGGTCTGGTCCAAGGTGGTTGCCGTTGTCTTGCCGACGGTGGGCACGAATAGAACTTCGTGGAACTTTGACATCAACCCCGATCTGAGTTCCAACTCGGCCACCTACGAGTCGACCAATCTCGTCGATTCGGTTGACGCGACTGCGGGCAGCTGGACCCGGACCCACGGAACGATCGGCCAGAGCGTGACGCGGGTGGAAACAGTGTTCGCGGACAAGCCGCGCACCGGCTTCACCTTCCGGCCGGCCGGGACAGTCACGGCAAGCGATGGCAAGACGATTTCAGTGATTCGCGAATTCACGTTCCTCGGGGTCACCGGCATGGGCGTGTCGATCGGCACGCTCCCTGCGTTGAAGATCTTCGAGTTCTCGGCCAGAGAGCCCTGAGCGCGCCAGATCCGCCGCCTGTCAAGTTGTCGCCTGTCGAAGTAGGTCTCGGCGACTTGCCGCCTTGAACCTGCCCGCCGATCGCCCGGCGATCAGGCGCACTTTTCGCTCACTCGCCGTCCAACAATGCGCTGAGCTCGGCGAGGTCCTGCTGAATGCGGTTGCGCATCAGCTCGAACGCCTCGGCCTGTGTCTTCGCCGACAGCTCGGCCAGCTCCTTCACGTTGGCGAGCGACAGGCGAAACGCGCCCTTGGCCAGCTCGTCCAGCTGCGCCACGCTCTGCACCGGGCCGGCGATGGTCATGACCTTCGCCACCGACCGCCATTCACCGATCTGCGCCTTCAGCAGTTCGGTCTGGCGCTTGACGACCGCCTGGATGCCCTCGAACGACTTGCGGTTGGCTGCGACAACGGCCTCGAGATCGCCGCGCCGGCTGGCCATCAGCTGGACGGCGGCCGCGCGCAGCCGCGCCGCGTCGAGCCGGCGGACTGCTTTGACAATCTCGTCAGTCGCCGGCGCTGCCTTGGTTGCCGCCGGCCGGCGCTTCGCGTTGCCCTTCGGCGCTGCATCGCCGCGTCGTCCCGAGGTCCGGTTCGAAGTCTTGCTCGCCATCGCCTTGTCTCATCTCATTCGAGGTTGATGTCGGCCCAGCTTGCGTGAGGTCGGCAATCAGAAGTCGTCTTCGGCCAGCGCCATCGTGCTCGCCGCGGCGTGGATCGTCGCGTCGGCGAGCCCGCGTGCGCGGGTCAGGTCCTGATCGGCGTAGAAACGCGCGGTCACGATCTTGGCCGCGTAGAACGCGCGGTCGCCGCGAGCCGCGTCGAGTTCGCGCTGCGCGATCGATGCCGCGCGTGCCATTTGCCAGCCGCCGCAGACCACGCCGCACAGGTGCAGGAAAGGCACCGCGCCGCTGAGCACCGCGTTGAGGTCGCTGGCGCCGGTCGCGAGGATCCAATCGACCGCATCCGACATCGCGCGCGAGCCTTCGCGCAGCCGCGCGCCGATCGCTTGCAGGTCGGGCGCGGGCGAGCCCGCCAAGGTCTCGCCGAGGGCGTCGATCTGTGCGATCAATGCATGCATCGAGCGGCCGCCTTCGCGCAGCAGCTTGCGCCCGACCAGGTCGTTGGCCTGGATGCCGGTGGTGCCCTCGTAGATCGCGGTGATGCGCGCATCGCGCAGGTGCTGGGCCGCACCGGTCTCCTCGATGAAGCCGTTGCCGCCGTGGATCTGGATGCCGGTCGATGCGACCTCGATGCCGGTCTCGGTGCACCAGCCCTTCAGGATCGGGATCAGCAGGTCGACCCCGGCCTGCGCCTGCGCGCGCTCGCCGGCATCGGGATGGCGGTGTGCCTGATCGATCATCGCCGCGACCACGTAGGCGAGGGCGCGCATCGCCTCGACGCGCGACTTCATGCTCATCAGCATGCGCCGCACATCAGGGTGGCGGATGATCGCAACGCTCGGTGCCTTCGGCGCTGTCGCAGCCTTGCCCTGCACGCGATCCTTGGCATAGGCCAGCGCGCACTGGTAGGCGCGGTCGGCGACCGCCAGGCCCTGCACGCCGACGCCGAAGCGCGCCTCGTTCATCATGATGAACATGGTCTCGAGGCCGCGGTTCTCCTCGCCGAGCAGGTGGCCGATCGCGCCCGGCCCGTCGCCGAACGCGAGCACGGCGGTCGGGCTGGCATGAATGCCCAGCTTGTGTTCGATCGACGCACAGCGCACGTCGTTGCGCTCGCCCAGCGTGCCGTCGTCGTTGACGATGAACTTGGGGACGACGAACAGCGAGATGCCCTTCACGCCGTCGGGCGCGTTCGGCGTGCGCGCGAGCACGAGGTGAATGATGTTGTCGGTGAGGTCATGCTCGCCGAAGCTGATGAAGATCTTCTGCCCGAAGATGCGGTAGTGGTCGCCCTCCGGGACGGCTTTGCTGCGCAGCAGCCCGAGGTCCGAACCCGCTTGCGGCTCGGTCAGGTTCATCGTGCCGGTCCATGCGCCCGACACCATCTTGTGCAGATAGGTCTGCTGCTGCGCGTCGCTGCCGCGCAGCAGCAGCGCCTCGATCGCCCCTTGCGTCAGCAGCGGCGCCATCGAGAACGCCATGTTCGAGGCGTTCCACATTTCCATCACCGCGGTGTCGACGAGCTTGGGCAGGCCCTGGCCGCCGAACTCGGCGGGAAAGCGCAGCCCGTTCCAACCCGACTCGACGAACTGCCGGTACGCATCGATGAAGCCCTTCGGCGTCGTCACCTCGCCGTCGTGCCACCTCAGCCCTTCGGCATCGCCGCTCGCATTGAGCGGCCCCCAGACCTCGCCGGCGAACTTGGCCGCGCCGTCGAGCACGGAGTCGATCAGGTCGCCGGTGGCGTCCTCGTAGCCCGGCAATCGGGCAATGTCGGCGAGCCCTGCGAGTTCGCGCAGCGCGAACTGCATGTCCTTGATCGGCGCGGTGTAGGTCGTCATTTCGGTCTCCTCGAAAAGGATGGGGTTGATGCGTTTGTCACTTCACGAGCACGTATTCGCCGGGTGCCGCGCCAATCGGCTTGTGCTTGCGCGAGCCGAGTCTGGCGGGCGCATCGACCAGCGCGCCGGATCGGGCCTGGACCCACGCGCGCCAGTGCGGCCACCAGCTGCCTTCCTGCCGGGCCGGCTCGGCCGACCGGGCCCATTCGACCGGCTCCGGCACGCTCGCCGGCGCGGTGTAGAAGAACGACTTGCTCGCCCCCGGCGGGCTGATCAAGCTCTGCAGATGGCCAGCGTTGGCCAGCACGAACGTGGTCTGCGGTCCGAACAACCGCGCCGTGCCATAGCAGGCCTTCCATGGCGTGATGTGGTCGGTGATGCCGCCGATCACGTAGGCACCGACCTGCACCTTCGACAAGTCGATCGGCACGCCGGCGATCTCCAGCGTGCCCGGGTTGACGTACGGGTTCTTCTCGACCAGATCGAGCAGGTCGCAATGGAACTGGCCTGGCAGCCGGGTCGTGTCGGCGTTCCAGGCCAGGATGTCGAACGCCGGCGGCTTGTTGCCGAGCAGGTAGTTGTTGACCCAGTAGTTCCAGATCAGGTCGTTCGGGCGCAGCCAGGCGAACATCGAGGCCATCTCCTCGCCGCTGATGAAGCCCTTGCGGCGGGCTTTGGCCTTGGCGGCGCGGATCGTCGCCGGCGAGTTGAACAGCCCGAGCATCGAGTCTTCGAGCGCCGCGCCGGTATCGAGCACACACACCGCCCAGGTCGTGTTGGCCACCTTCTTGTCGCCCTTGGCGGCGAGCCAGCCGAGGTAGGCGGCGAGCGTCATGCCGCCCGAGCAGGTGCCCCACATGTTGACATCGGGGCTGCCGGTGATCTGGCGCGCGACATCGACGGCGCGGTCGAGCGCCATCGCGTAGTCCTCCAGGCTCCAGTGGCGCTGTTCGACCGTCGGGTTGCGCCAGCTCACGACGAACATCTGCACGCCCGAGTCGACCGCCCACTTGATCAGGCTCTTGTCGGGCGAGAGGTCGACCGCGTAGTACTTGTTGACCTGCGGCGGCGACATCACGAGCGGCCGCTGGTGCACTCGCGGTGTGGTCGGTGCGAACTGCAGCAGTTCGAACATCGCGTCGCGATGCACCACCTGCCCGGGCGTCGTCGCGACGTTCTCGCCGACCTTGAACGGCGCGGCGTCGACCTGGCTGGGCATCAGGTTGTTGTGCCGGATGTCGTGGACCAGATGCTTCAGTCCCTTGACGAGGTTGTCGCCGCCGGTGTCGATGATCTTGCGCACCGCCGCGGGGTTGCTCAGCACGAAGTTGCTCGGTGCCAGCGCGTCGGTGACGAGCGACGCGAAGAACTGCGCACGGCCCTTGTCGACGGTGTCGAGCTTCGCGGTCTCGATCGCGCTGGTCAGCTCCTTCTGCGTCGCCAGGTAGGTTTGCATCAGCCGCGTGTACAGCGCGTTGCTCTTCCAGGCGGGGTCGGCGAAGCGCCGGTCCTTCGGGTCCGGCGCGAGCTCCGAGCGGCCGCTGACGACCGTGCCCAGTTCCTTCAGGTAGTGGCTGTAGTGGCTCGCCGTCCTGACCGGCGTCTTGCTGAGCACCTTCAGCAGCGAGCCGGCGGCCTGCGCGACATCACGCGGGTTCAGGCCGATCAGCGGATTGATCGAGAGCGGCGCCTGCGATGCCGAGGCTGCGCGAGATTTCTTGGCCGGGGTTCTGGTCACCATGATTCGTCTCCTCGGGGGTCAGCTCATCAGCATCACGAGCACGAACGCGACCAGCGCGGGCTTGTCTTCGCCCTCGATCTCGAACGTGTTCTCGGTGGTCAGCAACACGCGTCCGCTGCCCTTGTCTTCGACGGCCGCGACCTTGACGTGGTTGCGCACGCGCTTGCCCGCGCGCAGCGGCGCCAGGAAGCGCACCTTCTCGAGCCCATAGTTCACTGCCTGCTTGACCTGCACGTGCGCGAGCAGGATCTCGAGCAATGTCGGGGCCACCAGCGCGAGCGTCAGGAAGCCGTGCGCGACGGTGCCGCCGAACGGGCTGTCGCGGGTGGCGCGCTCGATGTCGACATGGATCCACTGGTGGTCCTCGGTGCAGTGCGCGAATTCGTTGATGCGCTGCTGGCCAACGGTGATCCAGGACGAACTGCCGATCTCGTCGCCGACGTGGGTGGCGAGTGCAGTCAGTGACATGCGAGAGGAAGTCATGTTGTCTCCTTGTCGAGAAACTCGCCGATGGCACGCGCCGACGCCGCGCCGCGCGTCATCAGGAACAGATGCCCGCAGTCGAAGACCTGCAGCTCGCTGTGCGGGATCAGCCGCTGCATCAGCTTCGCGTTGGCCAGAGGCACCAGCGGGTCGTCGCGGCCGGCCATGATCAGCGTCGGCTGTTGCAGGCGGCGCAGCCAGTGGATGCTGGTCCAGCCCCACGCAGCGCCGAGCTGCAGGTAGTAGCCGAGCCGCGACTGCCAGCGCACATGCTTGAAGAACTCGGCGGCCAGCTCGGGATGGCTGCGGAAGTCGCCGCCGTAGATTTCGCCCGACACCGAGCGCGCGTAGTCGCTGCTCATGTAGCGCCGCGGCGTCGCCATCTTCAGCAGCACCGACGGCCGCGCCGGCAGCATCACCATGCCCGGGGCGGTGGCGCACAGCACGAGGCGGCGGCAGCGCGGCGCGAAGCTGCGCGCGAACTGCTGCGCCGCGGCGCCGCCCCACGAGACGCCGAGCACGTCGGCTTGCGCGTGGCCGAAGTGGTCGAGCACCGCCGCCGCCAGCCGCGCAATGCCGCGCATCCGGTACGGCCGCGCCGGCATCGCCGAATGGCCGACGCCGGGGACGTCGAACGTGATGACTTCGCGCTCGGGCATCTGCCGCGCGATCGGTTCGAGCAGCTCGATGTTCCCGCCGATGCCGTTGAACATCAGCAGCGGCACGCCACCCGCGCCGGGATGACCCGGCTGCCGGCCGACGCGCAGCGCCTGCGAGCCGATGCGCACGATCTCGGCCGCGAACGCGTGGCCGCTGTTCGGGCGCTGCGAGGTGTCGCGTCGATCGCGCAGGGCGGCGGCAGACATGGCGGTGCTCAGGCCAGGTCGCGCAGTTCGCGGCGCAGGATCTTGCCGATCGGCGACTTGGGCAAGGCGTCGATGAAGCGCACGCTGCGCGGCACCTTGTACGCAGCCATCGCGGCGCGGCAGTGCGCGACGATGTCTTCGGCGGCCAGCGTCGCGCCCGACGCCTTGACCACGAACAGCTTGACCGCTTCGCCGGTCTTCTCGTCCGGCACGCCGACGCAGGCGCATTCGGCGACGCCGGGACAAGCCGTCGCCACTTCCTCGACCTCGTTCGGGTAGACGTTGAAGCCGGAGACGATGATCATGTCCTTCTTGCGGTCGACGATCTTCAGGAACCCGCGCGCATCGAACACGCCGATGTCGCCGGTGCGGAAGTAGCCGTCGGCGGTGAATGCCTTGACTGTGGCCTCGGGCTGGTTCCAGTAGCCGCGCATCACCTGCGGCCCCTTGGCGCAGATCTCCCCGGGCTCGCCGATCGGGGCCTCGCGGCCCTCGTCGTCGAGCAGCTTGATGTCGGTCGACGGCAGCGGCAGGCCGGTCGTGCCGCTGAACTCGGCGATGGTCGCCGGGTTGAACGACAGCACCGGCGAGGTCTCGGAGAGCCCGTAGCCTTCGCGGATGAAGGTGCCGGTGATCTCGCGCCACCTCGCGGAGGTCGAGCCGATCACCGCGGCGCCGCCGCCTGCGGCCAGGCGCAGCCGCGACCAGTCGACCTCGACGATGCGCGGGTGCCGGGTCAGGCCCGCGTATAGCGTGTTCACGCCGACGAAGATGCTAGGGCGCGCCTGCTTCAAGGTGTCGATCAGGGCATCGGCATCGCGCGGGTTCGCGACCAGCCAGTTCTCGGCGCCGACCGAGAACAGCGTGAGGAAGTTCAGCATCAGCGCGAAGATGTGATACAGCGGCAACGCGGTGACGATCACCTCATCGCCTTCGCGCAGCGTCATGAACGCCTTGAACTGCTCGGTGTTCGCGACCAGGTTGCGGTGCGACAGCGCCGCCCCTTTCGACAGCCCGGTGGTGCCGCCGGTGTACTGAAGCAGCAGCAGGTCGTCGCCGCTCAGTTCGACCGGCGCGAACGTCCGCTGTGCACCGTCCGCCAGCGCGTCGTCGAGGCTCAGCGTCGTGCCGAGCCGCGCGTCGACCGGCGGGCTCGGCAGCGCAGTGGCGCCGCCCTCGCCGAGCCCGGCGGTGATCACGGTCTTGAGGCCGGTCCTGCCTTTGATCTCTGCCAGCGTCGGCGTCGAGCCGTTGAAGATGACGATCGTCTCGACGCCCGCATCAATGAGCTGATGCTCGAGTTCGCGTGCGGTGTATTGCGGGTTCACGTTCACCTGCACCGCGCCGGCGCGGGCGATGCCGAGCAGCGCGATCGGGAACGCCAGCAGGTTGGGCAGCATCACCGCGATCCGGTCGCCTTTCTTGACGCCCAGCCGCTGCTGCAGGAAGGCGGCGAAGGCGCGCGCCTTCGCATCGACCTCGCCGTAGCTCAGCGTGTTGCCGGCGCTGCGGAATGCGATGCGGTCGCGGTGGCGCGCGATCGCCGCGTCCATCAGGTGCACGACCGATGGGTAGGCGTCGGCGTCGATCTCGGCGGGGATGTCGTTGCCGTACGAGGCAATCCAATGTCTGTCGCTCACGAAGGTCTCCGTTGGCCTGTGCGGGCTTGTGGTGGGTCAGCCCAAGCCGGCCGTCAGATCCGGCACGAGCTGGAACAAGTCGCCCACGAGCCCGTAGTCGGCGACCTGGAAGATCGGCGCCTCCGGGTCCTTGTTGATCGCGACGATCACCTTGGAGTCCTTCATGCCGGCCAGATGCTGGATCGCGCCGGAGATGCCGATCGCGACATACAGCTGCGGCGCGACGATCTTGCCGGTCTGTCCGACCTGGTAGTCGTTCGGCACGAAGCCCGCATCGACGGCCGCGCGCGAGGCACCGAGCGCTGCGCCGAGCTTGCCGGCCAGCGGCTCGAGCACCTTGCTGTAGTTCTCGCCGTTGCCCAGGCCGCGCCCGCCGGAGACGACGACCTTCGCTGCGCTCAGCTCCGGTCGTTCCGATTTCGTCAGCTCACGCCCGACGAGCCGCGACAACTGCAGGTCGGGGCCGGGCGGAAGGGATTCGACGGAAGCGTTGCCGCCGCCACCGGCCGCGTCGAAGGCGGTGGTGCGCACCGTGATCACCTTGATGGCGTCGCTGGCCTTGACCGTGGCCAAGGCATTGCCGGCGTAGATGGGCCGCACGAAGGTGTCGGCCGATTCGACCGCGACGATTTCCGAGATCTGCGCGCTGTCGAGCGCCGCCGCCACGCGCGGCATCAGGTTCTTGCCGAAGCTCGTGGCCGGCCCGAGCAAGTGGCTGTAGCCGGCCGCATGGGCAACGATCAACGCGGCGAGGTTCTCGACACCGTGATCGGCGTAGTGCGTGGCATCGGCCACCTTCACCTTCGCGACGCCGGCCAGCGTCGCCGCCGCGGCGGCCGCTGCCGCGCAGTTGCTGCCGGCCACCAGCACGTGAACCTCGTCGGCGCGCAGCGCGGCCGCGGCGGTGAGGGTATTGAGCGTCGCACTCTTCAACGACACATCGTCGTGTTCGGCGACAACGAGAATCGGCATGGGAGTCTCCTGTTGGTTGCACTTCTCTGGGCGCGCCCGTCAGGGCAGCACGCGGGCTTCGTTCCTGAGCTTGTCGATCAGCTGGGCCACGTCGGCGACGCGGATCCCGGCCGCGCGCTTCGGTGGCTCAACCACCTTAAGCAGCGTCAGGCGCGGCGCGCAATCGACGCCGAGGGCCGCCGGTGCGATCGTCTCGAGCGGCTTCTTCTTCGCCTTCATGATGTTGGGCAGCGTGACGTAGCGCGGCTGATTCAGGCGCAGGTCGGTCGTGACCACGGCCGGCAGCCTGATCTCGATCGTCTCGAGCCCGCCGTCGACCTCGCGCGTCACGGTCGCCTTGCCGTCGCCGACTTGCAGCTTGGATGCGAAGGTCGCCTGCGGCCAGCCGAGCAACTGGGCGAGCATCTGGCCGGTCTGGTTGGCGTCGTCGTCGATGGCCTGCTTGCCCATCACGACGAGCGTCGGCTGTTCCTTCTGGACCAGCGCCTTCAGCAGCTTGGCCACCGCGAGCGGCTGCAGCTCGGCATCGGTCTCGACCAGGATGCTGCGGTCGGCTCCGATCGCCATCGCCGTGCGCAGCGTCTCCTGGCAGGCGGCGACGCCGCACGAGACGGCGATCACGTCGGTGGCGATGCCGGCCTCCTTCAGCTTCACGGCTTCCTCGACCGCGATCTCGTCGAAGGGGTTCATGCTCATCTTGGCGTTGGCCAGATCGACGCCGCTGCCATCGGTCTTGACGCGGACCTTGACGTTGAAGTCGAGCACGCGCTTGACGGGAACGAGAATCTTCATCGGGTGTCTCCTTGGGGCCGGACTGGTCGTGCAGTCGATGAACGAACTTTGCGTGACCCCGGCCGCCGTGTCGCCTAACGAAAGTTGGGATCTGGGGTGGGTGCGGAGGTGTTCGAGGGGTTTGCCTGCCGCCGGGGAGCGCGGCAGCTCTGCCAAAAGGCAGCGCTTCTGGGCAGTCCCTGTGCGCTCGACAGGCCGATCAGCACGTGTGACTCTGGAGCGGTGTTCGCTCCCGCAGACTCAACGGCCCGGAGCGGCGCCTATGGCGGCGCCGCGCTGCCCTCGGCAATCTGCTTCAGCAAGTTCTGATAGCTGCGCGATTCACGCAGCAGCCGCCCGCCCACCGCACGCAGCCGGTCGACCGCGTCGTCGGGCAGCACGAAGCTGGTCGGCAGGTTCATGAAGTAGCGACGCTCCTCCGGGTCCGCGATGGCGTCGAAGCTGACGTCGATCGCATCGAAGGTGATGGCGGGCACGGTGGCCTCGGCCTGCGCCTTCGTCATGCCTTCGAGGCGCTTCTCGGCGATGTCGAGCTTGCGGCGGCTCGCCCAGCGCTGCGCGATGTCCTTCAGCAGCTCGACCGAGTCGGACGAGAAGTGATCGATGGGCAGGCTCGACGACTGCAGCAGCTGCGTGACGAAGCCCGGCGGCGTGCGCTTGCGGTCCCAGTCGGTGCTCGGGTCGGAGCGCGAGTTCACGACGATCACGACGATGTGGCGCAGCTCGGAGAAGCCGGTCTCGCGGCGGTAGGCCGGGCT
>Ga0307509_10001089_pt1 | contig 46514 bp, 48 predicted proteins | sample 10_EM_MG_FD_202245 | JGI IMG/M metagenome (GOLD analysis project Ga0307509, IMG submission 202245) | Populus trichocarpa ectomycorrhiza microbial communities from riparian zone in the Pacific Northwest, United States - 10_EM | ecosystem: Host-associated > Plants > Roots > Unclassified | place... | reverse complement strand
AAAAAAAAAAAAAAAAAAAAAAAAAAAAGTCACAGTAGTTAGACATCCTCCGTCTCCGCTACACCTCCGGCGATTGAAATCTCAACACCACAAGAAATCATCCTCACTTCCATCCACCCCCCTCTCCTCAGACACGCCACATTGCCTCTGTCTGAGTGAAGCCATCTCCCCTCCCTCTTCCTTTCCCTTCTGATGGTCAGGCCTGGCAAGCTTGTTCCTAGGGGTTGGTTGAGTTGGCCTTCACCCCCTCTTCTCCGGGCTCGCTTAGGCAGCCCTCCATGGTCGGCAACCCCTCATCCGTCAACGGTCGGTTTTTAGTCTCAGTCGATCTGTAAAGTAGTTGTCCCCGGTGGCACTGCTCTCTGGTATTGCACTGTCTCCTTTGTGCTCTGCTGGTACGGTCGGACTTTTCGAAACATCGTGACACTGTTTCCGTCAGCCTTCCTCGCACTTCTCGTGTCGGCTAGCCCTCCGCCCTCCCCCTCCCTGACGTTTGGATCGGCTGGCACCCTACTGCTCGTGGCTCTACGCCCACCACCAGACCTCTGCTCCCTTCTGATGTCCTCGGACTAGGGGCGCATGTTTAAACCTTCTTTCCGGGTCCCGTTTCCCAAAATAGCCGACCGGATCTTCCTCCGACTGCCACGAGCCTTCCTTCTTTAGGCGACATCCTCTCGAACTCGATCACTCTTCCTGAGCCTTGGCTGGCGGGGCTATATGCCCCCGGGAGTTACCTCCCCTTGTTGTGTCCCCGAGACCTATGTTCAGGAGTCCCTATTCCTTCGGGAGCTGCGCCCGGTGGGGTTTTACTACAGTTTAGCTTATAGGTGGTTTGATTTGGGGGAGTGGGTTTGCTTTTCTTTGTTGGTTGTGTCTACTGTCGATTGGAGATGTTTTTCTTTTAGGCTAGGCTTTCGCGGGGGTTATTGGTTCGTGGCTTTCATGCCCGTGGTCTCCCCTCCTTGTAGTTTCTACCCATAGCACCGGGCGGGGGATTCTTTCTTTGTCGAGCAGGGTCAGAGGGTTTTAGCTTGGGGATAGCGGGAAGGACTGTAGTTGGAGGTTTTGGTCCACATGGCTTACGTTCCAGCCGAGGACCCTTGTACCTAACACCGTGGGATGAGCCCATTTGTGCATTTTGCCCCGATAGAAACAATAAATAAGCGAGATTAAAAATAAAAATAAAAAAAAGTAAAAAAAAAAAAAAAAGTCACAGTAGTTAGAGCTCTTCACGCAACCATCTAAGTAATACACCACTCAGATACTGGGGCACGGGCCAAGCCCATTGACAGTGACCTTCCATAGGTGCAATATGTTCGAGATACCTAATGTCCTTATCTCTATACTACCTCACTTGTATGCGTGAACTCTATTCCTACACGATAGGACTTCCTACGATCACTATACCTACTACGAACACAAGATGTTAGTCTATAACGATAGACGAAGCAAACTACGTAGGCTATGTCGATAGCCTATGATAGTAAGATAGTCGTTTCCCGTTACAAACACCACAAGGGAAGGCTGATTTGTTACATTCCGTCAGTATCCGAAGAATACTATTGACGTGTGTGAGTCCAGGTATGCCTGATTTCTCAAACTACCTCATCCAACAACACCATTCACTTCTACGACTTTAATCATGAGAGCGTGGAGTATAGAATGTGTTGCTTAACCATAGTCCGTAATAACGTCCCGTTACTAGATGTCCACCTTCGTGACTCTCGTCTTCAGTGCTCAGTAACCTTATGTGACGTTGACCGATTTGGCTCGAACCACTTGCATAAGCTCACCAAAGGTCTTCCCTCATATATCCTGCGAACGGGATCCGGTCGGACGGACGGCCGCAACGCATACGGGTTGCGAGGAGTACTCCAATGCCGATGCCTTTAGTGAGGGGACGCAACTAGGGTGGCGTCTGCCGCTGTAGTGCCGTCCCAACGCTGGTGCGGGAGGGGGCGTGTTGGCTTGTCCTTTTGAACTCAGAATCCTAAGGTAGGGTAACTATAGGTCTTTATTCACTAAGGGAACGCTGAGCCTTCCGGTATGCCTAACACCACGGGGATAAACCTAAGGGCAGGAAGAGTATAGGGGAGATGCACTCCACCCCCTAGGAAGAATCCATGACAGGGGGTGGAGTTTGGAAAAGTGGTGATAATCGGGTGGTGTTGCGATTTCAATCGTTAGGTGTCTAGAGAAGGTGGAGGATGCCGTCTTTATACCTTAAATAAATGCATATGATTAAAAACAAAAAGACCTATGATGATACTCGCGGTGTAGATTCACTTTCACCGCCCCAGAAACTCCTGGCTCAACACCCCCAAAACTACAGAGGCTGGGTAGCTATGCCCCCAAGTCAAGAAGGAAAGAACGGGGAAAGGTCGGATCCTACCAAGAGAGGCAAGCTCCAAAGTCCTAAGCACAAGGTCTGATTATTCAAGCACTCAGGGTACCAAAAATACTTAAAGCAAAGTTGCACTATGGTAGTTTGTGAAGCCGGAAAAGGTTATCTAAAAGTATTAACTAGAGTTCTAGAGTGTTCTAGCCTGAGAAAGTGAAACTATAATAACTGGCTAAGGGGTTTAAATTCTCAGTCGCCAGTAAAGGTTCGATTACCATTAGCTGTTATATACATATGAGTGTGATTTTGTTAGAACCTACACAATGGCCTCCAACACCAAATAATTTATTTTAGCATAACCACTTAGATAGCCCTTTTGAGTATCCTGCCAATAGCTTGGAAAATATTTTTGAGACTCTAACGACCTCTCTGGCCCATGTTATATGCAACAACATGAAATATATCAAAAATATTTTTTTTACATAGAAAAAGACTAGAGGCTTTTGGCTACCACTTGCACCTACTTTTATATCAATTAGACAAATAGTTGTGTTGCTATTTGCAGTTCAAATAAAAGTACTCTGTTTTAGTTGCAACATGTTAAGTAAAGGACATCTTAAAGTTGAATCATAATGTGGGGGGAAAAATTGCCAAGACCACAAAACCTTGGCAGATTACTGCAGTTCAAAGATCATTTTGCTGTTGACAAAAACAAAAAGGCTATTTTCTCAAGAAGGGATTTTCTGGTTGCCGCACTTGAAAGGTGTTTTCCCGTTGACAAGGAAAAAAGCCAATGTGTAGGTTCTAACAAAACCACACTCATATGATACTAGTGGGGACAAGTCTTCCAGGGTATGGGGGTGAAGTACTAGTAAACTCGGACATCGAGTACCAAAAAACTGGATCGATCTGTGGGGGGGGTGGAGGATTTTGATAGTTTTCAGTTTAACCGAAGTCGAACTTCTTTCTTTCTCGCCCTTAGCATGAAAGAAAAAAAATAGAGAAATAATGCGTTATAATTGATGATGCATCTGTCCAGCTTAGACTATGGCCATTGCCTTGCTTTGTTTCTGCCCCGGTTTCCTTGTCTCTAAAGCCTCGATATGGATTTATCACCTGACTCCCAATTTGAAATCCCCCGAAACCCCCTTTGAGGAGTATTATGTATCATCTAGTCCGTCCATCGGTCAGAGTTCTATTATTCGTGAGTTTCCATAACTAGACACAAACACCCTCCTCCTGCCCCCCCCCCCCCCCCATACTCAGGGTTTTCTCGAACAGACACGATCATTAGTCACTCGGTTATCGCCTACTGTCGGTCATACTCATTTGTAACACCAGACTTACAGGGATCACAAATACGAGAGCAAGGATGGGGAAGATGGGAAGAACCACGATACAAGTACTGGTAACCCAGAGTTGTCTCGAGCAGGGGCATGGAAACAAGCCATATGAACAATAGAGAGACCTCCCGTAGAAGGAACGACAATAGGTACCGGTTCTCCTCTTCCTCCTCCTCCTCCTCCTCCTGCCCGCCGGGGGCCCTCCGTTAGTACATCTCAGTTACCCCAGAACAGACCTCAAGTGTATTTCGTTTTCTATTTTATTTTTCCCAACCGGTGGGTATATTTACCAGGATCCTATCCGGAAAGGAAATCCCAGCGAGGTCTCGAGGCACAGATGGATACCCCCAATTCAGGTTTGGGATCACCGCGTGTCAGTCCTGTATAGTTAGTGTACTGTACAATCCGGAGCCTGACGGCGCAGGTAGAGTTTGTGATGGCGATTCAAGCTTGACCGTGTATCATAGCGACAAACTGATTGGATTCACGCTCAATGGGCTCTCCCAATCCTCGCCTCGGGAAAGTGATAACTGCAAGAGTTAGCACGCACGCCCCAAGACCTATGGTAGAACGGATATATTCGAGATTTCTCTTCATACGTAAGCTGGGGGGTAAAAGATACGGAAGATAGTAGAAGCGATGAACCTTTACAATGGCAGATATCATAGCAAAAAAAAAAAAAGAAAGACGAGTGAAATTCCATCACATCTCCCGCTCTCTTCTTCTTCTTGCCTCTCTACAATCCCAGTTCACACCGCCCCCCAATGCTTTCCATACAAGTTCCAAACAGTTTACATAAGTGGACGGGCATCTATCGAGGGGGCAGTCGAAGCGAATGGGAGATGACCGAGTGACCGGAAATGACCTCGCCAATTCAGGTGACTTCTCCGACGAGCTATCGTAGTCCATTCGCAGAAATTCATGGATAAGCAGGTTTCCTTGGTGGGCTGGAAGAAGTGTAGGTATTGGTTCTGCTCACCGCGTGACAAGGTCAGGCACTATATATCACTCGTCCTTCGGCGAAAGGCCAGAAGGTCCATGGGGTGTGCCAGACCACCTGTTGGTAGAAGTACGTTATAGAAATAGCAGTAGTTTCGCTACTCTCTGCCTGCTTGTATCATAAAGTAGTCAATGTTTACCACACCACCAATCGCGCCACTCGATTTTGTCTCCTGGATACCCCACAATACCCATATACCATCCAAAGCCCACAGCGATTACAGACTAGGTATCAAATTGCATCCTCGTTTCTACAAACAATATTCCCAGATCCCTCAGTCCACCAATCTCCGATACCCCTCCTCTGGCCTATGCTTAATTTCCATCCCACCAAGGCACGCAGGGGCATGCACAAGGTGGCCCCTCCTCCTCCTCACGAAGCCAGCAAACAGTCCCGCAGCGAGTGATACCGCAATAGCACTCACGGCGACAGGATACCTAAACTCCGCCGGCTTCGGAAATACCACCGTCATCGCGTAAGATCCCAATTCAAACGCATTCTGTAGAGAGGCTTCCATGGCAGAGAATGATCCTCGATATTCTGGCTCCACTTCCTATTTATTCCCCACCATTCAGCCCCAGCCAGCGGCACCATAAGGAGGAGGGGAAACAAACATCCTGAACAATAATCTGCACACAAAAATCAAACCCCCAAAGCCCAACCCTACTAATTATAACTCCGAGAATCAACCCGCCAGCCGCTATCTTTGGACTCTCCAAGAACCAGAATGCGCCGACGGCGCTGGAAATGCAGAGGAGCTGCCAGCTCACGAACCAGAGGCCGCCACGGATGGGGCCTACACGTGACATTACTAGTGGTGCGAGCCAGGTGGCGGAGATCTCGAAAAGGACAGACATGCCGCGGGCGCTGCTGATGTGCAGTGGGGTGTAGCCGGACGTTAGCAGGTAGGTTATCATTTGCGAGCCGAAGCTTAAGACTGTGAAATACAGGATTGACAGAGCGAGGGATGGGACGGCGGCAGAGTGGTGGAGGTATGTTGATACGGGAGTGTAAATGCTACGGAGGCGCGAGTGTGGCCATGGCGGTAGTGCTTCACTTAGCTCTTCCTCCTCCAGAGAGGGGGGGGAGGAGGCAGAGGCAGAGGCAGAGCGTGTCTTTGGTTCCTGAAGGGCTGGGATCATGCGATATACCTGTCATGCCCTTAGTTATATATAAAACTAAATGGCATAATTTGGGGAGCTAAACTAACATTGGCAACGGCAAAGTACTCCACGCCCACGGATGCTAAATTCAATCCCAGGACGGCATATATCGCCACGGCAGTGGATATCTCACCGGCCATTGAAATCGCGAACGGGCCAAGAAACTTGCAGAAAAGATCGATCCTGCGCATTTGCGAATTCAAAACTACACTCTTCAGATCAGCAAAGCTACGGCAAGCAAACAGGCAAACACTTACTTCGAAGTGCACTCCCATCGCCCCCAGCAACTACAACAACCTGCAGCACACCGACCTCAAATCAGCACATCCTATCCCTCCTCCGCCATTACCATCAAACAAACCCAATCCCTCTCAATAGCAATCGAATTCCCCACAGAAGCCAACTTCTCACAACACGCCAACACCGCCAAAACTCCCATCACCATCACACCCCCAATTCGCCCCTTATCAACCCCTCCAACCCCATCCTTAACTGCCAGCAAACCGCCGCATGACAACACCACCGCAACCCTCTGGGCAAGGATAGAAACCCTAACTACCCGCAACCGATCCCCAGAATCCACGTATCGCCCCACGCGCGGTGAACACAGCACCGCTGAGAAACCGCGCACTAGTGCATACAGCGAGCCCGGCAGTAGTGTGTTCGGGTACAAGTTTGCGATGATGAGGAGTGCACCGAATTCAAAGACTCGGGAGTTCCAGGTCGAGAGGAAATGGGAGAGGTATAGGCGTAGGGCTATGTTTTGGGGGAGGTGGTGGTGGGCGTTGGAAGGTGGTAGGAGCAGTGGTGAGGATGCGATTTGGTGGAATGTCTCGGTGTCTAATTGGGTATTGTGGGCGGACTCTCCCCCGCCGCCAACACCTAATCCCATCTATTGTCTGGGGGGTCCAAAGCTGTGACGCTTTTCTTTGTAGCAGAAAGGAGGAAAGAATAGATGCTTCAGAATTTTCGTCTTTTGGGAGTTGCATGAGGTGAGGTGAGGCGAACCCCGGTAGGTACTGTAGATTTTATCATCAGCCGGAAGGGCGAATGCTAGGGTTGCCGGGTTAGGGTTATTACACCTACAAGCGCGCAGGCTCGACCGGCGGGGCGGAAAATCATCAAAGTATACATTCATGAACGAAAAATCATTCCCCTATAAGCTCAAGGGAACGCTCATCCCGAACGATAACTCCGTTCTGTGAATCGCAATCCTCAAACTCAGTATCATAGCTTATAGCACAAGACGAAAGGGTTTCTCACACCAATCCAAGGAAGTTCAATTCATACATCTCTCCATGATCCCCCATCCTCCCTAAACACCCCGTATTATAACCACACAAGGCCCACACTACACCCCCCACAAGATATCGTTCAAGTTTACCAGCGCCGAGGCGAAAACCTCAATCATGATTTGCCATCTATGAAACATCCCCCACAACCCAAAGAGCAGATGAAGGAAATAAAAATGATGAGCGCCCAACAATGAAAACACACATCTCCCTATAAGTAATAAGAACGAAAAGCAATCCACGACCTACAAAAAATTCCTGCGTATTTTGTTCCCCTTTTCTTTTGTTTTCATAACTCCGGCACTCAATCTATAGACAAATATCGGGTGGGGGAGGTTCGGCACAAGCAGAAAAGCGAGGGGGGACCGGAGAGCGAAAATGAAACTATGGAGAGAGAGAAAAGTGATAGATGCAGTAACTAGCAAATACATTCACCCATATAGCTACGGATCGTAAAAAAAAAGGGGGGGTAGGTAACTTAGACTGGTTTCTCTCCAGTCTTTGCGCCAACTCCACCTGCTGGCGTTGAACCGCCTTCTAATGTCGGCCCGCCAAACACACCCTCGGGGATCTTGATAGGTGCGTTAGGAAGGATTTTCAGCTTATCCGGGAGCTTTTCGCCCGCAATGACCTTCTTCATTTCATCCAGGTTGAGGCTTTCATATTCCATGAGCGCCTCCGCAAGACGGTCTAATTCCTTGCGATGCTCGGTAAGGATTGAAGTGGCACGGGCACGGGATTCTTCGATAATTCGACGGACCTCCTTTTCGACGAGTTCTTTAGTCTTTGGGGAGAGATGTTGGTAGCCTTCTGATACGTCGACGTCTCCAACCAGTTCGGACATTCCCAACTCCATGACCATACGGCGAGCAATTCTGGTCGCTTGGCGAAGATCCTACATGAATTTGTTAGCATAGCGTGTTGGTGGAGCAAGTAAAAATAAATCCCGCGACATACCGAAGAGCATCCACCAGTAACATTCTCGGTTCCATAAACAATCTCCTCTGCGATCTTGCCGCCAAGGGCAGAATCGATGTGGGCAACCATCTGTTTCTTTGACATGGAGAGTCTGTCACCCTCAGGAAGATATGAAGTAACGCCAAGAGCTTGACCCCTGGGCATAATTGTAACCTTGTACACGGGAGTGTGGCCCTGAGTCTTCAGCCCAACCAAGGCATGACCCCCTTCATGATAGGCAGTCATTTTTTTTTCTTCTTCAGGGATTATAGCACTGCGCCTTTCGGCTCCCATAACAATTTTATCCTTTGCCCATTCAAAATGCTCGATTCCAACGCTGGTAGCCTTGAGCCTACTCGCCCGAACAGCTGCTTGGTTAACCAAATTCTCTAACTCGGCGCCAGAGAACCCCGGGGTGCCTCTGGCAAGAATAGAAAGGTCAATTTCGGGAGCAATCTTGATATTTTTAGCATGGTGCTTGAGAATGGCGATTCTTCCACGGACATCTGGCAACGGGACGTTGATGTTCCTGTCAAAGCGGCCGGGTCGGGTAAGAGCTTTGTCCAGAAGTTGGGGGAAGTTAGTGGCGGCCAGGAATATTACTCCACTATTTGGGGAAAAGCCGTCCAAATCCACAAGCAATTGGTTGAGTGTCTGTTTGACATATGCGGCATCACGCTCATTACGCTTGCCTCCTATGGCGTCCAATTCGTCGATGAAAACAATAGCAGGTGCCTTAGCACGAGCCTGGGCAAAGAGTTCCCGAACGCGCTTAGCTCCGACACCAACATAGACTTCGTCGAATTCGCTGCCAGACATGAAAAAGAATGGAACACCCGCTTCTCCAGCAACTGCACGAGCAAGAAGAGTCTTTCCAGTTCCAGGGGGGCCAACAAGAAGAACACCTTTCGGCAATTTCCCACCAAGAGTTGAGAACTGGGTAGGATCCTTCAAAAATTCGACCAACTCCTGGAGGTCCTCCTTGGCTTCGTCACACCCATGCACATCGGTAAACCGGGCAGTTTGCTGAGAGGCTTGAGCTTCGTTCGATTGGGTTCCAGTTGCTTTCCTCATCGGACCAGTAGCTTCAATGGCGAGAGTAAGGAAGACCAGGAGGAAATAGGTGGTAAGACCAAAGTAGAAGAGGAACTTGACCCATTTGAACACAACGCCACTGATAGACTCGTCAACGACAACATGAATCGGGCCATCCTTTTCGGCTCCTCGACCATATCCAGCAGTCCCAGGGGCGCCGCGAGCGGTTGCAAAGGTTCCACCACGAGACTGAGCAGCAATAGCTTGACTGATAGCCTGAATTTCTCCATTTGTCAAAGCATTGTTCTCCGCGATTTCATTCCTTCTATCCAAGATCATGCGAGCCTTCTCAATTTGACCAGTGTTTTCAAGTGCTTTGACGTATTTGTCCTCACAGGCCCGGCTTGTAGCATATTGTCCAGTTTGATAGCGATCGATGATGAATTGTGGAAGGTTGGCACGAAGCAGTGTGTCGTAAAACTTTTCTTGGGCCATGGCATTCTGTGGTGCAGTATTGGCAGCTTGCTCCGCTCGATATAGGATCTGCTGAGAGGGGCCGGGAAGGACAAAAGTACGAGCTTGGATTCGATTAACAGATTTGGGCGCCGGAAGGATACGATGGAAAGAGAAGGCCGGGAGAGTAGAGAATCGTCGTGAAGCACAAGGAACCGACGAAAAAGAAGTAGACCAGGGCTGAGAATTAAATCTTCCGAATGCTAATTTTTAATTAGCAAGCATAAAATAGCGATAAGTAGAAATGAAACCTACCAGGCCGAAGGATATCGGATGCAAGTAAAGATGGTCCAGGATATCGAGGCGATCGCAACTCCGGATAAACTCTCATAAAATCGGGTAGTTCCGTGACCGGATGCTAGAAACCGTTATACGTCAGGATGAAATATTCCTTTATCAGCCGGAACATCAGTGCCAGTAATACCTTAATCGAGGTCGCAGGTTTCCCATTAACATCAGAGGGCGGGCTTGTAGCCTGAACTATTTTGCTTGCTGAAGACTTGAGTTGAGACCAGAGAGAGGTGATCGCGGTCGAGCGACGTAAAAGCAATCCCGGAGGAGCAGTTTGTAAGCCCTGAATCGCATCAAGGAAGGAATTAGAGTTCTGCGGCACAAGGGAAGGGAAGTGCAAAGAGACAAGATGTTATGTACATACCTGAAGAACAAGACCTACGGGAATCTGAGAAGCCATGGCGGCCCCAGACGAAGAGGCGGCACTCGACCAAAGTGCCTAAACAATCTTCGCTGAGATAGCTGCGAAAAACGAAGAGGTATCGGGAGGGAAATAGATAAGAAGTTAGGTGAAAAAAGAGTAGGAAAAATAATTAGAATGGTGTAAGCAGAGAAATGAAAGAGGGACGAAGAGCTCGTCGCTTGAAGCCACCTTGGAGGGGGAGTCGCTTCGAAATTTGCCATCACGACCCACAAGGGTCGAGGCGTGGTTACTAATCCAGTTATCTGATCATCTCTCATGAGTCACGTGAGAGGCTCAAATCTGACGTAATCAGAATAGACCTTGAGAGACGACCTTGCAACCCACGACATTGGCCCAGCAACCCATCGCCTCCTTGCCCTGCGGCTCCCAACTTCACCACATTCTCTCACCCGTTTTAACGCACCTCCATAAGTTTACGATGAGTGGGATTATAGAATGGGCCTTTGGGCGGCGCCAAACACCTGCCGAGAGGCTCCGAAAAGTTCGTTTTCTAACTACTTGCATCTAAAATTGCTTTATCATGCTAATCATGGTCCCCGGCAACAGCATCAACGAGCTCTTGAGAAGGCTCAACGAGAACTCGACAGAGAACGCATAAAATTGGAACAACAGGAGAAGAAGCTTATTGCTGATATCAAGCGCTCAGCCAAAAACGGACAGATGGGAGCATGTAAAATTCAAGCAAAGGATCTCGTTCGCACTCGAAGGTAATTTGTTACCACATTTTCTTACTGCTACGGGAATGTCGGTGCTCTAGGAGCTTTCTAACTAGGTGGCAGGTATATCCAAAAGTTCTACCAGATGAAGACGCAGCTTCAAGCTGTGTCACTGCGCATCCAGACCGTCCGTTCCAACGAGCAGATGATGGTATCCATGAAAGGTGCTACCACGCTCCTTGGCTCCATGAACCGCTCAATGAACCTCCCCGCACTCCAACGCATCGCCATGGAATTTGAAAAAGAGAATGACATCATGGATCAACGACAGGAGGTCATGGATGATGCCATTGACGATGTTACTGGATTGGACGACGAAGTGGAGAGCGACGAGGTTGTCAACCAAGTTCTTGACGAGATCGGTGTGGACATGAGCCAGTTGGTGAGCGATGACCGCCCTCCCCCCTCGGTTACCGCCTTGGCCGATTACTGACACGTGAGTGGGATGTAGCTTGGGGAGACTCCCACAGGCCTTGGCAATATGAATGCCACTCCCGAAGGAAAAGTCGCCCAAGCGGTTGGTGCGGACAGCATGGACGACGACCTTCAAGCCCGGTTGGACAGCCTTAGACGCTGATATCTGGACAAATTGTTCTCTCCCGTGCTGTTGTTCTTTTATGGGTCCGGCGTTCGTTGTTATATTAGTCGAGCTGTGTTGACTCCTCCAATCGACCTGAGTCGTTCAAGTTTCCTGTTGTTTCCGGATGGAAGGGTTGTTCGGGTTACTTTTTTTTCTTCTTTCCCTTTTCTCTTCCGTTTCTCGCTTGTTCTCATTTCCTTTCCTGCCCTGCCATGTCTGGTCCTGTCACGCTTATCCCACTTTGCTCTTCCCTCCCTTTCTCCCTCTCCTAGATAAATAAGTTACGGTACAGCAGCCGCAAAAACTACTACGCATTGGCCGTTTACAAAAGAAAGTTATTATTCCCGGACGGACGGTTCCCGGAAAAACTTGACTGGACGGTGAGAGAAAAAGAAAGGCTCGAGAGCTCGGATAGACTAGCCCTATGAAAAAGTAAAATAAAAATACGCATGGAAATTAGAATCTTTCCCCCTATTACCTACCCTATTGCACTCCACTCGATCCTCAGCCTTCCATCTTCGAGGGGCGGCGTCAGGATCCTTCCTTTTATCTCTTGCTCCATCTTCGATCCCCGGGATCCCCGGGATCCCCGATTTAATGCAAGGGAGGGGAACGGACCAAACGAACAGGACAAGACGGAGCTCTCATTCCCTCATGGCCAAGTAATACCGGTAACCTACCAGCACAGAAATCAACACCAGTGTGAGTTAACTCACGCTCGTTTATTAACAGGCAATATCCTTCCCCTTTGGGCTAGATTGGCCACATATGAGCAAAGATGGCCAAACTACTGTGCTCGTACTGAACCTTCCAAGCTCCACCAACCGAAAACCCATTTTTCCCTCTTTTTTTTCCTTTTTTCCTTTTTTTCTTCTTTTCTGCCCCTTCCTCCTTTCTTCCTTCCTTGTGGGCATTCCACCCCGAACGGTACGGGTATTTCTGTTTCGCCGCATGCGGCTGCAGCCCAGACCGCCCCGCCCAGACTCTGTCTCGGAAGTTATTCATTTGACAGTGATAGTGAGTGAGAGAAACCGACCGTTGTTTTGGGGTTTTTTGTCAAAAATAGCGAGATTGCAGTCGGTTACCCGAGCACGAGGCATCCAAGGTATCATAGAAAATATTTGGGTTTGGTCAGTGGGGAAGGGGGGAGGGATGAGTGAGCAAGATTTTTCGTTTGTCTTTGAGTTGAACGAAAGGATGGGTTAAGTGAGTGAGTGAGTAATTGTGATGCTTTATGGGTGTGTGTATGTGTGTGAAGATTACTCCCTGCACTGCCCCACCTAACCTAACCTTGCCTCGTCTGCGTTACAGTACCGTACCGTGCTGTACTTGTAATTATCGTAGTTTACGAATCGGGATGAAGTGCACTTTTTCACTGTGCAAGCTTGTTTGTCGGCAACTGGGGCGGGTTGTTCTCTCATTTCATGACCGAACTCAAGGCCACGAAGCAAAAATCCTCAAGGCTAGTCACCGCAGTGCAGTAGTCCCTGGCAGGGACGAGAGCACAGCAGTAGGAGAATGCCCGTACAGCTTTTATAGGACAGTGATTGTTTGTATCGGCATTCCAGCTGTACGGTACCTGATACATCGCGCTCGCTCTGCCATGGAACGCTGGCATTGTGGGAGCAGGCTGGTATCTTATCGTCATATATCCTCACTCGTGGCTCGCTTGCCAGCCTGCTCCGCCTCGTTGGTGGGGTTAAGCCTAAGCCAACACAAATCAATAAACCGCTAAATCTAAAAGCCGCAGATATCTCCCGTTCACATGTAAAAAAAAAGAAAGGAAGAACGGAAGAAGAAGAAGAAAACGCCACATGAATAATTCCATCCATTAGTCATTCATTCCAGCAAGGAGCAGGACCCGTCATATGAACCAGCACAGCCAGCCCACTAAATCAACAGGATTCCCATTCTGAAATATACTCTGACAGTTTGGAAGGTGGGGCTGGCAGGGCTCGAGAGGTTGGGCCCATCACTCGCACTGCAACAGAGAAACACTTCAGTTTCACCACTCCCGCCCCCCAACCAAAAATAGGGATGGCAGGGTGTACTCGAGTAACCTACAAGTACCATGCTCAGTGCGTTGCCACAGGCTCAGCGACTCGACTCTCAAGGTGACAGATCGACAGGGCGGTTTTCCACTTTCGGATGAAAATTGAAGGAGCGCGTAGAGCTGGTTATGTCGTCAGGGGGGGCTGAGATGGGGGGTTTAGCAGAGCATCGCAACAAGTGTCAGCTACCTATTGTACGAGGTGGGCTGGCTGGCTTACGGTAGGGGCCCGTACTAGTACTCTGCTCGTACAAGTACGTTTTGTTCTGTTCGAACTTATGAGCCCCCTTGCCACACACGCACTCTGCCAGAACTCCCCCCCCACTCACACGTCCGACTCGCTGAGGATCACTCCGACGGGAATGGGAAGGGGGTAGGTGGGTAGGACAGGGATGAGAAGGCTGGAAGGGAGGTGGGTGGAGGAGGTGGAGGAGGTGGAGGAGGTGGAGGAGGTGGAGGAGGATCAAGTCCAGGTACAAAAAGCTTCTCGACCGCCCATTGATAAAAGCTTCAAGATCTCTCTTCGTTCGTTCTTTATTTTCCTATCTTTCTTTTTTTGATTGTTTTCATTGTTTTCCTTTCAACCATATTTCTTGCCCCGCTACCTATACTGCCTTGTGCCCTCAGTGAAACCATATACGAGTTCCATTTTCTTTATATATTTCCTACTCCGCCATCCTCCCATAGAATAGACATCCACCAATTCACCCACATACCTACAAACACAACTCGATTAATTACACCCTCAATCAATACTACGAAGCACAAAAAACAGAAGACAAGCAAAAACAGCCAACATGAAGTCAACTCAAATCCTCGCCGCCGTCTTCCTGACCCTCCTCCCGGTACTGGCTACCGCACAAGGCAACTCCACCACAACCTCCCCCGCAGTATCAACAAACATTACTAGCAGCGGCAACGCAAAGCCCACTACCCTCCTCCCAACGGGAACAAACACAGCAAATGCCACTGCCACAGGCAAACCAAGCACCAACTCAACCTCAACCAAGACTTCTGGTGCACACAACTCCACTATCACTTCCTCCCCAGGCAAGAACGGCACCAGCACTTCGGGGGGCAAGAATGGAACCACAACCAAGGCTCCTACCGGGAAGACCAATACCACGAGCACCATCATCCGGACCAACAGCGATGGCTCACTGACCACAGAAACGAGCGTTGTGGTCGTTGGACCCGCGGAGACTGGCGGTGCGGGTAGTGGAAATGGTGCCGGGGGTCCAGGTGGATCTGGCGGGAGCGGATCCTCGACCGAATCCGGATCCAAGACTTCCGATGTGGCCGGCTTGAACAGTGGCGTTGGATCGGTACGTGCCGGGTCGGTGGTCGGGAGCCTACTGCTGGCGGTGGGAATCCTGGTTTTTGGTCATCTCGTTTAGGGTTATGGGGCTGGTTCAAAGTCGAAGGATGGTAAATGGATGGAACCGCAAAAGTGCATCACTTTCTTTTTCCCGTTAAACAAAACAAAAAAACTGACATTGTTTCCTATTACTTGTGTTTCCTTTTAATCGCTCGACTTTATGGGGGCTTTTCTTCGTAAAAATTGTACAGTAGGGGAGAGCAGGTTGGATGGATGGATTGAAGGGAGGGAAGGGAGGTGTCGGATGGACGATAACCGCAACTGACCAGTCGAGGTGCTCGACCTACGATAGTTGTTTGACCGACAGCTCTATCATGAAAACGGGAGAGAGAAAAGTTGGGTTAGGAGGGGACGGGGGGGGTGTGACTTTCCTCAATCATTATTTGGGCGCATTGTATATCGCACACTGGGTCTTTTTTACTTACACTTCAAATTTTCATTTTACTATTCTTAAACTTATTTTTTACTCTTTTTCATAACTAAATTTCTATTGATTGATTTCTATTAAATTCATAATCGGTCTTCCCGTCCATACTAGCATTCGCACAGCAACCGCACCCACAAAACATCCAACCATTCCTTCCTTCAATCGTAAAGAGAAAAAGAGAAACGTAGACTATCGTTTTTGCCCCACAGCGGAGAACTGTAATACTGCAGCGGTAGCGGGTACCGTAGCGCTAGAACCAGGCAGACCATCATAATTCCAGTAATCGAACGAAAGAATTAGTAAATCAATTTAATATTATACTTGTAATATTGCCCCCCTGTTTATCAGCATTGAAAAACTTGTTTTTTTTTTTTTGTTAAATCCTCGGTTTATTTGTAGCTAACTAACGGGAAAATCCATGGTATCGACCCTGAGGTATGACCTGAAAACCCAAATAACAAAAGAAACTTAACACCCCCTGTAGCAATAACAATATAAGATGATAAAACATCACAGCACTCCTCACACTAATCGTAAAAACAATTTAATACATCATGAAGCCAAATCGGCATTGCGCGTAAAAGGAAAGAAACCCCCCCTCACCGGAAAGTTAATCCTGTTGCCAATCACATAAGAAACCAAGCCCTTGACACGAGCCAGCCCCTTCTTCCCTCTTTTCCACGTTTCCGAGGTCGGAGTCACGTCAAAATAATCCGGTGGGTACCCCCATCTAGCACTTGACAGTGCAGGGCACTTTACAACGTGTTCCAGTGTCTCAGGTTCCGTCCCACACCTGCCGCATGTGACATCCCTGTCCTGATTTGACCAATCCGTGTGCGCATTAAGGTAACTCTTGTGTGCCCTCATCTGGTGAATCCTCCCAGCTTGGAATTTCGGTAGAGTCATAAAACTCCAGCAGTCTCAAAATATGGGCCTATATTCATAATAGGGCGGATAGTCCCAATCCACCCACTTCTTCCAAATCCTCTTCCTAACCCCCTCCTTGGCCTTCACGTAAGACTCTGCGTCCTCAGGTGTGACTCGAGTGAGTTTGGATGGCTTAACCGGTATCTTAAGGTCGGGGAAAACAGTCACCGCAGTGGCCGCCACCTCGTCCATAGGTAGTCTAGTCTGTTGAGTGGTGGTAGCAATGGAGGACCAAGTCTTCGGTCGCATTCCCCCCTTGTTTGCATCAAAGGCCAGTCTCCGATTTGTCACTACCCTGAAATCATCCTTCGTCGGGAAAGTGATCGGAAGCATCGCCGTAGCCACATTGTTTTCAGGCGCCGCTGTAACCAGTCGGATCGCCGTCATCGTCTTCATTTGTTCCACATGCAGGTCTATGGGTGCCAAGCAAGCCTCGACCGACAGAACCGTAACGTTAGTTGAATAGAAAGTGTTGGTGACCCATCTGGCCACCCTGTTCCAAAACTTCTGCATTTTCCCCATCATCGTGCGGGACGGCACTAGGACCTCCGCCCCATACAACAACGTCGGTAATAGTATACCTTTTGCCAGCCTCCGGGCCCCATACGGGGACAGGCCTTTGCCCGGCATTGATAGTCTCTGTATTCTCCAAAAGGCCGCCTGAGCAAGCGATAACCTCTTATTGAAATGTGGTGTAGTTTCGCCGTTGTCCGAGAGCCAATAGCCCAGCCATCTGACCAATGTGCCCGCCGGTTCAACCGTGTGTCCTTGTATCCTAACAGCGCTGTCGGATCTGGGGCCTCCTTCCCTTCTCTTCCTCCAGTGCATGAGCTCCGTCTTCGCTATACTAAAAGACAGTCCAAGTTCTTGTGCCCTAGCGACAATCAAGTTGGCCTGGTCTTCTAGCAGCCTTGCGTTTCTTTCCCATGTATTCGAAGCAACCGTGATCTGGAAGTCGTCTACATATGACGAGGTAAAAACCTCCTGCATGTTTCCCGTCGGGTGGAGTGACCTGACGTATATAATGAACAGGAGAGGGGAGAGCGGTGAACCCTGTGGTATTCCCTTGTCAACCTCGTGCGAACGTCGAGGGCTGCCGGGATACGCTAGGGCGATTTTCCTGGTTGTTAAGAAGCTCTGAATCCATCTCGCCACGTAGGCAGGTACTCTGCCATTGGACTCCAGCTTCCCCATGAGCTTAGAATGATCCACGTTGTCGAAGCCACCTTTAACGTCAAGGAAGATGGTAGACACCTTCTTCTTCGCGAACTGGGCCTCTTTAATCCAGTGTTGTAGGGACATGACCGCATCCACCGTCGACCTCTGTGGTAGAGATCCCGTCTGATTAATGCAATACATGTCTTCTTTGTACGCGATGTCCATGAGTCTACTATTGACTACCCGCTCCGCAATCTTCGAAAAGGTCTGCATCAGGGCGATTACCCTAAAGCTAGCGCAGTCGTTATAGTCTTGTTTGTTCGGTTTCGGCAAAATTACACCCGTAGACATCTTCAGAATAGGCGGATGAAACCCCCATTCTAACATGTCATTGACCAGCTCCGGTATGATGTCTTGATTGATGCCGTGTATTCCTTTCCACACCCCGTAAGGCACCTGGTCAGGTCCCGGGGCGGATCTTTTGCTGCACTTAAGCAGCACGTCGCTTATCTCCATCGCCGTCACCCTCCCTCCATCCCCGAGATCAAGTTTCTCTGGCATAGGTTGCGAGATCGGGTCATCGTTGCGTGGAAAAAAGTGAGACATTATTTTCTCCTCAATCTCTTGTGGCGTTCTACCGTCACCTCCAGGTACCTTGGGCGGTATTCTCTGTTTTGTAAACTGATGAGCCGTCCAAACGTCATTCTTTTTCGCGTTGGCTAGGAAGTCGTCCCAATGCAGCCTCTTTGCCTTGTTCAGCGCACTACGGTACTCCTTCTTGGCTTTGTCTCGTTCTCCAACCCCTGTCCCATCACGTCCAACACGTCGGGCAGCAGCGGTGTATATCCTTCTCAACTCCGTGATCTCCGGCGTCCACCATGCCTTTGACCATTTTGTGGGTTTCTTCATGGGCGCCCAGCTCCGGACCAGATGTATAAGCCTATTCAGACTGGTCTGGAAATCATCTATTGCGTTCTGGGCTTCGCTTATCCTTTTGTATCCGGTACCACCACTTCGATACTCTTTCAGGGCCTCCTCAATCAGGGGATTCGGTTTCCCTTCTTCAGTTCGCCAAGTTATTTTATCCCAATCGGGGGAAGGTGCGGCGATCTCCACCTCTTCACTGTTGATATCTATGACGATTACGATGTGGTCCGACCCGGTTCTTTGGAACACGTCCCTCCATCTAGACACCTTTGGCAGCAGCGCAGCATTCGCCAAAGCATAATCGAGAACTGACGGACGGTGTAGTTCAGGGTTGTCCGGGAAGCGTGTATAGATTCCCGGCGTGTTCAGTATGTTAAAACCACTCAACGCGGCCGTACGCATGTACAATTCCCCTCTCCGGCGTTCTCCTTGACCGAGTTGCCGAAGTGGATCCGTGAAGGCGGTATGACAGTTCATATCTCCCACCACCAAGGTGGGCTCGTTCGTTTCCACAAAAGCCGCTTCCGGGGGGACAGTGTTTCCCCCATCCACCACCCTATTGTAAACATTCACCAATCCAAGTGACCGTCCGTTTCCGACCAGCCTCCCTTCTTTCGCAAAAATCCTCAAGTACAAAACGTCTTCTTCCGTAGGAACTAAAACAAAGGAAATTCCCACCATAACACGTAAAGAAATATAAATCACTACCCGGACCTTAGGCCCGCTTCGAAAAATACATTCATATCCGGGAGCTCTCAAAGGAGCGCCTGCATACAAAGGTGGATCCTGAACACATACAAAGGAAATACCATAACCTTTAACTATGTGAAATAACGAAATAAAAACATCATTGCTCCCTCTACAATTATGTTGTGCAAAACTCATCTTCATTCCTGTCGTATTTTCTCTTCGAACACCCGCCATCATGGCCACACGGCCTATTGGTTGGTGTCGGTCATACCAACTTCGGCTAGGGAAGCCATCCGTTGGTCGTATTTCGCCTTCTCCTGCTCCTTCACCTGGATCCGAACGGGACAGATCTTATCCTTGGCCGAATGCGCTCCACCACACGTGGGGCATTTCGCCGGGGTCAGTTGGCAGCAGTTGGCCTTTATTCTTCTATACCCTTCACAGCTCGGCTGGTGGCACTTATGGTCCTTTTCGGTATGGGTTTTGGAGCAGATAGGGCAGAGATCAGCGTTCTCCCTGCATCCAACCTTCGGATGTCCAAACTTCCAACACCTGGTGCATTGCGTTGTCGGGGTAGCATGCCACATGATCCTCGATTCCTTCCTTTTTCCCATAAATATGACGTGAGGTATGACCTTGGCGGAGTCCGCCTCCGGCAAACGTACAACTATGGATGTCGCTCTTTTATCCAGACGTGACTCCGGGTCGGCTTTGAGGAATTTCGCTGACGACACATCAACCCGATGGAAGTCTTTAAAGTATTCCTTGATCCTATTATCAAGCTCGATGGGATCCTCCGGTATCGCCGCCAGCGGTATGCCGTGAATAAGAACATTCACATCCGTGGGCACTTGCCTAAAGGGCAGAAATTCCGGTTCATCATCTGGGAGGGCTTCATTCAAAGCCTTCGTCATCTCATCGAGGTATTTGGTGTACTGTCCTGAATCGGACCCGCTTGGCACTGTAAGAGTTACAGTGCCGTTGAACCTGTTGGACGAAACTTGTAGGCTGGTTGGTCCATTGCACTTGCAACCTAGTAGTGTCCTGGCTATCGCTACCGAGATCCTGGCCTCATCAACCGCCGGGTTCTTAAATGGTTTCGCTGTCGTTCTGGTGGCAAAAAGCTTCCTCTTCGTCACATCTTGTTCTTTCTTGGGGCGCTTATTTTTGACCTTCGTCCACTCCTTATCCTCAGGTCCCGCCTCTTTCTCTCCTTCCTTAAGGTTTTTCTTCGCGGGCGGTGCCTTCGGGGGTGTCGGTCCCTCCTCCGCCTTGCGTTTGCCTTTGTTCTTCTTCTTGCCTCCTTTGCCGTTGGGTGTTTCAGGGTCGGCCCCCGTCGCTTGGGCGTTCGCCGCCTCAGCATAGGTCTTCTCCTTCTTCTCCGTCGGTTCAGGGTTTTTCTTTTTCTCAGGTCTCTTTTCGGCAACGGCCCCTTTGAGCTCCTGGACGGAAGTCGCAAGGTTCTGTACCATCGCCGTGAGCGTTCTTATCTGATTCGCCTGCTCCATGAGGAGTGCCATAGTGATCACCGATTCACTGGAAAAATCTCCGTCGTCAGTTCCGAGCGTCGCTTCCACGATTTGGGTCTTGTTCGCCAGCCTTGAGGCTTTAACGCTTTCGAGCACTTGTTTCTGGATCAAGCTGAAAACCAGAGTGTCGTCCTCATCCTCAGTGTCGATCTGTCTACCTTTGCCCTTTTTTGTCGGGGTCTCCGGTGAGCCGGACCGGTCTTGCATTTCCACCTCAACAGGCGAAGCCATTTCCTGTTGGTGTGGACAGATGGATTTTCAGTACTCGTGTAACCTGACAGGTCACGTTACGCAGAAATTTCGAGATGATTGTATGGTGTTGAAAAAAGTGCAATTTGCACTTTTGAGGAAAATAGGGGAGGGGAAGCTTGGCATTGAAAAACTTGTGATACCCCGTTACTTGTACTAGTACTCGTACACACACACACCCATACCCGGTTCCCGGTTTGACTTGGCTCCGGCAAATTGCTGTTCTATGCGCTTGTGAAACTATGATACAAGTACCGGTACGATACTATACCGTACTCGAAGTGGACGGAAGGGGGTTGACAGGGGTAAGCGATATTCGAGTGCTATACCGCACATGTACTTGTACTCGAGTAACTTACTGTAACATGCTGTGCGAACCCGTGCTTGTACTACGGTAGGGTATTATACATGTGGTTGGCAGTTCGGGTGCTTTTTACCAAGCGGCTTAAAAGCTGAGGGAGATGGTTTCGGACTTTGCATTGGTAGTGTAATGCCTGGTGCTTCTTGTCATGATAGGGGTGTGTGTGTATGTTACTAGTTCGGTACGGTACTCGTACAGTAGGGTTTGTAAGAGCGCTAGAACACAGGAGGTCTGCAGATTGAGAGTTGGATTATAATATTTCAGCTTCGATTATTTACTCGTAAGCGGAACTGTCTTTCGCTTTGGGTTTATATATCAAGTGAAAAGATCGGTGGATCGATAGATCTTTGGGTTGAAAGGTGGTACCAGGTTAGCGCGGGGCATACTAATTTGGTATATAGCTCCCTTATAAAAATATAACAGAAGTTTGAATCGCGCTCTCATCTCATCATGCTAGGCTGAAGTTTAGTTATCGTAAATCCTTTCCGTTCCTTTGGACGATCATGGAGTATCATAACGCTTTTGTAAGTCTTGGAGCTTAGGAGTGTGGTTGCTGCGCAAGGGGAGTTTAGGGTTAACCATATTCCGGAAAGGGGGGGGTGTACTAGTACTGTAGATTTGAATTGCCTGCAGAAGTAGAACACCGGTGATATCATATTATCGTAGGCGCCGTAGTGTTGCTATCAAGGGATAAAAGAAAAAGCTCTAGGAGTGGAGTGGACGTAGCGCATTATAACCAAGTATTCCACCATCTGCCGAGGTGATATCTTCTTTGTAGTTCAGAATTCCCTACTTTGGAAAAGGGGTTAAAAGCAACATACACACACAAAAAAAAAAAAAAAAAAAAAAAAAAAAAAAAAAAAAAAAAAAAAGAGCCGCTCAGCCCCTCTGAGAGACATAGTTGTACAAATACGAGCACAAGTACAAAAGCAAAAAAGGACAAAAAACATCGGACCTTACCATAGGAGGAAAGTCCAACGGCGTATGACTAGCACAAACCTTCGATTATCACGGCTTTTGCGGTACCCGACTTCTCTAGCTACAAGTATTAGCTAGCCCGCGAAGCGCAAGCTCGGCCTGGTGTGCTACCGTGGCTATCGGTCCCCGCATGCATGCAGACAATACTCGAGCGTCGTACAAGTGGACAAAGAGAAAAGCCGGAAGGAAACCGACAACCGGATCGAATGAACCAGTCACCGAGGCAGTGCTTCACAACTTAACTTTTTTTAAGCTTCCGGTGCAAGGTCTAGCAAGAAAATTTCCCGCTAAGAGTACCGTATTCTACTCGAGTACAGTACTCTTATACCGCTAACGAGGACAAGAGAGGAGGAGGAGGGGTAAAAGAAAGAAAGAACGTAGGAAAAGCCCAGTCACTATAATTGGATAGCTCTATGGGGTGAGTGAAGAGTACTAGTACTAGTAGTGGCGTCTGGGCAGTGGAGCACACATATCAAAGAGATTTATGATAAACGCAATTTAGGTAGGGCTGAGATGGCTGGACCACCCGTATCTATAATTATCGGGCAGCGAGCTGGTAACTGGCGGAAGAAAGAGCGCAGTACGGAAGTGTGGTTGTAGTGGCACTCGAGTACCGTACTGTACATGTACAGGGCAGTATCGAAAAATCGGGTTCACCGGGATCGTGTGGTGCTCCAATGACACGGCTGAACTACTGTAACGGCGGATACATCCCTTTATGCTGCAGGCACCGGGGTAAGGCACAGTGCCGGAGAATCTAGGGGGGGCATCTTGAACGGGATAGTAGCATACGGGGTTTGATTCTTCGAGATTTTGCGGGTTTCTCCTATGGGTTTCTCCTATAAACTTAGGAGTATGATAGGAGCTTGAATACAGGACTACAGTAATAGCAAGGGCCTGAAGGTGTGACTTGAGGGGAAATTGCTTCAAGAGGTAGACTATTCAATGCAATGATTCCCGGGATGGACCAGGCGCAGCAAACGATGAGGGCTATAAGATATCACGTGATATTGGTAGGAAAAAGAGAAGAAAAAACTGACAGGGGGAAGTACTCTGTAGAGCGAAATATTTTGTCTATTTCTATTCCTCAGTGGTGGTTTTTGAGGAAATATATCTCTAGTATCACTGGATGCTCACCTCCCTTCCCAGCGAACGCGAGTACTGTGCAGTACAGTACACACAGGGTCCCCCAGGACCCTTCCATGGGAAACTTATTCCTCTCAGCCTTTTTTCCCCCACTTGTGTACTTTCCTTCCCTCCCCTTCCCTTCTTTTTTTTTTTTTTAAAAAAAGAGCCACCTGTATGTCTAGGGAAAGCAATCAAAACAAATGAGAGCACAATACGGGTAACTTTACCCATTTCCTAAGAAATGTCACTGACCACCGAAAGGGACATGTGCCTCGTTGAGGGATAGCCAGGCGAGAAAACAGAGAGCAAATACGCACTAGCACCACAAGATATTTCGCCTAGAAATACTCGGCACTAGGTTCGAAGAATTCAGGTGTCGCCGAGGTAGGGAGCTGGATGTGGCCAGATACCGGCACTAGCACCCGGGTGAGCAAAGTCAGTTTGAGTTGCAAAGGTCTCTCATTGGTCAAATCTCCCCAACCCAGCCTGTTCCGTACGGGCCACCCCTATTGATCTGACATATTACTGGTAGTCGTGCCAGCCAAGACAGAGAGTCCGGTATTGTCGCACACTTGGAAATCTCCTCTAATCACCAGCCAGCCGCAAAATGGCTCACATGCCCCCACGGTATATGCGTCCTTCTTCAGGGCTACGCCATCTCCATAGGGGGTGGGGCAGGAGAGATGAGGGCGGACAAGGGCCCAACATCTAACTTTTTCACCGGGGCCTGATTCCTCCTCCGCGGTCACACCTGCAGCCCCGCCCCCCTCTACTCGAGTACTCGTAAGGGCACCTAGTATTTTTTTTACTCGCTCCCGAGGGATTAGCAATAGTACTGCTTGCGGGAAGAATGGGACTTGGAAACGTAGGAAAACCAAGCCTTCCGTGATCGGGATGTCGTACGATGCCGTTAAGCCATTGCCCCGTTGGTAAGTGTGAGACTATTTTTGGAATTATATCCGGAGTTCAAGTTTTTGGTGTTCATATATTATCACTCGAACATTTATCATGGTTCTTCTCAAAAAAGGGGTCTTTTAGAACCCGTCCATTGAAATAGTAATAAAGTTATTTCCATCGGGCCCAAAGCCAGTTTTTCAGAATTCACAATGAAAATCACAGGTGCGGCATGATATATCTACCAAGCAAACAGTGCACGATAAAGTTGAAGCTTTTGCTCTCAAAGCCCATATTTCCGAGACAGATCCCATGAAGGAAGGGGAAAGGGAACCCAAGTGATATACCGCAAGAGATTATTAGACCTACCCTTCGCTGTCATATCCAACATAAACGTCGAAAGAAACAGCACTGACATTGACTCTAGGCTGACTTGGAGCCTCGGGAGGATCCTGAGATACCCCTGATATTCCTAGACCGTGACCAGAGCTTTTGTGCGGAAAACTAGAGGCAAACCTACTGTTTACCCCACTGGTCTCCTGTACTGGAATGGTCGTGTTTGGCTGAATCTTAGATAGATTGGATCTCGGGAGCTCCTCTTCGTCAGCCGTAGAGTCCATATCTGCTGGTCGCTCTGATGCCTTGCGGCTTGACTCCGAAATCACAATAGCCTCTTCGAAATGACTCTCAAACGCTTGACTATCTTCGACTCCACTCGCATCGTACCCGGGGGGGATAGTGTCTAAAAGATCTGCGACCGGAGTGTCTTTTATCACGGACTGGTTGAGGTTCGTAGGAGGACTAGGATTTTCGAACTTCGCAGCTGTTAGTACTTATTATTTGATGACAGAAGAGAAGCGTACGTGGTGGGATATCTTGGCCCGCGGATCAAAGTATTGGGCTTCCTTTATCTTCTCCACCTCGGGTGTTTTGACAACCCTATACTTGGTAGGCCCCCCATTCACAGCTTTCCTTTGACGCCCTGTCCGGGTAATAGAAACGTGTGAGATGAATCCCTCTTCTAAAAGGCGCCTTGTAATCTGTGATGCAGTTGGTAGGTCGCATCCTGTTCCATCATTAGCTTTGTCGCTCATAACAAAATGCATCATAGAGAAACAGCCTGCAATGGCATACCAAGCGCATTTGAGAAAGCCCGGTTAGTGGCCGGAAAAGAGCCCTTGTCCCAAACAAGTTTTACTGCTTTTCGGAACAATGCCAACCCACGCATCTCTTCCAGGAGCCTTTCCTCAAACCTAGAAAGAAGACAGGAATAGCAAACATGAAAGTCTGGGATGCGTGGGTCCTGGGTGGAGGTAAACCCATAGCATTCCGTGTGCTGCCAAGATTCACACAAATCACAGCATATCATATCCTCCGATATTTCTTTACTGCCACATTCACAGGCAATTTGGTGGTCGTCTGCCCGTGCTGCCCTTGTAACCCCCTTTCCTTTTGCTTTAGTGATTAACTTGTTCTTCACCAACTCTGTCCTCTTTGCATCAAGCATCTTTAATTTATATATCTTAGGAGGTGGCTTTATAGAGTGGTGAGTATGTGGTGACGATATAACTTCTGAAGGATCTTGAGGCTCAGAGAGGTGTCTCCCAGTCAGTGCCCTTAATGAGATCCGCTGCCTGGGGAAGGGTGTGGCATCGGCTACAGGAGGTTGTGGGGCGTGCTCCACGGGGCGATTTTGAGTTTGTTCGGGACCGAAATGGCACGGCTGCGTCTCAGGTATCTCGCTACTTTGCTCAGAGGGCACAAGCATACTTCGAATGGCCAACCTCTCTTGAGTTTCCCGTCCCGGTAGTCGGCTGGTTGAGCCGGATCCGGACGATGTCTGGGGATTACAGGTGGGATTAAGGGATACTCTCTGCTCTTCCACAGATTTGACCCTGCAGAGCTGAGGAATGGTAACTGGAACCCCTTCATTCGTGCTGGATATTTTGTGGGTATTTGAATCATTCTTTCCGCCCCCAGACGACTTTCCGGCCCTTAAATGAGGCTGCACTATGTCCGCGTCCATAGCAATAAACTTTGAGCCTCGCCGTCGCCTTGGCCGTTCCTCCGGATCAACTTCACTAAGGCTGGATACTTTGAGGGTAACACTAGGCAGGAAATGTTAGCCGTATGACTCTAAGGTCCAACAGCAGAGCACTGACGTGTGATGTCCAGCGTTCAATTCACCACAATCGAGTTTTTCAACTGCCTTAGATTCGTTCTCACGGATTCTGAGGGGAAATGCAGTAGGTGGGAGTCGGTAAAAATTTGGCGGATCATAATCCTTAGGAGTACCGTCCATGTAATGTAGGCGAATTGTGAGCCAACGCTTGTCTTGGTGGAGTAAGTTAGTAATGGCCCACAAATTAGTAACCCGAGTCCTGGTAAATCCTTACCAGGCAGTGGGGGGAGATTCTGCAAACGAAAGTTAACGAGCTGTTATGCATTTGCAAAAGGAGCAGGTGTTCACCTGAGTAATGACAATAAGTCTTCTGATCATTAGCTGTAGGTTTTTATTTGCATCGTTGGCTGTGACACCATGCCCATGTATGTCTGTGACCTTAAGGCTAATGGAAGGGCCATCATCCTTTTCACGATAGGTAAAGGAGAAAGTATACGACTCCACCACGATATCAGGGTGCTTATCGTCAACATATATTGCTAGCTGGACTGCCTTGAGGTAGCCCCGTCGAAGGGCATCAAAGATTCCGGTTTCCTGGACAACCAATTAGGATTGCTTCGACATAAAAGAATCATATAAAAAAAGAACGGGACTTCACAAGCCAATCGAGGAGTTGGTCCGCTTCGCACGAATAGCCTCTTCTCAGCCTCTTGATACGAGTCCCGTTGTTACCCTTCTTGAAAAATGCTTCATCGTCAAGATCACTCGTGAATGAACGGTAGCTAACAGCAGTTGAGGAGCAGCCTCCGTAGCGTTTTTCTACAAAACATTCTTCTGGAAGAAGGCCCCTTATAACGGCAACTGAATTTAGCACTATCCACAAAACATAAAGCAATCGAGATTGTGCACATACCGAAGGAATGAGAGACAGCCAATCTTTCTATAGTTAGCAATCCATTCAAACCTGTGCACAAATCATTGGTATATAAATATAGGGCGTACTGAAGCTCCAAGCAAAGTTTGAACAACCTCCAGACTTTGCTCGAGTTTGACCTGCTGGTCCGCACTACTAACAGACGTCTTATTTTGTACAGCCTCCCGTGCCTGAGTTTGCAGTTGCTGAAGCTTAAGGGGCTTGGTAAGGAGAGCTTGTCCCAGCGCCATGTCAAAGAGACGATCAGGAGGACCCTGGATCCTCAATGGCCTCGAGTCTTGTGATGTGTGTAGTTGCGGGCAAGGACCACAAGTGAATATATGAAAGCGAAAATACAGATCTGATAGAGTATGATTATGTGAAGAAGCATCAAAAGGAAATAGGGAAATGGAAGAGTAGAGATAGCGGTGGCGATAATAGCAAAGAAGTGCCGACCGGGAGGATGGGAGAGGTCAGATATTTGTTATTGGGGACCGCCAGTCGAGGGCAAACAAAATTATCTCGAAAGGTTCGAACAGTACGCGTACTCCGCGCAGAGGGGGGTAGGGCATTGCATATTGGAACTCGACAGAAGTAGGAGTAAGGGTGAGCACTCAAAGCTTGGACTACAGCGCTCGGGAGTATGATACACTGATTAGGGGACATGTCTGGCAATTGCCTCTTGGTTGTTTAGTGGTGCAGGAATTTTGACCTGCCTTGCAGAGCCCTAAAAAATGATATTTACGCCGAAGGTGAAGATGGTGAGAACGAGTATCATAGTAATTTTTGAAAACCATGAATATTGTGTGCACTGTACTGTACAGCGCTCGAGTACTTAGGTATTATTTAAGATACAAGCAGTGACGATCTACCGCCACGGTTGGCTCAATACTTCACTGGAATGTAGAAACAGAACGATAATCTGCAATTAGTCTCCAAGACAGTCTGAGGGTCCAGGTACCGCACCGAGCTAAATTGCAAGTATGAGAACTGAGGTAAGGAGCAATGAGACCAATGGTTTATGTTATTGTCCCAAGCTTCATTTAGTGCTGAGGTGATTCCATAATTGTAGCTTGAGTGGATCTCCAACATGTAGATATGAGAAATCACAGGGCCGCTCACTAAAATGCTGGCCTTTCGATTTGAGTTCCACGAATGTCTCTTGTTACGTGTGGAGAAGACCAGCAACGAGTTCTATAACCAGCACCATTCTCGTACCTGTATCTCAAGAGTCTTATGTTGATGACAGTCTCATAATACCTGATCCATGCAAAATGCTAAATTGGGACCCCAACCCACCCCGTCAGAAAAGGGTTTGACGCCTCCCTTCCTAGCCTCGAATCATCCGCCTACGCAACCGCACCGCGCTAACAAACCTTGTCTTACAACTGCCCCCCCCCCCGCCAGGTTCTCATCGACATTCATCCTTCTTCTCTCTATCCTCTCTATCCTCTCCACCTCATCTCTCCCTTCCTTACCAACCCGACGTTTCGAACTTGTTTCACTTCACACAACTCCTCTAAGCTTTCGTTTTCTGCACTTTACAGCTTGTGAGTACCCTCTCTTGCTACTCACGGCAACATCCGCGCCCGAGTTGGAAGTTGAAGGTCTGTCTGTCCTGCTCCTTTGTTGGGGTAAGATACTTCGTTTTTCTACCCGTCGATATCTAATACACTGCGGCAGCAGCGGCAGCAATAGCACGACAAAAATATACTCTGGAAGCATCGGCGGAAACAAAGGAAAAACTGCAACCATGTCTATCAAGTGACCTCCCTACCGCCCCTCTTCCCTATTTCACCCATAGTAGCTACTAACAATCAACCATTTGCAACAGCTGGGTAATGCTCTCCCCCACCCCACCGCATACATTCATCGCCCTCCCAAACGAGCAGTCCCTTTACCAATCCCCAGCACGCACGGGTCTCTCCTTGACCACTACTTCCCCACACCGGGGTACCCGTCGCTTGTCAATCAACAGCAGCACAGGCACAGCATACATAACAAACCAGCGTGTAGTCTACATCCCAACCACTAAGACCCCCGACTTCGAGTCCTTCGCTTGCCCAATTGCGAACCTGCATGACACACATGTGGCGCCACCATTATTTGGGCCAAACGCCTGGAAAGCTATTGTTCAGCCTGTTGCCAATGGCGGACTGGGAGGAGGGGGGGGAGGGGGGGGGGTAGAGTTGAAGTTGGTTTTTAAGGATGGCGGCGCGTCCGATTTTTCTACAATCTTTGAGAGGTTGAAGGAGAAGGTGCTCAATGCTAGGGATACGGGCGCCGGTGGTGAAGCGGTGCATTTGGATGAGTTGCCGACATATGAGGACGCTAGGAGCGGGCAGCCGTCCTCTTCTGCCACCACCACCACCACCACCACCACTACCGGTGCCCCGCCTCAGCCCACCGCGGCGGCGCCTGTGGTAGTATTAGAACCACCTGAAATTACCATCGCACAAGCCGATGCCGATCCCCACATCCCCAATGGTCCTCCACCCGGCTACGAAGAAGCTCAGCGCGAGTCTGTTGCGGAGGAGCTTGAGAGACAAATTGGGCAAATAGCCGGCGCCAGAATTCAGTAGACTCCTTTTCTTTTTCCTGCTGTTTCTCATTCTTCTACTTCTGCTTTTAAAACTTCATTCAACTTCATTTTCTCTCTCTCCTTCCTTCAGTTGAAATTCACTTAAATCCGACTCTTTGTTTTTCGCAGAGACGCTTGGATTGGATTGGGGGCGTTCGGAGATATAAGGTAAAGTTGTTGCTGTCTGTGTTGAGTTTCCTCCTCTTTTGCTCTCCGCTTTTTCCATGCTCTCCTTACTTCCCTCCACATTTTTCACCCTACCTTTTCAATTGAGAGCTGGAGGCCGAAGGAGGGGCGAGTGTAGTAAGATTATCACAAGTCGATCGATTGTTGATTACCTACCTACCTACCTTGCTATTATCAAATGTCTGTAGAAGGAGAGTGTAAACTTTTTGCAAGTGAATGAAGAATAAACCCCCTGCCGTTCCGTGCTAATGGTGGTAGCAATGCACTTCCACCCCTACAGTAAACCCATCTCCACTGAACCCTAACATCACCGCAAATTATTTTTTGGTAATCCAAACCTCAACAGTACTGGTCCACCTCCTCCTAACGTCCTCCACCTCCACCTCCCCATCCTCCCCATCCTCATCCTCATCCTCCTCATCCTCTCTCCCCTCCCCCTCATCCTCACCCCACTTCCTCTTATACCCCCCTACCCCAACAACATCATCCAAAACCTCTACCCCCCCGGTACAAATCCTAACCCCCTCCCCCCCTTCCAAAAGGCACAATCCCACCTGCAGCGCCTTGTCAATCGCCCGACCACTAGCCCTAAGCAGGACCACTTCACCCGGCGCGCTCCCGAGAAGCGTCCTCGCGCGCTTGATCGCCGAGACGAAGGGTGTGCGCGGGGATATGTATATTGTTTTTTGCCCCGAAGAGCCAGAGCTGGAGGCGGTGGAGCGCGGGGGGGGGATGGGGGGGTGGAGAAGGGGCCGTTTGTGGATTTTTTTATCTATCGTTGTGCTTTGTGGTTAGTTTTGAAAAATGACTAGGGATGAAACGGGGCTGAGGGGGGGGTGGAACGTACGTGCTGGAAGGCGGGGGAGAGGCGGTGGTGGTTTTTGGTGAATGAGGGAGGTGGGGGTGGTGGGGGGGTTGTTGGCCATTTTTGTTCTTCTGTATTATTATTCCTGTGTTGTGTTGTGGTAGGTAGTGATTGATGGAAGTTGAGTGTTGGTGTGGTGGATGGTTGGTTGGTTACTGGTATGGTGCGGGTGGTTGGTATAGTGTATAGTCCCCTTCCTCCGTCCTTTCGCCGCTACTGTACTGTTTTGAAGGGGTATCTGAGCGGTGGAAGTTTTTTTTTGGGGGGATACTGTATAATACCGTACCCGGTTATTGTCTTCTTATGCGGTGGTTAAGATGCCTTAGTCATCGGTGACTGAAGGGAGGAGGTTGGGATGAGACGGCGTGATGGCAGTGAGGTGAGGGTGTGGCTTGATTTACTACCGGTATTGCACTTACTGAACAAAGCGTGATCCGTAGACCGTAGCTACTCGTTACAGCATGAGTACTAGTTGCGAGCAGGATTGGGGTTGAGGTCATGGATTGAGTGATAGGCTACCGGTATGATATTACGATTGATGGGTTGTGATGATGTCACGGGGTGCAATGTAAGGCGGGAGACTTTTTTTGTTTCTGCTGGGAAGTTGGAACGAGTGACGGGGAGAGCAGAGTACATGGTAGGGAGATATAATATTCCAGTATTCTCCTTCTCCCCCCCCATCCTAAGAACAAACAAACATAAAAGGGAGAAAGGAAGAGAAAAAAAGAAGAAGCAGAATGCACCATTAAATACTGTAGAACTGATACGACATCTAAGGTAGCTTAGTGTCCACGGATAGCCTTCGGCACGTAACCCTCTTCCAATTTCCTACAATTCTACCATTAACCCTCACCTTCTAAAGTCCAATATGGTAGCTGTGGGGGGGGGTGCTCACTTCAAATCCTCTTCATCTAATTTAATCTGTAAACTCTTCACCGCCTCCTCTATCCTCTCCACGCTGTTCAGTCCCACAATTGGATTAACCCCCTTCACTAGGGTCCATGCTGTAGCAATCATCGCCATACTGACGCCATGCTTATTCGCAACTTCCTCAATCGCTTTCACCGTCGCCTCTTCGCCATCGTGCTCGCGGTTGCGGACGAGCACTTTTATGTAGCCATCCGACTGCTCGCGCAACGTTTCGCGGGAGGACCACGGACGAGCCAGAGCGCCACGGGCGAGCGGTGACCAGGGGATTATCCCGACGCCCGTGGCTTTGCAGTAGGGGATCATTTCGCGTTCTTCTTCACGGTACTATTTCTTAGTTAGCATTATTGCCACTACTATATCAATCCTCCCCCCTTCAGAGGGCGGAGGGGATGGAGAGCGAGAGGGAGGTACAATGAGGTTATAATAATTCTGCATGGAAATAAACTTCGTCCATCCATTCTTCTCGGCAATATTCTGCATCATTTGGAATTCCCAGGCGGCCATTGAGGAAGCTCCGATATACCTGACTTTCCCCGACATGACAACCTCGTGCAGGGCACGCATGGTCTCTTCCATCGGGGTATCACGGTCTAATCTGTGGATCTGGAGGACGTCAATGTACGTCCCCAATCTCTCGACGCTAGCGTCCACGGCGTCGAAGATGTGCTTGCGCGACAGGCCGATTCTGTTCACCCATCGCTGGTCCCACGGGTCTTTCCCCACTACACCGGCACCGGCTGTGGGATGCTCGCCCTGTAGTTATTCGTTAGAATGTGGAGAGGGGTGAAGAGGGGAGGAGGAGGGGGGAGGAGGGAGGGAGGGAGGAGGGAGGGAGGGAGGGAGGGGAGCACATCATATTCGTTCACGCCAAAGAAGCACTTTGACAAGATGACTAGTTTGCTTCGCGGGATTTTGTATTGCTCGATTGCCTTCGCGATAACGCGCTCGCTGGCCCCGTCGGAGTACACGTCTGCCGTGTCCCAAGTGTTGATTCCCAGGTCGAAGGCGGCCTTTAGAAGCGGGAGCGATTCTTGCTCACTTTTGACCCAGGCTGCCCACTGTTTTACGTGAGCGCTCTCCTTAAATGCTGTATGGACCGTGAAGCGGGGAGGGAGGGAGGGATGAATGAAGCAGGAGAAATCATACATTAGGATCACCATAGCTCATAGCACCAAGAATAATCTTGGACACCTTCAACCCACTATTTCCAAGGCTATTTCATTGGGGGAGGAAAGTTAACATCTCGAATGAATACCTCCTCACCCCCACCAGGAAACCACCAAAGGAAAAGGAAAAGAAAAAAGAAGAAGACATACCGTGTGTACTCCATCCTTCTCTAAACCTCTCAAATAATATAACGAAGAATTTGATACTATGATATCTCTTCAAGTAAAAAATAAAAAAAATACCACCTCTCAATTGAATCCAGCTCGCAGACAGTCCACACGTCCAACCCCATCGCATTATATACCACATTCCCCCACCCTTCCCACCAACTCCACTGGCAGGCGGTTGCGCCCTAAGTCCGTCTTCCCTCCGTCAACATCGTGTCGTCACCTCCGTTACCACCGAGCCCTTCCTCCGCTCCAAGGATCTTCTACCTCCCAGCGCTTACGGTAGTTGAAGCTACATAGCTCACCTAGGATGGTTACAATACTGTATAGTACATACGCCCTTGCATGAGCTATCATACTACCGGAGCCGAGAGAGCCCGCTAGTGCGGGGTTTATTGTATTGTTACCGCCGTTGTCGTTGACGATAATTTAAGCTACCGCTGTCTTATCGCGGGTCGGGGGCCTTTAGCCGTTGGCAGGGGTAAGGGTTGTTACCGTAATTGAGCATGTTTGTGGCTTGAATGTGCGGCTGGGTATACTGCCTGCTGCGCCAGCACGAGTGATTTGGAGTGAGGATTATCTCAAGGAAGGAGCGAGAAGCGATTCCACTCTTATGGATATGTATGAGACGATATTGGATTGCTTATGGTGAGAACTGTAATGATAATGGTATCGCTAGTATATATGGCAAGTAGCTTAAGCATGTAAATGCTATGATAAAGGAGGACACCATACTGAGAATAGTGCTACAAGATTGGTACTCGAGTAATAGTAATAATAATAAAGGAGACATTCATTGGCGCCGGATTAGCTGTCGAAGATAGGAAAACTACTGCCTGCTACTACCCGCTACCCACTGCCGATACTACTACTAGAGGGGGATCCTTAGTGGGGACCGCTGGAACTATTATAGGAAGGTTACTATAAAGGAAATTCTGAGGTAAATATGACAGGTAGAATTGAAAAAGGAAGTAAAAAAATGAACAAAAAGAAGGAAGAAGAGCGGTTAATGAATGACTGCCGTAAAAATTCGCAACATTACAGTAAATTTCCGTTCCGATAAAAGATGAAGGGAAGATAAATGAAAAGGAAGAAAAAAAACCAAACAAAAAAGGAACAGCCCTGCTATGCAACAGAAAAGAATATGTGATAGGGTGACTTTTTGCTTTCTCCGTCCCTTAGTGATTCCCTTCAGTCGTTTAGCAAACAAAGAAACTCCGGATCCGGTTCGAACCCCCTTGCCCAATTCACCGAAATTACAACCCACAGTAACGATACTAAAACACCACTAATGCTGATTTCTTGCCAGTCCTTGCTTTGCTTTCATTTGCTGCGTCATTTGTTAACAGATAAAGTAGAAGGGGTTGGACATGCGGGGGAGCTCAAATACCTCGATTCTTAGCTTCAACTGGCTTGTTACCTCGGCGGCCCGCTTCCAACTCTCAATGGAATCTGCCCTATTTCCTGCTGCGCTTGCCCTCCCACTTTCAGTGCCTTCGTGTAAGGTTGGGGACATTCGGGAACCCCGCTCATATCCATTCTCCTTGTCCTCTCCCGAAAACGCCGAAGCGAGGCTTAGGCGGTTACCAGCGCTCCTTCCCATGGAGTCATTTCTTCCAGCGTTGTAAGAGCCGTTCAGGCTGTTGTCACGATAAACATGTTCTGAGATATCGGTGGGCGCAGGCGAGGTAGGACGCACTGCACGGGCAAGTTCCCGCTTTAGACGCTCCATCTCACGCTGCTGCTTATGAACTGTGGCTTCAGCGGTTTCAGCGTCAGAGCGGGCACGGACGAGTTGGGCTTCCTTGGCACGGATTGAGAGATTATCCCGTGTGTGTTCTTCAATCAGTTGAGCATTCTATGAGTAAGTTAGCTTGAATTGGCGGACTGGTAAGAGACGATGAGTGGCTAACCTGGAGTTGCAGATCATTGATTTCCTGTAACAATTTCGCCTTCTCCGCTTTCTCTTCTTGAATTTGTCTTGCCCATCTATCTTTCTCGGCTCTCAACTCTTCCAATTCAGCCTTTTCCAAAGCACTGAGGCCCGAGTCGACAACCCTTGCAGCAGGTGCCACTTCCTTCGCTAATGGACGACTGGCCAAACCTCTTCCACCAAAAGCCACCTTGGGCGCTGGCGGTTCTTCTTCTGGAGAGGGGGCTCTTGGTGCAGCCGCACGCTTCGGTGAAGCTAGAGTACTCGGGCCCCCGGCACCTGGCTTTTTCAACTTCAGGCCCCCGGGGCCGGCTTTTGGCGCGCTCAATTTGCTTGGGATGGCCCTCGGAGGATTCATGGGTCGTTGAGGCTCCTCTACAGGCGGCGGAAGAACTGCGGTCGTGGGAGGTGCCTTCTTTTTTAATCCGGGTTTTCCACCCAAGGTCTTCTTCATAGGAGGGCCCTTCGCAGCTGGCGGTGGAGCGACTGGCTTCGGCTTCTCTTTTGCTTTGACCTCAGCAGTCTCGAAAAACTCCTTAATTTTGACCTTTCTGATTTCGTCGAGCCCATCCAAGAATGGATTCATCTGCCGCTCACCCAAAATCTTCATCAATGTTCCCATAGCCTCAGCAGCTCCATCACGAGCAGGAGCGGTAGTGTCACTTAGAAGTTTTCCCGAGGCTTCAGCGATCGACTTAGATTCCGCTTTCGAAGGAAAATCACGGGTGTTACGTAGGCAACGGATTAGAAATCGCAATGTCTCGAGTTTAACATTGGGGTTTTTATGCTTCATGTATTCTAGGATGTCTTCGAGGCAGTCTGTAAGAGAAGTCTTTGATGACTATTAGTAGGAGCTCTGGGTAAGTGCGTTCGCGACAAACAACGGTGACATACCGCGCCAAAAATTGCATCCAATGCTTTAGCTAGTGCCTCTACCACTGTCGGTTTCTTCTCTTTCAAGCGCTCAAGAATTGGTGCCATGATGGAAGATCTATACCGTCCGAAAGCTTTCCTCAACCCATTTGCGAGTAGTTCTACACAGTTAGCGGCTACAGTCACAACCACAACGTTTGCATCTTTCATGGATTTCGCTAAGGCCCGGATAATTTCATTGAAGTCTCCGTCCTTAATTCTAGGGACATTGAGCAAGGCAAACAGTGACTCCAGTGCGTCTTTCCGATCCTTCCACTTAGTCGAAGCAATCATCTCGTGAAACTCGTTTGGAAGCTTTGAGAGGACGTCAACAGGCTCAGCCAAATCAAATGCATCCACTTCCGCCTCGGGTTCCTCTTCCCCTTGCTCTTCTTCCCCACCCGTCGTAGCTTGTTGGGACCGTAATAGCCTCTCTTGTTTCGGGGACTCATCTTTGACCTTTTCAAAGGCCTCTTCGAGCTCTTTCTGTTGAACAGGCTTCAAGTCATTGAAAAACATGGGTTTCATTGCATCTTTCAGCCATTTGTATAATTCGATGGCCAACTTGGTAGCCTCTGCTCTGACGTTCTTATCCGCGTGACCGAATAAGGCTGGAAGCGCTTTAAGAACGGGCTTTGGATCTACCGTCCGTGCGCCGAAAGTTGCGTATATTGAGGTAAATGTTGTGATGGTAGCGGCAATGATTTTTGGCATTTTGTGAGAGAGATATGGGGCCAATTCGTCCAACACAGGGCCGGGTGTATCAAGTTCTATATATAAAAGCACAGCTTCAAGTGACTTCTGTTTGGTTCCTGCACGAGTAGAAGAAAGTCCCTTTTCGACCAGTGGAGATATTGTGTGGGACCGTGATCTGCAAAACAAAAAACAAACAAACCACGGTTAGCTTTAATATCCCTCGGGGTACGGGATGTGAGCCCTGAATTCATATACCGTAAACAAGCGTTTACTCCACCATATTGTAAGAAGGCACAGAGTGCAGTGATACCCTCTTGTTGAGCAGCAACGTTGGAATCCAGGACAATTTTCTTCCAGAGCCCAGAATCCATCAGCCATTCTCGAAAGCATGGTGCACCCTCATCGGGCGATTTTGCAAATTCACTGTGAGAAGCAAGCTATTAGTCTATGGACAGGGTGAAAGGGATCACCAGACCAGTAGAACTCACGCAGCAGCTTCTTCGTAGGCCGCTTTGCGGACTTTCCAGACCTTGTGAACCGCTCTGTCGGTGAGAGGGAGGTTAGAGTAGTCGGGCTCTTCTTCAGCCATTGCGGATATTTCTTTCTGAAGAGGCAGAAGGAAAAGAAGGTAAGCAGTGGCACGGACAAATGATTGAGATGGATGAGGAGAGGGGTAAGACGAGGGGAGATGGAAGCCATACTTATGAGGGATGGTGTATTTCCACCGATAACAACAGGTTAGGGTAGTGGGGTTAGAAGCGAAGGGGCAGGATATCGGGTGAGGTAGATAAATGTTAAGACGTTGTTGTGGGAGAAAAGAGAGGTGGAATGAGGCTTCGTTGATTCGTTGGTTGGTTGGCGAAAACAACAAAACAACGGGGAAATGCCAAGACAGTCTGGAAGGTTTTTTTTTCTCTTCTGCTTTGGACTCAGTCCTTGGTTGCTATGGGGAGATTTTGATGGGAGATGATAATATTGGTGGGCAAGTTTGAATGTCAATCATCTCGATTTCTTAGGGTTAGAGTACCATAGGTGAGCCTACCGCAAAGCATGTATCATATCATAATATTATCATACCTGTATGGTTATGTAATACACAGGAAATCTGGGGTTTGCATTCACTATATTATGTAATAATCGAAATGCCGGCACATGATACAATTGCGGAGTGCTGGTCCAGCGAGGAAGTGGCATGGTAGTGCCAGTACTGTACTCGAGTACTGTATTGTATCATAGTAAATCTCATCATCATAAACGAAAAGTTTGTCTTTTATCAAAGTGTCGTGGGTGGCCTCAGGCCTCACTCCTTTTGAGCCTCATCCTCATCGCCAAGAAAACAATCCTTCTAAGACAATCGTCTCCAAGTTACCCTGCTTGGGCAGCTGTTTGCCTTGCGCGGGCAACAAACTTCTCCCTTGTTCCGTCGCGTCAACCCTTCAACATTCGTTCACCCTCAACTCTTCCACCGCGCCTTAACACGCGGTAGTCGTCCCCTTACAGCAATAATACCTTCCACGACGGCTAGGCTTAATAATAATAATATATTTTCCTTACAACCATCCCCCTTACCCCCGTTTCCAGCATCCTTTCACTTCTAAAATTCCTTCGAACCGTTTATCCGTGCCAACCGGAGCATTTGGTCTGGCTCGACCTTCAACTCTTGCACCACATTCATGGCGTCAGTCGACGTGCTGACCCCTTCCCCCGGGGGAGGCGGTGCGATCGACATTACACGCCTTTCCACTTTTCTGCTAGTAGGGGAAGACGTTATCTCCTCTCTCGCTGGCATTACCGAGGACTACATAACATCGGTTCTTCGGGCTATCGATGATAGAGCTAGGGAGTACGAGGATTTGCGAGCGGACAAACTACGGATCGAAGTTGAACTAGAGCAATCCGTCCGTACCGCCGATAATAAAGTCAAGGGAATGAAAAAGCAGTTGGACGCAAGCCTTGCCGAGACACAAGAGCTAAGCTCGAAGCTCGAGAGCTCAGGTTTGTTTGCACTTGCACCGTTGTCTGAATTGTTGATGCAGATTTGGGTTACTTACGCACAGTTTCTTTTGCCTCCAGAAATCGCTCGAAAGTCCGTCGAAACTGAACTTGAGAATTACAAATCATCAAGGGTCACCGTCGACGAAGAGGTCCATACATTGAGAACTCGGGTTCAGTCGTTGGAGTCCGACAAGCGGGACACCCTGGATGCCCTTGACCGTAAGGCCAATGATTACGATCGCCTACAGGACGAGTATGCAGCATTGCAGTCCAAATCGATTGAGACACGCCGGGAGGTTAGCTCTCTCGAAACTCAGCTTCGACAGGCACAATCGACTCAAAATTCCTCCAAATTTAAGGAACAAAACCTCCTTCAAGAGGTTGAGTTGCTTAAGAAAAACAACACATGGCTAGAGAACGAACTAAGTACTAAGGTTATGGAATTTCAAAAATTTAGGAAGGAAAAAGCTGCTCAAGTCTCTGCTTTGCAACGTGAACTTGATGAAGCATTGAGCTCGGTGGATATTACACAGCGCAACTCAGATAATTTGAAGCAGCGTTTTGACGGAATATCCAAGAAGGCTGAGGATGCTCTGGCTAAAGTACAGGACCTCCAGAACAAGGCAGTGCTTCAAGAGGAAAACTTCAGAAATGAAATGCATTCACAACAGCGATTGGCAGAACTATTCGAACAGTCTACTAAGAGCGCAAGGGCGAGGGTAGCTGAATTGGAACGACTGTTGGAGCAGGAACACGAGCGAGAAAGCGTGGAAATTGGCCGGGCGCGTGCGGTGGCCGAAACGGAGCGAGCAGAGAAGGATGCTGCTATAACTCGTGTGTCACAGCTTGAAGTGCACGTAGAGCGATTAGAGGCTGACCTTTCTGCGTATGCCTCTGGCCTGTTCAACGCTGGCTCTCCCCGGGGAAGCATTAATGGAAATTCTACACCAAATCGCCGCCCGGGATCAGCAGCCGGAACGCCCGGTGGATTGAATCTAGCCTCTCCCGCTGCAATGAGGCTCCAGAAAGCTGGTATTTCTGTGACTCAGCTATACTCCGACTATATGGCTGTGAAAGCTAGTTATGAAGCTGAGAAACGAAGGAATACCAAGTTAGAGGAGGCTATTGAGGAGGTGATGCAGGACTTGGAGCAAAAAGCCCCCGAAATTCAGGAGCTTCGCGAAGAGGATGCAAGATTACAGAAGGACTTAATTGAAATGAGTGGATTACTCGATAAAGCCCACAAAGAGAACGAGCAAATCGAAAAGGACTCAAGAACTGTTTCCCTGAGATTCAGGGATGCTGAACGGGAGGTTGTTGTTCTCAGAAAGCAACTCCGCGACCTGAGCACCCAGGTCCAAGTTCTCCTGGTCGAGATAGAGCACCGTGACTCAGGATCCGACCCTCTTTCTGTGGCCCAAAACGAGGTTTACGAACAAATAATCAGCGGGGCCGAGCGTGATGTGGCCGAAGCTGATACAGACAGAATAATTTCCCAGAAATTGACCATATTCCGCGGCGTCCGAGAGCTCCAGGATAAAAATGAGCAGTTGCTTAAAGCTATTCGGGAGTTGAGCATGAAGATGGAACAGGAGGAGCAAGATAGGAGGAATGAACAACTAGGGAAGGAGGGGGCAGAGGTTGCACAGTTGAGAGGTGTCGTGGCAAAGCTTAGAGACGAGCTCACAGCTTTGGGCGCGAAGGCCCAATCGTTTGTTCGTGAGCGTGATATGTTCCGTCGCATGCTTCAGAATAAGGGTGACCTCCCCGCGAATAGCAACGTTAATGATCAAGATATGTCTACCTCCGGAGCCGACCCAGCCTCCAGCCAGGGTCCAGAAAATCTTGCAGAGCTTCTTCAGGAACTTCAGGCCCAATACGACCAATTCAAGACAGAAGCGTTGGAAAACCACACGACCCTGAATGACCAAACCAGGCGATTGGCCCAGGAAAAGACAGAGTTAGAGGTGAAGGCTCGAACAGTGGCTTCTCAACTTGAACTGGCTAATGGTATGGTTTCCTCACTATGTATCGTATTCTATACTAATAACCGCCCCGATAGACCGATATGAAATGCTCAATGGAAACTTCAATATTCTCAGAATGGAGAATACAGAGCTTCAAAAACGCATTGCTTCCTTGCAGGAGGCCCAGGCTAAAGAGGATGCGATAATCCGGAAGCTTACAGAAGACCTTGCCGATTCTCAATCTGTGCTCGAGGGGATGCGTAATGAAACTGCCAATCTTAAGGCGGAGAAGAATCTTTGGAGGAGCATTGAGCAACGTCTTGCCCAAGACAACGAAGCCCTAGGTCAAGAGCGAACCCGGCTGAATGAGCTTATTGTTGATCTTCAATCCATGCAAACTCAACGGGAGCGAGAAGAGTCGGAAACAAGAAGGCGCCTCAACAGCCAGAACGAGAAACTCGAAACGGAGATCCAACAAACAAAACGCAGGCTTAATGAGGAACTTGAGGCGGCGAAAAAGCTCGCCGTTCGGAAGGAGATCGATGCCCGAGATACTCAGAAGAGGATTGATGATCTAAATAGCACCCTCGCTTCTACGAGGGAAGCCCTTGTCGCTTCCCAGACAAATCAGACTCACCTTCAATCAAGGGCAGAAGAGTTGACGGGTCAGCTGAAGTCGATGGAGGAGAAATTAGCCATCCAGTCATCTCAGCCTCGGGCCGCCTCTAGGCCAGAAGGAGAGGATGACGATGAAGACTCGGAATATCGACTGCGAGTGCTGCAAGAGGAGTGCGATAAACTACAAGGCCAGTTGGACGATGCCACCAACGAAATCAACAACCTCAGGACGCAAGCTGAACAATACAAATTGATTGCCCTGAGCGGCGAGGAGGAGCTTGCAAGCATTAATGAAACATATGATGCATACAAAGAGAGTATGGAGCAACAGGCCAATGAGCAAGAGGTATGTCTGGTGTTGGAGAGTGTGTGCATGGCCTTTTTACGATACTGACATCTGGTATAGGACAAGATTCGTGACCTTAAGCAGAAGCTTGAGGATAGCAATAATGAGTTAGCATCTGTTAATCAAGAATTTTCTGACCTTCGGCAAGCGGAGCTCGAGAAGCGACAACAGTTTGAAGACGAGAGAAATCTCTTACAATCTCAGATCAACGGTTTGAAGGAAGATGCCGAGAAAAGTACCGCGGCTGTCTCCTGCTATCAAGACGATCTAAGAAGCCAAGCCCGCATCGCCCAAGACGCCCAGCAGAATTATGAGCGTGAGCTTGTCAAACATGCTGAGGCTGCTCAGGCGCTGCAACAAGTTCGCGAGGAGCACTCAAAACTTAAAGCCGAGGTTTATCTGATTAAGTCTGAGGCAGAAACAGCAAAGACCAACCTTGCGGCATCTGAGTCTAGCTGGGAATCTCAGAAGGAAATGTACGTCAAAGAGCTCGAGGAGACCAAAAAACATTCCGAAGGCCTTTCCAAGCAATACAAGATTTTGCTCGACCAATTTGAGAATGTCAACACTCAAATATCGGAAATCAAGAAATCCCGCGCTGCTTCAGATGATTACAATGAGTCCAGAGAACGGCCTACGACAGACAGGAGCCTTGAGGACCTTCGAGAAATCCTTAGATATCTTCGTAACGAAAAGGAGATTGTGGATGTCCAATACGACTTGTGCTTACAGGAAAACAGGCGGCTCAAACAACAACTCGATTACACTAAGACTGCCCTAGACGAGAATAAGCTGTTACTTGCGCAGGAGAGAGAGCGTGAATCCGCCCAGCTTCGTGGGGCCATGCAACATAAGGATTTAATGGAAAGAATCTCGGAACTGAACATCCTACGGGAGAGTAACAGCGCTTTGCGGAGTGACTGTGAAAAGAGGGGCAAGAAAGCTAATGAATTAACCGAAAAGGTTGACGAGCTTGTGACCAAGATTCGACCTCTAGAAAGTAACGTAAACCGCCATTTTGCATGAAATTTATCTAAACTAATTCATCCCGAACAGACCAAGTGAGTGCTCTTGAAGCGGAGAGGGAAGCCAAAGAGGAGCAGGTCAAATTATTACAGGAGAATAGCGAACACTGGAAAGCTAGAGCTCAGCAAATTCTACAGAAATATGACGTAAGTTTCATTGACTCCATGTCTTCAGGCTTGTTTAACATAGCACAGCGCGTCGATCCTGCTGAGCTCGAAGCCCTCAAGGAACAGGCGAGAACTCTTGAGGAGAAATGCAACACTCTCGAGGCTGAGCGTGATACTCTACAAAAACAACTTGCCGAGTTTGAGGAGCTGAAGCAAAAAGAGCTGACGGATGCGGCGGAGGTTTGGCGGTCAAAACTTTCGAATATCGTCCAAACAACAAAAATAAAGCTCCGCGAGGCTAGCGAGAAATTGACAGCAGAGAAAAAGAACACCGCGGACGCCCAAGAGCAACTGGCAGCCCTTCAGACAGAGCTCAATGCAGCCCGACAGTCAAGCAGTGAGGAAGTCAAGCAGCTGCAGGAGGAAAAGAACAGGCTAGAGTCTGAATTCCAAGCCATGCAAACTAGAGCTGCCGAGGCTGAGGAGAATTTCAAAAACTATAAGGGTAGAGCATCAACATTAGCCCGTGATGTGGTGAGAATTTCCTATTACAACATAGATTATATATGCTAATTGTGGATTGTAGCATACGCTGAAGAAGCAATACGAGGAGGCCCAACAGGAAATTAATGCACTAAAGGCCCTAGGGCAACCCGCCCCTGTTGCTCCAATGGCCCCTGTTAGCGATGAGGCAACTATTGAGGCAGAGGTTGCTCGAAGAATTGCTGCGCTTCCACCAGTCGACAACGCTGCATCAATCGAGGCAGAGGTAGCCCGAAGGCTTGCCGAGATACAAGCTAATCAGCCTGCCCAACCAGGCACGGAGCCGATCGATCATACAGCCTCTATCGAAGCCGAAGTTGCTCGACGAATCGCCGACTTTCAAGCAAACCAGACTGTACAAAACACCGAGCCCCCACAGCCTGTGGATAACTCTGCTGCCATCGAAGCCGAAGTAGCCAAGAGAATAGCTCAGGCCCAGATCGTTGCAAATTCTGCTGCTGTTGAAGCAGAGGTCTCCCGCAGGCTTGCTGAGAGCCAGGCGTCACATGGCTCGGAGCTAGGTGAAGTAGCACCTTCCGCTGCTGATGTTGAAAAGATAGTTGAGGATCGTGTAAAGAAGGAAAAGGAAAAGCTCGAGCAACGAATTACGGAGGCTCGTAAGGGGTTCCAAGAGTACAAGGCGAAGGCTGTTGCCAAAGCTCTTAGTGATGCAGCAGTTGAATCCGACAAGAAAATGGCCGCCAAGGACGAGGAACACAAGAAACAGGTTCAAGCCTTGGAAGCAACAATCGCGCAACTAAAGGGTGAGATTGAGGAGCTCAGGAAACAGCTTAAAGAGGTCAAAGCAGCTCAACCCACAGCTCCCCAAGTCGATGCTGAGCAGCACCAGAAAGCCCTTGACGCCAAAGATTTAGAACACCAGAAGGAGATTCAAAAAAATAAGGAAGAAGAGGAATCGAAGCTTGAGCAGGCGAAAGTGGATATCCGACATGAGGTGCAGGCAGAATTTCTTGCTGTTAAAGGCGGTGAAACTGATACGACTGACCCGTCGGCCAAGAAACCTCCAACTCAAGAGGAATTAAAGGCCATCATTAAGAGGAACGTTGAGCACCGTCTTGGGAAGGAGAAGGAGAAATGGCAACGGGAAATCGATAACGAGCAAGAAAAGACCATTGAATCCAAATTACAAGGTGCTCTCGCGGAAAGGCTTAAGGAAATGGAGACCGAGCTCCAGGCTCAACAGACCGCCTCATTGGAAAAGAGCAAAGATGCATTGAGGCAAGAAGGGGCAGCGAGGATTAAGGTTCAGTTGAGCATGATGGAAAAGCGAAATAAAACTTTGGAAGAAAAGATCAAAGCTTATGAATCCCTCGGGGGAAATCCACCCCAGCAGGTGGCTCCCCCAGCCACTAGCGTCAAGCCCCCAGGAGCAGCAATTCACCCAACCCCACAGCAAGGAGAAGCTAGCCAAATCCCTCTCCCACGAGGCCATGGTCCTCCACGCAAAGCAGACGGGCAAGGAACTGGCCCAGCAGCATTGCGAAGTCTCCGCGGCGCTCTCGAGTCCAGCATTCCGCGCGGAGGCGGACGGGGTGGTCAGGGCGGACGCGGAGTAGGCGGTCAACCACAACAGCAGCAGCAACCACAACCCGGTATGCAGCAATCACCTAGCGCCCCCCAGCCATATCCTCAGCCAGCATTCCAAACGCCTCAAATGGGTCAGATGGGTCAGATGGGTCAGATGTCCCCGAATCAGCAGCAGCAGCAAGGCCTACCACACCCCGTCTTCAGCCATCGCCCAAGCCCACCAGGCCAGGGACAGCAGCCCCAGCCTCAACCTCAGCTGCCTAGACCCGGAACCTTCAGCGGCGGAAGAGGAGCCGGAGGTCTCTTCAGCCCCGGCCAAGGTCGCGGCCGTGGAGCGGCGCCGCAACTACAAAACATCCAGACCGGGCACCCTCAGCAAAATGCCCCCCCATCCCAGCAGAGCCCAGGTCGCGGCATGAATCCCGGGGCTCGCCAATTCGTACCGACGAAACGCCTACGAGAAGACGGTACAGAGGTAGATGACCAGAACTCAAACATAGGAAAACGAATAAGGGGTGGTCATACCGGCTAGGCTTAATTTGGAGCCTTTCCTCCCACTTTATTGCTCTCTATTGCAACTACCCCACCGCATTCTCTTGCTTTAAAAGCTTCTTTGTTTTTCCTCCCCTTCCAATTTTTCTTTTTCCTCTCCTTTTTATCATTGCATTTCATATTGTATAGTTTAGTTGAGCTAAAAAATTCCTTTTTTTTCCTTTTTTTTCCTTTTTCTTCTCGGGGCTTTTATTTTATTTCCTCCTTTCCTTTTCTCCTGTCTTGACTTTTATTTTACTTTACCGTGTCATGCGTTCGTCGGTCAGGCTGGTCAGGTCATCATTGGTATGGATAAGTGTAACTTATATCAAAATAGTTTTCGTCTCTTTTTTTCATCTTACGATATCAATTCTACCCTATTAAGTTAGCTTCAGCTTTACGCTCCAAAACCTGAATATTATCGTATCACAATATAGTGCTCTTTGTGTTTGCCGATATGGTGGCTATTCCAATGCGGCGCGCGGTCTCATCAGGTTTCCATTGCACGATGTCATGCGGGACGTGTCATGAGGGACGGATGGACGTATGGGTGGGCGGGGAATCCTAGAGGGAGGGAAACGGTTTGTGCCACCCGTGGATACTGCGTCCTAAGCCGAACATGAAGGCTCTTTTCTCTCTTTTTTCTTTTTTCTCCGTCATGTCATTACCACCGCTATCGCGGATCCTCTGCTTTCGATGGCAGAGTCAACCAACTCGTCACCCCAAATTTACCCCAGGATCTCTATGCCCATTTATAGATTATGCACTATATTATTGTTGTCCCGGAAGAAATGTGATTCCACGCCCATGCATTTGATATACGTGAGGGGGAGGCTCAGAGTGTGTAGCAACAGACGCCGGGAAGAGTAGAAGAATCGTTGTGATTATAGTCAGACAGAGGCCAGAACTCCTCTTTATACTAAAGCACTAGCGTGCAGAGTTTTCCTAAACACTCATGTGTCCTTTACATATACCGTAGACTATTCGGTCATCATTACAACACTCCCACA
>Ga0307509_10001088_pt1 | contig 46524 bp, 57 predicted proteins | sample 10_EM_MG_FD_202245 | JGI IMG/M metagenome (GOLD analysis project Ga0307509, IMG submission 202245) | Populus trichocarpa ectomycorrhiza microbial communities from riparian zone in the Pacific Northwest, United States - 10_EM | ecosystem: Host-associated > Plants > Roots > Unclassified | place... | reverse complement strand
TCAAATGCGGGGGTGCCATATTGCTTGAGTTTACAAAGATGCGACCGGTTCCTAAGGCTACATCTAATTGTGGTGGTGATACATAGCACGTGTTACAACCCAGCCACAGTCACCTGTGTGGTTACGATGACTTTTCAAACGCGAGTGTAGGTAGCTTACAGCTTACAAGGCTGTCTTGAGTTTTTTGTTAATTTTTTATTCTTTGATCCCTGGTTTTTTTTGGTTTTTTTTTTCGTGACGTTTTTCTCAATTCCTTTCCTTTCCTTTCCTTTCCTTTTTCTCGGGTATAGCATTTTTTTTTTGTTTTTTTGGCTTGATTAATCGATTGATGAGGGAAGGACCAGAGGAGGGGGAATTCTAGATGAATAAAAGAGAAAGAGAAAGAAAAAGTCCCGGGCTCATCTCATTTATTTATCATACATACATGCATACATAAAAACATGTCACGAATAATCGATAATGTCTCACGAATATATTAATGTAGTATCATATATACGTTGCCTCTCCCCTCCCCCCTCTACAACCAGCTCCACCACCCTACTACCCCGGCAAACAGTAATGCCCACACCCAACCGCAGCACACTCCCCTCCCGCACTGCCCCCGAAAAACCACTCCCTTAAACACTCATCATGCCCACCATGTCCACAACCCTGACACATACTCCACCTCCCAACTTTACCCCAACAAATCACACATCCATCCACGGGCCCACACTTCCCGCACCCCGCACCCGCACCCCCGCCCCGAACTTTCGAACTAGTAGCGCTGGCGCTGGCGGTAGCAGTGGTAATGGGGCGAGCACACCTGCCGCAGGCAAAGTCCAAATGAGTATTTGTCTGGCCGAGAGCGGTGAGTTCGGGGAGGGCTTGGGCACACTTGATCACGCTGGCAGCGACGGAGTGGAGGTTGAAGCGACGGAGGAGGTCTAGATACGAGGATATTGATTCCAGGAGAGGGAGGGGGGGGGGATCCGAGGCTGGGACGTTGAAGAGGGTTTTCACCAGGGGGGAAGGGGAAAGTGTTTGAGAGGAAGATATGAGGAGGAATATTGTTGTGTGCATTTGCACGTCTGTTGTTGAGGTGCAGTATTCCAGGAGGGTCTGTAGGAGGCGGAGGGGGTGGAGGGGGAATGTTTGGTCTTCCTCTTGCGTGGCTTGGCTGACATTGTGTTTTGTAGAGAGGGAGAGGCGTAGTGATGGTGGAGCAACAGCAGGTTGTTGGGGTAGCGGGAGTGCTGGCAAAGGGGGCTCTTCCACGATCGCTTCCATCCAGGTCCCGGTTTTCGGGGATGTGCTCTCGTCGTCGTCCTCGCTGAAGCGGTTATGGAAGTCACCGTACGGGGACGAGGAAGCGGTTGTGGCATTGCTGACTTGCGAGTAGAGTCTTTCCCGCCGCTTCTCCGTGTCGCCGGAGGCGGAGGAGGAGTATAACCTGCCTTGTAGCATGTGCGCTGCTGGGGAGCCCGCTGGCTGGTACATCGGGATCGGGGGTATGGGTGGGATGGGTGCTGCGGGGGAGTACTCAGCACCCCCCGAGAAGGGGGCTAGTGAATCTATTGACTTGCTCTCCCCTGTTGCGCTCGTGGTAACAGCAATAGCGGAAGCCGTATTATTATTAATATTAGTAGTTGTGGTATTGGCCATCCGGTTGTGTGAGTCTGTCAAAATATGTTCGGCTTCTTCTACTCCGGCATTCATCGTGATATCGAACGGGGGTCGGCGGCTTTCACCCTCCATCTCTTCATCATTTGCATGCCTCCCAGCATATTCTTCCCCGTCCGTAGAAGTGGTACTAGAACTGAGACTTGTTCCAAAAGCCGGGGGGGGCAGCAGCAACGCTCCATCTGCAGCGCCACTAGGTCTTTCTGGCGTGGGTGTTGCAATGCCCCTATCAGAGCCAACATGTGTAGGTCCCGCGAGCGGTGTCGCTCCCCCGGAATTACTCTGCTCAGCAACAGCTAGTCCTTGCTTCTTCACCATTAAACTACCCGCTACCCCCGTTGCCGATGACAAACTAGCAGCATTCGCCTCACGTTGCCGCTCAATCATCTTCTCTTCACGCACGAGTGCGAGTTGAAGTACTCTCCACGTCTGCGCCGCCCTATACTTCTGCATCATCCAGGCTGCCCGAGCGTTCGCCTCGCAGGCCTCTCCGAGTGAGATCTTTGGTCCACCCATTACACCTTCCAGGTCAAAGACGTAGCTCCGCGCCAAGTATGAGAAGGACACCTCGTCGAAGAGGCTGGCCATGTGCACGCTTGCAGACGCCTGCGATGGCACAAATACCCTGTCGAGGGTTTCTAGACCTCCCAATGTTGGCTTTGAGCTCCTGAAGGAGCTGCTTCTCCCGTGTCTTCGCCGGTCATGACTTGCCAGATCGTCCTCCGAATCGCAGCCCCGTGATGCGTTCCTCCGCGGTTTGCGCTGTTCAACCATGAATGTAAAGCTCCCTGTGGGGCTCCATGAGAATGCTCCATGAGTAAGGGAATTGATGGGTCGGCTCGCAAAGCTAACATCATTTTGTACAAACATATTGTCTTTGGAGCAAGACCACAGGATGTCCTCATCTTTCCAGAGAATACCCGTAACGGAATTCTCGTGCTCGTCCATTATTCTCGTGGGGATATAAGGACGCTTCAGGTCCCATACATGAACTCTGTGATCATTACTTATCGCACAAGTGGCCAACTCCGTAGTCCCCTGTTTCAACGGCCGCCAGGCTATCCGACTAACGGATGTCATGGTGGAAATCGTATGTTTCGCCTTTTGCCTAGGATCAGCATAAAAGTCCCATACCTTCACAGTTCTGTCCCTGCCACCACTGGCGCAGTGTCTTCCATCTGGATGCCAATCTACCGTGAATGCAGGACCATTATGAGCACTAAGACTTCTCTCGTGGATACTATCCTTCCGATAGTCCCACCTCTAACCAAACCCAATCAATACCCTCCTTCCATCAATTATGATTGATAGAAGGGAAATACCTGAATAGTCCCATTATCAAACGCCGCGGCAAACTCTACCGCATTCCCAGCATTAAACTGCACATCCCTCACAGCATCCGCCCTCCCCACAAACGTCAACCGACTCTTTTTCTCTCTCAAATCCCAAAGCTTGATGGTCCCATCCTGACTAGCGCTCAACAGCAACCTCCCGTCCGCAGGATTGAACGCAACCTTGTGCACCTGCCTGCCATGCTCTCTCAATTGACGGTCCAGCATCCCATCTTTAGTATCGTAGACGCAGATAGTACCGTTCGTCCCCGCTGTTGCAACGGTGTTCTTTTGATGGAGCGTTCCCCATTTCACGTCGTACTGCGGGTGCTTCTTGTGCTCCGTGGGAACGCGCAAGATGGAAGCTTCAGCTATCTCATCATAGCCCACACGCAGGATCCTGAGGATGCCACGCCCGGCGATGACGACCTGGTCACCCTCTTCGTTCGCGGAGAGCGCAAGTATGGGACTATTGAGGTCATATCGGGCTGTTCGGGGTTTCAATAAGTTTCGACTTTTTTTCGACAAAAGCAAAATCACCGTAATCACTTCAAATTAGCCCTAATACTTTCTTTTCTTTTCCCTCCTCAGTCTCTCTTATTTATTTTTTATATATATATTTTCCTAGAAGAAGAACGAAATGAAAAGGAGGGAGTTGCATACGGAGCACTAGTCGGTAAATTCCCATGAAGCCCACCCCCAGGCCCAGACGAACTCGGAGGTCTGCTCGTCCCGATAAACGGTTGAGCCAGCCTTGCGAAAACCGCTTTAGAAGTTCTACCGTGTGCGGGTGCCGGCGGCGGAGGTGGAGGTGGTAGTGGTGGCAGTGGTGGAGGGGCGGGAGGCTGAATCGAGGGATGGAGATTTGACGAGTGGGGGTGGTGGTGCGTTAGACCCTGCGAGTGGTAGTGAAGATTAAAGGGATCCGCCATCTTCTCAGCCGAAAGTGAGACGATCCGAACCGGTTTGTCGGATAGAGTCCATACGACGGGGTAGATTGTGGACGGGACGAAGGATGGGGTTGTTGTTGCGTGAGTAACCTAAGTGTCAGCTGTGAGGCTTTTAGATACAGAGAATGTGTGAAAAGCAGGTTTTATCGAAGTGGATCGGCGGAGTGCGGTGAGACAGCTTGAGCGATGTCGCGTGCCAGCAGAAGAAGGGGAAAGTGGTAAGGAGGTTTGTATTTGATAGAAGAAACTCAGGGTTGGCTCTTGTGATGAAGTATCGTTTGTTGATAAGGGGAGGGAGGTGCCGTACCGTATGTAATGATGAAAAGCCTGGATGACTTCTTTTTCCCTTTTCTCCCCTCCCATCCCAGCCAAAAACGGACAATATAGCAGAAGGAAAGCAGCAAAGTCCGGCACGATACCGGTACTGTACACGCCACCAGAACCAGACTAGTCTATATATATACTCATAGCATTAAGTTATAACACGATAATCCTAACCTCAGCCCTCAAAGCCATACAGTATGCGCAGTTCAATCCAGTCCTCCCTATTCCTCACACGCAAAGTACTGGCAAGTTGAACTCGCAACCCTAACTTATGGCTGGCAACACTACTATCATACAGCACGATACAACAACCCCTCCACAACCTCTCACTCGAATACATTATACTCGAGTATATATAGTCTACTTAGTCACCCACACCACACGCAACAGAAATCCCTACACCCACACCACCTCTCCCCCAAGGACTCTAGACTAAGAAAAAACACGCCCAACCCGACAGCAGCTCCCATCTTCATTCACCCCCGATCACTCGGACAACCATACCACCAGCACTCCATCCATCCATCCCTCTTCCACTTCATCATCAACCAAGCCCAAGCCCCAAATCTTTCTACACGCATCGCCACCACTCACCAACCGACAACTACCACTTCACTCACCATCTCCCACGATTCTATTTCAATTGGTAAACGGGAAAAAGAAAAAAGAAGGGGAGAATAAAAGTTTTTATGTACCTCACCGGCAAAGTATACCAAGGAAAAAAAGACTTCACCATGCATAACGGATGATACATCCATGGTTACAAAAAAAAAAAAAAGTGATCTACAACATGGAACGCACTCCAAACCCTTATCGGAGGCGGGAATTGATATCATTACGCCATGAGTGCAAAGAGCGCAGAGCGGACGACGTGTTCGTGTTTTATAAATGGAAAAAAGTGTGCGCTTGCTACAGTATGAGACTGTTCAGTACTCCCACCAAACTTCCCACTGCAGAAGGGTCTGGAGCTCACCCTCCACTCAAACCTCAAACCGGATGAATTGACCGAGCGGAAACCTTACTGACACTTGCCACTATATCTTACCAAACGACCCCACGCCGGTGCTCCCCACCCCCATAGGAGAACCCTCCTTGAGTGAGACAATGTTACAGCAACAGTACCTATAACAGTAACAGTAATTACCGTCCGCACAGGTATAGTACCTGCACTGCGACAGTAAAAAAGTACGAAAAGCCAATCAACTACCGTGTTTCCAACTATGGTACGGAGTATTGTGCGGTGAGTATGGTAGGCCGCTCCGAATTGCTTATTACATTTTTCACTGTGGGGTTAATACAAGAATTTAAGTAGGAGTGAGAGGAGAGCATTGGCCGTTCCTATAATATTAAACCTACTCTATAAGCACGGATAAACTCTGGCACGGCCTGGGCCGGATAGGAATATCATATATACAGTACTCGAGTGACTTGTGATATTAGCTTAACCCCCGTCTGAATCCCAATGCTTCGAGAATAAATATAATGGGGGGGGGGATGAAAAAAAAAAAACACAGATCTTCGCCCAGGGCAGTTTGAAATACCTAAACTGGAATCGAAATAGGCTACCAATAGTCTGGTTCCGGATCCAGACTCTTGTGACCTCACAAGTGTCACAAACTATCCGGTCAAGTCCCACACAAATTTCCGTCTGTTCTAGGGTCCAGGGTCCGTGACTTGTCCGCATGCGTCTGCATTTGTCCAGCAACAGCATATTTTCCAGAATAAAGAAAGAAAGGAAAAAATTACATTGCGAGTGACCCATGAAGAACATAAAAGAGTGTTACAAATACACACTATAAAGAACTGTTAGATAAAAAAGAGTTTCGCCTTTAGTCATAGCGATATCGAGACTAAGTAATGATAATACAGCCCCAGTAGTCAACTTCCCAATGATTGTAATAAAACCTGCCCTTGCGCCCATAGAGAGAGAAAAATGAAAAGCACCATTACCCGAAGGATTAGGGAAGTGAACGAAGACACTGTGCCTTGAATACTAGGAATAAGGCCAGAATGGAATGTGGTGTAGTAGTAATGTCGTGCGAGAATGTGATCGATGCTAAGAAGGGTAGTCCCACAACCATGTGGAAAGATCACAGACAACCGCAGGGATATCGGGAAATCGAATTGGCGAGGAAAAAGGAGAGGAAGGGAAGGAAAGAATACGGACGATAATATCACGCTCTCAGTGAGATTAGATTGCCAATGCCGCATATAAAACGCAGCGGGTTAAAAGGTTGGCGCCCTAACCAAACCCAAACAGTGCCTCTCAAAGAGTTCATTGATAAAGTGGGGATGGCGTATTCCTGGTGGCCTTGCATCTTTGAAGACCTTTATAGCTTGCTCCACGCTAAATCCTAAGCGTTGAATCAAGTAACAGCAAACAAAAAATCCCGTCCTATTGAATCCGTAATGGCAATGACAAGCGATAGTAATATTATCATCGTAGCCCCGTTCTTCCCTAATCGAGTCTACGAGCTTAATAAAGCTAGCCACCTCATCCTGAGTTGGGGGGATTTTGGAAACCGTTGGGACTGGATAGATTTTAGTACCCGGGCTAACTCAGCCAGGCTTTGCGTATAGAGGGGACTCACATTTATGATACTTGATATCGCCCCCGAATGCCTCTGGATCATATGGTGGTTGCTCATGAGAGATGTCAATCGCGTCCTTTACGTCTGGCCATTTTCCGCCGAACTCAACAGGGTTGTGTCCATTCGGGTCATTCTGCCTCAATGTCTTCATAGCCCTAAAAGGAGATTTCACATACGGTCCCCCCGAGCCATTAATGTAGCCACCTATCCTTGGACTGACACTCTGGATCCGAGTCCACTTCTCAAGATTCTTCAAGAGCCACTTGTCCTCTTTGAGATATAGTAATTGCCAACCTAGGGACAAGACTTCGGCAACACATCCGGACAAGAACTCGCCAATAAGGCCATTAACAACCTGCGGGGTCTCGTACATCACACCATGCCCTGCATCAGGAATGATGCATTTCTTCACAACAGACCTAGTTCTCGCAGGAGATGGCGAAAGAGATGACGACGGCGTACTATCTGTAGAACCACCCACGCTAGCACTAGTGGATACAGATCCGCTTCTCTTTGCAGGATCAAACCACGAATGAATCAAGTCAACCTCCTTCGTAGTGCAAACTTTATCTTCCGAAGCCGCTAGAAGGTAGGTTGGGCATTTGACTGAGGTCCACTCCTCCTCTGTTGGCAGGCGAGTACCACTAACCATTCGTCTCCACACGGGTGTTTGTGATTCTTTGTTGAAACGAAGTTGCAGTTTTCTAGCCTTTTCTGTAGCATTTGACCCAACAAATCGAGTGACTGAGTTCGACGCTATTCCACCCCGACGATCGTAGATCCGGAACAGGTTGAACACGAATTCCGGAAGTGCCAATGCTGTCTTCAAGGTCTTTAGTTCCTTCTCAGAGGCGGTAGCTTTCGGACAAATTGCTATAAGTCCTGCACATTTATCCGCCAACAGGCCCCCTTTAGCTATAAGAGTCACCGCGAGTGAACATCCCATCGAATGCCCTATAAGGACCACTTGTTGGCCATCTTCAAGCTTCTGGTTAACTACTTCCGCAATGATTTCCGCCAACCGGGGAGTAGTGTATGCGTCCCAATCCTTAGGCGAGAATTCCGAAGTGGGTCCACAGCCCGGCAGGTCAATTGCGAGTGTATGAGATATGTGAACCTAAATTCAGAGAAGCTTCTATTAGTACTTACGTCTAATAATAATAATATTATTATTATTATTGGTTGAAGGCCAAGACTTACGAAGAACTCCAGCAAATATTGAAATTGGGATATTTGACCCCCAAGCCCTAGACAATTGGAATCAACCCCTGTGTTAGAAGGGCAGCAAGCACAATGACCACATACCATGCAGAAAGACCAGGAGAGGGAGCTTGGGGGGGAGGACAGAAGCTTTAGGATGTGGCCGATAGAAAACACGAACTGCAGGATATGTGAAGTGCTTTGTGGTGACAGATATGTTTTCCGAATGCTTGCGCAGAAGAGAAGAATCTGTGCCAATAAGGTTTTCGATAATCATTAGTCTCAAGTCATGGTTGAAGGGGTGCGAGCGAGTGACAATACGGAGCACATGAAACTTCAGGGACTCCCGCTACGTATGACGGGGTAGATGAGGGTTAAAAAAAAATGTAGCGGAAAGTGAGGAAGGAAGGGGGAGGAGAATGGGGAAAAAAAATTCATAAGGAAAAAGCAAAGCGAAGCAGAGTGACGGTGTGAACTGATAAGGCGCGGCACATACTTTATGTGATGCTACATCCGCCCACGTCGCACTGCCGAAATGGAAGGAAAAAAAAAAAAAAGAGAGAGAGAGAGAGCAACCAAGCCGAGGAATCCATGTTACACACCTGAAACTGATGAATTCGCATTCGAGAGGCTCTCATAGCTACTATGCACACTGTGCCCATCATCTGGAGCTCCCTTTAAGCTTCTCATCTCCCCTTGGTTCCTCTTCCTTCTCAAAGACCGTAGACCGACATATACCAGGGGAATACCACAGAGTGCAGCACCGACCATTTTCGGCTGTTTGATATTGTCGATCAGAATTGACCACAAAGCAGCTGGAGTATACCGAGTCGTAGTGACGCTGGAAAAAAGGGACGACAACAATGAGCTCTGTTCCGTGATGGAGCGAGCGAAGGACTTGTCGGCCATTTATTTATTTAAGAGGCCAAGGGCCCAGCGTAACGTTCTAAGTTCTAATCCGAGCACGCAGATAAAAGCAGGGATAGGATTGGATCGAATTGGAGAAGGGGAGGAAAATAGAAGGGAGAAGGGGAGGGAGGGAGTGAAAGAAGGAGGGGGGGGGGTGTGGTCGAAGGTGGTTGATCCAGATGGAACGAACACCGTTGGTCGTTGCCTCGTCGTGGGTCTCGGGGTGAGAGCAGCAATCAGCAAAAAGATGGGGGGATGGATTTATGGGTGTATGGATGAATGCATGCGACGCAGGCGAAGGGGGAAAGATAGCTGAATGGAACGGCGAAGGGCGATTATGATGGGGATACTTATTTTTTAATTTTTTTCTCCCCATATCCTCATTTTTTTGGGCCTGCTATCTACCTGCGGAAATGATGGAACGATCGGCCCAAGGCAACGAGAGATCGGGAGTAAGAAAAGCAACAATCGAGAAGGAGGGAGAGGGAGAGAAGGGATGGATGGATGGATGTGCATATGGGTATGGATAGAGAGCATTGGCCATCCGGTCGTAAGAAATAGGTCGGGCGGGCGGGCGGGCGGAAGATGTTTTGAGAAACCAGCAAACGACTGTATTTGATGAACGTGTTTGAGGGAAAGCAAGATGGGTGGTTTAGCGCGATCGAACGTCGTCTATGGAAGGAATGATGAATGAATTCGTGAGAGGATTCTTGAATCAACTTTAGAAAAAGTCAGCAACAAACTCTATTACATCAGATTGTGTTGGCTATTGTCTCCTCCCCCGGTATCTCCTCTCCCTTCTCCCTATCCCACGGGCCCTTGCTCCGTTTTTTCCCCGTATAATTCTATGATTACTGTGGTTGTCTATCCGTCTCATTCTTTCCTTCTCGCCCGATATCACCCTGCCAGCCTTCCCTCCCGTCAGTTTTGCACTAAGTACAGGCAATACGGCAATATCTACCATATTTCCCACCTTGGCATTGGCCGTGCAGATACCTTTTTTTTCTTTCATCTTATTTCATTCCTATTTGTACTGTGCGCAGAGAGTGCAGTTTATCATAAGAGAGAGTGTGTGTGTGTGCGTGTGAAAGACTGGGAGCAGTCGCGCCCTCGTCACGTTTTTTGGTGGTTGGCAGTTGGCGTTTGCCAACTACTGACAAATTAAGTTTAGCGGAAGTCCGTTGGTTGTGTGGAACCGAGAATGGCGCAACACCCGGAAAGGATACGACGGGTGGATTTTTCAGATCTTGAATACTTTGGATATCGCTTCTTTTCATTTCTCACTCTCTTTCTTCCAGGAGAGGGTGGAGGGGATGGAGGGGATGGAGGAGGGTAGGAGGTGCTGGATGCTGTTGAATGGTGGGCAAGGAGGATTGCTGAGGGACGATCGAAAAAGGGATCTCTGGATGTTTCCCAGCATATCCTGGCAAATGATATCTTACATTGCCCTGCCAAGAAACAAAGGTTCCCAAACAATTCTCACGATGGCTGCGCGCCATTCAATCATACGAATTGAATGTCGTAGAATGAGGAGAGCCACACTCGCTCCATACCTAGATTTGTTACCGGGCACAGGAAGAGTTGCTGAAACCGCTCACGGCTCACGGCCGTCGACAGACGCCCTGGCGTCGGGCGGTGCGGTTGAAAACCCACGCGGGTAAACGGTTGCATTGCCGAGAAACATGCGCCCTGAAGCGCATTCGGACGAGCACGCAGACAGAACGCATAATCAATCACTAAACCATCCTAACCAGCAAGCTCCTCGCTCTCTCTCTCTCTCTCTCTCTCTCTCCCTCTAACTCACTCTACCACACCTACACACATGCTCGAGCCCAGACACACAGAAGCAAACAACATTAAGGGATTAAACAGGTGTTAGGGATAGGTTAGGAAAGCCCATAGAACAAAAAAATATCTGACAGGCACAACTCAGTTTGTACAGGAAGCCACCCTTCGACACTAGGCTGGAGCAGGAGGAGGGGGAGGGGGAGGAGGAGGATATTTCTTATTTTATTTTTACCTGAAGGCATGGGTTAATTCCACCTCCAATCTGATTCCAAAAGCCTATACCCCCCTCCTCCCCTATTGATTCTTGGTCCGGATCATTGCCCGCCGCCCCCGCTGCCTCTCCCTCTTTCCTTACTCCCAACCCTCTGCCTCTCCCTCTTTCCTTACTCCCAACCCTCTACCTCCGCCTCCCTCAAGCATCATGGTTCTCCCCTTCGTAGGGAAAGTAGCGAAGGTGTTTGCGGGTTATTAGAGATAACTCAAAGGAGAGGGAAGAGCAACGACCTTTCCTCTTTCCTATCTTTTTTTATTTTATTTTACCTCCTTCTAGCCGGCAAGGTGGGGTAAATCTGTACTTGTACATACCAAGATGTGGGGTAACCTGATAACTGACTGAGGAACACGCATGACGGAGATCGCTTTCATGTCGGAGAGTGCAAAAAAAAAAAGTGAGAATTAGAGATTAACATAACTTAGGTACTTAATGACAGCATACCCTCTTTCACATCATAACCCATTACCCCCCCTCTTCTGCCCCCCCCTCCCCCTCCTTTTCCTGTCCTGCTTCGTATTGTTGTTGCTTCCGCCGCCGCTCCCTCCTGCTGCTAATATTCCTTTGCGGTTGCTGATTTTTGTATCTTTGACCTGCGTTCCCGCTGCCCAGTTTCTCTCCTACTGTTATTCCGATTTCTGTCGTATACATCGCACTTCCGTGGTCATACACTTTGCTTTTTTCTTAACCTCTTCTCCATATTCTCCCGCCGACAGAAAAAAACCCCTAACCCTCATCCAACCTCAATCCTCCTTTGTGTGTTTCCTCTAATCACACATACTTACCCCTCTCCCCGACACTCTCCCGGTTGTGTGTTTCTGTTATCCCCTCACGTGCTACCTCTTATATCTCCCTCACCCCCTCCGCATCCTCCCCCAATTGTGTTCTGAGGAATTTTCCGAGACACTTAAACCATGGCTGAAGGTAATAGCCAGCCACAGCAGCAAGAAAATGGGAAGTCCCGCTTCCTCGAATTCCGCTCAATTCCTTATGGCACCAAGAGGGACGGAGAGTTGGTCCTGAACCGCTACTCCTCACATCTGACCAACGGCTATGAGTTTCCCGGTGCTCAGGCAATGTTATACGCCGCTGGGGTCAAGTCTCAGGAGGACATGAGGAAGAAACCGCAAGTTGGTACGAGTTCTTCCAATCCTCCAATCCAATTCTTGCAGAGCAATTGTAAACGCCTCACCTTGTCTCTAGGTGTCGCTTCTGTATGGTGGGAAGGCAATCCATGCAAGTATGGCTCCAACACCGAAAACGAAACACCATATACATCCGGCACGATTGCTGACTAGATTTGCAGCATGCATCGTCCGTTCTCCCCCATCCCGTTCCTACACCCATTGGTCGTTTCACTAGTATTCTGATTGGTGGCCATGGAAAAAATCGACAGTGCTCGACCTCGGCAAGACTGTAAAGGAAGGTTTGGAGAAGAACGGCATGATTGGTTGGCAATTCAACACCATTGGGGTATATGTCGCACGGCCTCTCCCCCCCATTCTCCGCAAGCTTCCTTGCTTGTTGGTTGCACAGAACCAGCACAACTGACGATGAGGTGAGAACACCTAGGTTTCGGACGCCATCACAATGAGTAACCAAGGTACACTAAACACTAGGTCTTCCATCTTACCGCTGGTCATTAAGTTGACATGGGGCGACCTGTTCGCGAGCAGGAATGAGGTTCTCATTGCAAAGCAGAGATATTATCGCCGATTCCATCGAAACAACTACTTGTGCCCAGCATCATGTAACTGCCCTTCGATCTCCATCTATCACTCGAAGTTATTAACACGTTTTAAAACACAGGATGCGAACATTTCCATCCCTGGATGTGATAAGAACATGCCTGGATGTACAGACCCCTTCCCTTCCCCGTTCTCTGAGGGGAAAAAACAAGCTTTCCCCCCTCGCTCCTAGCGCTAACGCAAAGCAGGTGTGATGGCCATGGCCCGACACAACCGACCGTCGATCATGATCTACGGAGGCTCTATAAAGGGAGGTTATTCCGAACGCCTCCGCCAGCCAGTCAACATCTCAAGCTGTTTCGAAGCCCACGGTGCCCTCATGTACGGTAAGATCTCGGAGGCTGATCTCGACGACGTCGTTAAGCACGCCTGCCCTGGCCCTGGCGGTTGCGGAGGCATGTATACGGCCAACACGATGGCTACGGCAATAGAGGCCATGGGCCTCACACTTCCGGGATCTTCTACTACGCCTGCCGAATCTCCCGCGAAGATGAGGGAATGTCTCCGGGCGTCTGAAGCCATCAGAATTTGTTTGGAAAGGGATATCAAGCCCCGTGATTTGATAACTCGGGAGTCTTTCGAAAACGCTATGGTTGTGACAATGATAATGGGGGGGTCCACGAACGCCGTACTCCATTTCCTTGCAATGTCCCATACCGCCGACCTAGATTTAACCATCGATGACTTTCAGAGAGTCTCCGACAAGATTCCGTATTTGGCGGATCTCAAGCCCTCTGGAAAGTACATGGTGGCCGACCTCGCTGAAATTGGCGGCATGCCGTCGGTTCTCAAATTCTTGATTCATGCCAATCTCGTCAATGGAGATATCCCAACCGTCACTGGCAAAACACTTAGGGAAAACTGCGAGCATGCACCAAGTCTCGACTCAGGGCAAGATATCATCAGACCCCTTAGCAACCCAATCAAATCGAGTGGTCATATTCGAATCCTGAAGGGAAACTTGGCACCTGGTGGAGCAGTTGCTAAAATCACCGGGAAGGAAGGTAAAATATTTGTTGGAAAGGCTCGAGTCTATGATGGCGAGCCAGCCCTAATCTCCAGTTTGGAAAGGGGGGAGATCAGGCCAGATGAGAATACGGTGCTTTGTGTTAGGTATGAAGGGCCGAAGGGTGGCCCTGGTATGGTGAGTTCTAAGGTTTTCATTATTGTTATTGTTGTTCGTTTGGTCCGGCCCGAGAGGAAACACTGCAGATAAGTCAGGTTCGACAAACAAGAGAGGACGTAATCTCCGTTTGGATAATACGGGATTATCCATGCTCAACCCATGAAGACTTTTCTGGGCTGCGTGTGCGCCGGCAAAACTCGACATCGTGTCTAGGCTATTGACAACCATCCAACGAGGAGATTGGACGCATGCAATATAATTGCACTCCTCCACTGGCTTCCTCCTTGAGGTGCATGAGATGTGTATCCAGGCCCACGGTTCTAAGGGCTTACCGCACGGCCGAGCCCGCTTCTCATAACTATCTATTCCCAAGACACTGGCAGCTGCTCCTGCATCCAGTGTTACAGATTCCATACTTGCTGCAGCGTCCTTCGTGGCTTATTCCGACACCAATTGTTTAAGAACCCATTCGTCGACCCTTCCTGATCGGGGCCCCAAGAGAGGCAGGGAATGTCTGCAGCCCGAAGGTATCAAGTTAATTGAAGTCGTGGCAGAACTTCAGGGGTTCTATTCAGAAGTTTTTGCGGACCCTTCCTGGAAGCATTGGCCGAGGGTGCATGAGATGCGTCCTGTGCCCCAGAGTTGTGAACGTAGCCACTTCTTTCTCATAGGACCTAGGGCTTGATCTAGAAAAGGCGACGATTCTCTGCAGGACGGTGTTCCCTAAAAATGTGTTCGATGCGGATTTCATGTTTCCGGTAGTGTCATGAGGTTAAGTTGAAAAAAACGCTGACCGCAGGTTTATCTTTCAGCCGGAGCAACTAAAGACGAGCGCAGTCCTCATGGGTGCGGACCTTCGCAACGTGGCCTTGATCACAGACGGACGCTATAGTGGTGGTGAGCATCCTAGTCAAGTTCTGACAGAATGCTGTACGCTGCCAGTGGCTGACATAGACCCTGCAAGCTTCACATGGATTTATCGTCGGTAGGTCACTCCTAACTCCTTCCCTTGCAAGATCACCGGATTTTAGGTTGTCAAAAATGCAGCAATAACTTTGAAAGCAGGCCACATAGTGCCTGAAGCCCAAGTGGGTGGTCCAATCGCCGTCCTGAAAGGTAAGTGAGGGCTTTCTACGATTGCCGTTTCTTTTGCTAGGCCATACTAGAACACATGTATTCCTTGATCTGGATGGGCACAGTGCCTCTTCGGTTCGGATGATCCCCTCACTGACACACGGGGAACGGGTATGGGGGGCAGACGGGGACATCGTCACCATCAACGCCGAGACAAACCAGATAAGCACGAATGTGAGTGATGAAGAAATAGCTTCCAGACTAAAGAGTTGGAAAGCTCCTCGTTTGAAAGTCACCAGGGGTACACTAGCAAAATACGCACATCTGGTTGCAGATGCTAGTCATGGGGTACGACTCTTCCTGCCTCTTATTTTATTCTATTCTATTTTATTTTTACATCTTTCTTTGATGCTACTTTTTTTTCCTTCCGGATACACCATATTAGAAATGTCCCTTATTACTTTTCCTGTTTTCGAACTAGACGTACGTTCCCTGCGTAGAGGGGCCCTACGTTTCAAAAGTCCACTTATCGTTGAAAGGACAAATCATTCTTACAGCACACTTTCCTGAGCTCCCCCTCTCATTCGATACTCCAGTAATGAACTTCGATGATCTGCAGTGCACTCTCAGAGTAATTGGGGCTGACGAGGTATACACCATGCGGCTATTGACACGATTAGGCCGTTCTCGATATGTTCTAGGCCGGGCCCCGCGAAAGAGTGTGTCTATATGCAGGAAGCAAGCACTGGCAACAGCAACGCCGCTGTAATCATGTACGGATTTCAATTCTGTTTCGACTGGCTCCACCAATGCTGTTGTTGCAGAGCAGCTTGCATCGATCGTCCTCGTTGCTTTTCGTTTTCTTCGTTTTTATTTCCTTTTTCTCCTTTTTTAAGACCATACCGTTTGGTTACAATAGATCCGAGGATTGACGTGTACAAAGAGGCCATTAAGCAGGTTTGGGATTTCTGGTGATTATGGGAAATATTTACCCTCCCGCTTGGCTGGAAATGGCAAGAAGTAAGGCGTAAAGGGGAGATGGCAGGATGTGTCTATCTGTGGAGGACTGTGCACTTTATTATCCGAGAAGGTTAGTTAAAGTCAGCATGCGCGGTCGTTGCGGACGCCCGGACACAACCACGGTCCACGTGAACTGTGTGGCGTCACAGGGCGGTTCCTGTGCGTTTTAATGGACCCCTCCCCTCAAAAAAGTACCTGTACTGTAAGCGTTCTCAGGACACTTCAAAACACAGAAAAATATTCAAGACACAGCATACGGTAACCCATAACTCATACCCATACCCATACATGCTAATAGAAAAGAAGAAAAGAAAGCACAAGAACCAATAGGAAGGGGAAAAAAAAGTACCAAGGAAGATACCGTACGGTACTTGTACAGTATGCAAAGTGAAGGGAGGGCAGGGGGGTATCTGAGGGTTTGAAAACAAAAAAAAAACTTTAGCACACAATCACTCACTCACTGCATAGTGCAAAACAGCTTCCTCGGGCATCCAATTTCGTTGCTGAAAGGAAAATTCTAAGTTGGCCAAGACAGAGACACCATTCCCTCAAGAGCCATGGCCAGAGGAGTCAGGCAATGATAGACGGATTCCCATCTCCTTCTCTCGTTTCATATCCAGAATTCCCAAGATTCTCAAGAACACAGACCCATTATTGGAAAGCCCCTGGACCCTACACTAAGCACTCTCGAAATTCCCTTTTAAACAACCCCCTCCTCCCCAAAACGGGACCCCTAGAAGAAAAAAGAAAGGAAAAATCTCTGATAGATGGATAGGCACGCACGGCAAGTAAGTACCGAGAAAGAAGGAAGGAAGGAAAAGTCATAAAAAAACCTTGGGATGAACTATTTTTCCTCACCCTCCCTTTCTCCCGTCCTCAGATAAGGCCCCCCCCCGGTAAACTTGCGTGTTGTACTGCACTCTACTGCACCATACCGCATCACACACATCGAGGATAGCCCAAGTTAGATTACTGGTAGAGCTGGAGAGCATAGTACTGCATCCTGCCCATCGTGCACTTACCTAACCATCGTCTATCTATCCATCTGTCCATCTGCCCCTCTCGCTTCCCATCGGTTTTGGACGCAAGATGGTGTTGTACCGTTACCAGTGGATCATATCTTTCTTTCATGCTCAATGTGGAGGATTGAGGGACTGGGTACGTTGTGGTTTGGAGTATAGTGCTGTGCTGTGGGTGCGTAGTGCGTATTTCTGGCTAAAGGAGGACAGACGAGAGGAGGGGAGGGGGGGGATTAGCGGTTATGGGCTATTGGCTTGTTTGAGCGACGCCGATTGTCTATCTATCTATGAGGGGACTAATGGCAGGATTGGAGAAGTGGGAAGGACAGAAAGGAAGGGAAAAAAAAGAGGAAGTGATTAGGTTGGTATGATAGATCCTGGAAAGGTAAGTTAAGCTTCCTCTCATTCATTGGAGCCGTCATTGTCCTCTCTGGCTTTGTTTCCATCGTGTTGTGCGTTGGTAGTGTAGTATAACACGATGTAACGTGTAGGTGTGATATGCGATGACGATTGACAGGTGGGTAGGTTACGCAGTTTAAAGTTGTTTCGTTTTGCTCTTATCGTATTGTATCATGGCTACAGTAGGGCACAGTGCAGTGCAGTGCAGTGCCAGTCAGCTGGTTTTCTATAATATCCATTACAGTATGAGCCCCAACCACCCAACCACAACTACATATTATACTTCACATTTCACACTCCAGAAATCAAGAACTCTTCCTCCTCCTCGTACGATACATCGATTTATCATTACTTCAACCTCACGCCACTATCACCACCACCACCACCACCCAATCAATCGCGAATGAGCAATAAATAAAATAAATGTAAAGTTAAAGTAATAGTAGATAATAAGAGGACTCCAATTCGTAAAAATAAAAAAATAAAAAGGGACAGGACAAAGACAAAGACAGGACGTACGAACAAAAGACGCAAGCAAACGCAACGCAAACAACATATCAAAGACAACAAAAAGAAGAGAAGAAAAAAGAAGAAAACAAGAAAACAAGCATTAAAACAAGATTAGAAATTCTTTTAATTCCAACTCCTGCCTGCATGCCTGCCTGCGTTGCCTTTACCAGCCAGTTTTACTACTCCTTTTCATGCGTGCGAGCAATCATCCATCCCATCCATCCATCCATCCATCCATCCAATCCACCAACCCATCCATCCGTTCATTCGTCCTTCATGCTTCGTTCCTCCGTGGGTTTGTTTGCTCTCTCTCTCTCTCTCTCTCTCTCTCTATACCTGATTTGGCTGATTACTCCAGAATCCGTTCGTGCTTGACAAGGTTAAAAGTAAAATGTAAAATAAAAGGGTGAAAGAAGTTAGGTATTACAAAAGGAAATATGGCAGTAGGTTGCAGACTAGGCTAGACTAGAAAAGGGGGGTTGATTCGTCCTGTTGCCTGTGCTGCAGTAGTGCAGTGCAGTGCAGCGTTTAAGGACGGAACCAAAAAGCAGGAGGAAGAAGAAAAGAAAAATATTAACGCGCGCGTGTAACTGTGTAGTCCAATTAAGGAAGAGAGAAAAACGCAAGAAGAGAAACCAAGTTATCTAGCTGAATTTGATTTGCTTTCCTTTTTTTGACTTTTTTTTTTTGCTCGCAGATTGTTCAAGGGCAATAAATAGGATGGGTGAAGTAGAGTGAAGGGGGGAAGAAAAAAAGGATTTTTTTCGTTTCGTCGTTAGATAAAAAGGAAAAGGAAAGGAAAAGAAAAAAAGAGAGGGGGACTAGAAGAATGGTAGAGATGGAAACTTGAGACGAGAAATAGATGAGATGGAAAGCGTAGACATCAAACAATGAACAACATTACCGATCAAACTTTGCACCAGGCTGCGTAAAGATCATGATATAACACCGCCCAAACCCCCCCAGTTCCCAACCTTGCCGCCCAATTATGATGATGATGAAGATGATGGACGCCTTTTTTGTGTGTGTGACGTGAGGAAATAGACAACGTGGAAGAGGAAGGAAGGAAATAAAACAAAAAACAAATGCTCAGGTTCCCTTTTTTGTGTGCAATGCTGGCAAAAAATACGAGACAGACAGGAGAAGGAAGTGGAAGGAAGGGGCATTAAGTTTGTTGCGTGAGTGTGTTTCTAGTCTCTAGGAGTTTCTAGGTGCTCTAGACAATCTAGTCTGTCATAACGCAGTCGACCGACTTTGCTCCTGCCGTCAACGAGGGCTCAAGCTTCCTGGTCTCTTCGTCCTCCTCCATCATGTCGTCCTTGGTAGACGAATCCCCGTTGACTGAAGCGGTGGGACTCAAATCCGGAGTAGATACCTCGCTAACGGTAGCAATGCTGCTAGCCACGCCGTCCTCTCCAGGTGCCCCATCCCGGGCCTCTCTAGCAGAGGGCGAGATGGCAGGTGTGAGGGGGGTGACGGTGCCAGCTGAGCTGGGGGTTGTATCTGTCGCTGGTGTTGCCGTCGTCAGGGCACTAATGGCAGAGCTAGGAGCTGTGATGGCTGAGGTGGGTGTGGTTCCAGAGCTAGTGGAGGTGAAGCCCTTCTGCCAACACATTTGCAGGAAGTCTGCATCCACGGATCCGCCGTACTGGGTCGCGACCGATTCCCAGAACATGGCCCTCTGCGCCTCCACGATACGGATGAGCTTGTCCTTGTCGATTGCATCTGGGTTGCAATTCACTCGTAGCTGTTTTGCCTTGTTGCTCCCCAGGTTCTTCCTTGGAGAGGTGGATATCGGCCCAGTCGGGTCGTGGGGCTTCGGCAATAATGGTTTGCCTTTTATCCTTGGCTGTGTCGTAGTTCCCACCTTCTGGATGGCACCCGAGGCATTGACGGGTGAGAAGGAGGGTGTTGTTGTTGGACTTGAGGAACGAGTCTTCGCCAGTGGTGTCGAGCTGCTGGGGGAGGCTACGGGACTTGTCACTGAGGCATTTGATGAGGTAGACGATATGGAGTTGTTGCGTTTGCGGCGGTTGCCACCGTGTGACAGCTGATGGTAGTGAAGTCGGCAGGCGAGCTCTGTTTTGTCGAGATGGCTCGCAATTTTTTTGTATGCAACCCTTTCGAGGCGCATTTGTAAGAGATAAACTTCCTGATAATTTCAAAGAAATTAATAGCTTCGGTTAGCTATATTTTCTTGTAAAATTTCATGGTGTTTTTTTTTCTTCTCTTCTTTCCCCCAACCCATTCCTTCCCTTTTTTTTTTTCTTCTCCGTCCCAAGTTCTTGCCAATCCCAATATCAATAACCCTTATAATAATAATCCATCCCAACCGCACAACCCCCCTCCTCTCCAGGCGCCCCAATAGAAAGGAGGGAAAGGGAAAGAAAGGGAAAAAAGCCCGTACACCCCACCACCACCACAACCACCACCATCGCACTACCACAACCACACACATACCCTCAACCACAACCTCGTATGTTTAATTGTTGGGTATGGCGGGTTGGTGGTGGTGGTGGTGAGAGTGTCGGCGCAAAAGAATTTTAGAAAATGGATTTCTCAAAGCTAACCTCTTCTTCTGTCCAAGCCTTTCCACCACCAGCAGCAGATCCCTTACGCCCCTATAACAACGGCCAAGTCAGCAACAACTCATCTCATCTTAGCCATCTTGCACCAATGTTTGCTTTCCCCCATTCACCACCACCACCACCACCACCACCATCGTCGTCGTCGTCGTCATCATCACGAGCAACCCCACGCAACAACCAATGTCAAACTAAATAAGGAGGTGGGAAGTTGAAAGGGGAAGAGAAAAAAAAAATGGAAAGAAAGGGGTGAGAAGGGTAAAAATCTCACTTTGGCAACGACAGATGTCACAGGAGAAGAGCTCATCTTCAAAGGTGAGTAATTATTTTAATGTGTTAAATATTGTGTAAAGTGTAAAAGACTTTTGGTTATCCCTCCCGCGAATGGTGGACGCCCGTTGCACAGATGTGTAAAATTGTACAAAGACCCAGATGTTGAAGTAGTGGATAGTAGTAAGGTAAGGTAAGGTGGTAGTAATAGTAGTAGCGGTAGTAGTGGTAGGCAGTAGAAGAAGTAAAAAGAATCTGGGGTTTAATATTGAAGGGGGTGTGTGTGTGCGTGTGAAAGTAGGAGGGGGGTGGTGGGATATGTAGGTGAAATATTGATATTTAGGGTACTAGAGGGGGGGGGGGTATGAGGAAGGGTAGGTTTGCTTTTCCCAAGTCGAAACTGAGGCGCAGGTAGGCGAAGGATACGGAGGGGGGGCAGTAGGTAGAAGGTTAAAATAATATAGTATAGAATGGAATAAAATAAAAAAGACGAGATGATTTTATCTGAGAGAGGTTAGGTAGGGTGAGAGAGCTTGAAGCAAATGAAAGCGCTGGGAAGCTTCAATTAAAAAACGGTGGGCAAGTAGGAAATATTGGAACAAAGTAGGTTGTGTGGTGAACAGGGTGGTGGTAGAAAAAAGAATAAAGGGATTCTCTACCTAAAGAAGTGCCGTAGGATCTCAAGGGCTTCACCGTTCAGGCTGGCATCCATCCTCCTTTGCGTTGTCCGTGCTTGAGAACTAAGGCAAGTTTTGATGCTTGGTATTTTTTTTTTTTTTTGCCCGCTGCGAGAGAGAGTCCTGTGCCCGGGTGCCTCTGGTTGGAAGGGGGGTGGGGGCTCTCTTTTTTTTTTTTTCCCTAGGGGAGGAAGATGGGAGAAGGAGCAATCCAGGGGGGGGGGGGGTTCATCAATGTCTGATCTGTACTTGTCTGTACCTCTCTATTCTCTATTCTGATTATGATTTTGATTATTATTTTTTTACAATTGTGTATGTACGCTATGCCAGTTTCTAGTGTGCAGACGGACTCCCAGACAAGCGTTAGCAGAATGAGGTATGGAGAAGCAGAAGCAGAGGCAGAGGCAGAGGCAGAGGCAGAAGCAAGCACCAGAAGCAACATCAGCACAAGCATCCAGCACCAGCACCAGCACCAGCACCAGCACCAGCACCAGCAGCAAGCAGGCAGTAGCACCACCACCACCACAACCACAACCACAACAACAACAACAACCAGCATCGAAGGAGTAGAAGCAGAAGTAACATCAATACCCAGAAACCACCAAGGTTGAAAAAATAAAAATAAAAGAAAGGTTCAAAGGTATAGATCAAGGCATAGCATGACATAGCACTACCCTGGCATACAAGTAGGCATGGAAAGTGTCAATCAAGCACTCGCTTTTTTTTGTCTTGGCCTCCTCCCCTAATCGGGGTTTTGTTGGCCCACCCCAAATCCTCAAACCTAAGCTCCAAACTGCGATACGCGCATTCCCAACCAAACCAAACTTTAAAAAAAAACAGATTGAAAGGCTAACCCTCTGAATGGGAAGAAGGTCAGAGATAGGGAGGGAGAGAGGGAGAGGGAGAAAGAAATAGTAATAGAAAAAGTCGGATTTGTCTTGCTCATCCCATCCAATTCTGGTGAAGAAAGGCTTATTACAAAGAAGGCAAGTTAGCAAGTACAGTACCAGTTTGGTTAGACGTAGGAGAAAGCTGTGAGAGTCAGTGTGTCTAGCTCTGTTTCCAATTGAACAAGAGGAGCGTGCATGGCGTCTGATGTTTGCTTCCGCCTTGTTCCCCCTGGGCCGGCGTCGGCTCTAGCGTGCGATCCGCTCTCCTCTGGCGAACTTGTTTGATACATCCTCGACAAGCGAGCACGCACTAACCTACTCTTACCCACAATCGAACTCTCAACAACCCACATATCCGAGACACTAAACCTTTTTCAATCTTTTTTTACCCCCTGGATCTGATGCATTTGTTAAGGAAGATGATGAAGATGAATGGGCCAGATTGGAGAGGTGTGTTCGAACTGTAGGTAGGTATGCTTGGGAAAGAAGAAGAAGAAAAGAAGAAAAAAAGGAGCTCTAGCTAATTGTAAATTGGTTCAGTACATCGACAGAAGGAAAAGAAAAGAAGTGGAAATGGAAAGAAAGGGGGGACCCGTATCGTACGGTGCAGCCAAGAACTGTGTGAACACACTGGAACCTGTAGGGAGCAGCTGTCGTAGCTAGTTATAACTGTACATATTTGAGATTGATAGGTAGAGCAGGTCACCTACAGGCTCATGAGGGATGCAGAGAAGAAGAAGAATGGTGGAATAATGGAAATGAAGCCCCAGAAGACATGTCCTTTACTCTCAATCGCTGTCATTGACCACCGGTAAGTGCTAACGTCGTCCACGTACTTTCCACCCCCTTCTTCATTTTTTTTATTTTTTATTTTTTATTTATTCTTATCCTCTCCCTCTTTGCATCATTCCACCTTATCCACTTTTCCTCGTCCACTCTGCTCCGTTCCACCCCGGACATTGACCACGACGGTACGTTCGGGAGGGCCATTGTGACCAGTTGTCGGAGTGGAGATGTGGAGTGGCTTGGGTCGAGTATCATGTCGGATTCCTCAAAGGTGTTGTATATATATATACACACACACACACACACACACATATATATATATATATTGAGAGAGAGAGAGAAAGTTTGACGAGACAGGTTCTAGTACAGTACACACGTTTGGGGCAACCCAAATGGTAAACAAGCAGTCATTGTCGAATTTATGATCGATGCAAATCGATGTACTGTACTCATATGGTAACCAGCAAGAAAGTAACTTGATACCTGTAACAATTTTCTTAACAGATCGCCCAGCAGCCAATCACGGCCCCCTCCCCTCTCTCCTTCTTACCCAACGATTTTCTATAAAGGAGGGTGGACAAATTTTCCGAGAGGGTGAAAAGACACTCGAGTACGAACGAGTTGATAAGGAAAAAAACACGACTATCGGTTCGACGATACTCGAGCAATTATACTTTTTTTTTTTCCTTTTTTTCTTTTCTTTTCAAATCAAGCGGTGGTAGAAAAGTGCAAAAGATCGGTCAAAGACTTCGAAAGAGGAGGGAGGGAGGGAGGGAGGGAAGAAATCTGATCTAAAAGACCACTTTCCTCGCTATATGAAGCGCCAAGTACGGTGGTACGATAACGATCAAGAAGTAGGAAAAGTCTCCTTCGCCCTAACCTCACCTACGGTGAGTTAAAACTTGCATCCAATGATCCTCGAGCACAGTAATGTGATCATGACGATAATCCATCCATCCATCCATCCATCCATGCCCCTCTCTCCCCTTGGTTACTCGAGTATCACACACACGCAGACACGCACACATACGATACCGTACTCCAATAAACGAAACCAATGGTTCCTCCACCCAGCGTCGTACAAACCAATTAGATAAAACGATCCAGAAACAATACAGAAGGAAGGAAGGAAAGGAAGGGGGAAAAGAAAAAGAAAAAGAAAAATTTTCAAACTCCAACTCACCGACCGACCGACCGACCGAACCTGTATGCCATCCATACTCGTAAGGTACAGTCCACAACCCCCTTCCCTTTCCCCCACACCCTCCCTTCCCTCCCTTCCCTCCCTTCCTCGATCCACCCAACCCAACCCCTAACCATCCGGGCACTAAACCGAGAAAAGCAACCCAAACCAAAAAAACGAACCAAAAGGTTAACAATTCCAAAACGAACGAACCTCATCCTCATGCCCATGCTGGAAAAACAGCAACATCGCATACCGATATTGCGGAGAAGAAGCCCTCTCTCCCTTCCTCCCCTGCCCCCCCCCCACAATTTCGATTACCGGTATTCCAATACAAAAAGTCCCTTTTCTATCCTCCCATCCTTATTCCTCATAGCTAGCTAACTCCCCATTTTAATTTTAATTTTTTAAATTTTTACCCCATTCCTTTTTCCAAGTGCTTGTTATATATAGTCAGTTTGTTAGTTAGGTCGTTGAGAGCTGTATGTATCATAGTTGGGAAAAACTAAAGTTAACCGTATCTTATTATTATAGCCAGGCACGATAGGTGGGTAGGGTAGGGTATGGAGGGCTAAAAAAAACAAAAAAGCAAGCCTCAGGAGGATTCCCATAATCCAGGTTTTGTCGGCCTTCCGAAACCTTTTTTTTTTCTCTTTCGTTCTCCTGTTTTTTGTTTTTTTTTTCCTCTTTGCTTTCCGATTTTATGCATGGTGCTCTGGTTGGTTGGTTGGTTGGTTGGTTCGCTGGCTGGCTGGTTACGCACTGTAAGTACAAGTACTGTACGAGTACAGTACAGCAGGTTGGCAAGGCTTAGGGTACGAGGGGCCAGCTGGCTAGGCTTTAACTAGTTGGTCAAACCGAGATGTAGATACTGGTGCTGCAGGAGTGGCATTGCGGGTGGGGATAAATAGATTGATGCACGTACAAGTATAGTTATTGTAGATACCGGTAGGTAGGGAGGTAGGTAGATTTCTAGGTATACAGATAGGTAGATAGATAGAGAGATGGTAGGGTTGTAGTCCACAGTTGGGTATGCTGATGTGGGGAATCCATTAACTTAATTAACTAGGTTCTGTACCCTATCGGAGTTGATTGATTAATGGATTGGGTAATCATTCAGCACCCAGCAGTTAGACTACCGCAACTGCCTGATACGACACTCGGATATCGTAATATACAAGTAGGTGAATTACCATAGGCTAGACACGTCCAGTGTGTTTTACAGACTAAACAATTGGCAGCGATACCTGGCAGACAAGCTAGTTTTACGTCCACCCATCTACTCACCAAGACCTACTTACCCACTTACCTCCCCATCACCCCCCAAACCCCATACCGCCCCCGCCCCCCCACAATATGCATCCCACGGTACGGTACGGAGCGAGCACACACATACTGTACCATATACCTCCATTCGGCAAATTATCCATTCCCATTCAAATAATGCCGGGGCGGACGGCCGGCCGGGGAGGGGGCGGGGGGTGGGGAGGCGTTGGGCTGATATGATACAATACAGTAACGAACAATTACCAACCCAAAACTAAGAAAAGAAAGGAAAAGAAAAGAAAAGAAAAGGTATTCGCTGGCAAGCAAGCAAGCCAAGTATCATATTGTTATTATCCGTACAGTAGCTGATTTGATTCAGAAGAGATTAATTGGGGCAGAATGAATGGATGGTTCTGGTAAGGGTACCTTTGCTTTGGTATTATATGTACTACCGGGAGCGCTTGCTGGTACAAGTACCAGGCATGATATTTTCGTACAAGAGTCGCCAAGCAAAGTCTTGAGGAGGTGGTGAGAAGAGCAAAAACACCGAACACAAGTCAGTGCAGCAACATGTTGCTCTGTTTTCCTATGCAACGAACTTCGATGTCTTAGACATCCCTGCTATCCACATTTTGTACGAAAACATCTTGCCTGGCGCTTGTACTTATCTGGGTATCTGTCTATCTATCTATCTATCCCGGGGGAGGGAGATTGGGTTTAGTTTATTCTAATTTAGTTCAGTCTAGTGTTTTACTGGGTCCTATTGCCATTACTCCATCCACCTCGGGACAAAATATATCCCAATTCTAGTGTTTTGTCTACAGATGCTTCAAACTGGTAAAGAAGCTCCTCATAAGGATAATGATGATAACAACAATGGCGTCGTTGACTTTCCACGACGACTGCAGTCAAGCCCCTTCCTTCCTCCCTTCCTTTCCTTCGGCTAGACTACTTGATTAGGGTAAAGCTTCATTCATTCACATATTCACTCATTCTAAAAAGAGAAAGAGAAGAAAAAAAAAGAGGGTTTAAACACGTCGTCCGTGCATCCAATTGATCTCCGTCTCATAAATACCATACAGCAGAACACGCCCCCCCACCCCACACTCACACACACGCACGCAGCAAGGTATCGTACACCGCCTCCGCCCCTCCCGGGGATGGGGAAAAGGGGAAAAAGTGGCAACCTAACATGGCCAAAATGTTGTTTCCGAGTTTCCAACAAATGCATAAACCGCAGGAGAAAGAAAAAACAGAAACAGAAAAGCAGAAACATATCCTAGTAACAGTACTGTACCACTCACTTACAATCCCACTACAGCAATTAGTTCCGCCCACTTCCACTCCGCATAGAATGCAGATTATGATTACAAGTATCGTACAGTAGCGTAAAGGTAAAGTGTAACAGTTCTGTTTAATCCTCATCCTCCTCCTCCCACGAAAAAACAAAAACAAAAACAAAAATCAAATCATAAAACACAACTCGTCGAGAAAAAAGAGATCAAGATTTTGTTTTGCTTTGTTTTTGTTTCCCCCTTCATAATAATATCCCCCCTCCCCATCCCCATCCATCCCCCATTTCTCACTCCTAACTCCCCTTTCCCTTCCCTAAACTTAATCATAAAACACACGTTTCCCACAGTCCCGCCTGTGCTACAAATGATACATACAAACCTACCCTTGCTCCGATCCGAACCTCTCTCTCGTTCGAAACCTGACTGACCGATGCACGACGGCGCCCGAGTTTGTACGAGTATAGAAAGTCCTTCCTTCCTTCCTTCCTTCCTCCTCCTCCTCCTACCTTACGATACTGTACCTTATTATCCAAAATTGTGGAAGAAATGCGCATTTCGTTGTTTCCCCATTTTTTCACCCTTCTTTTTTTTCAATGATTGTTTTGTTTTCTCTCCCTCCCCCTGAAGTAAACTAACCAACTTCTTCTTCCTCTTCTTATGATACTACAATTTGGCAAGAAGCCCCCACCACCGCACCCACACATCGTATCATACCTCCTCCTCCTTCGAGAACCTAACCCTTCCCTTCCCTTCCCATCTCCCCCCCCCCACACACACACACACACTCCCATCCAATCCAATCCACAGCTGACTAATCCACCCATCACCCCCAACCACTTTCTAATATTAGCCATCACACACACATCCACAGTTCAAACTCTACGATACTTGTCCTCGCTTGCTTACCAATCCGTCTCAGATGCACTCCACCACCACAAGCACAAGCATCGCACAAACACTTTTTTCTTTTCTTTTCTTTTCTTCTTCTTGTTTTCCATCCCAACAATTCCAGAAACGGACAGTACAGCAACCCATCAGTACCGGTACCGTAGTACAAAACAGGTCAAATGTACCAAGTAACCCAAACTAAAACTAAAACCAGACCAGACCAGACCAGACCAGACCAAACCAAAGTTTCGTTTACATTATTATTACATGTATGATGACCATAACTATGCAATCGTACCTGTAGAGGAAGGAGAGGAAGAAGAAAAAGAAAAAGAAGAAGAAGAAGTGGAATGCCGGTAGATAAGAGATGAGGGGCCCCCACCGAAGGAAAGGAAAATGAAGCCTTACAAAGTGATGGTGGTGGCATAAAAACGGGGGGGGGGGGGAAGGAGAGGGGGATTCAAACGCCACGTTTATGAAAGGCGAAAAAAGTCTTTTGAAAATATCCTTGTTTTTTTTTTCTTTCCCTCCCCCTACCGTAGCTAGAATTAAATAAACTAAATAGATGTCTGGGTCGAGTGAGAGGTGGTGGTGGGAATACTGTCACTGTGCTCTTGCCCCATCGTGGGTATGGTTTCATGCTCATGCGAGTATAGTAATAATAATAATAATAATAATAATAATACAAGCACTGGTGATGATGGTAGGCTGGTTAGATGGTTGGGTAGTTTGGTTAGTTACCGTAGTTCGTTTGCTCTGCCGTTCTTCTTCGTTTCGTGTGTTGTTGGCTGGCTGGCTGGCTGGCCGGCCGTACGTATGCTACCGCAGGGCGATAAAATGCCGGCATCTGTCCGCATTTTATTAGCTTTTCTTTCTCTTTCTTTCTTTCCTTCCTTCCTTGCTTGCTTGCTTATCTCTTCTTTCTTTCTTTCGTTGGGTTTACGGTGCTTCCGGCCTGCCATGTTTATGGTTTTGTACAGCACGGGCACTGTTCTGTACTGTGGCATTTGTGTGTGCAGGCTAAGCCAGATGGGGAAGTTCGAGTGATATCTAGTGAGTATTTTTTTTGCTGGCAGTAAAAAAAAGTCGGAACCAGTAACACGAGCGCTCGCCGGTTTCCATAATACCCCTAACACCCGAGCACTTTTGTATGTATGCGTGTTACTATTGTACTCCACACTTACATATCGGTAGAATATCGTTGCGAATCACTTGCACGATGCCTTACCTGGCCTGGCCTTGCCTCCTTGCCTTGCCTTGTGCCTTCCCTGAAGCAAAACAAAGCAAAACAAGAAGGAGAAGAGGGGGAAAGGAAAGGGGAAAAAACAAAAAACAACAACCCCGGTATCAGACACTGTAGAGTACGGTATTGTACGTTGTCAGTCAGTTAGTCAAAAAGCTTATGATCTGGCGAAACGTCCGGTGCAACGCAGGCAGGCAGGCGAGAGACAGTTGGTCAGGGCTTTGACCTTAAAGTACAATACCGGTAAAACCATGAACATGATAATGCACAGCCGTATCGTTTATATCATGCAGTTCAAAAAAGAACCTCATAAGGGCATCTGCAGTCAGTGCCTACCTACCGTGGCTAGGCTAACCCAAACCCGGAAATCCCAAGCCAACCGGGGCAAAAGAAAGAAAGAAAGACCATGGTTGTCCACACAAGAGACACCCGAAAACGGAAACTAAAATAAACATATGATATGGCAAAAAATCTGTGTATCCGAGCGTCAGTAGAGAAGACCGGTATGATACTGGTACCGTACTCGAGTATACACCGCCCCCCCCCCGACCTCGGGCGCCATCGACTGCTTCTTGCCCGGGGCAAGAGGGAGAGAAAGAAGAAAGAAGAAAACTCGACCCGGGGAGTGCATACGAAGCGAGTACCGCATGTAGACGACGCGCTTTTTTTCTTTTCCTTGCTTTTCTTCTCGCCGATGCAATACCGCTATGGTTGTTCCTTGTTTCCCGAATGCACCGTAGGTACGGTATTTTGTTTATTTAGGGTAGGTTAATGCGAGTGACATGTCGGAGGGGGGAGGCGCATAGCATACATATGATACAGTTTGAGCACTACCGTGCTCAAGGCGGAAGGGGGAGAAGAAGCAGGAGAAGGGGAAGAAGAATGCCGCAAGAAGAAAACATACAGAAAGAGAGAGAGAGGAAGATGGAACAGGGCGGGGTTTGTGATTCGGCAATGAGGTAAGGTTAGGTTAGGTTTGGTTAGGCCAGGCTACCGGTAGGCTTGAGGCTGGGTGGTTTGGCAAGGAAGGCTGGATGTAGGGTTGGTTAGTAAGAGCTGTCCTGTGCATACGTATGCAAGGTGCACATGTCACTTTGGGCAAGGGGCCGGCCGATCGGATCGGGGGAGGAGGGACGAAGGGAAGGAAGGAAGGAAGGAAGGAAGAAGTTTTGTTTTGTTTGGTTCGGAACAAGGTATTATTTGTACAGAACTGTACTCGAGTACGTAGCTGATGATACAGTATGTTTCTTTTTTCTCTCCTTTTTTCATTTTTCATTTTTCTTTCCCTTTCTCCCTCCCTCTGGCAAGCTCGTGAAGAACGGTCTAGGGCATGACAGATGCGGTAGGGCAAATGTTTGTGCGCTGGTTGATTGATGCAGGTATCATAGATGGCTGGTTGGGTGGATGGATGGGTAGATGGAGGAAAAAAGAAAAGAGGAAGAAAGAGAAAAGAAAAAAGAAAAAGTTTTCCGGGAGAAAAATGGAAATGCTGTATCGTGCTGCGATTTATGTGTCTGCTTTGGTTTAAGGAAGGTGAATATGTACCGTTTGGTTAAAGTACGGTATCTCGGGGAGGACTTCAGTTTTCCGACGAGGATGTATTCCAAAGGTACTTGTTTGGAGAGTCGCAGCGGAGTATGGTACGAGTGTGGTACCGGACAAAAATCCACATCACATCGCATAACTTGTATTTGTTCGCATCCGCATCCTAGCAAACAAATGCCCACCATCATTAGCATATGCAAGCATCGTACCGTATTCCAATACTGCACTCTAGAAATACAATCTTCGACTCTCCTCCACCCTTCGATACAAACCTAGCACCTACCAATGAGCCAAGTTAGATCTTAGCACGATCCGAGCAAGGTAAAAAAGAAACCACCGTTTCACCAAACAAAAGCCGTTGTTTCCTTCCGTCTTTCCGTATCGCCACCAGCTGAGGGAAAACCCTCGGCGTTGTTTCGTTTAAATGACCACCTCCTACGAGTCCCCAGCTCCCGATAGAGGGGGAATCCAGCCCACCAACCCCGGAAAGAAGGTGGGAAAAGAAACAAAACGAAGCTGGAGAAGAAAGTCAACTGAAACACCACAGCAAGCGAAACAAACCCGCAGGCGAGAAAAAGTAAAACGAAAACAAAAACAAAGGCCGAGAGGGGAGGAGGAAGCCAAGAAGAAAAAAAGAAAGAAAAAGAAAAAAAAGAAAAAGGGACTTGCATCAACGGGCACGCACGAGTAAGCGAGTGAACAAGTGAGGTGCGCGTGAGAAGAGGACCTCAGAGGTCCTTCCTTTTTTGCTTTTTTTCTCTATTCTTGCCTTTTGGCATATCGATGCCTCAGCCAATCGATACACACCGATAACTGGAGATTGCCACAGTCAGATAGACTTCGGTACCACGCACTGTACTAGTACACTGTACTTGTACAAGTACATACAGTACCGGTATTGTATCGTACATATCGTACCTCTTCCTTTCCTCCCCCGCAAAAATAATCCCTGTTCGGGAAGGGAGGAAGGGAAGGGAAAAGGCAAATATAGCCACATCGGGGTAAAATGGTAGGTTATGCGGGGGGGGAGGGTGATGAAATTGGACTGGGAAGTATATACTTACGGGTGTGGTGAGGTGGTTTTGTTAGGGTTTGGGGAGGGGTTTGTGTCGTATTGTATTGCTAGACTCGAGGAAGGATATACGATTAAGGGAAATGAGGAAGATAGTAATGATCAAGGGTGAGATGAACGAACAAACGGGGTGGAGCATCATAGAAGAGAGCAACAGTAGGGTAAGGTAAAGTTAAGTTGTAGCGCCAGTTGCGCAACATGATGTTTCCCGATGGGCGGGAGGGGTGTGGAGAAGTGAAGTAGTGAGCAAGAACCCCGGAGGTGGGGGTGAGGGGGGATGATAGACGGATGGGTGGTATCATAGGGATAAAAATTGGACGAATGTGGGAAATTTGGGAGAATTCTGTTTTTTTTGGTGTTTTCCGGTTCCCGAGGTGCGATATTGGATGGTAATGTAACGAGTACTTTTGCAAAGGGTGAATATCGATGATGTGATGTGACAATCAGATGATACTATAATGGACCGGCTGGGTTCTAGACTGGGCTTACCAGTAGACTTTTGGGGAGGAAAAATCGTGTAGTTGAACGTACCGCATTACTGGTACGGGACACACTATCTGAGCCTACTTTCGATATCGATCGGTGTTTTGATATCGCGAGGTTTTGATATGGCAGATAAATAGAGAGATAGGTAACTTTAGGTATACGATACAGTACATGAAGCATAAAAAAAGAGAGGGGGGGGGCTGGGGGTGGCAAATTCACAGAGTTAGCCAGAGAAGAGGATTTTGTCGGGTTGCATACGGTATCGTACCGAACCTTTATCATATCGACTGTCTTAGGGGGGAGAGAGTAGGGGAAAAAGTAAAATTTGTTTCATGTTTCATGTTTGGTCGCGTGATATGGTTCAGGCCGGCAGACAGAGCTAGTTACCGGTACCCTCAGGTGGGCAGGTATATGGATCTAGAACTTATGAAAAAGAGGGGAGACAAAAACAAAGTGAGGAAAAGAGGAGGAGTATTGGTAAGGTACAGGTACAGTATTGAGGGATATGGTGTATGGTGCGAAGCATCAGCTATATAAGCCATACAATGTTACAGTCCCCCCCCCCCTGCTCAAAAGTACTGTAACCTTCAATGTACCGTAACCTAAGCAAATCACAAAGTCTGCAGGAAAACAAGGCAGATGGAAGCGCCCACACCCACACGTCTTTATGTATCGAGGAGAAAAAAGAAAAGACTCGATATCTCCCCGCCATCACACAGATACCATTGAGCCAAGGTATCATAGGTACGGGTACTTGTACCGATTATCAATCTTATCGTACACTTTGCAGAACAAACGGGTACTTGTACGTAGGTAACCACTGCACCAGTACTGTACCGGTACTCTAGGTATGTGCAACTTCAGCGTGGGGAAAGAAAGAAAAAAGAGGAGAGAACCCATATATCAGCTCATTCCGAAACTCCCAAGAAAGAAAGAAGAAAAACGAGAGGAAACAAAAAGTGAATAAATAAAGGTAAAACCAAAGTACCCACCAATATGATATCCGAGGAAAAAGAACCCAATCGTAACATTTCATTTTTTTTCCTCCACCCTCCTTTTTAATAATAATACTAATAATAATAATAGTAAATACTATTATACTTTTTGAAAACAAAACTAGATTACCTGTTTGGTTCAAAATCTCTTCACACACAAACAAAATACTTCCCTAGTACCCACCACTACCATCAGTTCGTATGATACCTATCATACCTACCTACCTACCATCCATACCGCACCATAGAATACCATAAACACCACACCCCCAACCCACCCACCCACCCGTCCGTCCATCCATCCATCCATCCGTCCGTCCGTCCATCCACTTGTGCTTCCAAGCACCACCACCTCCAGTCCAAATTACCCCGCACTGACCCTTCCAGTCTTTTTTCCCCTCTCCATTTCGCACATGTTTTTTATCCTATTTATTTATTTTATTTTATTCCCCACCCCCCCCCCCCAAACTTCTCCTTCCTCTTTACCACAGCAGAGCAAATTTAGCAAAATATACAATAATATGTATCATAAAGTATACAAGAGGGTATAATATGTACGTATAATACAATATAGTACACTAGAGTACATATCGTATATAGCACCAGTACTCTAACACGAATATGGTGGTTCCAAGCTTGACTTATCCTCCGCCCCCCCCCCTCTCCGCATGTGCGCACACACTCATATATGAAACATATACCTTTTTCCTTCTTTTCTTCTTCCTTTTCTTTGCTTGTCTCTCTCTGTATATACTGAGTAGTAGGCCCTCCTCTCTTCTTCCTCCTCCCCTCGCATTTGCATGTTTTTTTTTGTACGTGTGCGGTATGCGTACGATATTTTATTCCCTAATTTAGTTTGCTTCCTAAATCCGTAGTGAGTATGGTGTACTTGTGCTAGTAGTAGTGTTCTCGCCATCGGGCCTATTTTGATCAGTATTATTACGAGTGATCGAGTTATCACCACGATCACCACTACCACAAACTCAAACTCCGCATGTTCCCAAATCTTAAGAAGAAGATACGATACAGTTTCCCAAGAACACCAAGAACCGCGCACAAGTTTCACCAAGTACAGTAGTACACTAATAAGTAGGATATATCACTTTCTACATGTGATGAATGATGGATGGATGGATGGATAAACGAAACAAAGCGAAACAAAAAAACAAAAACAAAAAGTTAAGTCAAGAGGAGGAGGAGGAGGGGTTATTCTGCTTGCTCGCATACATATGATACATACGTACTCGTACATGCATACCCCACCAATACCTCCGTACTTACGAGTACGTATCGTGACCTCTTCTCTATCCATCTACCCCAAGCTAGCTAGCATCAAGCACAAACGCCAAGGAAAAGGAAAGGAAAGCCCGCGGCGGCGGGGAACAGAAGAAGAGAAAAGAAAAGAAAAAAAAATAGTATACCAGTACATTTGGGTTTGGCCGGGGTGAGAGGGGAGGGAGGGGGTTCATTAAAAATTATTGGAAAGGAAAGGGAGAAGAAGAAAAAAACAAAAGTGATCATCCAAAAGACTAGCATCAAAAAGCGAAAGAATAGTAAACTCGGGGGTTACTGTAAGTAGGATGGAAGAAGATATCAAGTTATGTATGGTCCACTTAGAACGGCCAAAATTATTATTATATCAAAGAATTGGGAATATAATATTTATCTATCGAAGCTTATATAGGACGAGAAATCCTTTCTTCTTCTTCTACCCTATCCTCACTACGCCCAATCAGACAATACTCCAAGAAGAAGATTAAAGAAATGAAGAACCAAGTCCAGGTTTTTCCAACCCTCTTCGCATGGTAACATTATTTATTTATTTATTTATTTACTCATTACAATCCTCCAATCAAATAACCAAACAAACAAACAAATAAATAAACGAATAATTTCTACATACTAATTCTTGTTCCACCCCTCTTCTAAGAATGAGAGGTTCCGATGTTTTGATCCCACCCCCCCCCCCCTTTCACCCCCAACGATCCCATAGAGTTTAGTTATTAGATTAATTAATAGAGACTTTTCGCGGAAATAAAACTCTAGATGCGAGGCAAATATAGTCACTGACCAACCAGATGGCTAGAATTCAACCTCGTATGTATGCGAAATAATTCGCAAAAGGTCCCTATTATGTATAATACAGTTATCCTATGTAACGGTACAGTAATATACATTCCTGTCGTACAAAGGGTACATAACTCATGTAACTTTACCCCCCCCCCACCCCCCTCTCTCCTTCAACCCCGCCACGCCACCATTGCGATAGCGATAGGGTATTGTAACTATAACTGTAACTGTACCCATCCCATTCATCCACCCATCCATCAGCACATCCAGCGTAAGGTACACCGGAACAAAAAAAAAAAAGCTCCGAAAATCCAATATATGTACAGATCTTTTGTAACCAAAATCGAGAAACAAAAAAAAAAAAATACCAAAACCAAAGTGGATGAATAAATACAATTAACAAATACATGGCATGGCACAGGACATCTCTCACTTTACCTTACCCTTCCGTCTAGACTAAGTCTTACCGATTTAATTAATTAGTCTACCTATAATACCTACCTGCCTACCAAACAAAAACAAAAAGAATAAACAAAACAAAACAAAAAAAAAAGAACATATCATAATAAGGAGCACGAATCGAAGAAAATCGAATCAAATTCGGGCAGGTAGGAACAGTGCAAGTACTGTGACATCCCTCAACTTGCAATACAATCCAATCAATAGACTCATAAGTTCAGCCGCCCGCCCTCTTTCTTTTTTACTGTAAGATTCCTTTCTTTCTTTCGTTCTTTCGTTCTTTCTTTTTTTTAATTTTTTTTCTTTCACACTTTTTTCCGCTGGATCTCACATTTCCGTTTCTTTCTTTTTTCTTCTTCTCTTCTCTTCTCTTCAGGTTTTTCCTTTTTCTTCTCATGATCATCAGAGGAAGGAGGTTTCTTTCTTTCTTTCCTTTTTTGTTTCGTTCTGCCCTACTTTTTTTTGCAAATCCAAGAAGAGGTATCAGAAAGAGAGGAAGGGCGTGACCCAGTGCAGGAGTACTAAAAGTGAAAGAGGAAGGAAAGAAGAAGGAGGGAGGGAGGAATAATCTACGCACACGGTACTGTAACTCCAAGATACGTACAAACGTACTGTGTCCGTACCCCATCAGTCCATCCATTCCATCCATTCCATCCATCCATCCATTCATTCATCCATCATCCGTAACCTTACTCGAACGTCCACCTATTTTTTTTATTTTTTTTTTTTATTTATTTTTTTAAATTTCCTTCTTTGCCCCACCAATAAACAAAAGTCGAATCCAAAAAAAATTCAAAAATTTTTATAATCCTTTTTTGCTGCCCACACACACGCATCCCCACTCCCACTCGTCATCCCTCAACCCCCGCCCCCGGTGCCGCCCCATTTTTTTCTTGTGTTTTCCACCACGGTATTTCCACAACCCAATACCCCCACCCTACCTTACCCACGCCTTTTTTCCCCGATTTACGATACTTCTTAAAGAAGCAAACGTCGAAGGAACTGCAGAGGGTGAGTGAGGAGAGAAAGTGAGAGTGAAGAGGGAAGGAAAAGAGGTAGAAGAAAAAAGAAAAGAGGAGAAAAAAAAGTCGTTGCCGTTGCCGTTGCCGTCGTCGCCCTCCACCTTGGGGCGTGTACTTTTTTCTCTGCTTTATACTGAGAGTACCCGGGTGCAAAGGAGAATAGTTCGATGATGGCAAAACGGCCCATCAAACCGGCCGTTGAACAACCCAACCCTTCAGCCACAACGACGAGCATCTCGACATCGGAAGACCAGCAGCAGCAGGCACAGCAGCAGCAGCAGCGAGGAGGAGCTGGAGGAGGAAGTGGTGGTGGAGCTGGGGCAGGTGGAGCTGGAGCTGGAGGGGGTCAAGATGCGGCTTCGGCAGACGTGGATACACTCAGTCCTACTACCCCCGTACCAAATAAGAAGAGAAGGGCTGCGAAGCAGCCCGCTGCAGCATCCGGCGCCTCGTCGTTAGCGGGGCCATCGACGGGGGCGAAACGAACGAGGACAAACACTCCTTGGACTGCAGCTGAAGAGCAACGGCTCAAGAACATGCGAGATGCTGGAAACTCGTGGAGTGAGATCGCAAAGACCTTTCCGACTAGGACTGAAGGCAGCGTGAAGAAGCATTGGTACAAGGCAAGTTTAGAGCTCACTCACTATCTCATCTCCCCTGCCATGCTCTTCCTATACCGCCTCCCTTCACCTTTGTCGCCTTCCTTTCTTTATATATATATATATATGTATATGTATATATGTAATACCCCACATTCTAGCTTTTTATGCAACAAAGGGCATCCGCTAACAGAAGTAGGATATGCATTATGCAGAATTTGGCGAAGATGAGGTGAGTGAGGCACCAACACCCATTTCTCTAGAAGAAATAAATGTCTTTTTCTCAAACCTTTCGTCCCTTTCATCTTGCTGACTTGTTTTTCTGGCTCACAAAAACAAAGAGTGCCGCCTTGCTTGCGGCCATCAAAGAATATGAAGCAAACAAGTGGAAGAACATTGGAGCTAAGGTTGGAAAGCCGGCAAAGGTATGTCGTCTTTCTAGTTAATGTATGAGATGGGAGAAGGGGGAGCGCGGGGGAGAGGTAAAACCTACATTTTTGATACTTGTTCTGGCTAACAAGCGGATTTTATATATAGGCCTGCGAGCAGTATGCAAAAGAACATTTTGCTGGGAAGTAAAGGGTTTAGCATCGGGGTTGAGATCGGTTGGGAACATAGTGTCGGCGCATATTGCAGGGCTTTCTTTGTTTTTTTTTCTTATCTTTCACTTTTTTTTCCTTCGATTGTTTTTCTCTGCTTGTCCGGTCAGGTTGTTGGTAAACGAGTATCGCTTGTCTTTTTGCTTTTCCCCCGTTTCTTCCAAAAATCATTTTGATGCAGTCTTCCGTGGATGTGGAGAAAAGCGGGTCCTGACTATTCCCCCCTCTCTTTTCTCTCCTACGATACTTGCCATATTTTCTGACATTTCATCACCGCCATCATTATCATCATCATTATCATCATCATACCTGTTTCTTTTTGCTCTCACTTTCTTTTCCTTCCAACATTACGGGGTTCTTTTTTAATCGGTGGGACTCGACGGCGTCTGCGTGGTTTGGGCGAATTCTGTTGGTGAGTTCTTCTGAACGAGCCATCGGGGATTATTTGGCTTTCGAGGTTAACTGCTGTAATCATCTCTTTTTTTAATTTTGATAAGGTTCCGTCCATTCGTCCAACTGCCATGGGTTCTCCCCTTCTTGACGTCACGCCGATAGCTGTCAAAAAAAAGGGGGGGAAGACAGGATCAATATAGGGTACCGGTACGGGGGTTGGTGGTGGTGGTGGTGGAGGTGGAGGCGGGATGTGCTGGTAGATCCCCCATGCTATGACGAGGAGGCCATAGTCTCGGTTCCGGCTGATCAGCCGCTAAATAAGAATAATAAAGAAGCTTTAATGAGACCTCTCGGTAAAGCTAAGGTTGGGATTGCTGGATTGGTTTGTTTTTTTTGAGCTCGGAAATCCTTGTCTTAGCATAAACCGATCCCGAACTTTGGTGAGTTCCTGATACGATGAGAGTAAGAGGGAAGAAGAAAAGACAAAAACAATAGGCTTAAGGAACAGTACTTGGAGGTACCCAAAAGCTACTCCGGGCTGCTGACTGGGGTCTCGTGAGGTTCGACCAACACCATGATCTGCCGTCCCGCGCGAGTTCCTGCAGCGAGAAGGAGAAAAACTGAATGTAACAGAACAATCTTTCGAACTCCCGGTAAATTGTGGCTGAGCTGCATCGTATTTGTGCGAGCACTGTACTCGTGCGCGTAAATGCACCGTCACGTTGTCTTTATTCGGTCTGAAGAGAAAAAAAAGATATTGCCTGGTGTTTTTTCTTTTCTCCTCCCTTGAACGAACCACTAACAGTGCCGAAGAAAAGAAAAACAAAATGAGGAATGAAAAATGTTATTAGCAAAAGTCCAACAAGCTCGCAACCCCAATAATTCACCAATTTTCGTTCTCCGATACTTGTTATATTAGGACGGTTAAACGCAGCACCAATCCTGTCGGCACATTTTTATAAGAGAAGAGAGAAAGCCATACCCAGCCAAAGAAAAGAAAAAAAAAGAAGAAAAAAGCAATACTTCACGCCAACTCTCCAAGCCTGGTAAGAGCTCCGAAGTCGTTCCTTTTTCTTTTTGAGGTGACGTTCACAAGGAGGTAAAGAAAGTAATCTCCTTCGTTGGGAAGGAAGTAATGAACAGAATTTCTCCCCAATGTCCCTTTTCGGCCATTCGTTCGGGAAATACTAGAGATTACCACTGAACGTCAGCCCTAAAAATAAAACATCAGGATCCGAGAAATTGTTTGTGTCGTACCTACAATTTCCGATCAATTGGGCCACTAGAACCTTCTGATCGAGTTTATTATCAAAGAATCGGAAATAAATCATTGACACCTCTTGACTGTGGAGAGGGGAATGCTCCTTTTTTTTCCCCTTCTTTTTTTTTGCTCGCAGAAAAAATAAATAAATAAGAGATTGCACTCTTATCTCCTCGTTCCCGCCAAAAATCTTTATAGCCGTCTCTTTCCCAAGCCCTATGTTCCTTTTTCTCGCCTTCTTACTGTGTCCCTATTCTAGGTATGATATGTCTCGTGAGTTCGGGAGGAATTTTCCGATTTCTCCAACCCCGGATTCAATATGACGTGGCATGGCAACGAATCGAAGGCTCATTTACCAGGTTGGATCTTTCAACTTGAACCGACCCACGATCCTTGATCGATAGGCCCAGTTGGGAGACACATGCAATAGAACGGATAGGGGCGGGGGTCAAGGGGTGGTTTGTTATGAAGAAAAAGGAAGAAGGGTTCGGTCACCCCTATTGCTTGCCGCCATAACTCATAACTCGTATGTGGTAATGATGTAAAATCAAAATGGGGTGGTGGACAGGCCCTGCAAAGAGTCATAAAACATCTCGCGATGTATAGCAGACAACCGCATATGAGATGATACGAGAAAAGCCTGCAAAAAGACCCGATGCCCTTCATCGTCAAAAAGATCCCGGCGCCGAGATGCAACGTTGCACCCATTGGGATTCCACGAAGTATATGCACAGATATATACCTTAATATGCGGACCAGCGGAGTGCTCCCTGAGACCCCATTACCGGCAGTACTCGAGTACACCCTGAACCTCGGTAGCGGGCTGGAAGGAAAGTGGTAATTGTGCTTTTTTTATACTTAATTCCAGCATTCGCAGACGGGGTTCGCGGTGAGATTTAATAAATACAAGTATCCGGCATGAAGTATCATACCAGGGCATTAGGTCCGAATTTAGTATGGGGGCTCAGATGTGGACAGATAATTTGCCATACAAACTTTTGATCCCTGTGTTCGGGTACTTCATACCGGACACTTATGCCTTCGGGACGCTCCCGGCTCACGCCTCTTCGGAGTCGCCAGGCACCTCCGAGACCGTATTCACTGGAATGATAATAAAAAGGTAGATGAGGTTGTTATGCGACATCTCGAAGAGGAAAGCATTACCGGTAAAACCTTCTTCCTCACTATATAGCGGTTGGTTAGTTATTTCGCCATCCACTGGGAGCTTATAAAACTTGCATATGATTCGTCTAGCCCCGATATCTCACAATTTAGGCCGCGAAAGCCGTTTGGATCCGAAATTGACCTCCAACAACCCATAGATCCAAGAAGAGAAGACCCTCAGGTTCGTGTCGAGCATTCCATTGAGAAATAGAGTGGCACACATGTGTCACTTGAAAAAAACCTCTGGTGCCCTTTCTTCGCTTTTCTTTTTTCCTCTCCCTTTCTTATTTTTTTCCTTCATCACCCCCCAATCAAGGGGCAAAATCATGCAGAAATTCCACCGGAGAGATTAGCGGGCTCTAGCCGAAGGGGATAGATTGACAGATTTCAACTTGTGAGAGAAAGCCCCGAAGTGAAGGATTTAGCCATTCTTCCTCCCTTCTAGATGAATTATCATCATACCGATCTGAAGAAGGGGGTGGTGGTTAGGGGGGAGAAGGAGGGTTGGGCCCAGCAGTGTCGTGGGGTGTGAAACCAAGACTCAACGACAAGCGGAGCGATGATGGCAGACGACCGATGCACCTTCGCATCCCTTTGCACCTCCCTCTCAACTCCTTATCCGCGTCCTCGGCTGTGATGGGGGTCCAAAGTTTTGGAGGGGAAAAAGAAATTCTATAATTTATTATGCATCTTGCTCACTATGTTCTACTTTTCTCCCATTTTCACATTTAACACATTGAGCGGCCCTTGTTGCGCACGGCCGTTGAACAGGGATGTAGATCTTCGCTATTTGTGACAGACGGAAGAAACAGATGTTGAAACGCGAGCCGAGAATCTGCCTCAACAATTCGAGAGGTTGAAAAAGATGTGGCACCGTATGCAGTTATCGAAAAACGCGCACGATCTTTCAGCTCTCACTCCTCAAGTAAATCAGACCGCGACTACGATCCACGTTAGGGGGAGGAGGAAAAAAGTAAATTTCTGGCAACGTGATCGCGCGACGTTTGGGCATGAGATGCGTATCGGTAGAGTATGGGCAAGGAGGGGAGAAGGGGCTGGAGCGGTGATGCGCGGTGAGATACAAATGTTCCCAGTATCGCTGCACTATGCTGAGGGGGTGGAAGAGGGGTTTAGGGACGGTAGCTTTTAGGCTGGAGCAACGGTTTGTGATGATGCTCGTTACTGTACTCCATCCGGGGATGGGGAAAGGGAAAAAAAACCCCTTTTGAGACCTGGGGAAGATCAGATGAACCATTGCGCTGAGGTACAGGTACGGTAAGAACTTGTCACAGCTGGGGATCAGCAGCAACATGTCACCACCTCACGAAGGCTCTGCCATTGATCACCGTGATGTTATGGAACCGTACGTCTTGCATGGAGCATCGGTATACGACGCGGTTCAGTTTCATGTATACGATAGCACTTGAGTGCATTCGGTTGGAAGCACAATGAGAGATACTTTGCACGGAGGGCCGACAGCGACCGGCCCCAGAAGAGAAAAAAAAAGTTTTGTCCGGGCGTGCAGGTGTCCATAGACGAATTCGCGCTAAATAAGCGAATCGTGTCGCGGAAACGGACTCGAGACGGCTTCTCAGACACGGTTCGAGCAGCAACGGACGAAAGGCATCACTAGCACTCATCTCTTCAGTCGTGATTCCGATTGAGCGATTGGCTCGCTGATTGATCATTCATCAGGTGATTGGGCGAGTTGGAGCTCTGATGGTTGGGGGGCGATGCAATGGGCATTGGACGAGCGATACGACGCACTGTGTCGATGACCAGACATAACTCGTCCCAGGCCAGAAGTGCCCGAAAGCAGGGGTTATATTTTGCACTGTGTTGGCCCTCAGAATGCTCAGATTTTTTACCATATCATACTGTACTTCTTTAATCCCTGCTCTCGGGTGCTTCTGGCCTGGGACAAATGGCTGCTGGCGAATTGGAAAACGTCGGGGAAACAAGGGTAGGAAGGCAGGAAGAGAGACACGAAGCCACTGAGTCGCCGCCAGCAAATCCGAGAAGAGCTTCAAAATAAAAACCTCAAAAACAAAAGAGAAGCAGGAACAGATCAGATGTAGAAATCTCTTGTGGACGGATCTCTGGACGATCCTCTCAGAGGAGGAAGAAGAAAAAACACAAGCCACAAAGGTCATACGAGGAAAATCAGGAAACATGCCGAAAGGAGTGACAGATTCAGATGCGAGAGGGGGCGTTCATCCAAAGAGACGCCCTGCCGGGGATTTTTTATTGATTCGGTTTTAGTGCTGGAGATATCATACTAACAATTGACAGGGCATGGAAAAGTAGCGCACGAAAAGTAGCCGGTGACAGACTTTCGGGGACAAGTCCATATGAACATCACACACACATCGAGTGCTTACCTTACTTCGCCTTCCGTATGCCTTACACACACCCCACAGGTACTGCACGCATTCGTTAGACTGACAGAGATGAACACAGATGCCCCCCCCCACTTGGCCTGACTGGATACACAAAGAAGTATCTAAAAACGACGGAGGGGGGGGGGGGGCGGGAGAAGAAAGAGAAGAAATGAAATAAACAAACGAATAGAATGAGGAAAATATATACCAGCATCTAACTAACTAGCATTAGATTAGCGTGCACACACGTATGAACTCTGCACAGCTTCGACTCGTAAGAGCCCCAACCGCGCTGCGAGGCCGGAGATGAACCTGCTGCCCGAGCGATGGGTCGACTCAACAGAAGCCAATTGCCCCGCGCACATACACAGAAAGTGAAGTCGAAACCTGCTAGTTTCCTTGGGCCCCGCTGTCCGCCACCAACGGTTGTCTAAATTGCGTTCGACCGCTTTTCCAGAGTGCACTATACGGCGCTCTGCCCAGCAGACAAGCATCATGGTTGGTTCCTGGTGGAGCCTCTGTCGACATGGGTAGGGTTGCCGGGTCGGGGGTTGGAAGGGCTTAGCGGACGTCGCAGAAGGGTCGCGGGTGCAAGGCACGGTTCATGCATTCTTGGAGAGCTGCGCTTCTCCGCTCAAATGATCTTTACCCTCCTCGTCCTTGTCCTCTCTCCCTCTCAATTTTCTTCTGCTCTTTCCCTTGCCTCCCACTCACATACCCCCCCGCGTTCGGTTTCGCCCGCACACTGTACCGAGTTACCCCCCTACCGCACTGAGCAGCAAGTAGCCGACTAGCATGGCGTGGATTGAGAGGGAGGCGAAGGGTTACCGGCAATAATGATGAAATAAGGGAAAGGGCAAAGAGGTGAAAAGGGAAGCTGGTGGAGTGTGGAGTGTGGAAAGGAACATACGGTACTGGCAAAGCGCAAAGGGTTGGGATACGTAGAGGCAAGAAGCAGAGAGGCAGCTGGCAGGAGAACCTTCACCCGTATGGATCAGTTTCCACACATCCTGCTCATTATCATCCTGGTCTATCTACGAGTGCATTTTCTTCTCTTTCCCCTTTCCCCTTTTGCTTTTTTGTTGCCTTTTTGTCATTATTATCATCGTGACCATTATAATCTTCCCCTTTTGGTTAAAATTTAATAGAAAAGAATTATATCCAAGCACCCCTTCCCGCTCTTTTTCGTGGGGTTGCTTCTGCTAGGGCTTATTCTCTCTCGCTCTCTATTCCATTCTCTTTTCTATCTAAATCTCTCCAGCCCTTTGATCGTCCGCAACCTCATTTTAGGTTGGCAGGTTGGTTGGTTGGCCCAGACAACAGGTTGGACCGGGCCCAAGGAGGCTTAGTGTAGGTTATAGGTTGCGCAACGTGAGCTGTCAAGTGTCAGGCGCCTTCCGTCTCAAGCCTCTCACTTTTTTTTTTCCTCTCGAATCGAGATTTCAGATCCTTGATTGCCATCCCAGGTACACTATGAGATAGTGGTTGTGGTCTGAAAGTCTAAATGATGGCGCTGACACACTTCACGAAAACCCCGGCGAACATGTCAAGACAAAAAAAACCAAACAATGACGGGGGTGGTTGCAGTTGACAAATTATTTATTGCGGTAGGTGTGCTAGGCTGGATTGTCCTGTCTTGTGGGGAACAACGTTCTTTATAATTGCTTTTTCTTTTCTCTTCTTCCTTTCCTTTTTTTCTTTCTTCTTCTGCTAATTTTTTTATTTTTATTTTTACTCCTTTCTTTTTCCTTTTGAGCGAAGATTTGAGCTGTCTGTGAGGTGACTCTGCGGTAGCCTTTATTTACAGAAGGGTTAAGCATATAAGAAGTAGTATCATACGGAGTAGAGTACCACGCTGCAACCAGCTGGTCAGGAAACAGATACCTTCCATTGCTCAACAAGAACCTGGGGGATTTTTTTTTTTTGATAGATGTATTGAATTAGAGGCTAGGTAGTTCGTGCATCAATTATATCTGTTGAAAGTTGACTAGGGTAAGAGAGAATATAGATCTTTTCCAAGCCATGTTCTCTTAGTCTACGGGTATGTGCTACTGCTACTGAAATTTTGGTTGCTCACGGTACCACTATCTTATCCCTGACCCTTGTGTGTGTGTGAGTTCAGGACTATGCTTGTCTTTCTGCTGCTGCTTGCCTGTACTTGGATTCGTGAAAAAGGAGTCGGAAATGCTGGTTTGGGATGGATTGCTACACAGAATTACAGTGCCCCCGTCCCTGCTCGCTGCCATCTGGCGGGACATTCGCTGTAACCGAATCCGCGAAGATTTCTCGAGCGCTCGTACAAACCTTCTTGCTTACCGTACCCTAACACACACCTGGAGTCTGCCACCCTGACGTTACCTTCCTTTTTCGCCCTTTCCTTTACTTCCTACTGTCTACCCCTTCATCCACTTTGAGAATAACATCACCGTCACTATCATTGAATCTGTCAATCCGTCGCTAGATCACTCCTGCCCTCCCTCGCTAAGTTACCCAGTAAGCTAGCTGCAATTGCTGACAAGCCGCACCGGCAGGATCGACCGGTTTTTTGATTCTTGGAGGGGGGGAGGGGGTGGACCGGGGGTCCCGAAGAGGGGGGGGAGCGGATGGCGGAGGGGTATATATAAATCTCGATATTATAGCTTTTCAATCGAGTCTCTGGGCTTGCAAGACGAGGAGTGTGAGAGAAGTGGATTGCGTACATAGAGTACTTTTTTGGCCTCTACTTTTGGTCATTATGTATAATTCATCGTTGCTATATGGTGGGATTGCATGCTATCGCACTAGTTCTTATGACCGATACTCGTACTGTATGATACGTTTAAACTGCTGTAGCATGCCCCTTCCAAAGTTGTAACTTCTTGAGAACCAAAACCGAAAAGGGCGTTCCTATTGAGTATATCTCCGGGGACAATAATTTTCCTATTTCCTCTTGGGTTTGATCTATTCTGCTTTCTGCTTTCTTTTGTTTTTTCTGTTTTTAATCTTGACGTTTATATTGCTGTTTTACTTGTATTATTCCCTTCGTTCCGTGCACCGCTTCTATGCTCCTTCTCTCTCTCTTGCTCCCGGTACTCTTGTTATCCGTTTCCCGTTTTTCATGCCTAAAGCTGCCCGGTTTTGGTTCTAAGCTTGCTGTGTCCGCCTGTGTTGCTTGTGCCTGTACCGTACTGTACTTGGTGCTGGTGTTTCTAGTCGCCAGCTGCGGTACTGGCGGAGCTGCTGTTGCTGGTACTGTCTCTGCTCCTGCCACTGCTACGAACCACAAACCAAGACCACCGCCCCTGCTACCCTTGCACCCCCAGATGCATCTACCCATTCGATTAACCTCATCCTCCTCGGCATCATCACCCTGAGCCCCCCCCCCCCCTTCTCTCCCCATCCCCTCCTCCTGTCCCCTCTTCTCTTGATCACACTCCAGCCAACCCCCTCCCTCCGGCGGTCTGGTGGTGGTGCCTGGGCTTGACCCACGTCTC